>Ga0187894_10004086_pt1 | contig 15887 bp, 15 predicted proteins | sample GBC1701081metaG_FD_136650 | JGI IMG/M metagenome (GOLD analysis project Ga0187894, IMG submission 136650) | White microbial mat communities from a lava cave in the Kipuka Kanohina Cave System on the Island of Hawaii, USA - GBC170108-1 metaG ... | reverse complement strand
TTCCCAGGCGGTTGCGTGGGGTCGGTCGTCGGAAAGACGGCGACCCCACAGTTTCCCCACTGTTTGCCGATTGCCGATCCTGTCTACTCGCCTCCGAGGGGAGCGTTGACAGGTAGGCGTCGAGCCGCGCGAGGGCTTCCCGCTGATCCTCGGCCGACGTGAGGCTGTACCTGTCGAACACAGGCAGTGACCGCTCGCCCGGCCACGCGAAACGTAAACGTGGGTACAACTACGATATCGCCAGTATCGGGACCCACATTCGCGATAGCCCCCGCAAAGCGGCAGCTCCGTTCTCCCCCGTGCGCGCGAGAGGAGTGGTGCGTCCGGCGGGAATCGAACCCCCGACCCTCAGATTCGAAGTCGCCCCCGCGCGGCGCCTCGGGTCGCCGGCGGTCAGGCGAGCTGGGGCACGAGCGCCGATTCCGGCGTGCCGTTTCGCCACGGCAACTCGACGTCGTAGGGCGTGAGCAGGCAATCGTCGGGGAGGCAGTTGATCGGGGAAAAGTCCCGGTGGGCGATGTAGGCCGGTCGCTTGAAGCGGCGGATGTGATTCGAGACCGCGCAGAGGCTCAGGTAGACGCTCACCCGATTCCACGGCGACAGGTTCGCCGTCGACGCGTGGACCAGGCACGAGTGGAACAGGATCATCGATCCGGCCGGGCCCTTGGGCGCCACGAGCCCGCCGCGCTGCACGAGCTTCGCAATGGTCTCGTGGTTGATGGTCCACAGCGGATAGCTGGTCGTCGTGACGTCGTGCTCGGCGTCGATGATGCCGAGGGTGTGGCTGCCCGGGATGAACATGAGCGGGCCGTTGAACTCGTTCACCTCGTCCAGGAAGATCGCGACGTTCATCGCGCGCGCCTCGGGCATGAGGTCGTCGTTCTTCCACGTGCCGTAGTCCTGATGCCACTGCCAGAGGTCGCCGTCGAACGCCATCTTGCCGTTGATCTTGAACTGGTGCATGTACACCTGCTCGCCGAAGATCTGCACGACCGGCTCGACCATGCGCGGATGGCGGGCGAGCCGGGCGAACGGCTCGCTGTACAGGTGGGCGGCGAAGTTCGTGCGGACCGCGTCGCTGCCCTTCTCGCGCACGTTCTCGGGCCGCCGTTGGGCGTAGAGATGCGGGACCTCGTCGGTGAGCACGCGGATCTCGTCAGGGGAGAAGAGGCTCGGGAAGAAGAGATAGCCCTCGCGATGGAATCGATCGATCGTGTCCTGGGCGAGCTGCATGGCGGGTCCTCCTGTGCCGGGTGGTCGATCGCGGCTACCGCGTGACCTCGGCCGCCGCGTCGTCCAGCGCCTTGCCGAAGCGGCGCAGCACCTCGTCGACCTCGGCCTCCGTGATGATCAGCGGGGGGCAGAGCGCCACGGTGTCCACGAGGTTCCTCACGATCAGGCCATGCTGCTGCGCCTTGGCCACGACGATGGGCCCGACCGAGCCGGCCGGATCGAACTGCGCGCGCGTCGCCTTGTCCTTCACCAGCTCCACGCCGGCCATGAGCCCCACGCCGCGGACGTTGCCGACCAGCGGGTGATCCGCGAAGCGCTGGAGCCCGGCTTGCAGCTGCGGGCCCACCCGGCCGATGTGGCCCAGCAGGTCGCGCTCCTTCATGATCGCGAGCGTTTCGAGCGCCACGGCGCAGCAGACGGGATGACCGGAGTACGTGTACCCGTGGGCGAAGATGCCGAGCTTGTCGCTCTCCGAGAGAAGCGCCTGGTAGATCGCCTCGGAGATCGCCGTGGCGGAGATCGGCAGGTAGGCCGACGACAGCGCCTTGGCCATCACGACGATGTCGGGCGTGAGGCCGAAGGTCTCCGACCCGAACATGCGCCCCGTGCGGCCGAAGCCGCAGATGACCTCGTCGGCGATGAACAGCACGTCGTGCTTCTTGAGCACGGCTTGCACCTTGTCGAAGTAGGTCTTGGGCGGCACGACCACGCCGCCCGCGCCCATGACGGGCTCGGCGATGAACGCGGCCACGGTCTCGGGATCCTCGCGCTGGATCTGCGCGTCGAGGCTCTCGGCCATCCGCGCCGCGAAGGCTTCCTCCGCTTCGCCGGGGCGGCCGTACCGGTAGAAATCGGGACAGTCCGCGTGCCGCATCTGGGGCAAGGGCAGGTCGAAGTCGCGGTGGGCCGAGAGGATGCCCGTGAGGCTTGCGCTCGCCACGGTGATGCCGTGATAGCCGCGCAACCGCGAGATGATCTTCTTCTTCCGGTGCCGGCCGCGCGCGTTGTTGTAGTACCAGACCAGCTTCACCGCGGTGTCGTTGGCCTCGGAGCCGGAGTTGTTGAAGAAGACCTTGGACATCTTCATGGGCAGGAGGCCGATGAGCCGCTCGGCCAGGTCGATGGCCACGTCGTGGGCCTTCGACGCGAACTGATGGTAGTAGGGCAGCTTGCGCATCTGCCGCGTGGCCGCCTCGACGAGGCGCTCCTCGCCGAAGCCGAGCGAGGCGCACCAGAGTCCGGCCAGCGCTTCGATGTACTCGCGCCCTGCTTCGTCGGTGACGTAGATGCCGTGTCCCCCCGTGATGACCAGCGGTCCCTCCGCTTCGTGCTTGCGGAGGTTCGTGAAGGGATGCAGCTGATAGGCGATGTCGCGGGTCGCGGTAGTGGTCGCGCTCGGCGTCATGGCGGTCGTCCTTTCGGAGGAGGTCGGGGAAGTTGACTCGGGCGTGTCCCGCCGGGGATTATACCTCTCAAATGTCGACCGGGTCCGGACGGGCCGCCTAGCGCCCAGAGCGCATGTCCAAGCACGCGACCACCGCCACGCGCACGCTGATCGTCGAGCCCGACGACACCGTGCTCCCCGTGCTCGACCTCCTCGCGTCGGCTCGACGCTCGGTCGCGCTCAAGCAGTTCACGCTCGACGAGCCGCGCATCGTGCAGGCGTTGCTCGACGCCCACCGGCGCGGGGTGGCGGTGCGCGTCATGCTCAATCCCCACCGCTCCTCCGGGGACCGGGCGAACGACGACACGTTCAGGACGCTCGAGACGGCGGGCGTCGCCATCCAGTGGACGAGTCCGGCCTTCGTGGTGACGCACGAGAAATCGCTCGTGATCGATGGCGAGCGCGCGCTCATCGCCACGTTCAACTTCGTCGGCAAGTACTTCACCCAGACGCGCGACTACGGCATCGTGACCACGCACCCCGTCCAGGTCGCCCAGGTCGTCGCGGGCTTCGACGCCGACTGGGCGCGGTCCGCGTTCGAGCCCGACGAGCGGGTGGGACTCCTGTGGAGCACGTCCAACTCGCGGCGCCTCATGGCCCGCTTCATCGACGAGAGCCGGAAGTCGCTCGCGGTCCAGCACCCGAAGTTCGTCGATGCCACCGTGCTGGCGCGCCTCGTCGATGCCCAGGCCCGCGGCGTCCACGTGAAGGTGCTGTGCGGCGGCAAGCACGGGATCAGCGACACGGACATCCCGGACACGTTTTCCTCGCTGCGCATCCTCGAGCGATTCGGCGTGAAGGTGCATCGCCAGAAGGCGCTCAAGCTGCACGCCAAGCTCCTGATCGCGGACGGGGCGCGCGCGCTGATCGGCTCGATGAACATCGATCGGAGCGCCTTCGATCTTCGGCGCGAGCTGGGCATCGTCGTCGACGACGCGCCGATCGTGGACCGCCTCGTCGAGGTGTTCGAGCGAGACTGGGACGGCTCCCATCGCTGGGAGGCGCCCGATCCGCTCGACGCGACCCACCACGACCCGGACGAGCTGCCGCACGACCCGCACTTCGTCCATGAGTGAGCCGGCGCCGGCCGGCGCCGTCCACGACGCGCGCCCCGGCGGCCCCGTCACGCTGCCGGCGCTGTTCCTCTCGTTCCTCAAGATCGCCATGGCGAGCCTCGGGGGCGGACTCTCCGCGTGGGCGTTGCGGGTCGTCGTCGAGGAGCGGCGCTGGCTCACCGAGCAGGAGTTCCTCGCCGCGCTCACCATCTGCCGCATCCTGCCCGGGCCCAATCAGGTCAACATGGCGGTGTACGTCGGCACGCGGTTCCGGGGATGGTCCGGGGCAGCCGCGGCGCTCGGCGGGCTCACGCTGGTGCCGCTCGCGATCGTCCTCGGCCTCGGGATCGTCTACTTCGGGCATCGGAAGACGCCGGCGCTCCAGGCGATCATGACGGGGCTCGTGGCCGCCGCCGCGGGCATGACGCTCTCGGTCGGCGTGAAGCTCGCGCTCGGATACCTGCGCCAGCCCGCGGCCCTCGCGCTTGCTGGCGCCGCGTTCGTCGCCGTGGCGCTCTTCCGCTGGCCGCTCCTGCTCGTCCTGGGCGCGCTCGCCCCCGTCGCCATCGCCTGGTACTGGCCCCGCGCGTCGAGCGGTGAGCGGGGAGGGCGCTCGTCGTGAGCGGCGGGACCCTGATCGCGTTGATCGCGGTGTTCGCGTCGGCGTCCCTCGTCTCGTTCGGCGGCGGCAACATCGTCCTGCCGGAGCTGCATCGCCAGGCCGTGTCGGTGCACGGGTGGCTCTCGGACGAGCAGTTTGCCGCGGTCTACGCGATCGCTCAGGGATCGCCGGGCCCGAGCACCGGACTCCTCGCCGGACTCATCGGCCTCGAGGCGTCCGGGTGGCCCGGTGCGCTCGTGGCCGCGGCGGCGATGCTGGTGCCGGGCGCGGCGCTGATGTACCTCGCGACGCTCGCCTGGGAACGGTTCCGCTCGTCGGGTTGGCGCAGCGCGGTCGAGCATGGGCTCGCGCCCGTGAGCATGGGGCTGCTCTTCGCGGCAGGCGTCGTCATCGTGAAGGCGGCCGACCATGGCTGGTCGGGCCTGCTCGTCACGGCCATCACCACCGTCGTGCTGGTTGCCACCCGGGTGAACCCGCTCCTGATCATGGCGGGCGCCGGGTTGCTGGGCTGGCTGGGGCTCGTGCGCTAGGAGCCCGGATCAGGGCTTTCCGGGCCCCTCCTTCATCAACCAGTCGATGATGGCCGAGGGATCCGGTGCGTCCGAGCGCGCGTCGATCGGCTGCACTCTCTGCGTTTGCGCCGGGGCCGGACGGTCCGGCGCTCGCTCGATGGCGGCAGGCGGGACCGCCTGACGCGCGACCGGAGACGGATTCTCTCGCCGGGCTGGATTCTCTCGCAACGGCGCCGTGACCTTGGGCGTTATCGCTTGAGGCTGATCCGGCAATCCGGCATGGGCCTGGACGGGGCTCGCAGCGACGGGCGGGCGACGCTCGGGCATCGACGGCGTCGCCGCTTGCGGTGCGGGCGGCCTGGTCGAGACGATCTCCGGGCGGGGCGGCAACTCGGCGGGCGCCGATGCGTCCCGGGCCATCGAGTCCAGCGGATTCGCGTTCTGCTGGCGCAGCTCGATCGCCGCTCGACCGGCCGGAGCGTCCGACGACGGAGTCCGCACCGGCTGGCGATCGATGCCGGCGAACCACCAGGCGAGATATGGAGCCCCAGTCACGAGGAGGACGGTGGCGACGCCGACCACGTAGAGCCGCCGCCGGCGCGCGGTGCCGTCGACGGGCCGGATGTGCGACGACGGCCTCGCGCCGCGCCGCCGTTCGCGAACCGGCTTCTCCTCGACCGGCTTTCCGCCTCCTGCCGGGTGGCAGCATTCCTCGACGATGGCCCGCGAGATCGGGCGCACCTGTCGCGCCTCGCCGAGGAGCAGTGCCCGATCGCCGAGGATGTTGATGGCGCCCGGCGCGCCTCGGGACACCGACGCGATCTTGCGGATGGCCTCCGCGCTGAAGATCTCCCCGATCGCGCCCGCCCCTTCCAGGCAGTGCTGGACATAGGCGCCGACCTCGTCCTCGGTGAGGGGAGAGACGCCGGCCGTCGCGAGGATGCGCTGGCGCAGGGCGCCGTGTCGCTCGTGGGCCAGGACGGCCGACAGCCGCGACTCCCCCACGAGCAGGATGGAGAGCGATCGCGGCCACGACGCGCCGGCGAGGGACAGCTCGCGCACCTCGTCGAGGAGGGAGCCGTGGAGGCTCTGCGCTTCGTCGATCACCAGGAGCGCCCGGTCCGCCACGCCCGTTGCCTGGACCAGGAGGTGTTGGAGCGCGGCGTGAAAGGTCTCCCGGTCGCTCACCACGCGCTTGCCGCTGAACGCGCTCAGGATGGCTTCGAAGAAATCCGCGGGATCGAGGCCCGGGCTCGACACCGACACCTTGCCGATGGGGAGCCCCGAGCGGCGAAGGAGGTCGGCGAGGCGGCCGGCCAGGAACGTCTTGCCAGTGGCGACGTCGCCGGTCAGCACGAAGAGTCCGTCGCGCTCCCTGATCTCACGGGTGAGCGCGTCGAGCGCCGAACGCTGCCCGATGCCGAGCCACGCGCGGCGCGGATCCGCGCCGGTGCGGAACGGCGCCGCGTTCAGCCCGTAGAACGACAGATGGCGTCCGGTCCCGCCGGCGTCGAACGTGGCTGGAGCGCCGGCGAACATCTGGTCGAGGCTCGGCACGGCGTCAGTTGCCCAGCATCGACTTCATCGCGTCGAGCACCGGGTTGGGCGAGGTCGCCTTCGCCGCCGGCGCCGCCCGGCCCGGACGCCGCACGTACTTCTGGACGCAGTCGTACTGCTCCCAGCCCTTGAGCGGGAAGTCGAGGTCGACGGCCTTCCACTTGGGATGGCCGTTCTTCGTGAGCCAGTCCATGTTGTTCGCGAGGGTCTGGGCGAAGCGTCCGACCACGTCGCAGTCGCGCTGCCGGAAGTCGAACGAGATCAGCACGGCCTTGACGGCAGCCGTCCGCACGGGGTTCTCCTGCCACGCGTAGGTTTGAGCCGGGATCTCCGCGGCGGGATAGAACTCGAGAATGCTCTTGTTCGTGATCGGGATGAGGGCGAGTCCATCCTCGGCCCGGACCTTCTCGGTCAGGAGCTTCACCGGGTAGCCCGCCACGTAGAACATGGCGTCGATCCGCCCGGCCTTCAGCTCGGCGAGCGCCTCGTCGGTGTCGATCGTCACCATCTCCTTCGGCACCACCTCCGACGTCTTGAACAGGAGGCGCGCGGTGAGATACGTGCCACTCCCCTCCCGCCCGATCGCGACCCGACGATCGGTCAGGTCGTCGAAGTCGGTGATGTCGCGCCGGCCGAGGAGATGGATCTCCTCGTTGTAGAGCGGGAACACCATCTTGGTCTTGCTGGCGATGCGCTTCAGGACGGGATCGGATTGCACGCGACTGACGAAGGCGAGGACGTCTGCCTGGACGATGCCGAGCTGCACGCCCGGCTTCTGATAGACCGCGTAGACGTTCTCCACCGAGCCGCGGGACTGGTGGACCGTGAGATCGATCTGCGGTTTGACGAGCGTCTGGAGGTTGAGCCCGAACTGATAGTAGGTCCCTCGCTCGCCGCCGGTGATCAGGCCCAGTTCCGCCCCGGCCAGGGCCGGCGCGGCGTGCGTGAGGACCAGGAACAAGCTCAATCCCACCGTCAGGTGCAGCATCTTCTTCATTGCCACTGCCCTCCTCAGTTGTGTCACTGTGTGACGATCTGTGTCAGAAACGCGCCAAACGCAGCAATATGTATGCCGATCCAGAACTTCGCCAAATCTTCACTTTCGGGTAATTGAGAGGGAGGGCGCTCCTCCCACAATGGGTACCAGACTTCCTATTTGCTGGAGGGCACCGGCCGTCCCGGGCGGATCGTCGCCGTGAGTTCGTAGAGTCGCTCCTGACTTCGGACCAGCGGTTGGCCCTCGGGTTTCACACGCACGGAGCGGCCGTCGGGCAGGATCATGCTGGCCTTGACGTTGTCGGCGAGCTGAACGTCGAGGATCTCCTGGACCTGCGCCTGGAGATTCGGGGCCAGCACCGGGAAGGCGATCTCGACCCGGTGGTCGAGGTTCCGTGGCATCCAGTCGGCGGAGGCCAGGAGATACTCGGGCTCCCCGGCGTTGCCGAAGAAGAAGATGCGCGCGTGCTCGAGGTACCGGTCGACGATCGAGCGCACCTTGATGCGCTCGGAGAGGCCCGGCACCCCGGGGCGCAAGCAGCAGATCCCGCGCACGATCAGATCGATGTCGACGCCGGCGTCGCTCGCCGCGTACAGCTCGTCGATGAGGGCCTCGTCGACCAGCCCGTTCATCTTTGCGATGAGCCGCCCGCCCCCGCCAGCCCGCGCGTGCTCGGCCTCCCGGCGGATGCGGGCGATGAGCGCCTTGCGCATCTCGGTCGGCGCCAGGATCAGGTGATTGAACCCGCGCGATTCGGTGTAGCCGGTCAACAGATTGAAGAGCGCCGTGAGGTCCTGGCCGAAGGACTCGCGGCAGGTGAACAGCCCCAGATCTCCGTAGATGCCCGCAGTCCGCACGTTGTAGTTGCCCGTCGACAGATGGCAGTAGCGGCGGATGCCGTCGCCCTCCTGCCGCACGACCAGGCACGCCTTGCAATGCGTCTTGTAGCCCACGAGACCGTAGACGACGTGGGCGCCCACCTCCGACAGCGCTCGCGCCCAGTGGATGTTCGCTTCCTCGTCGAACCGCGCCTGCAGCTCGACGAGCACGGTGACCTCCTTGCCGACCTCCGAGGCGCGCGCGAGGGCCTGGGCAATCGGCGAGGTGGGGCTCACGCGATAGAACGTCATCTTGATCGCGAGCACGGCCGGATCGGCGGCTGCCTCCTGCACGAAGCGCGTGACGGCGTCGAACGTGTGATAGGGGTGATGCACGAGGATGTCGCCCTGGCGGATGGCGCTCCAGACGTCGGGCGCATGCTCGAAGGCCGCAACCGGATGGGGGATGAGCTGGCGGTCCTTGAGCCGCGGCCGATCGACGGCGTTGTAGAGCTGGAACAGGTCGGCGAACGCGGCAAACCCCTGTTCCTCGAACACGTCGGCCGGCTGCAGCTCCAGCTCGGCGATGAGGGCGGCCAGCACGCTCGGGGGCAGGCGCGGATCGTACTGTAGCCGCACGGCGTCGCCCATGCGGCGCTCGCGCAGGCCGGCCTCGATGGCGGCCATGAGGTCCTCGGTGCGTCCCCGCGGAATCTCCACCTCGGCGTCGCGCGTCACGCGGACGGCATGCGACGACAGGATCTCGTAGCCCTCGTAGAGCCGGGGCAGGTGCAGGCGCAGCACGTCCTCGACCAGCATGAACGCGTTGTGCTCGAACGGCGCGGGCAACGCCACGAAGCGGGGCGCCACCTGGAGCGGTGGCACGTGCAGCAGCGAGAGCGTGGCCCGGGGCAGGGGTGACCGGGCGGTGGACCGCAACAGCACGGCGAGACAGATGGCGCGGTTGGCCAGATGCGGGAACGGATGGCCCGGGTCGACGGCGAGCGGCGTCACCACGGGCAACAGCACGCGCGCGAAGTAGCCCTCGAGATAGCGGGACTGCTCGGGCGTCTCCTGGCCCGGGCGGACGAGATAGATCCCGCTCGCATGAAGGCGCGGGGCGATCGTCTCGATGAAGCAGCGATGCTGCTCGTCGACTAGCTCGCGAACACGGACGGACACCGCGTTCAGCGCCTCGCTGGGGGTGAGCCCATCCGGCCCGATCGAATGGTCGCCGGCGGCGATCATCCGCTTCAAGCCCGCGATCCGGACCATGTAGAACTCGTCGAGGTTCGAGCTGAAGATGGCGAGGAACTTCACGCGCTCGAGCAGTGGCACCGACTCGTCCTGCGCTTCCTCGAGCACCCGTCGATTGAACTCGAGCCACGACAGGTGACGGTTGACGAGCAGCGCGTGATTGGTGTCGGTCATCGCCCGCCCGGAAAGGCCTCGTGCAAGAGCAGGCCATCGCGAACCCCGCGCGTCGAGACGACCAGCGTGAGGTAGCCGCCGGACACGAGGGCCTCCTCGACGAGGATGGCCCCCGCGAGGATGGTGTCGGCGCGCTCCGCCTTCAAGCCCCTCCAGTGTCGGCGCTCGCGCACCGAGGACGCCTCCAGCTCCGCGCGGATCGCCGTGATGTCGGCCTGGCCGAGCCGCATGCCCTGTCGATGGCGCCGCCGGCCGCGATGCTCCGCCAGGTGCATGCGGGCGAGCGTTCGAATCGTGCCGCCGAGGCCGACCATCGCGTCGCCGCGCCGCGCGGGGGGAAGCGCGGTCTCGAGGCGCCCCCGGACCTCCGAGCGCAGCGCCCGCAGCTCGCGCGGCTCCGGCGGGTCGCTGTGGACGTAGGCGCGCGTCATCCGCACCGTGCCCAGCGGCATGCTGGCCGTCCCCGTGACGCGGCCACCGCGGACCGTGGTGAGCTGCAAGCTGCCGCCGCCGAGGTCCGCGACCACGCCCTCGAAGCCCGGCAAGTCGTCGATCGCCGCGTGCGCGCCCAGGCGAGCCTCCTCCGCGCCGGTCAGCACGCGCACCTCGATGCCCTCGTCGCGGCGCAGCGGTCCCAGGAGGCGCTCGCGGTTCTCGGCCTCGCGGACGGCCGAGGTGGCGAAGGCGAGGATCTTGAGTGGCCGGTCGCCGTCGGACTCGTCGCGGTACTGCCGGACTTCACGCAGGAACCGCCGCACGGCGCGCAGCGTGTCCTCCACCGCCTCCGGCGGGAGCGTGGCCGGCCGGCCGCCCCCGAGACGCGTCTGGCTCCGCCCCTCGCGCACCACGCGAAAGCCCGCTCCGCGCTTGACGCGCGCGAGCGCAAAGCGCACCGCGTTCGACCCGAAGTCGAGGAGCGCGACGAGCTCCGCCGCCATCCTCAGTCGCGCCAGACATGCACGCCGCCCTCGAGGGCCGCCTCGTTGTCGACGATCGTGACGTCGGGACCGGATTCGAACGCGACGCGCCGGGAGTTGCCGCCCCCGACGTAGAGGTGATCGAAGTTCGTGAGCGCGCGGAGGTCGCTGATGGCCCTCTTGACGCGCTTGTTCCACTTCTTGGCGCCGATGCGCTTGCGCGCCGCGTCGCCGAGCTGCTCGTCGAAGGTCTCGCCCTTGCGAAAGCGCATGTGCGCGATCTCGAGATGGGGCAGGAGCCGGCCGTCGAGGTAGAGTCCCGTCCCGAAGCCGGTGCCGAGCGTCGCGACGACCTCGAGCCCGTGGCCGCGGATGGCGCCCAGCCCCTGCATGTCGGCGTCGTTCAGCACGCGCGTGGGCTTGCCGAGCTTCGCCGTGATCGCGGCGGCCAGATCGAAACGCTGCCAGCCGTCGTGGCCGAGGTTGGGCGCCGTGAGCACGACCCCCGAGCGCACCGCGCCCGGGAATCCGACGGAGATGCGATCGAACGGCGGGAGCGGCGCGACGAGGGTCACGATGGCGCCGACGATCTCGGCGGGCGGGCTACCGACGGGAGTCGCGACGCGCACGCGCTTCGCCAGGAGGGTGCCCGCGCGATCGAGCACCGTGGCCTTGATGTGCGATCCGCCGACGTCGATCGTGAGCGTGCACGGCCCGGACGCGGCGCTCGCGTCGGTGCTCTTGCCGGTCGCTGCTGCTGACTTGGACGACGATGACGTCGCCATGGAATCTTCCTCCGTTTCCGTGCGTGTCGCGGCTGGCCCCGCTCGCGGCCTCGTCGAGGCGCGAGCGTCACTGGCCGCCGAGGCGCCTCAGCAAGCGCGGGGGCAGGAACCAGATGAGCCGCCCCCGATCGGATGTGCCTCCGTCCAGCTCGACCAGCGCGGCGCCGCCCTTCTTGAACGGCAGCCGCTCCCCCGTGGAGCCCGTGAGGTGTGCGACGAGCGCGGACACGTCGGGCTCGTGCCCGACGAGCGCGACGAGGTCGTCGTCGCCGCGTTCACCGAGCGCGGCGAGCACCTCGCGCGAGCGTCCCGCAGCAAGTCGCGGCTCGATCGTGGGTTCCACATCCCCCCAGGCGTCCGCGGCGATCTCGGCCGTCTCGAGCGCGCGGGGCAGGGGGCTCGTGAGCAGCAGATCAGGGGCGGGGAGAATCTGGGCCAGGCCCCTGGCCGCCTTGCGAAATCGCTTTCTGCCTCGAGGTGTGAGCGGACGATCCTCGTCGTGAACGTCCGGGGTGCCCGCCGGGACGGCAATGCCATGACGCAGGATGACGAGCCGCATACCGAGTACCCGGGGACACTACCACGCGCCCCCGCCCCGCTCAACCGCGCGATGAAACCCTGAGTCCCGTCGAAGTGGCGGTCGACACGTCACGGTTCCAGACGGGTCGCGTGCCAAGGGCCGCCGGTGAACCCCTCGTTCGCGCGCGTGAGCGTGCGCGCCCACACGGCGCGATCGTGCACGCGCGCCGGCTGGCTCACCCACAGCTCCACCTGCTCGGCCCAGACACGGTAGCCGATCCAGCGATCCGGCCTCGGTGGATCGGTGCCGTAGCGAGCCGCCGCGGCGGCGACCTTCGCGAGGAGATCGGCGCGGCTCGCGATCGGTCGACTCTGATCGCTGGCAACCGCGGCGATGCGCGCGTCGGCGGGACGGCTTCGCCAGTACTCGTCGGTCTCGGAATCGGGCGCCTCGGTGACCGGCCCTTCGATGCGGACTTGACGTTCGAGCGACTCCCAGTAGAAGACGAGGGCGGCGCGAGGGTGCGCGGCGAGGGCCAGGCCTTTCCGGCTCGGGCGGTCGGAATAGAAGACCATCCAGCCGTCCGCGACGTCGAAGCCGCGGCAGATCACCATCCGCGCCGAGGGACGGCCATCGGGATCGACCGTCGCGAGCGCCATGGCGGTGGCCGCCTTGACCGTGCGCGCGGCCTCGGTGAGCCACTCGGCGACGAGGGGAAGCGGATCAGCGGGCAGCGTCTCGGGCAGCGGTTGGCTCATGTCGGTCGAGGCCTCGGTCTCTCGGTGCGGGTGATGTCTCGTTCATACCAGAAAACTGGCGCGTTTCACGACGTCCGGGTCTTGGGGTCTCCCTCGTAGAGGGAGGAGACCTCCATGGCACACGATGTCGTCGAAGATGGGTTCCTCGTGCTGGCCGACATTTCCGGTTTCACGGCCTTCGTGACGGGGACCGAGGTCGAGCACGGCGCCTGGGCGACGGGCGCTCTGCTCGAAGTGGTGATGCGCGAGCTGTCCCCGCCGCTCGAGATCCAGGAGCTCGAAGGCGACGCGGTGTTCGCGCTCGGACCAGAGAGCGCCGTGCCGGAGGGCCACGAACTGCCGGGAGTGCTCCAGGGCGCCTACGCGGCGTTCAGAGATCAGCAACGGCAGATGGCGCTCGACATGAGCTGCAACTGCCGCGCGTGTCATGGCATCGCACGGCTCGACCTGAAGCTGGTCGTGCACCACGGACGTTTCGTCCGGCAGATCGTGGGCGGGCGCTCGCGCGTCACGGGCCCGGACGTGATCGTGGCTCACCGCTTGCTCAAGAATCCGATCGGCGCGGGCGCATACGTGCTCGTCACGCAGCCGGCCGTCGCGCGAGCCGCGATCGATCCACCGGCCGAGGGAATGCGGCGCGTCGTGCTGAGCTATCCGTATCTGGGAGAGATTCCGTGCTTCGTGGCGGACCTCGCGCCGCTGCGATTGGAGGTGGCCGGCGCCGCAGCGTTTGCCGAGGGTTGAGACCGCCAGGCCGACGCCGCCACCGCGGCCGCCGCCTGGCGATGTCGTGTATGCTGGCCCGCGATGAAGGCCATCGTCATCAGCTTCGTGGACGACGCGGATGGCGACGATGTGCTCGGGCCGCCGAAGTACCTCGGCACCCATGGCCAGCGGCCGACTCACGCCGACAACGCCGCGTTCTTCCTGGCTGCGGGAGCGGGGATTCGCCGTGGCGTGGAGTTGCCCGCGATCACGAGCCGCGACGTCGCCCCCACGCTGGCGTCTCTTCTCGGCATCGCGATGCCACCGGTCGAAGGTCGAGTCCTGACCGAGGCGCTCGCGTAGGTCGGGCCGGAGCTGGTCCCGCGCGTCGGCGCGGAACCAGCTCCGCGGGGACGGATCGATCTACTTCTTGCTCGCGTCGACCAGCTCGCCGAAGATCGCCCAGCGCTCGCCGTCGAACTTGGCGAGCTGCTCCTGCTCGATGGGGGCGAAGTCGGTCGGGCTCGTGTTCACCTTGACGCCGGGCAGGAGGAGCGGCAGGTCGACGTTCTTGAGGTTGGCCGCCTGCTTCATGATGTTCTCGCGGGACAGATCGTTGCCGCACTGCTTGATGAGGTGCGTGACGAGGATGGCCACGTTGTAGGCGTAGGCGTTGGCCTGATCGTCGAGGGCGCCCTCGGGATAGTACTTCTTCATCCACGCCATCCAGTCCTGGAAGCCCTTGTCGTTCTTCCACTGCGGGTCCGTGATCTCCTTCATGTAGAGCGCGGTGATCAGGCCCTTCGAGGCCTCGAGGCCCGCGGGCTTCAGCACGGTGCCGAGCGAGCTCGAGACGTTGTTCAGGAGGTGCAGCGGCTTCCACCCGATGTCGTTGGCCTTCTTGATGGCCTGCACGGCGAACTTCGGGATCGTGACGTTGAAGAACACGTTGGCGCCGCTGTTCTTCAGGTTCACGATCTGCGAGTCGATCGTGGGGTCGGTGACCTCGTAGCTCTGCTTGAGCACGATCAGCTTCTTGGCGCCTTCACCGAGCCCATCCTCGAAGCCCTTCAGATAGTCCTTCCCGTAGTCGTCGTTCTGGTACAGGATGCCGACCTTGGCGTCGGGCACGTTCTTCAAGACGTACGCCGCGTAGATCTTGCCCTCGGTCTGGTAGTTGGGCTGAAAGCCCATCGTCCAGGGGAAGTTCTTCGGGTCGTTCCACTTGGTGGCCCCGGTCGCGACGAAGATGTGCGGCACCTTCTGCTGGTTGACGTACTTGTGGATCGCGCTGTTGGGCGGCGTCCCGAGCGTCTGGAACAGCAGGGCCACCTGATCCTGCTCGACGAGCCGGCGGACCATCTCGACGGTCTTGGGCGGGCTGTACTGATCGTCGTACGTGATGTAGGTGATCTTCCGGCCGTTGATGCCGCCCTCGTCGTTGACCTTCTTGAAGTAGGCGCCGAGCGCCTTGCCGATGGTCCCGTAGGCGGAGGCGGGCCCGCTGTACGGGTTGGTGTTGCCGATCTTGATCTCGGTGGCCGTGACGCCCACGACTGTCTGGGCCATCACGGCGCATGGGCCGGAGAGCGCGAACGCGCCGGCCACGACAAGGGCCAGGAACCGCTTGAACAGACTCATGGTTGCCTCCTGTAGAGGTTGAGGATGGAGCATCCCCGGCTCGCCCTCACGTGGCGCCTCACCGGGCGTCTCTCCTAGGAACGCGCGAGCGGGTCATCCGGATCCACATCATCCGGCAGAAGCCCGCGATGCCGTGGGGCATGACGTACATGAACACGATCAGGAACAGACCGAAGATGGCCCACGGCGCGGCCTTCGAGATGTCCTGGGCCCAGTTCGGCACGAACTGGATGAACAGGGCGCCGACCACGGCCCCCGAGATCGTCGCGAGACCCCCGATGACGATCCCGGTGAGGAGGCTGATGGACAGGAACACGTTGAACGAGTCCGGGGCGACGAAGGCGATGACGACGGCGGAGAGCGCGCCCGCGACGCCGGTGTAGGCCGCGCTCACGCCGAACACGGTCGACTTGTAGAGCGAATTGTTGACCCCCATGGCCTCGGCGGCGATGTGGTTGTCGCGAATGGCCACGATCGCCCGACCCGCGCGCCCGCGCAGGAGGTTCCAGGCCAGTCCGAACAGGACGATGGCGACGGCGAGGGTGAGGTAGTAGAGCCACTGATCCTCGGACAGCCGGAGGCCGAACGGCGCCTTGGGCTTCGACAGCACGATGCCCTGCGAGCCGCCGGTCCAGTGCTCGAAGTACTTCAGGATCTGGGGCACGGCCAGCGCCAGCGCGAACGTCGCGAGCGCGAGGTACAAGCCTTCGAGCCGCAGGGCGGGGCGGCCGAAGAGGAATCCGATCACCAGGCAGACGACGCCCGCGACCGGGATCGTCCAGCCGTACGGCACCTCCCACTTGTCGATCATGATCGCGGTGGTGTACGCGCCGATCGCGTAGAAGGCGCCGTGGCCGAGGGAGATCTGCCCGTTGTACCCGGTCAGCATGTT
>Ga0187894_10004085_pt1 | contig 15890 bp, 8 predicted proteins | sample GBC1701081metaG_FD_136650 | JGI IMG/M metagenome (GOLD analysis project Ga0187894, IMG submission 136650) | White microbial mat communities from a lava cave in the Kipuka Kanohina Cave System on the Island of Hawaii, USA - GBC170108-1 metaG ... | reverse complement strand
TCGAAGGTCTGGCTCAGCGGATTTCCGACGGCGACGTGCCGCCGTTTCTGGCAGATAAGCGCATCCTCTCGCTGGATCTTTCCCTGATCGTGGCCGGCACCAAGTACCGCGGCCAGTTCGAGGAACGATTGAAGACCATTATGAAGGAGCTGATGGAAAGCCAGAATTCCATCGTCTTCATTGACGAGCTGCATACGCTGGTCGGCGCCGGGTCCGCGGAAGGTTCGCTCGACGCCGCGAACATCTTGAAGCCCGCGCTTTCCCGCGGTGAGATTCAGTGCATCGGCGCCACCACCCCCGGTGAATACCGCAAGTCCGTGGAAAAGGACCGCTCGCTGGAACGCCGGTTTCAGGCCGTCAAAGTTGCCGCCCCCAACGAAGATGAAGCCATCCGCGTGCTGCAGGGCGTTCGTGAACGCTATGAAAAGTTCCACGCGGTCACGTACACGGATGAGGCCATTCAGTACGCCGTTTATCACTCCAACCGTTACATTCCGGACCGCTTCCTGCCCGACAAAGCGATTGACCTGGTGGATGAAGCGGGCGCGCGCGTGAAGTTGCGCCAGTCCATGCTGCCCGACGAGATTCTGGAAGCGCAGAAGCGCGTGAAGTACATCACGCACCGCATGGAAACGGCCATCGCCAACCATGAGTTTGAAAAGGCGCGGTTCTATTCCGAGGAAGAACGCAAGGAAAAGGAGCTGCTGCGGCAGCTCCGGGAAAAGCTGAAGGTGGACGATACTTCCACCGGCATCGTGACCCGCGAAGACATCGAAGAAGTGGTTTCCCGCTGGACCGGCGTGGCGGTCACCTCCATCAAGGAAGACGAGCAGCAGAAATTGCTGCGCATTGAGCCGGAGCTGCACAAGCGGGTAATCAGCCAGGACCGCGCCATCACCGCGCTGGCCCGCGCCATCCGCCGCAGCCGCGCCGGGCTCAAATCGCCGGCGCGCCCGGTGGGCTGTTTCCTGTTCCTGGGTCCGACCGGCGTTGGCAAGACGGAAGTGGCCCGCCGCCTGACCGAGTTCCTGTTCGGCAGCGAAAAGTCGCTGATTCGCTTTGATATGTCGGAGTACATGGAGAAGCACTCGGTTTCGAAGCTGATCGGCGCGCCTCCCGGCTATGTGGGATATGAAGAGGGCGGGCAATTGACGGAGCGTGTTCGCCGCGCCCCGTACTCGGTCATCCTGCTGGATGAGATTGAGAAGGCCCACCCGGACGTGTTCAACATCCTGCTGCAGGTGTTTGAAGACGGGCAGCTCACCGACGGCATCGGCAACACGGTGGACTTCCGCAACACCATCCTGATCATGACTTCGAACATCGGCGCGCGGCACCTGCAAAAGCGATCCGCCCTGGGCTTCCAATCGGCGTCCGACGAAGCCAACGCCGCGAAGCTGGAAGACCTGGTGATGAACGAGGTGAAGCGCCTGTTCAATCCCGAGTTCTTGAATCGCCTGGACGAAGTGATTATCTTTAACCCGCTCAGCGACGAAGATCTGCTGCACATCATTGACCTGCTGGTGGGCCAGTTGAACGACACGCTTATCCATCGTCAGGTGCAGCTGGTGATGAAGCCGGAAGCGCGTCAATGGATTCTGGACAAGACCTGCAGCGACCGCAGCTACGGCGCGCGGCCGCTGCGGCGTGCACTGCAGAAGTACGTGGAAGACCCACTGTCGGAGACCTTGATTCAAGGCGGCCTGCAACGCCCCGCAACCCTTGAAGTCTATCTCTCCGGTGAGGGCCTGAGCTTCCGTCAGGTTCTCGAAGCAACCCCGGTCGCAAATTAGCGAATCCTATTCGCCGGGCTGCGGGGACAGCTCGTATCAATCAACGGTCAGCCGGCCCACCGGGGTGGCCGGACCAGGAGCAAGCTTTTGGTTTTTGGGGGAACCGCGCGTCCGCGCGCGGCGCAAGCTGGAAATTCAGGTTTCTGTCCGCCACCCGCCCCGGCGCTCGTTCGCCTGCTTGCGTGCGGTTTGGTGGGTATTTTCACGGCGGCGTCCCTGGGCGCCCAGTCGCGGGCCGTGCCGCCCCCGCTTTCCTCGCAGGAAAGTTCTTCCCGCAAGCAGAGCCGTGCCGCCACGCGCGCTCCGCAAAGGCCGGTGGAAATGGCGCGGGCCGTTCCCGTTGAAGAAAGCGAATGGCGGGCCGCGCTTTCCGGTGAGCCTGCTCCGGCGGCGACTCCGCTTCCGCAATTGCCATCTTCTTCCCAGCCGCTCGTCATCGAACGCATCGAGATCATCGGCAATCGCCGCATTCCGCGGGACACCCTGAAATCGCGCATCTTTTCCCGCGAAGGCGACGTATTGAACGAAGATACCCTCTATCGTGACTTCCAGGCGCTGTGGAACACGCAGTATTTTGAGGACATCCGCACGGAACTGGAAGACAGCCCGACACGCCCCGATGCGCGCGTTGTGGTCTTTTATGTGAAGGAGCGTCCCATTGTCCGGCGCATCCTCTACTGCAAGGAGCAGAAGGAACCGGACGCCGCATGCAAGAAGTTCGACATGATTCCCGAGTCGGACATCCTGGAACGCTTCAAGGACCGCAAGGTCGGCCTTTCCGTGGAGAGCCGCTTCGATCCCACGCGCGTCAAGCGGGCCGAAGTAGTGCTGAAGGAGCTGCTCGGCGAACGGGGACGCCAGTTCGCCATTGTCCGGCCCACCTACCAGCGCATCGCCGCCACCAATGCCATCGAGCTTACGTTCAACATCGAACCCGGGCCCAAAGTCAAAGTGGGCACGATTGATATCACCGGGAACACTGCGTTCCCGGACCGCAAAATCATCCGTTCCATGCGGCATTCGCGCCCGTATTCGGTCCCCATGTACTTCTTTGACTGGAACGTGATGAGCAAGACGTACGACTCGCGCAAGCTCTCCGAAGACCTGGAAATCGGCATCCGCGGGCTGTATCAGGACAACGGCTACTTTCAGGTGCTGGTGAAGGAGCCCGTGGTCGAGACGGTGGATACCGTCAACCGCGGCCTGATGGCCGGCACCTGGCCGATTTTCGGCAGCAAGCCGGGAAAGAAAGCGAACATCACCATTCCCATTCAAGAAGGCGACCTGTTCCACATGGGGCGCCTGGTGGTGCGCAGTTCGGATCCGGACAAGGGACTTTTCTTCAAGCCCGATTACCTGGTCAGGATATTCCCGCTCAAGGAAGGCGACGTCTTTGCCGTGGATAAGCTGCGCAAGGCCTTCGAGCAGTACAAGAAGCTCTACGGCGAATTCGGTTTCATTGATTTCACTTCGGAGCCTTCGTTTGAGATTGACCAGGCCAACAAGAAAGTGGACTTGACGCTCAGCTTCGACGAGCAGAAGTCCTATTATGTCCGCCGCATCGAATTTTCGGGAAACACCACCACCCGCGACAAAGTCATCCGCCGCGAAATCCTGCTGGACGAAGGCGACCCGTTCAACAACCGCCTGTGGGAAATCAGCATTCTGAAAATCAACCAGCTCGACTTCTTTGAGCCGATCAAGGCCGAGCAGAACGTTGAAATCAAGCGCAACGTCAAAGAAGGCTCAGTGGACCTCATCGTGAAGGTGAAGGAAAAGGGCAAACAGTCCATTGGCCTCACCGGCGGCATCAGCGGCGTTGCCGGCAGCTTCATCGGCATCAGCTATCAGACCAACAACCTGCTGGGCCGCGGCGAGACGCTCACGTTCTCCGCTGACTTCGGCGACCGCCAGCGCAACCTGATCTTCGGCTACACGAATCCCTACTTCCTCGATCGCCCCATTTCCGCCGGCTTTACCGTGTTCTCCAGCCGCTTCAGCTATAACCAGGCGCGTGAAACGGCGATCCTCATCGGCCAGCCGGTGAATATTGACCCCAACCTGGCGCAGAACTACGACCAGAAGCGCGTCGGCGGCAGCGTCTTTGCCAGTTATCCGCTGCGCAAGTATGCGTTCACGCGCGTGGGCATCACCTATTCGCTCACATCGAGTGACATCACGGCGTTCAGTCAGGCGTCGCAGTTGCTCTTCCAGAGCCTCGAATTCCGCCAACTGGCCGGGCCCACGCCGAATTCCCTGAGTGGCATCCTTTCCAGCAAGATTGTTCCCACCATCAGCCACAACACCATTGACAATCCGATGAATCCGACGCGCGGGAAGAGCTTCTTCTACTCGTTCGGATTTGAAGGCGGCTTCCTGGGTGGCAACGTCAACACCATTACCCACACCTTCGAAGGCAGGTACTTCCGCCCGATCAACAAAGGCCGCAACGTGCTCGGGTTCCGCGCGCTGGCGGCATTTGCCACCGGCTATGGCGGAGTTGTGTTGCCGCCCTTCAATCGTTTTTATGTCGGCGGTGAAGACAGCATCCGCGGATTCGATTACTTCACGATTTCTCCGTGGGCCTTCGTGCCCACTGACCGCACACTGCCCATCAGCTATTCCGATCCCACGTCGCTCGGTCCCGATGGCAACCCGATTACGCGCGTGCTGAACGTGCCGGTCCTGGACTACGTGGCCACCGCTCCCGGCGGCGATACGCAGTTCGTCAGCAATTCGGAATACCGAATCCCCCTCATCGGCCCGGTCACGCTCGGTTTGTTCTTCGATTTCGGTCTGGATGGGGCCCTGCGCCCCGGGCAGTTGCAGCTCACGCAGTCGTCGGTGGACCGCCTGCGCGGGATTTTTCCCAATACGACGATTGACAAGCAGCTTAACATTTTCAATAAATCGAATTTCAGGGTGCGTGCTTCGACCGGCGTGGAGGTTGTCGTGCAACTGCCGATTATCAACGCGCCGTTCCGGTTGTACTGGGCCTATAACGCCCTGCGTTTCACGGACCTGATCACCGAGCCCCGCGGCGACTTCTACCTGAGCCCGCAGGTGATCAATTCCCTGCCGCCGGGCGTGTATCAAACCCAGATTCTGCCGCAAACCAACGCGCTGATTGATGGTCTGGCGCTGAGAACGCAGACGCGCGAGCCGCTGAAGACGTTCCGGTTTACGGTGAGCCGCACGTTCTAACGAATTCACGCGCGCCTGGAGCGCGCTAACGCAGGTTGGAGGAGTGGGTAATGAGTCGGTGGACTTCACTATTACTGACAGCGCTGTGCCTGCTGTCACTGGGTTGCAACGGCAGCGGCAACTCCAGCTCGGGTCAGACCACGGTGAACATCAGCCCTGCCGCGGTGCTGGTGTCACTGAACGGCACGCAACAGTTTGCTGCGTCCATCTCCGGCGGGTCCGGCGTGGCTATCGCGGCCAGCAACGGAGCCGTTCGCGCCAGTAACATCGTCACCATCACCACCACCAGCGGGCACGGATTTTCCAGCGGCACTTCAGTGACAATTTCCGGCGTCACGGATGTCACCTTCATCGGCACGTTCATCATCGTTTCCGTGCCGACTTCCACCACATTCACCTATGCGCAGTCCGGAACCGACGCCACCAGCGGGAGCGGCACCGCGGCCAGCAACGCAATCAATTGGTCGGTGAACGACGTGCAAGGCGGCAATGCCCAGTTTGGAACCATCACGACCACCGGGTTTTACACCGCCCCTTCGGCGCTTCCGCCCTCGACCACGGCAACCATCACTGCCACCGGCGCTGTCCGGCGCACCAACGTGGTCACCATCACCACAACCGCTGCGCACAATCTTGCTCCGGGGCAGGTGGTGAACATCACGGGCGTAACCGACACCACCTTCAACGGCACGTTTGTGGTTACTGGCGTTCCCACCACCACAACCTTCACCTATTCGCAGAGCGCCGCGGACGTTTCCAGCGGCAACGGCACAGTCGTCTCCACCGCCATCCGCGTGAAGGCGACGAGCGCGACCACCAGCACGGCCAGCGCTACCGCCCTGGTCTCCATTGATTCCGGCATCACCATTTCCGTATCGCCGGCGCTGGCCACCGTCGCTACCTCGGATACGTTTCAATTCACCGCGACCGTCACCGGCCCGGTTTCGAACACCAACGTCACCTGGGCGGTGAATGATGTGCAGGGTGGCAATGCGACGGTCGGAACCATTGATGCCAATGGTCTCTATACCGCGCCCGCCGCGGTGCCGACCACTCCTCTGGCAACGATCAAAGCCACATCGGTGGCGGATACCTCGCGCACGGCGATAGCGACGGTAACCATCGCCACGGCCGCGGCGCCGACGCTGACCGCCGTAACGCCCACCACGGTCGCGCAGGGCTCGATCTTTCAGGATATCTACCTGACCGGCACCAATTTTCTTTCGACCAGCACGGTCCGGGCCAACGGCATCGCCGTTCCGGCTGTGGTCGTAACGAACTTGCTGATTCGCGCCCGCCTGAGCACAGCCCAACTGGCCACGGCCGGCACGCTGGCCATTGACATCCTGCCGCAGAATTTTCCGGCAACGGCCTTGTTTAACGTGAACGTGGTGCCGGTGCGGCCCGCCCTCGTAGGCCCCTCGCCGGACAGCGTCACCCAGGGCAGCGGCACGGTGAGTGTGAATTTCAACGGCGGCTATTACTCGCCCTCGGTAGCATCGGAGTTCAACGGCGGCGTGCGCGCCAATACCATCACCAGCTCCCGGCAATTGAGCGTCACTTTGAGCGCCGCCGATCTGGCGACTCCCGGACTGTTCGCGGTCACGGCCCGCAACGCATCGGCAACGCCCTCCCTGGCAGGAGCGAACCTTGCCGTCCAGCCCACCGCCGGGCCCACCGTCGCCGCTACGGTTGCCGTCGGCGCGGCGCCTTCCGCCGTGGCAATTAACCCGGCCACCGGCATGGCGGTGGTCGCCAATCGCGCGGCGAACACCATCTCAGTCATCAGCTTGGCCACCAATTCCGTCACCGCGACGATTCCGGTGGGGACGGCTCCTACTGGAGTCGCGGTGGATCATCTGCGCAACCTCGCGTACGTAGCGAACAACGGAAGCAACAATGTTTCGGTGGTTGACCTGGGTTCGAACACGGTCGTGGCGACCATCACCGGATTCAACATCGCGCCGGTATCGGTGGGTGTGAATCCAGCCACCCGCCAGGGACTGGTCGCGCTGACCAGCACCACCGGCGCGAACGTTGCTGCGCTCATTGACACCAACACCAATCAAATCGTCAGCGCGGCGAACATCTCCAACGGCCTCAATCCGCGCGTGGCCATCGAGCCCCGGCTGAACTGGGCCATTGTGACGCCGGGCGGCGCCGGTGTGCTCAGCATCGTGGATCTCGGCAAGCGCACCACGGGCGCCATCACCGCATCAGGCGCGGTGCGCAGCGGCAACTCGGTGACCATCACCACCGCGGCAAGTCACAACCTCGCCGTCGGCCAAAGCGTGTTTATTGGTGGTGTCACCGACCCCAGCTTCACCGGTTTCTTCACGGTCGCCTCGGCCCCGACCGCCACCACTTTCACCTACGGGCAGTCTGCGCCGAACGCCACCAGCGGCGGCGGGAGCTTCACGCTCACCAGTCCACTGGCAACCGCCAACCTGGGCATCAGCTTGCGCGGCGTCAGCTACAACGAGGAAAGTTCATTTACGTTCCTGTGCGACCCGACTACGCCCAACGCCGTGATCTTCAGCCTGTTTGATCAGACCGTAACGAATGTCGGCCTGGAGGCCGGCGCCGAAGCCACCGCCGTGAATCCGCTCACCAATATCGGCGTCATTGCAAACCCGGCAACCGACGAGGCTTCGGTCATTGATTTGCGCTCTGCCACGCGCCTGGCGCGGCTCTCCGTGGGCACCGACCCTCGCGCCGTGGCGCTCGATGCGGCGACGAACGTGGCCGTGATTGCGAATGAAGGCAGCAACAACGTAACGATCCTGAATCTCGGCGCGATACGCCCCTTGCATGTTCTTGAGGTCACGCCCTCCAGCACGTTTTCCAGCGCATCGCCGGTGACCATCACCGTGACCGGCGGCGGTTTCACCGCGTCATCGGTTGTCCGTCTGGACGAAGCGGCTCTGGCTACATCCTTCGTCAGCTCCCGCGTGCTTACCGCGGTTGTTCCCGCCGGCTCACTGGGTGCGGCGCGCCGGTTTGCCGTGGATGTCCTGGAAGGCGGAGCGCGCTCGAATATCGAAGGGTTCACGGTAATTGGCACGGTTGCGGTGGGCACCACGCCGGGCGGCGTGGCCATTGACCAGCAGCGGAACATCGCGCTGGTTACCAACACCGCCTCGAACAATGTTTCGGTCATTGACCTGGCGACAAACACGGTCACCGCAACCATCACCGTGGGAACCAACCCCCAGGCGGTTGCCGTGCTCCCGCGCGCCGGACGCGCCGTGGTCACCAATCGCGGCAGCAACACCGCTTCGGTCATCGACCTGGCTACCAACACCGTGCTCTTTCCAGTCACGGTGGGGACGGAACCGGTCGGCGTCGCCATCAACCCGGACTCCGGGTTCGCTCTGGTGGCGAATGCTTCCTCGAACACCGTCTCGACGTTTCCCGCGGAGGCCACCAGCGCTCCCAATGCCGGGACGTTTACGGTGAATCCTCAGCCCCTGGCCATCGCTATTGATTACACTCGGAATCAGGCGCTGATTGCTCACGGAGCTGCCAACAACGCCATCATTGTTGACCTGACATCAACCACGCCCACCGCGCTGACCACGGTTTCCAACATCCCCCTGGCCTCCGGAGCGGTGTACGACCCGGCGAGCGATCGGTATCTGGTTTCCGCCAGCCTGGCCAACAACCTGACCATCATCACTCCCGGACTGGCCGTGCCGCAGTTGTTGCGCACCGGAATCAACCCGACGTCGCTTGCCTACAACATGAACGCAGCGACGCTGGTCACGGTCAACACCGCCAGCCAGACCATGACCGTGGTGGACTTCCTTGACCGGCGGGTGCGCGCGGTCCTGCCGCTGACCGCCGGCTCGCTCTTTGCCATCGCCATCCACCCGGTGACCAACGTCGCGGTGATTGCCGATGCCGCCAACAATCGCGTCCTGCTTTACCCGCTGCCGAGGTAAGGGCGAAGGGCGCGGCGCCCGCGGCCAACCGCCATCGCCGCGGATGCATCGGAACTAGACAAAGCTGCAAAGGGGTGGCTTTTGACGATGTCGTGGCTGCTGGGCGCAGGTTGAGTTTTCACAGAATGACTGGTACAATCGCGCTTTTGCATCTCTGCAATTTTCCCCTTAAGGAGAAGTCATGACTTGGAAATCAGCACTGCGCTGCGCGACTGTCTTCATGCTCGCAGCCGCCATCTCGGGTGCTTGCCTGGCGCAAGGATCCACCGCCCCGGCGCCCGCTGCCGCAGCGTCACTGAAGGTTGGGATCCTCGACGTTCGCTCGGCGATTGTGGCTACCGCGGAAGGCAAACAGGCCCAGGCCGAAATGCAGTCCCAGTTTGCGCCCCGCCAGTCGGAACTGGAGAATATCCAGAAACAGATTGAAGACATTCGCAAGCGCCTGCAGGCCGGTGATCGCACGCTCAGCGACGAGGAGAAGAGCCGGCTCGCGCGCCAGGGTGAAGCCCTGCAGAAGCGCGGCCAGCGCCTGCAGGACGAGTTGCGCGAAGACCTGCAGGCCGCCGAAGCGGACGTGATCGAGCGCATCGGCGGAAAGATGCGCGAGGTGCTGGACCGCTACGCCCGTGAGAATGCGTTCACCATCATTTTCGACGTTTCGTCCCAAGCCGGGATTGTGTACGCCTCGACCGGCATCAATGTGACTCAGGACATCGTTCGGTTGTATGACCAGGCTTATCCGGTCCGCGCCGGCGCGGCTCCGACCCGTCCGCAGCCACAACCCGGTACACCGGCAACCAAGCCGCCCGCAACGCAGAAGCCACCGCAGCGGTAAGCGGGCTTTCGCGCCGCGAGCGCAAGCTGGTCGAACTTTTGGGGAAGTGGAAGGCCCTCTGAGTCCCGGAGGGCCTTCCTTGTCTATGGCCGAGGCGGGCCTGGCGCCGGTTGCATTTCGGCTATGGCCGGACTATACTCGCTATCCGGGTTGAAGCCGGTCGCACGATTGAGTGGGCGCGAGCCCACTTTTTTGTTGGCAGTGTTTACGCGTCCGGCACGTGTGGCGGCATTCCGCCGCCGGGTTCCGCGGGGCGGAGAAGCGGTCAGCCTGTAGCGCAATGCATCTAGAAATGATACGTGCGGCGGCTGAACGAGTCGCCGCTTCGGAAGGCCTCGAAGTTGTCGACGTGGAATGGAAAGTGGGCCGGCAGCGCTTCTTGCGCGTGACCATTGATAAGCCCGGAGGCGTCGGCCATCTGGATTGCGAGCGCGTCAGCCAGCAACTGAGCGTTCTGCTCGATGTGGAAGAACTCGTAGCGGGCGGCAGTTACATCCTGGAAGTGAGTTCACCGGGGCTGGATCGCAGCTTGCTGAAGGAAGCCGACTACCAGCGCTTCACCGGGCGCAAGGCGAAAATCTGGTTGTACCAGGCCATGGAGAACAGCAATTACTGGGAAGGGCGACTGGCCGGTGTCGCCGGGGGCGCGGTAAAGCTGGAACTTCGTCCGGACCGGGTGCTGTCCATTCCGCTCGCCGGAATCCGGAAGGCGCAACTCGCCATTGAAATCTGACGCAGTTTTATCACTGCGGCGTTGAGCGTCCTGGGGGGACTCAGAATCTGAGGTTGCACGATGTCAACAAGTCCGTTGCTACAGCAAATCGAATTGATCAGCCGGGAAAAGCACATCGAGCCCGATGTGATTGTCGCCGCGATTGAAGATGCCATGGTGGTCGCGGCACGCAAGTACTACAAGACCGAAGAGGACCTGCGCTCCAAGTTCAACCCGGATACAGGCCACATTGACGTGTTCGCGGTTCGCACCGTGGTGGATGAAGTAGCCGACCCCAAGAAGGAATTCACGCTGGCTGAGGCCCGCAAATTCGACCCCAGTGTTGAAGTGGGCGGAGAGGTCTATCTTCCCAAGCCGACCGACGTGCTCGGGCGCATCGCCGCGCAGACCGCCAAGCAAGTCATCATGCAGAAGGTCCGCGAAGCCGAACGCGACACCGTTTTCAACGAATACAACGGCCGCGTCGGCGAAATGCTGAACGGTATCGTCAAGCGCACCGAAGGCCCCGACCTGATTGTGGACCTGGGGCGCACCGAAGCCCGCCTGCCCAAGCGCGAACAGTCGCGCCTGGAGAGCTACAACATCGGCGACCGGTTGCGCGTGGTGATTAAGGCTGTGGAACGCGCCGCCAAAGGCCCTGCCGTCATCGTCTCCCGCGCCGATGGAGCGCTGGTGCAGCGGCTGTTTGAGATGGAAGTTCCGGAGATCTACGACGGCACCGTGCAGATTCGCGCCGTGGCGCGCGAGGCCGGCGAGCGCACCAAGATCGCAGTGCTCAGCCGCGACAAGGAAGTGGACCCGGTCGGCGCCTGCGTGGGCATGAAGGGCATGCGCGTGCAGTCCATCATCCGCGAGCTGCGCGGCGAGAAGATTGACATCATCCCGTTCAGCGAGGAAACCGTGGCCTTCGCCCAGAAGGCGCTGAGCCCGGCCAAGGTCACCCGCGTGCAGATCGTTGACCCCGCGGAAAAGCGCCTGGAAGTGATTGTCGAAGACACCCAGCTTTCGCTGGCCATCGGCAAGAAGGGCCAGAACGTCCGCCTGGCCAGCAAGCTGATCGGCTGGAGCATTGACATCAAGAGCGAAGAGGAAAAGCGCCGCGAAATCGAAGAACAGATGACCGCGCTCACCTCTCCGGGCACGCCGCTCTCCGAACTGCCCGGCCTGGGACCGAAGACCACTGAGAAGATTGAAGCCGCGGGTATTTCCACCATCGAGAAACTGGCGGAAATGACTCCGGAGCAACTGATGGAAATTCAGGGCATCGGCGAAAAGATGGTGGAGAAAATCAGAATGTCCGTCGCCACGTATTTCGAGGCCCTGGAAAGCCAGCAAGCCGCCGGCGAAGAATCCCCGCTCGACGGGGAGCCCGATGCCGCTGCGAATCTGCCGGCCGAAGCCGCGGCGCCCGCCGAACAGGTGGAGGAGGTTGTTTCTGAGGCGCCGGCAGAAGGCGCCGGCGATGAGGGTGGGGCTGCGGAGCCGCAAAAAGATTGATACCGAATATGACTGATACCGCGAATCAAATTCGCATCAACGAGCTGGCCCGTGAACTCGAAGTCAAGGCCAAGGCAATCATTGACTATTTGCCGGAAGCCGGGGTCACCGAGAAGAAGACGCACTCCAGCTCGATTGAGCTCGCTGCGGCGGAGAAGGTTCGCGCGCATTTCAAATCGCTGGCGGACGCGGAAGCTGCGGCCGAGCAGCGCGCGAAGGATAAGGCCGCGCAGGAAGCGGCCGCGCGCAGAGCCGCTGCCGCCCGGCCGGCGCCGCCGCCGGCTCCACCCGCGCCCGTCGCGGCCAAGCCGGTTGCCGCGCCGTCGGCGCCTGCGCCGGTTCCGCCCGCCGTCAAGACCGTTGCGCCGCCGGCGCCGGTGACGGTCCCTTCCGCGGCCCGTCCGCTTCCGCCACAAACGCCGCCTGTCGAAGCGCCCGTTGCCAGAGCATCCGCAACGCCCGCAGCTCCTGCGGCCGCACAGCGCCCGGCGGCCGTTCCGCCTGCTGCCAAGACGCCGATTCGCCCGCTGAGTCCCGCTGGGACCTCACAGCCGCCACGACCCGCATCCAACGTGCCGATTGGCGCGCGCCCAGCCGCCCCAGGCTCTGCCCGGCCCGTGCCGCCGCGGGCGGGAGCAGCAGCCGCACCCGGCCAGGTACGTCCAACGGGAGCGCCACGCCCGCTCCCGCCGGGAACAGTGCGTCCGGTATCCGCCGCGCCGCCGGCAGGGCAGCGCACGCCCGCTTCGGGCCGTCCTCTGCGGCCGGGGTCCCGGCCGGGAACGGGCCGTCCGATGTCCGTGCCGCCCGCGGGTCAGATTCCTCCGAAGGCCGAACCGGGCAAACCGATTTACGCGCGCAAGCCGCCCGCACGGGCGCGTCCCACGCAGGAAAAGCGTTTCGAAGAAGGCGAGCGCAAGCTGCATCCGGTGCGCAGCCGGCCTGGAGCGCCGGGCGTGCGAGCATCGTACGCGGCGGTGGCGCCGGTCCCGGTTGTACGCGAGCCGCGTGAGGTGGTGATCACCGAAGGAATTACGATTCGGGACCTGGCGGAAAAACTGGACGTGCGCGCCAAGGAACTGCTGAAGGTGCTGCTCGATCGCGGCATTTTTGCCAGCATCAATCAGGCGCTGGACACCCAGACGGCCACCAGCCTGGCCGAAGCGTTCAACGGCATTGTCCGCACCGTTTCCTTCGAAGAAGAAGCCATCGAAGAGATCGCCCGCGTCGAAAAACCGGGAAACCTGCATCCGCGCGCTCCCGTGGTCACGGTGATGGGTCATGTGGACCACGGCAAGACCAGCCTGCTGGACGCCCTGCGCTCCACGGACGTGGCTGCGGGCGAGGCCGGCGGCATCACCCAGCACATCGGCGCGTACACGGTGGACGCCAATGGCCGCAAAGTCGTGTTTATTGATACGCCCGGCCACGAAGCCTTCACCCGCATGCGCGCGCGCGGCGCGAAGGTGACGGACATCGTGGTGCTCGTCGTGGCCGCCGATGACGGCCTGATGCCGCAGACGCTGGAAGCGATTGACCATGCGCGTGCCGCCAACGTGCCGATCGTGGCGGCCATCAACAAGGTCGACAAGCCCGACGCGCAGCCGGAACGCGTCAAGCGCCAGCTTGCCGACCGCAACCTGATGCCGGAAGACTGGGGCGGCGACACCGTGGTGGTGGAAGTCTCCGCGCGCGAAAAACGCAATCTGGACCACCTGCTGGAAATGATTCTGCTCGTTGCGGAAATGCGCCAGCTCAAGGCCAATCCCGACGCGCCTGCTGCGGGCACCGTCCTCGAATCCCGCGTGGATAAGGGCCGCGGGCCGGTGGCTACCGTTCTGGTGCAGAACGGAACGCTGCACGTGGGTGACGTATTCATCTGCGGATCGGTGTATGGAAAAGTGCGCGCGATGTTTGATGATCGCGGCAGGCCGGTTCGCGAAGCGGCTCCTTCCACGCCGGTGGAAGTGCTTGGTTTGCAGGGCGTGCCGCAGGCCGGCGACCAGTTCCAGGTGGCCGATGAGGCCAAGGCCCGGCACGTGGTCGAATATCGCCAGGCCAAGCAGCGCGAAGCGTCGCTGGCGCGCACCTCCACGGCGCGCATCACGCTGGATCAGCTTCACGAGCAGCTCAAGGCCGGCGAAGTGAAGGAACTGCCGGTGGTCATCAAGGCCGACGTGCAAGGCTCGGTGGAAGTGCTCTCCGAGGTGCTGCCCAAGCTGAGCACCGACCAGGTGAAACTGAAGATTATCCATGCCAGCGTCGGCGCGGTCGCGGAGACCGACGTGCTGCTGGCCTCCGCGTCCAACGCCATCATTATCGCCTTCAACGTGCGCCCGGAGCGCAAGGCCTCGGACCTCGCGCAGCAGGAAAACGTGGATATCCGCACGCACACCATCATCTACGAGCTGGTGGATGAGATTAAGAAGGCCATGACCGGGCTGCTCGAGCCGGTCTTCAAGGAAACATTCCTGGGCCGCCTCGACGTGCGCAACACGTTCCGCGTCAAGGGCGTCGGCCAGATTGCCGGTTGCTACGTCCAGGAGGGCGTGGTCAAGCGCGACGGGCAAGTGCGCCTGCTGCGGGACAACGCGGTAATCTTCACCGGACGCGTCGGCTCGCTGCGGCGCTTCAAGGAAGACGTCAGCGAAGTGCGCGCCGGCTACGAATGCGGCGTGGGCATCGCCAACTTCAGTGACGTAAAAGTGGGCGATGTCATCGAGTGTTTCACCATCCAGAAACTGGCCGTGCAGGAAGCCGCGGTCTGACGCAGGCTCTGCTCCGCATAGGTTGAGGCAATGCCCATCGGCGTGCTCACCCTGGAAATTCATATCCCGGAAGCGCACTCGCTCAAAGATAAGCGCCAGGTGCTCCGCAGCCTGAAGGACCGGCTGCGCTCGCGTTTCAACGTAGCCGTTGCCGAACTGGAGGGCCAGGACTCCTGGCAGCATTCGGTGGTCGGCGTGGTGACCATATCCAACGTCGCGCAACACGCGGAAGAATCGCTGAAGACCGTCGCTGCGGATGCATCCGGGCTTCTGGGCCGCGACCTGGTTTCGCAGGACATTGAGATTCTGTAGCTCTCGATTTGCCGTCATGACTCTCGACTCTGGACTTCTGGTATGACCGTCGCCGGACATCGCCATCAGCGCATCGCGGAAGAAATCCGCGACGAAGTGGGCAGCATGGTCGCCGGCGAGCTGAAAGACCCGCGCATCGCCGGCCTGGTCACCGTCACCGAAGTGCGCGTCTCGCCGGATATGCGCCACGCGCGCATTTACGTGAGCGTGCAGGGCACCGAAGCGGAGCACGAATCCACCATCGCCGGGCTTACCGCCGCCGCCGGATTCGTCCGCCGCGAGCTGGGCCAGCGCCTGCAACTGCGCCGCAGCCCGGAGTTGCACTTCGTGCTGGATCAGTCCGGGCCGCAGGGCGAGCGCATCGAACAGCTTCTGCGCGAATCGAAGCGCGGCGAACCGTAACGGCAATTCATGGCGCCACGTGTCTGCTGGTCCTGTCGCCAGTGTGCTGTAGCTCACGTCCCGTTCGCCGCATTCTGGCGAACTGACGCGAGTCCTGTACTGACCGTCCTGCTCGCCGTTTCGTTTGGCGAGTCGCGTAGCTCACGTACCGTTCGCCGCATTCTGGCGAACTGACGGGAACAGTTTGTAGGAATTTTCGCCGGTCCTAATCCGGCGGCGAGCTGAAATCCATGTCCGGCAAACAAACTCCGCCCGCCGCAGAAGGCGCGCTGCTCATCAACAAACCGCAGGGCCGCACTTCGCATGACGTGGTGGATGCGGCGCGCCGCATCCTGGGCACTCGCCAGATCGGTCACCTCGGCACGCTCGACCCGCTGGCAACGGGCGTGCTCGTCCTGCTGA
>Ga0187894_10004083_pt1 | contig 15893 bp, 14 predicted proteins | sample GBC1701081metaG_FD_136650 | JGI IMG/M metagenome (GOLD analysis project Ga0187894, IMG submission 136650) | White microbial mat communities from a lava cave in the Kipuka Kanohina Cave System on the Island of Hawaii, USA - GBC170108-1 metaG ... | reverse complement strand
CGCGAAGCCCTGCGCAAGGAGTCCGACAAGGCTTCGCGCGACCGGTTGCAGCGTCTCGAGGAAGAGCTGCGCGAGCTCAAGTCGAAGGCGGATGCGCTGCGGGCGCAGTGGGAGGCCGAGCGCGAGGGGATCAACAAGATTCGCCAGCTGCGCGAGAAGATCGAGCAGACCAAGGTCGAAATCGAGCAGCATGAGCGCCAGTACGATCTCAATCGCGTCGCCGAGCTCAAGTACGGCGTCCTGCCGCAGCTTGAACGGGACGTGCAGACCGCGGAAGAGAATCTCAAGGCCGGCAAGAAGGGCCTTCTCGTCAAGGAGGAAGTCGACGAGGACGACATCGCCGAGGTGGTGGCCCGCTGGACCGGCATCCCCGTCAGCAAGCTCCTCGAAGGCGAGGTGCAGAAGCTCCTCCATCTCGCGGAACACCTGCACAAGCGCGTCATCGGTCAGGACGAGGCCGTCGAGGCGGTGGCCGATGCCGTCGTCCGCGCCCGTTCCGGCTTGAAGGACCCCAACCGGCCGATCGGCTCGTTCATCTTTCTCGGTCCCACCGGTGTCGGCAAGACCGAGCTCGCGCGCGCCCTGGCGGAATTCCTCTTCGACAGCGAGCAGGCGATGGTCCGCATCGACATGTCCGAGTACATGGAGAAGCACACCGTCGCCCGCCTGATCGGCGCACCGCCCGGGTACGTCGGCTTCGAAGAAGGTGGCCAGCTCACCGAAGCCGTGCGGCGCCGTCCTTATTGCGTCATCCTCTTCGACGAGATCGAGAAGGCGCACCACGATGTCTTCAACGTGCTGCTGCAGATCCTCGACGACGGCCGTCTCACCGACGGGCAGGGCCGCACCGTCAACTTCCAGAACACCGTCGTCATCATGACCTCGAACATCGGCAGCCACCTGATCGCCGGCCATCGCGGCGTCGCCAGCGGGGAAGGCTACGAGCAGATGAAGAAGGAAGTGCTCGACGCTCTACGCGACCACTTCCGCCCGGAGTTTCTCAATCGCGTCGACGAGATCCTCGTCTTCCATCCGCTCGACCGCGAACAGATCAAGCAGATCGTCGTGATCCAGCTCGAGCGCCTGCGGGCGCGGCTGCGCGATCGCCACATCGAGCTCGAGCTGACCGAAGCGGCGAAGGAATTTCTCGCGCGCGCGGGCTACGACCCGGTCTACGGCGCCAGGCCGCTCAAGCGCGTTCTCCAGCGCGAGATCGAGACGGTCCTGGCGCGCAAGCTGCTCGGCGGCGAGATCCGCGAGCACTCCCGCGTCACCATCGATCACGGCGGCGAAGGGCTGACCTTCCGGGCTCAGCCGTTGGCGGAAGCGGCCTGAGGTGAGGGGCCGGCGAGACCGGGTTTCTCGCCGGCTTCCACCTTGTAGCGCTCGTAGCGGGTCAGGATCCGCTGCACGTAGGTCGCCGTGGCACGACCCTGCGCATAGCCGGCGGAGAGACGGCGGTAGAATCGTTCGTCCTCGAGCAGCGGCAGCATGCGCTCCATCGAGTTGTCCCAACGATACGGATCGAAGCCGTAGATGCGCGCCAGCACCTGCGCGTCCTGCACGTGCGCCGGACCCATGTTGTAGGCGGCGAGCACCAGCGCGAGTCGATCGCGCCCCTCGCCGGCCGGAGCGAAGATCCCCTGCAGATGGCTCAGGTAGCGGACGCCGGTGCGGATGTTGCCGTTGGGCGATTCGAACTCGGGCTCGCCCACCTGCTCGGCTGCGATCGGCCGCACCTGCATCAAGCCGACCGCGCCCTTGGCGCTGACCGCGTCGGGCTTGAAACCCGACTCTTCCTGGATCAACGCGGCCACCAGCCGCCAATCGAAACCTTCGCTCGCCGCGTGCCACTGGATGAGATGGTCGTAGCGCGACAAGATCGCGGAGGGCCGCCGCACCCGAAGCGGACGCGCGGGAACGGCGGCGCGCACGGGCTGCACGGCGGGCTCCCCCGCCAGCGCACCGGGTTCGACCTCGATGATCCACCCGTCGATCTGGAGCGCCATGCGCTCGGGGTTGGGCGCGTACACCGGTACCTCCGGCGACGCCGTGTTCGCGCTCGGCTGCGCGATGTAGAGATCGGCCAACGCGAGAGCCAGGGTCAGGACTGCCGCGATGCGCAGAGCTACGGCGACACGCTGCATGAGCCCGGGACATTGCCGAAGCCCGGCGGCGATTGCAATCTCCGCCCGAATTTGGACTAGACCCCGCGCAACACCGCGCCCTCGCGCGCCTCGGTGAGCTCTCCCCGTTCGACCAGGACACCTCCATTCACCACGACATGGTCGATTCCGACGGCGCGCTGCACCAGCCGCGCAGCGCCCCCCGGCAGATCGGCGACCAGTTCCGTGCGCTCGAGCCCGATCGCGCTCGGGTGGAAGACGACCAGATCGGCGGCAAACCCCGGACGAATCTCGCCTCTGCCCTTCATGCCGTAGAGCCGCGCCGGGGCGCTGGTCAGCAAACGCACCCCTTCCTCCAGGGTCATTGCCTGCCGCTCTCGCACCCAGTGCGCCAGCAGATGGGTCGAGAATCCCTGGTCGGAGAGCGTGTCCACGTGCGCGCCCGCGTCGGACAACGCCAGGATGCCCGCGGGATGAAGCAACAGGCGCGCGACCACGTCTTCGTCGACGTTCATCAGCGGTATTCCGAACTGACAGAGGAGATCGCTCTCGAGCCAGAGGTCGAGCAGCGTGTCGACCGGATCGGCGCGGCGCGCCGTGGCGACGTCGGCGACGGACTGGTCCAACAAGGACGCGTGCGCCGCGGCCGGCGACCAGCGCACGAAGATCTGCTTCCACGACGGACCGAGCGCCGCCACCCAGGCGCCCGCCGACATCGCTCGCAGCTCGTCGCGAAAGACGGCACTCGCGATCAGCGCCCGCCGGTCGGTTTCCGAGTTGTGCAAGATCGGCTTCCAGAAGGGGTTGTTCTCGGTGGCGATCGTGCTCTGCGACAGATTGACGCGCACTTCGAGCGGGCGACAGCCTACCTGCGGCACCACTGCGAGACCGCGCTCCTGCAGTGCCTTCGACTCTTCGATCAGACGCAGGCATCCCTCCGAGTCGAAGGGGTTCTGCAGCAGCGGCGCCCAGCTCACGGGCCGACCGCTGGCCTCGGCGAGCTCGGCGTAGAAGAGCTGGTCCTCCGACTTGCCGTCGGTGCCGCCGATCAGATGCAGCGGCGCCACCTCGATCACGCCGCGGCCGAATTCGCGCATCACCGCCGCCAGCGCCTTCATTTCCTCGCGCGGGGCGACGCGACTCGGGATCGGCGTGCCGTCGCCGAAGAAGTGCGTCGGCGACTCGGAGGTGGAGAATCCCCAGGCGCCCGCCCTCATCGCCTCGCGGACGCACTGCTGCATCTGCGCGATCTCCTCCGCGGTCGCGTCGCGCTCGACCGCGGCCCTGCCCATCACGTAGAAGCGCACGGCGCTGTGGCCGACGAAGGCGGCGACGTTGAGCGCCGGCCGCCAACGCTGGACGGCGTCGAGGTACTCGGGGAATGTCTCCCACTGCCAGTCGATGCCGGCCTCGAGCGCGGCCGTGGGCATGCCTTCGACATAGAGGAGCATGCGCATCAACAGGGCGCGGTCGTCGGGACGACAGGGCGCGATGCTGAAGCCGCAGTTGCCCATCACCACCGTGGTCACGCCGTGCAGACAGGACGGCGTGAGCGCTCGATCCCAGGAAACCTGACAGTCGTAGTGGGTGTGCAGGTCGATGAAGCCGGGGGCGACGACACGGCCTTCGGCGTCGATGGTGCGCTTCGCCGCGCCGCCCACCTCGCCGACGGCGGCGATACACCCATCCTGCACGGCGACGTCGGCGCGCCGCCGGGGCGCGCCGGTGCCGTCGCAGACCTCGGCTCCGCGTATCACCAGATCGTACATCGTCCCTCCTCCTTCACGGCGAGAGCAGCGGATGCGTCTTGAAGAACTGCCAGATGCGCTCGGTCGCCTCTGGCGGCCACCGATGCTCGCCATCGCCTTCGCAATAGACGACCGACGTTCTGTCGCGGCACTGGTTGGCGCGCGTGCACACGGCGCCTTCCTCGCGCGTCTCGCCGCGACAGCGATCGAGTTTCTTCCATTCCTCGAACAGCTTGCGGCCGCTGCTCACTTCGACGATCGCGTCGTTGCGGCCGTGGAAAATGATCACCGAGACCGCCCGGGGTGGATTGCAAGGCAGGTCGAGCGAACCTCCGCTGACCGGTGCGATCGCGGCAATGCGATCCGCCATGCGGCAGCCGAGAACGTGGCTGAGAAACGCGCCGTTCGAGAAGCCGGTGACGAAGATCCGCTGGGGATCGATGCAGTACTCCTCCTCGAGCTTGTCGATCAGAGCCGCGGCGAACGCAACGTCGCGATTGCCGTCGATTGTCATCTCCCAGCCCGCGTCTTCACGCCCGAGGAGATGCACCGGCAGCCCTTGCGGGTACGCCGTGACGAACCCCTCGCGCATGCCGAGCTCACGAAAGCCGGAGACGCGCCAGACACCCGCGGCACTGTGGCCGAAGCCGTGGAAGTCGAGCAGCAGCGGCACAGGCCTTTCGGGCGTGAGATGGGCGGGGACGTCGAGAATATAGCTGCGCTCGACACCGCCGACGCCCAATGTGCGCTCCAGACGATCGCCGGTGGCGATGCTCTTGCGCTTGCACCCAGCGCTCGGCTCTTCTGCGGCCGCGGCGCTCACGAGCCAGAGCAACAGAAGCGACGCGCAAGCGATTCGTGAGATCATGTCGGCGAACGCCGCCGCATCGGAGCGGCGGCTGCAGTGGAATTTCATAGCCCGATGCAGTACGCGACGCAAAAGTAACCGGAGGCTCGCATGCTGACCAAGGCCGACGACTATCCGATTCACCAGACCGCCGATCCGATCGCCTACGTGGGTACCAGCGACCGGAACTTCTACGATCGCTACTTCTTCAACGGCTATTCGCGCGATGGCGAGACCTACTTCGCTGCCGCCTTCGGCACGTACCCGAACCGCAGCGTCATGGACTCTGCGCTCAGCGTCGTCCGCCGCGGCCGGCAATACGTCGTGCGCGCTTCGCGCCGTCTCGGCTTCGAGCGCATGGACACCCGCGTCGGACCGCTTTCGGTCGAGGTGGTCGAACCCCTGCGGCAGCTGCGCCTGCGCGTCGGCGCCAACCCACACGGGATCGCCGCCGACCTTCTCTTCACCGCGCGCGCCGGCGTGATCGAAGAGCCGCGCTTCCACCAGCGCGTCAACGGCCGCGTCTTCATGGACTCGACGCGCCTCACTCAGCACGGTGAATGGCGCGGAAGCCTGTCGGTCGAGGGCGAGACGATCGACCTCGACCCGACGCACTGGTGGGGCTCGCGCGATCGATCCTGGGGAGTGCGGCCCGTGGGCGAGCGCGAGACCGGCGGCGCCGGCGGGCCGATGCAGTTCTTCTGGCTCTGGGCGCCGTCCAACTTCGAGGACCTCTGTACCCACTTCGACGTCAATGAGTACGCCGACGGCTCGCGCTGGCACGAAGAGGGAATGATCGCCGCGGTCGGAGGTCAACCGGAGAGCGCCGCCAAGGTCGCCTATCGGCTCGAGTTCGCGAAGGGTACGCGGCACGCGCGGCAAGCCGAAGTGATTCTCACCGCGAAGAACGGCGAGGAGCACGCCATCACCCTCACGCCGCTCTACAACTTCTACATGCACGGCATTGGCTACGGACATCCCACCTGGGGTCACGGCATGTACGTCGGCGACGATGTCGTTTCCGGCGAGTCGTGGCCGCTCTCCGAGGTCGACCAGCAGATCCCGACCAACCTCCACATCCAAGCCGTGTGCGAGGCCAAGCTCGGCAAACGGCGCGGCATCGGCATCCTCGAGCAGCTCATCATCGGGCCGCACGCGCCCTCGGGTTTTCGCGAGCTGCTGGATTTCGCCTGAGGGTTTGCCCGTCGGCCGCGATTTCTCTATAACGCGCCGCCTTCATGCAGCGGCCGCCGACGAGAGAGAGGGGTGTGACCGTGGTCGACGTCGCCGTCGTCCTCGCCGTCGTCGCATTGCTGGTCTTCGTGGCGATGCGCGAGTTTCCCCACTACCAGTCGGCCGCGCCGGCGCTACCGGCGGCGACGCCGACCGCTCCGTGAGCGCAGGCCGTTAGGCGTGCGCGGCTTCCGCGACGAAGCGCGCCACCTCGGTGGCGACTTCGTCCTTCTCGGCGTCGACGGTGAGAATGTGCGCGCTGCGGTCGAAGACGCGCTTGGTGATCTGCTTCGAGCCCAGCTCGCGCAGCAGGATCTCGACGTTCATGAGCGGCGTCGCCGCATCGAGTCGCCCGTGCAGGACCAGCGCCGGCTGAGTGATCCGCGGCAGCAGCGGCCGCACCGACTGCTGCAACGCATCCAGCTCGGCCATACCGCGCAGCGGCATCGGGAAGAGCGGATGGATGGAACGCGCGTCCTGATCCGCGATGTCGCTGCCGAGTTTCGGACGTGCCGCCCAGCGCACCGGCAACAGCGGCGCCATGGCGCGTAGGAGCGGGGCAGTGCGATGTAGGCGCCGATCGCCGAGGACGATCGCCGGCGCGAGCGCGGCCACCCGGCACACCGCGTCGGCACGCTCAGCCGCGAGTCGCAGCGCCAACAGCGATCCCATCGAGATACCGATGGCAACCACTGGCAATCCGAGAACGAGCAGATCGTCGACTCCGTTCACGGCCTCGCCGTACCACTCACGCCAGCCGGCCTGGTAGAGATCGCCCCCGAGGGTCGCATGCCCAGGCAGACGAATGCCGCGTACGGTGTGACCGGCCTCGTTCAGTCGCTCGCCGAGATAGCGCATCTCGTACGGCGTACCTGTAAAGCCGTGGATCAGCAGGCAGCCGATCGGCGAGCGACCGCGAAAGAAGAAGTCGTTGATTTCGACCGAGGCCCCTGCCACGCAGCGCGCCTCAGCTCAAGTAGACACGCGCGAGCGCATCGGGGTTGATGCGGATCACGGAGCGCTGCTTCAGCTCCTTGACGAATTCCTCCATCACCATGCGCTTGCGCTTGTCGTCGAGCTGAGACTTGAGCGTTTCCTTCTGATCGCCGAAGCGCGAGTCGTCGGCCGGCAGCTTCTCTTTCAGCGCAGCGACCACCGCGTCGCCGTCGAGGTCGTAGACCTGCGGCGCCACCGGCTTCTCGGCCGTGAGTTTGAAGGCGTCGGTGCGCAGGTCCGACTGCGTGCCCAGGCCGGGGATCACCGAGTCGAGACGGCGGAACGATTCCGTATCCTTGATCTCGAGCTTCTCCGCTGCCGCCGCGGCGGCGAGATCGGAACCGCTCTGCAACTTCGAAAGAACCTCGGCGGCGCGCTCCTTCGCTTTCTTCGAGGCCTCTTCGTGCCGCGCCTGCGCCATCACCCGATCCTTGATCTCGCCGAGCTCGGGAATACGCGCCGGTATTTTCTCGACCACCTTGACCAGATAGGAGTTGGTGTCGGTCTCGACCACCTCACCGAGCTGATCGACGCCGGTCGCGAACAGCACGCGACTCAGATCGGGCACGCGACCGATACCCGGAATCGGCTCGGTCCGCGCCACCGGGCCGACGGCCGCGTGGGCACCACCGCTCGCCTGTGCCAGCGCGGGCAGTGCCTCGCCGCTGGCCGCCTTTTCATGGTCCGCCTCCGCGGCCTGGCGCGTCAGGGTCACCGCCTTGCTCAGACGAATCGTGGTCGTGATCTCGCCCTTCACCTCGTCGAGCTGTTTGTTCTCGAAGTCGGAGGCGTGATCCTTGAAGTAGGTCTGCACCTCGTCGTCCTCGATCGTGACCTTGTCGGCAAAGGCCGACGGCGCATACGTGACGATCTCGGCGCGGACGCGCTCGGGCTCGCGGAAGCTCTCCTTGTTCGCGTCGTAGAACGCTTGCAGCTGCTCTTCGCTGATCTTCACCTGGGGCTCGATCTCGGCAGCCTTGATCTGTACGAAGCGCAACACCACCTGCTCGTTCTCGTAGTCGAACTGACGCTTGAGCTCGTCTTCGCTGACATACACGCCGGAGAGCAGGAGATCCTGCACCTTGCGGACGAGCAGATCCTCGCGCTGCAGCTCCTCGAAGTCCGATGGCTTCATGTTGTTGCTGCGCAGGACGCGGCCGTACAGATCGACGCTGAAGCGACCGTTTTGCTGAAAGCCGGGGATGAGGAGAATCGCGTCCATCACCTCGTCGTTCGTCACCTCGAGGCCGATGCGGTCGGCCTCCTGGCGCAACAGAGCGACGCGGATCAGATCGTCGAGCGCCTGATCCTTGAGGTTCAGGCTCTTCAGCATCTCGGAGGGAATGCCGCGCTGGCGATAGGCGTCGATGGTGCGCGACACAGCCGTCTGCACCTGCTGTCGCGAGATCGGGTGATGGTTCACCTCGGCGGCGGTCTCGCCGTGCGGCACGCGCGGGTTCGAGTAGTTGATGCCAAAGCCGATCATCACCAGGGTGAGCACGCCGAAGATCACCTTGATGACCACCGAGCTCTGGTTCTTTCGCATGTAGTCGAGCATCCGCTTCGCATAGTCGACGGGTGCCGTGAAAGCAACCGCACCGGGCTCGTGGCGCGTCCGCCGCGCGAGCCTCAAGAGCCAGATATTTCACGCTTTTCGCGGCGCTCTTCGCAGCCCGCGCAGCGCCGACATCAGCTTGCCGAGGTGGCGGAATTCTGGTAGCAGACGGCGAGTTTTTCACCCCCAAATTCCTCCTCGAGAAAGACGACTAGACCTCATGGTTTTCAACTTTCTGCTCGGCATGTTCTCCAACGATCTCGCGATCGATCTGGGAACGGCCAACACGCTGATCTACGTCAAGGGCGAAGGGATCGTCTGCAACGAGCCGTCTGTCGTCGCCGTGCAGAAGGACACCCGCGGCGGACGGCGCGCCATCGCTGTCGGCGCCGAAGCGAAGCAGATGCTCGGGCGCACGCCGGGCTCGATCGTCGCCATCCGCCCGCTCAAGGACGGCGTCATCGCCGACTTCGAGATCACCGAAGCCATGCTCCGCCACTTCATCCAGAAGATCCACAATCGCCGCACCATGGTGCGGCCGCGCATCATCATCTGCGTGCCCTTCGGTATCACCGAGGTGGAGAAGCGCGCGGTGAAGGAGTCGGCGGAATCGGCCGGGGCACGCGAAGTCTACCTGATCGAGGAGCCGATGGCGGCGGCGATCGGCGCCGGACTGCCGATCACCGAGCCCACGGGCAACATGATCGTCGATATCGGCGGCGGCACCACCGAGGTCGCGGTGATCTCGCTCAAAGGCGTCGTCTTCTCCAAGTCGGTACGCGTCGGCGGTGACAAGATGGACGAGGCGATCGTCCAGTACATCAAACGCAAGTACAACTTGCTCGTCGGCGAGCGCACTGCCGAGCTGATCAAGATCACGATCGGGTCCGCCTATCCCGGCAACGAGATCCAGACGATGGAGATCAAGGGACGCGATCTCGTCGCCGGCGTGCCCAAGACGATCGAGGTGTCGGACGAGGAGATTCGCGACTCGCTCCTCGAACCGATCAACCAGATCGTCGACGCCGTGCGCATCGCGCTCGAGCGGACCCCGCCGGAGTTGGCATCCGACATCGTCGACAAGGGGATCACTCTCGCCGGCGGCGGTTCGCTGTTGCGCAACCTCGACGTTTTGCTGCGCGAAGAGACGGGACTGCCGGTCGTCCTCGCCGACGATCCGCTCACCGCGGTCGTCATGGGCGCGGGAAAAGTCCTCGACGAGCTCTCGACTCTGCGCGACGTCACGATCCAGTGAGGTGCCGCCACCCCGGACGCGGTAGACCATGTTCGAGTTCTTCCGGAGAAACCTGACCCTGCTGACCTCCGGAGTCCTGCTGGTCGTCTCCCTCGTCCTCGTCTCCACCAACGCCCGCACCCGCCGGCTCGATGATCCGATCGCGGCCGCGCTGCTCGAGGGCATGCGGCCGGTGCAGAGCGGCGTCACCCAGGCTGCCTCCTCACTCACCGGAATCTGGCGCCAGTATCTCGCGCTCGTCGGCCTCCAGAGAGAGAACGAGGTCCTGCGCCAGCGCATCCTCGAGCTCGAGCGCGAGGCGGTGCGCATCGGCGAGATCGAGCAGACGAATCGGCGCCTCACCGCCCTCCTCGGATTCCGCGATACGCTCCAGGGGCCGGCGATCGCGGCGCAGGTGATCGGCAAGGACCCCCTGCCCCTGTTTCGCTCGTTCACCATCAACCGCGGCTCGGCGGATGGCGTGCGCAAGGGCATGGCGGTGGTGTCGCCGCACGGCGTCGTCGGCCAGATCCTCTCCGCCAGTCCGCACGCCGCCCGCGTCCTGCTGCTCACCGACCACAACAGCGGCATCGATGCGGTGGTACAGCGCAGCCGCGCCCGCGGCATCGTCGAGGGCGCGCTCGACGACGGCTGCCTGATGAAGTACATCCGTCAAGGGGAGGATGTGCAGATCGGCGATCGCGTGGTGACATCGGGCCTCGACGGGATCTTTCCGAAGGGCATTGTCATCGGGCGCGTCCGCTACCTGCACCCACGCAGTCGCGGCCAGTTGATGTCGACCGACATCGAGCCTGCGGTACCCTTCGATCTCGTCGAAGACGTGCTCGTCGTCGACGCCTCGGTGCGCGTGCGCGACGGAGACTCGTAAATGCGCTCGGCCGTGCTCATCGCGCTGACGACGTTCGTGGCGCTCCTGATCCAGACGACCCTGGTCCCGCTTCTGCCCTTCGGCGCCGCGATGCCCGATCTGCTGCTCGTCGTCTGCGTCTACCTCGGCCTCTACTTCCACTCGCCGGCCGGCGCGCTCGGCGCCTTCGCCATCGGCTACGTGCAGGATAGCTTCTCCGGCAGCCTACCGGGCCTCAACGCCTTCGCCATGACCGTCGTCTTCGTCGCCGTCTACCTCGCTTCGCGCCGTCTCTGGGTGACGAACACGCTTTCGAAGATTCTGCTCGTCTTCGTCGCCTCGCTGGTGAAGACATTCGCCGTGCTCGCCCTGCTCGGCGTCTTCCTCTCCCTCGACGGGATCTGGCGGACGGCGGTGAAGTACGTCTTCATCGAGGCCGTGCTCGCCGCGGCGATCGGGCCGCTGATGTTCGCCCTTCTGGCGCGCACGCAGCAGGAGGCGACGGAACACTGAGATGGTCTCGCTGCCCCAACGCGAAGTGCCGATCATGGCCCGCCGGCGACTGCCGATCGCGGTCGGCGTGGTATTGCTCGCCTTCGTCGCGTTGGCGATCCGCCTCTGGCAGCTCCAGGTCACGCGCAGCGACGAGCTGCGGCTGCTGTCCGACAACAACCGCATCCGCCTGCACCGGGTCCAGGCGACGCGCGGCACGGTGCGCGACCGTCTCGGCCGCGTCATCGTCGACAGCCGTCCGTCCTTCGATGCGGTGCTGGTGCCGGAGGACACCGACAATCTGGAGACGACGATCGAGAACCTCTCGCAGCTCCTGCACCAGAGCAGTGCCGAGACCCAGGGCATGCTGCACCACGCCAAGGGTCGGCCGGCGTTCCAGGAGATCGTCGTCCGCCGCGATCTCTCGTGGGACGAGATCATGGCGATCGAGACGCATCAGCTCGACATTCCCGGCGTGAGCCTGCGCATCACCCCGCGCCGCAGCTATCCCTTCGGTACGTCTCTGGCGCACGTGCTCGGCTACGTCGGCGAAGTGAGCCCCGACGAGATGGCGCGCGGCGACGGCTATCGGATGGGCGACCTGATCGGCAAGTCGGGTCTGGAGCGCCGCTGGGAGAAGTACCTGCGCGGCATCGACGGCGGGCAACAGGTCGAGGTGGATTCCGTCGGCCGCAAGCTGCGCGTGCTGCGCGAAGTGCCGGAGGTACCGGGCGACACGCTCACCTTGAGCTTCGACCTCGATCTGCAGGCCGCCGCGGAGGACGCCTTCAGAGACAAGCAGGGTGCCGCCGTGATCATGGATCCGCGCAGCGGCGAGATCCTCGCCCTGGTGAGCAACCCCTCGTACGACCCCAACCTCTTCGCGCGCGGCATCCGCCCGCAGGAGTGGCGCGAGCTGATGAAGGATCCGCTCAAGCCGCTCAACGACCGCGCCGTACAGGGACAGTATCCGCCCGGCTCGACCTTCAAGATCATCGTCGCCGCGGCGGCCCTCGAGGAAGGCGTGGTGAACCCGTTCACGCGTGTCGGCTGCGGCGGCGGCGTGCAGTTCGGCAACCACTACTTCCGCTGCTGGAAGAAGGGCGGCCACGGCAGCATGAACCTGCACGAGGCGCTGGTGAACTCGTGCGACAGCTACTTCTATCAGGTCGGCCAGCGCCTCGGCATCGATGCGATCGCCGACTGGGCGCACAAGTTCGGTCTCGGCATGCCCACCGGCGTCGACCTCGACCACGAAAAGAGCGGCACCATCCCGAGCACGTGGTGGAAGAAGAAGCGCTTCAAGGAGCCGTGGTACGCCGGCGAGACGCTCTCCAACGCGATCGGCCAGGGCTACGTCACCACGACCCCGCTGCAGATGGCGCAAGCGATCAGCACCCTCGCCGTCGGCAAGCGCTATCGCCCGCACTTCGTGCGGCAGATCGACTCACCCGACGGCGAGATGCTGGAGAAGTACGAGCCCGAGGTGATGGCGGAGCTGCCGATGAAGAGTAGCGCGCTGATGCAGCTGCGCCAGGCTCTGCGCGACGTGGTGTCGCGCGGCACCGGCAACAAGGCCAAGATCGCCGGCATCGAGGTCGCGGGCAAGACCGGAACTTCGCAAGTCGTGACCCTGGGGAAGATACGGCTCAAGGCGGCCCAGTTGCCGCGCGAGCAACGCGACCATGCCTGGTTCGTCGCCTTCGCTCCGTTCGACGAGCCCGAGATCGCCACGGCGGTGCTGGTCGAGCACGCCGACGGCGGCGGCGGCGCGATCGCGGCACCGCTGACGAAGAAGATCATCGAGGCCTATTTTCATCTGCGCGAGGAGCGCGAGGGGACCAAGTATGCTGATGTTCGACCGGCGACTCGTCTCCCATTTTGACCTGGGCCTGCTCGCGCTCGCCGTCGGCGTGATCACCGCCGGCGTGGCGACGATCGTCAGCGCCACCTATTCGCCCGGCGCGCTGCTCAGCAGCTCGGCGGTGCGCCAGATCGCCTGGGCTCTGCTTGGCCTCGCTGCGATGATCGGGATGGTTTTCTTCGACTACAAGCAGCTCGAGCGCTACGCCTACGTCATCTACGGAGCCGGGCTCGCCTTGCTGTTGCTCGTGCCACTGGCGGGCTCGGTCGGCGGCGGCTCTCGGCGCTGGCTCGTTCTCGGCCCGGTGTCAATCCAACCTTCCGAAGTCATGAAGGTGGCCCTGGTGATCGCGCTGGCACGCCTGCTCGCAAGTCGCGTCGGCGCGAGCCCGATGTCCCTGCGCACTTTGATCCCCGTCGGCCTCCTCGTCGCTGTTCCGAGCCTGCTCATCCTGGCGCAACCCGATCTCGGCACCGCGCTGCTTTTCGGCTTCGTCGCTCTCAGCGTGTTGCTGCTCGCCGGCCTACGCGTGCGCTGGCTGCTCCTCGCCGTCGCCGTGGTGGCGCCGATGCTTCCGCCGATCTGGTCGCACCTGAAACCCTACCAGCAGCGCCGCATCCTCACCTTCCTCGATCCGCAGGCGGACCCGCTTGGCGCCGGGTATCACGTCATCCAGTCCGAGATCGCGATCGGATCGGGCGGATTCGGCGGCAAGGGTTATCTCGAGGGAACCCAGAACCATCTCAACTTTCTGCCCGAGCAACACACCGACTTCATCTTCTCCGTATTCGCCGAGGAGTGGGGCTTCGTCGGCGCCTGCGGCCTGCTGTTGCTCTATCTCTGCCTCGTCGGTCGCGGCCTGGTGATCGCCTCACGCGCCAAGGACAACTTCGGCATGCTGCTCGCGTTCGGCATCACCTGCATCGTCTTCTGGCAGGTGTTCATCAACATCGGGATGGCCAGCGGCATCCTGCCGGTGGTCGGCATCACCCTGCCGATGTTCAGTTACGGCGGCTCCTCCCTACTCGCCATCCTCATGGGACTGGGAGCCGTGCTGAACGTGAATATGCGGAGGTTTACGTTCTGAAGACAGGGCTATTGGCAGCGCCTACGCCGCCAACACCTGATCAATCGCCTTCACCAGGTGAGCCCTCGGGACGGCGCCGACGATCTGCTCGGCCACCTGGCCGCCGCGGAAAAGGATCAGGTTGGGGATGCCGCGGACGCCGTACTTTCCCGGCGTGCCCGGATTGTCGTCCACGTTCATCTTCACGACTTTGAGCTTGCCGTCGTAGGTCTTGGACAGTTCCTCGACGACGGGTGCAATGGCGCGGCAGGGGCCGCACCACGGTGCCCAGAAGTCGATCAGAACCGGCAACGGGCTCTTGAGCACTTCCTGTTCGAAGGTGGCGTCACTGATTTCAACGAGTCCCGACACTTTGGTCTCCTCCTCGGTTACGACTGGTGCACCATAGCCACGCCCTCCGGCTTCGGCAACGGGGCGGCCGAGCCCGATTTGACGCGCTTGCGGACGGGCCTCTACGATGCGGCGCCATGCCCGCGGTTACGCGCAAGCGCCGCAAGCAGGCGGCGGCGCCCGTGCCTCTGCTCTTGCGGCGGCTGCAGAAGAACTACCCCAACGCGAAGTTGGCGCTCGACTTCACCACCCCGGTCGAGCTTCTCGTCGCCCTCATCCTGGCGGCGCAGTGCACCGACAAGAAGGTGAACGAGGTCACCGCCACTCTCTTCTGCAAGTATCGCAGCGCCGCCGACTATGCCGCCGCGGATAGCGCAGTGCTCGAAGCCGACATCCGCCAGACCGGCTTCTTCCGCCAGAAGGCGAGGTCGGTACAGACATGCTGCCGCCAGCTGATCGAGCGCTTCGGAGGTGAGGTGCCGTCCCGTCTAGACGATCTGCTCCAACTCACCGGCGTCGGCCGCAAGACCGCCAACATCCTGCTCGGCAACGCCTTCGGCATTCCCGGGATCGGCGTCGACACGCATGTACTGCGCCTGTCGCAGCGCCTCGGCCTCACGCGCAACACCGATCCCGACAAAGTCGAGGCCGATCTCACCGCTGTGGTGCCGCGCAAATCGCAGATCAAGTTCTGCTACCTGATCCAGCACCACGGCCGCGTCACCTGCTTTGCGCGCCAACCTGCCTGCCCCACCTGCTTCCTCGCCGACATCTGTCCGTACCCGCACAAGACGAAGCCCGCCCCTCCAGCCAAACGGCGACCCGCCTTCGGACGACGACCGGGCCCACTCGCGTGAGCCGGGCTCGGGGGCCGGGACCATCATGGCTCATTTCTCTCGCGCTCGATCTCCCCCCTCGCCTGGGCGAAGACGGCGTGAAACGCGGCGCGCGTGAGCTTGCCCGTGAAGGTGTTCTGCTGGCTCGGGTGATACGAGGCGAGGAGCACGGCATCGCCGAGATCGACGCGCACGCCATGGCCGAAATGCGGTCGCGGTCGCGGCACCCTCAGCCCGGTGTCGAGGCGCAAGGCGAGGTAGGTGTCGAAGGCGACCTTGCCGAGCGCGATGATCACGCGCTTGCGCCGCAGGAGAGCGAGCTCCTCGACGAGGAACGGGCGACAGGCGGCGAGCTCCTCGGTCGTCGGCTTGTTGTCGGGCGGTGCGCAGCGCGCCGAGGCGGTGACGTAGGCATCGGTCAGAACCAGACCGTCGCCGCGATCGGTCGAGGTCGGCTGATTGGCGAAGCCGTGCGCGTGGAGCGCGCCGTAGAGCCAATCGCCGGAGCTGTCGCCGGTGAAGACGCGGCCGGTGCGGTTGCCGCCGTGCGCCGCAGGCGCGAGACCGAGGACGACGAGGCGCGCGCGCGGATCGCCGAATCCCGGCACCGGGCGACCCCAGTACTCCCAATCCGCGTACTGCCGCCGCTTCTCGCGCGCGACCTTTTCGCGGTGTCG
>Ga0187894_10004082_pt1 | contig 15895 bp, 9 predicted proteins | sample GBC1701081metaG_FD_136650 | JGI IMG/M metagenome (GOLD analysis project Ga0187894, IMG submission 136650) | White microbial mat communities from a lava cave in the Kipuka Kanohina Cave System on the Island of Hawaii, USA - GBC170108-1 metaG ... | reverse complement strand
TCTCGTTAACGCCTATCCCTAGCGACCGCTCCACAGGGATGGCGGTCTCTCTCTTCTGCCGTCGAACAATCTAACCCGGAGCACGCACTAGCCTAAAGTCTTGATCTGCAGTTTCAGTGCATGCGGCGTTGGAATTCTGAAAGGTGTGGCATTCCCGCAACATATGACCTCGTTACCCTGGCCTTGTTACGCCACGGCGACACCCAACAGCGTCCGGAACCCTACCCTAGCCAAGCAAACGGCCCGGCCAAACGGCAGAATGTGCCAATTTGCGTTCTGGTCTTATATTTGCGGTGTGAATTTACATTGCCACCGGATCGACAACCCGCTTGACGCGCTCCGGATGGCGCGGCATGCGCTGCGCTCCGGTTTTCTCGCGCGGCCCTGCGCCATCGGTGCGGCGTCCGCGCGTTGTTGGGAGTAGGGATCGTGTCGCAACTGACGAGCGCCGAGAGCCGCAGCGAGCCGGTGCGCTACAATTTCCGCGAGACCGAGGTCAAGTGGCAGAAGGCCTGGGAGTTGCGCGAGACGTTCAAGGCAACGGCCGATCCCTCGAAGCCCAAATACTATGTGCTGGAGATGTTCCCGTATCCATCGGGGCGCATCCACATGGGCCACGTGCGAAACTACACGCAGGGCGACGTGGTGGCCCGCTATCGCCGAGCCAAGGGCTTCAACGTGTTGCATCCGATGGGATGGGACGCCTTCGGCCTGCCCGCTGAGAACGCGGCGATGGAAAAGAAGGTCCACCCCAAGACCTGGACCTACCAGAACATCGAAGCCATGAAGGCCCAGCTCAAGGTCATGGGCCTGTCACTGGACTGGAGCCGCGAGCTCGCCACCTGCGATCCGACGTACTACCGGCATCAGCAGAAGATGTTCCTCGACTTCTGGAAGGCGGGCTTGGCCTACCGCAAGGAGGCCTGGGTCAACTGGGATCCGGTCGACAACACGGTGCTGGCCAACGAGCAGGTGATCGACGGCAAGGGCTGGCGCACCGGCGCCACCGTCGAGCGGCGCAAGCTGGCGCAGTGGAACCTCAAGATCACGCACTTCGCCGATGAGTTGCTGCAGCGTCTCGACAGCATGGAGCGCTGGCCCGAAAAGGTGCGCCTGATGCAGGCCAACTGGATCGGCAAGAGCGAAGGCGCCCGCGTCTTCTTCGAGCTGACCGGTCCGGGTGTTGGCGCGGGCGAGACACTGGAGATCTTCACGACGCGACCCGACACACTGTTTGGCGCCTCGTTCATGGCCGTTTCACCCGACCATCCGCTGGCGACCCGCCTGGCGCAGAACGATGCGGCGTTGGCCGACTTCATCGCCGAGTGCCGCCGCACCGGCACCAGCGCCGCCGAGATCGAGACCGCGGAAAAGAAGGGCTATCGTACCGCCGTGTCGGTGAAGCATGTCGTCAAGGCGGGCGAAACGCTGCCCGTCTACGTCGCCAACTTTGTGCTCATGGACTATGGCACCGGCGCTATTTTCGGTTGTCCGTCGGGTGATCAGCGCGACCTGGACTTTGCGCGCAAGTACGGCCTGCCGGTCATCCCGGTTGTTCTGCCGCCCGGCGAGAACGCCGCCGAATTCGTGATCCGCGATGTCGCCTATGTCGACGACGGCACGCTTTACAATTCCGGGTTCCTCAACGGTCTGTCCGTGGCGGACGCCAAGCGCGCCATCACCCGCTATCTGGAGGAGAAGGGCATCGGCACGGGCACGGTGCAGTACAAGCTGCGCGACTGGCTCGTCTCGCGCCAACGCTATTGGGGCTGCCCGATCCCGGCGATCCATTGCGACAACTGTGGCGTTGTGCCTGTGCCCGAGGCGGACCTGCCGGTGACGCTGCCCGAGGATGTCGAGTTCGACACGCCCGGTAACCCACTCGATCGCCATCCGACCTGGAAACACGTGAACTGCCCGTCCTGCGGCACGCCGGCGCGCCGCGAGACCGATACCTTCGATACGTTCATCGACTCCAGCTGGTATTTCGACCGCTTCACGGCGGCGCACTGCGCGACGGCACCGTTTGACAAAGCCGAGCACGAATACTGGATGCCGGTCGACCAGTACATCGGCGGCGTCGAGCATGCGATCCTGCATCTGCTCTATTCGCGCTTCTGGACGCGTGCCATGCGCACCGTTGGCCTCGCCGATCGCGATGAGCCCTTCGCTGGCCTGTTCACCCAGGGCATGGTGTGCCACGAAACCTACCGCGCGGTCGATGGCACGTGGCTGTTCCCCGACGAGGTGAAACGCAGCGATGGTGGTGCCGTGGTGCGGCTGAGCGATAGTTCGCCGGTCAGCGTCGGGCGCTCGGAGAAGATGTCGAAGTCGAAGAAGAACGTCGTCGACCCCGACCAGATCATTCATGACTACGGCGCCGACACTGCGCGTTGGTTCATGCTGTCGGACTCGCCACCGGAGCGCGACCTGGAATGGACCGAGGCCGGTGTCGCCGGCGCCTGGCGCTTCCAGCAGCGTCTCTACCGCATGCTGAGCAGCGCCATCGCCGACCTGCCGCCGCCGGGCGCGCCGAAACCGGCCACTTTCTCCGACCCGGCGATCACGTTGCGCCGTGCCGCGCACCGGGCGATCGTCGGTGTTGGCGAAGACATCGAACGCTTCCATTTCAACAAGGGCGTAGCCCGGCTCTACGAACTCGCCAATGCCATCGAGGCGTTCAAGCCGTCATCAGCCGACGACCGCTGGGCACTGCGTGAAACACTCGACATCTTCGTGCGCCTGATCGGGCCGATGACACCGCACCTGGGCGAGGAGTTGTGGCAGCTGCTGGGCGGGCAGGGGTTGTTGGCTGACTCGCCGTGGCCGACACCGGACCCTGCATTGCTGTCCGACGACGAGGTCACTATGGCCATCCAGGTGAACGGCAAGCTGCGCGCCACCATGCGACTGGCGAAGGATGCCACCAAGGATGTTGCCGAAGCACAGGCGCTGGGACTGCCCGAAACTCAGCGCGCCATGGCCGGCAAGCCGGCGAGAAAGATCGTCGTTGTCCCCAATCGCATCGTCAACATCGTGGTGTGATGCTTCCCACGCAGTGGGAAGAGGGGACGTCAGTAGTCGTACTCGAGCGCTACGCCGGCGCGACCAGTGGAGTTGGTGCCGACTTCGGCCTCGATCTTTACGTTGGGGATGACTTCGATCTGCATCACCCCCCTGGTGTCGCCTTGCAGGCCTTGCCGGCCGCCGACATAGACACCGGGCGCGATATAGCGGCCGCCTTCGACCGTGGCGCTGCTGACGCCGTCGGATTTGCCGGACGAGTCTTGCCCACCGGCACCGATGCCCAGCCGATCGAGCCCCAACGCCTGTCGTACCGAATCGATGCCGCCGCCACCGCCTGATCCGCTCAGTTCCGCCACCGCCTGAGCGATCTGCGCAAGCTGCGAGGGGCCTAGTTCCGCGGCACCCTTGCCGAACAGGAACTGCGCCAGGATTTCGTCCTGCGGCAGCTGGGGAGTCGAGCTCAACACGATCTTGGGGTCGGTTGCGGGCCCGGTCACCTTGACCTCGATGGTAACGCTCCCGCTGCGCGACGTGGCGACGAAATCGATCATCGGCAGGATGCGATCGGCCGTAACAAGGCTGACCGTGCCGCGCGTGAAGTTCAACGTACGGCCGAGGAGCGAAAGGGTACCGCGCCGCAACCGCAGACCACCGATCACGGCTGGCGCGGCACTGGTGCCCGTCACCGACAGATCGCCGGCGACCTCGGCATCCAGGCCCTTGCCGCGCACGAAGATGGCTTGCGGCGCACTGATCTTCAGATCGAGCGTGATCGGCTTTGCCGGTGCCGATGCCGCCACCTGCTTGGGCGCCCCTTTGCCGACTTCCTTGACAGGCACGGCCGGCACGGCCTTGGCCGCGCCTCCCATGGCGGCACTGATCTCGGCACGATCGATCTGGAGCGGCCCCTGCACTGTAAGCCCCTCGGCGAGCGAGCCGAAGATGCGCAGCGAGGTCGTGACCTCTGCCAACAGGTCCCGCCGCCCCACCACCCGGGCGCGACGCGCCTCGATCCGCAGGTCCAGCGGCAGCGTCATCTTGGGATCCAGGCGCACGTCGCCGCTGGCCGAGATCTCGCCTTTGCCGACCGACGGGAAGTTGAACCGCTCGATGATCACACGATCGTCGGCCAGCCGAATGAGGCCCGTGCCTTGTGACAGCACAAGGCCCTGTGACGGCATCGCCAGATTCAGACCTTCCAGACGCACCGAGCCGGAACCGCTGGGGCGGCCGCCGCGGCTGGCAATGGTCGCATCGACAATCGCATTCCCACCCAGCTGCTGGATGTCCGGGCCGGCCAAGCTGGCGAACATCGCGAGGTCGATCGGCCCTTTGATAGCGATGCGTGCATCAGGTGTTCCACCCTGCGCGGGTAGCTGCGCCGTCGCGTTGAGCGCCAGATTGCTGGCACCGGCGACGAGCTGCGCTTCGACCGTGGCCTGTCGGTTACGCATCGCCGCCTTGCCGGTCAGCGACGCCGCCGGAATCGTGGCCATTGCGATGCTGCGCATCTTTGCATCGCGCACGGCGTAGGTCGCCTCGACATCGGGATTTGCGCTCGCGCCACGCACGCGAACCTGGGCCTGCAAGGCGCCGCTCATCTGCAGGTCGGCACCGGCCAGTGCCGCCAGTTCGGCCAGGGGCAGGGCGGTGATGTCGACCGAAAGGTCGCTGTTGCGGGGATCGAACGTCCCGCCGGCCCGGATCTGTCCGCCGGCGAAATCCAGTCGCGTCGGCTCGATGATGGTGCGGCCGCCGCTCTGGCGCACGTGTGTGGGCTGCGCCAGTGCCAGCGTGCGACCACCGCGCGTCGCCTTCAGGCTGTCGATGTCGAGGACTGTCTCATCACCATTCAAACGTGCCTTGATGGCCGTGCTGGCCTGCAAACCCGGTCCCGCCACATCACCGCTCGCGGTGATCGCCGTACGATCGCCGCTGGCCTTGAGCGACAGGGTGCGAAGCTCGGCAACGCCGTGCAGCGCGTTGGCCGCAATGGTGGCATCAAAGGCCGTACGGCCCAGCGGGTCGGTGATGGTGGCATCGCCGTTCAACGTCCCGACGCCGAGGGTGCCCGCCGCCAGGTTCGTGCCGCGCAGCGCCAGCTTCATACGGCCATCGTTCGCCGACGGATCGGGCTCGACGGTCAGCTCCAGCCGGCCACCCAGCGGCTGACCGGCAAAAGCGCTGAGATCCTTGAGGTCCTCGACGACCAGCCGCGCCGTGCCGGAAGCTGATGTCCGATCCATCATGAGATTGCGGATCGACAGGCTCACCTTGCCCAGCGAAGCCTCGAAGGTCGGGATCGACAGGCGCTGGCCCGCCGTCGCGGTCACCTGGCCCGTGGCGCGCAGCGGCCGGTCGCCCGTAGCACCATCGAGCTGCAGCGTTGCGTCCACGCCATCCTGTCGCAATACGACGTTGGCATCGAGGTCGAGACGCTCGACCGTCGTGCCTTCGAGCTTGGCTTGTGCGAGTTGCGCTTTCAGCCGTATCGCGCGGCGTTCATCACCGGCGTCGACGTGAATATCGCTGCGCAGGCTGCCGGTGAACCGTGGATCGACAGCTTCGAGTTTCGGCAATGCAATGGCCACATCGAGCGCACCGGTGGCGCCACGGCCGGTGCCGCTGCCCTTGATCGACAGTGCGTCCGACTCGACGGCCGTCTGCTCGAGGCGCCAGTTGCCGCTCTGCTGATCGAACGTCCCGTTTGCCGTCAGGCGCACGGCCGGTGCCAGCAGCGCGGGTGGCACACTCGGCACGACGGCGTCGCGCATATTGGCGTCCACCGTGAACGTCTGCGCCTGGAGCGTGCCGCTCACGCGTGCGTTCAACTGCGCCGCGCCGCTCACCGGCTGGCCCGCAAGTGCAGCGAACGCCTTGAGATCGGGAACATCCAGGGTCGCCGTCGCATCGATGCGCTTGTCGGCGGCCATGGTGCCGGATGCCGTTGCATTGGCCAGCGAGGAGGTGAGATTGAAGGCGGACAAGCTCATGGCGCCGGCTGCGTTGCGCTCGCCGCGTGCGGCGATGCGCAGGTCGCTTGCGGTCGCGTCCGTGCCATTGGCCAGCTGCCAGCCGACGAATCCAACGGTGCCATCGATGCCGCCGCGCAACGCCGGTCCGGCCGACAGGTTGGCGCCCTGAACCGACGCCTTCAGATCGACGTCCTTGGTGGTCCCGGCCGCAACCTTCAGCTCCGTCGCCTTCAGCGACACCGTGCCGTCGAGCGCTTTCAGCGTGCCGTTGGCCTGCATCTCCAACGTCAGCCCTTGCCAGCCGGCGCCTGGCATGATTGCCGCCAGCATCGCGGGATCGCCGCCGGTTGCCGTTACGCGCAGGTGTAGTCGCTCGTCGCCTGGGTTGTAGGTGCCGCTCGCGGTGGCATCCAAGGGAGCGCTCGCCACCCGTACGCTGCGGGCGTCGATGGCGCCTGCGGTCGTCAGCAGGACGTCGGCGTCGATCTTCACCGGGCGGGCGAGTGCGGCCGACCAGACGGGATCGGGAAGCTTGCCGCCCTGCAACTCGAGCGCCACGGTCACCAGGCGTCCCGCCGCCTCGGATCGCATGCCACCCGAGCCGTTGACGCGCAGTGCGTCACCTGCTTCGAACGTGATCTGGCCGTCGGCGCTGGTGCGCGATCCTTCGACCTTGAACTTGCCGGCCGTGCGTGCCAGATCGGGCCGCCCCAACATGAACGCCACCACGCCGCTCTGGCCCTCTTCGAAGTCGCCTTCCGCCGTTCCCACGCCGCGCGTTTCATCATAGCCCGACCGCAGCGCCAGGCGGCCTTGGCCGTCGCTGCGCGTTGCCGTCAGCTGCAGGTTGTTGCCGCCCGCCGTGCCGTGGATGCGGGCGGCGCCCTCGATGCGCCAGCGCGACTCGACCCCCATCAACGGGGCGCCGAGGTGCAATTCGTCGATCACCAGCCCACCCACGGTCACCCGTACGGGCAGTCCACCACCGCTGTCGGCCGTTGCTTCCTGTGCCGGCTGCGGCGTCGACGGCGGTTCCGGTGGACGGCGCACATCGATGCGGGCGGCTCGGACAGTCTCGATATCGAGATGACCGCTCAGCAAAGGCAGGAGCGACCACGATACCCGCGCGTCATCGACCGTCAGCCACGTGCCCTTGGCATCGGCCATCTCGACCTTGGCCAGGTGCAGGTTCGTCGGGAAGAAACCGGACGGCCCCTCGAGCCGCAGGGTGCTGTCCGGCGTCGAGGCGACCTGCGCCACGATGTCGAACAGCGCGCGCTGACCGGCGCCGGTCTGCAGCGCCGCGAACAGCAGGACGATGATGCCGACCAGGCCGGCGGCGATGCGGACCAGGATGCGACCTACGCGCATCAGAAAGCCTGCCCGATGCTGAGGTAAATGCCGAACCAGGAATCACCGGGCCGACGATTGAGCGGTGTGGCGACATCGGCGCGAATCGGGCCGAAGTCGCTGTAGTAGCGCACACCCACGCCGGCGCCGATGCGCGGCGAGTCGCCCTTGCCGGGCAAGGCGCCGGCATACGCCGTGCCGGCGTCGACGAACGCCACGGCGCCGAACGTCTCCGTCAGCCGCTGCCGGACCTCGACGCTGCCCTCGACGATGCTCTGTCCACCCACCGGATCGCGGTCGCGATCGCGCGGGCCGGCGCTTTGATAGGCGAAGCCGCGCACCGATCCGCCGCCGCCGGCATAGAATCGCTTGTCGGGCGGGACCGCATCCTTGCGCGCACCCGGCATGCTGCCCACCGACGCCCGTAACGCGATGACCGTCTGCCCGCTGCCCGACACATCGAAATAGGTGCTGCCGGTTGCCCGCAACTTCACGAACGGCTTGGCAATGTCGCTCAGCTGGAAATAGGGAATGACATCCAACGTCAGCCGATAGCCGCGTGTCGGATCGAGCAGATCGTTGGATCGGTCCAGGGTTGCGCCGGCCGGCAGGCCGAACAGCAGATAGGTTTTGCGTCCGAGCTCGTCGGTTTCCGCGATCTCGCTTTCGAACGACACGCCGGCGCGAACAGTCAGGCCCTTGTTGACGAGGCGCTCGATACTGCCGCTCACCAGCGCCGACCGGCGGCGGTAGGCATCGGTGATCTCGCGGATGATGCCGGTCTGCAGGTTCAGCGATTGATCGAGCCGCATGAAGTCAGGCTTGCGATACTGAGCGGCCAGCGCGAAGCCGGTATCGACCAGCTTGTGCTGAACCAATCCGGTCGCCTCCGCGGACAGGCGCAACGAGTCGGCCTCGCCCGTCAGGTTGCGGTGAAGCCAGTAGGCGCGCAGTCCGGCACCTTCCGACGTGGCGTAACTGACGGAGAAGCCGATCGTGCGCGGCAACCGCTCGACCACCTCGACGTCGACCGGCAGCTGACCCTGCGCGTCCAGCTCCTTGCCGCGGATGATGTTGATGCTGCCGAAGACACCCAGTTCCGTCATGCGCGCGCGCAGATCGTCGATCCGATCGGGGTGATACGGTTCACCGGGCCGAAACGGCACGCGCCGCTCCAGGAACGCAGCCTCCATGCGGTGCAGGCCGCGGAACGCCACCGTTCCCATGGTCACCGGCGGACCGGGATCGACGCGCCACGTGATACGCGCCGTTTGCGTATCGTGGTTGACGATGACATCGCGGTTGACGATGCGCGCCAATGCGTAGCCCTGGCGCTGCAGCTGGGTCAGAAGTTCCTCATCTGTGGCCAGGATCTTGGCGGCGGCAGCGGGCTGGCCGACGGCGAGCAGAAACTTGTCGCGGACCACGGTGGGCGCGGGCGTCCCCGGCATGACCACGTCGATGCTCTGCACCATGAAGCGTGGGCCGGTCTCGACCGCCACATCGACTGTCACGTCCGTACCGCGCGGTAGTGCATCGATGGCATCGAGCGCCGCCGGGTCGTCGATGTTCGATCCGGCCGCGCGCGCCTCGACGCGCGAAGCGTAGTACCCTTGTGCGCGCAGCGCTTTGACCACGAGGTCGCGCTGCCCTTGTGCGCGTTGCAGGATGGTGACAGCCGAGACGCCGCCGCTTTGCGTCTCGGCATCGGCCTTGACCAGCTTTTCCAGTTCCTCGCGGAACGTCGCGTCGACGTCGCCGCTGAAGCGCAGCGACACGACGGTCTTGCCATGCTCCGCCGGCGCCGCTGTCGTCGGCGCTGCAGCCGGTGGCGCCTGAGGTGCTTGCGCCACGGCAGCCACGGCAGCCCAAACCAGCGCGATCGCGCCCGCTGGAGGACCCCATCTGCGGGACAATGCGACCGACCGAGCGCCGAGCCGCAGCAAGGGAGAGAGTTTATCCTGCATGCCAGCGAGACCGTACCCCAGATCGCACCCGATGAAACAGCACAGGCGCGCGGCCGCCAGTGTCGGTGCCAGCCCATGACGTCGGTCTCATGTCATTACAGTACGTGTGCGGCACACGCACGGTTCCATCCGTCATTGCCGGACGGCTCATACTGCATGATAGTGGCGATACCCGGCCGCGCCGGCGATACTCATGTTTGAAAATCTCAGGGGCCTGAAACGTGCGCCTGTCTTTGCGTTTGCATCGTCGTGAAATCACATCTGCCGGCCGATACGCGGCGCGGTGCTGCACCGTGCTGGCGCTGGCGACGATGCTGGCCGCCTGCGGGTTCGAGCCGATGTATGCTGAGCGCTCGGGCACGCCAACGGCGGGTCAGCCGGCGTCCGGCGGTGTGCAGAGCGATATATTCGGCACGCGCGTCGCCACCATTCAGGATCGCGTGGGCCAGATGCTGCGCAATCAGCTGGTCGACCGGCTCAATCCGCAGGGCGAGCCGGCGGAGCCGGTCTACTACCTTTCGGTTCGGCTGCACGAACAGAAGGACTCGGTGCTGACGCGCAGCGACGAGTTCTCGACCGCCACCAACCTGCGCCTGAGCGCCGACTATGACGTGCGCGATCCGCAGGGCAACCTGCTGACCACCGGCTACAGCCGTGCCATCACCCGCTACAATACGCTGCAGTCGCAGTACGCCACCGTCACCGCCGAGGACAGCGCGCGCGATCGCGCCAGCCGCCAGATCGCCGAGGATATCCGCACCAAGCTTGCGGTGTTCTATGCGCACCGCCGCGGCCTGTGACCCGGCACAGGCCGTACTGAGCCATGGACATCAAGGCGGCCCAGTCCGAATCGTTCGTCGCCGGCTATCTGCGCAAACCCGACCCGGCGCTACGGGTGGTGCTGATCTACGGCAATGACGAGGGCATGGTCGCGGAGCGCGGGCGGACGCTGGCACAAGCGCTCTGCCCCGACCTCACCGACGCGTTTCGCGTGGTCGAGCTGAGCGGTGCGCAGATCAAGGACGATGCGGCGCGGCTTGCCGATGAATTCCAGTCGCTGTCGTTGATCGGCGGCCGGCGCGTGGTGCGCGTCCGACCGGCAGGCGACGAATCGACTCGTGCCGTCGAAGTCGTGTTCGAGGCCAGTGCCGGCGATGCGCTGATCGTGCTGGAGGCGGGTAACCTGTCGCCATCCTCGACCTTGCGGCGGCTGGTTGCGGGTGCCGACACCGGCGCCGCCATCGCCTGCTTTGAGGATGGCGAGCGCGCGCTGGAAGGCCTAGTCGAATCGGTGCTGGGTAACGCCGGGTTGCGGGCCGACAACGATGCGCGCGACTACCTCATCGACAACCTCGGCAGCGACCGCGGCCTCTCGCGCAGCGAGCTGGAGAAACTCGCGCTCTACAAGGGCGTCGCCAAAGCCGACGCAACGACAGCAGATCGCACCGTGACCGTCGACGACGCCATGGCGGTGATCGGTGACAGCGCCGCGATCGGCCTTGACGATGCAGTGTTCGCCGCTTTCGACGGCGATCCGGGTGCGTTGGACCGCGCACTGGACCGCGTCTTCGCCGAAGGCATGGCGCCAGCGGCCGCGGTGCGGGCCCTGCAGCGCCACACCGACCTGCTGCATCGGCTCGCCGGCGCCGTCGAAGGCGGCGCGCGCCCCGATGATGCGATCGCGCGCCTGCGGCCACCGCCGCACTTCGGCCGTCGCGCCGCCCTGCAGCGCCAGGCCCGCACCTGGCCCTCCCGGCGACTCGCCGACCTGGTCGATCTGCTGCTCGAGGCCGACATGCAGTGCAAGACCACCGGCCTGCCCGACGAGGCGATCCTGCGCCGCGCCGCGTTGCGCATTGCCCAGGGTGCGCGTGCTCTGGCGAGGGCACCAGCCCGTCGCTGACCAGGGGAGACCAGCCATGCTGGGCGCGATTGCAGGCGACATCGTGGGCTCCCGCTTCGAAGGCGAACCGGCGCCGAAGCGCAATTTCGCCCTGTTCCATGCGCATTGCCGGTTCACGGACGACACCGTCTGCACGCTTGCTATCGCCGATGCCCTCCTGGGTGATCGCGACTTTGCGGGCAGCCTGCGCGCCTTCGTGCGTGTGCATCCCCAACGCGGCTATGGTGGCATGTTCCTGAATTGGGCGTTCGCCGATGACGCCCCGGCCTACGGCAGCTGGGGCAATGGCGCCCCGATGCGGGTGGCCGCGGTCGGCTGGTTGGCGCGCGACGAGGCCGAGGCGCTCGACTGGGCCGAGGCGCAGGCCGTCGTAACCCACAACCATCCTGACGCCGTCGCCGGCGCCCAGGCGATCGCGTTGGCCATCCTGCTGGCACGATCGGGCGTGCCGCGCGCGGAGTTGCGCCAGCGCATAACCAGCGACTTCGGATACGACCTGACGCCCGAGCAAGCGCTGACGGGCGGCGGCTTCGATGTCTCGGCCGCCGGCACAGTGCCACCGGCGCTCACCGCCGCCTTGGAAGAGGATAGCTGGGAGGCGGCGGTGCGCACCGTGATCTGTCTGGGCGGCGACACCGATACGCTCGCCTGTATCGCCGGGTCGGTTGCGGAAGCGATCCACGGCCTGCCCGACGATATCGCGGACAAGGCGCGGCGCCATCTGACGCCGGATCTGACCGACGTCGTCGTGCGGTTTGCCGCCGCTGTCCGCCGCTGAAGCCCCGTCATCCCTTGCTACGCTCGCGATGACAGGTGCTCAGCAACCCAACTTCTGCGCCAGGTCGACGAAACTGTCGGCCGGGATGTCGACAACGCTGGGATCGGCCACCAGGTCGGTCTTTTGATCCGGCCCGTGCTCCGTCGGGCGGGCGACGAAAGCCGTGCCCAGCCCCTGGGCCTTGGCGGCTTTCAGATCGCCATTATGCGCCGCCACCATCAACACCTGCGCTGGTCGCAGATCGAGCATGCGACAGGCGGCCAGATACGCCTCCGGCGTAGGCTTGAAGGCGCGTGCCGTCTCGGCGCCCAGCACACAATCCCACGGCAGGCCGGCGCGCTTGGCCATGTTGACGATCAACGCGATGTTGCCGTTGGAGCAAGGCGCGATAATGAATTTGGACTTCAGCCGGGTCAGGCCGGCAACGGCGTCGGGCCACGGATCGAGCCGATGCCAGGCGCGATTCATATGGTCGATCTCCGCCTCGCTCAGTCCCTTCAAGTCGAACTCGCCGATCAGGCGCACCAGGCTCTCGCGGTGCAGCGCGTCGAGGATGGTGAAAGCGCGCCGGCCGCTGCGCACTTCCTCCATGCCGGGCTGGTAGAGCTTGCGCCACGCCACGGCAAAGGCGAGCCAATCGATCCCCGTGATGCCCTTGCTGGTGGCGAACGCCGCGAGATCCTTGCTGACGCTGGTACGCCAATCGACCACGGTGCCGAAGACGTCGAAGATGCAGGCCTTGATATCGGCGGGCATGATTTCCTCGCTCAACGATAGGGCCGCCGATCAGGGACCAAGTCGGGCTGTGTGTCGAGTGTCTCTATTGCAGGCCAGCGTTTGCCTAATGCGATGTACATCTAAGGAGTCGATGGCTGTCCGCGGAACAGTGTGTTGAGCGTGCCGGCAGACGCCGCGGTGCCGAGGCCATCGAACGTCCCGTTGCGCGCGATATCTTCAGCAACCGTCATGAAGGCGCCCCAGGCGACACGCGCCAGCGCGCCGCCAACCGAGATTCGGCGTACGCCCAGGTCTTCGGCCTGGCGGGCGCTGATGCCGGGTGATCCGATCAGCAGATTGAACGGCCTGGGCGCTATGGCCTTCACCAGTGCCGCGATCTCGGCTGGCGTGCGTACACCGGGCGCATAAAGGCAATCGGCGCCGGCCTCGGCATAGGCCACGAGGCGCCGGGTGCTTTCGGCCAGCGGCTCGGGATGGTTGACCAGCCAGCACTCGGCACGGCCGGTCAACACGACCGGCAGACCGCTGGCGTCGATCGCCGCCCGCGCCGCCTTGATGCGCTCGATCGCCAGCGGCAGGTCGTACAGCGGTCGTGTCTTGTCGCCGGTGTTGTCCTCGATCGACAAGCCGGCAACGCCGGCGTCGACGCATAGGCGGACGCTCTCGTGTACTCCTTGCGGATCATGCGCATAACCCGATTCGAAATCGGCATTGAGCGGCAGCGTGCTGCCAGCCGCCATCGTGCCGATATGAGCCAGCATCTCATCGCGCGATACCGCCCATTCGAAGTCTGGTTTGGCGACGCTGAAGGCGTAACCCAGCGACGTCGTGGCCAGCGCCTGGAAGCCGAGGCTTTGCAGGTAAGCCGCACTGCCCGGGTCCCACGGATTGGGCATGACGAACAGCCCGCGCTCATGCAGGGCGCGGAAGCGAACGATCTTTTCGGCCTGGGTCATGATCTCTCCTGGTAACAGAGCCCGGCGAGAGAGCGTACTGGTCGGTGCGAGCCAGGCGAGGGATCTTTGTTCGGCGACCAGCGAAGGATCTCTGCAATCCTTATCCCTTCGGGCACGGTGCCCGCTACGCGATCTCGGTGGCCGGCGTCACCGCCTCGACGTCGAGCGTGAACAGCTCCTGCGGGCGGGCGACACCACGCAACGCATAGCGACCCAGCGACACCAGCTCGGCGCGGCGAGGTCCGCATTCAATGGCAAACGCCGCCGACACAAGGACCTTCTGATCGAGCGTATGACTGAGTGCTGCGATGCGTGATGTCTCGTTGACGGCCGTTCCCAGCACCGTGAAGTCCAGCCGCGTGGCACTGCCAAAATTGCCGTACAGCACTTCGCCCACGTGCAGGGCCAGCGTGACGTCCGTCACCGGTAGGCCTGCAGTGTGGCGCGCCGCCTGGAGCGCCTCCACCCGCGTCCGCATGGCGCGTGTCGCATCGAGGGCACGACCACAGGCGCCGTATGGATCGTCGTCGCGAAAGATCGCGAGGATGCCGTCGCCGATGAATTTGAGGACGTCGCCGCCATGCGCCTCGATCGCCTCGACAACGACCTCGGCGTAGGCATTGAGCAGCGCCAGCATCTGATCGGCAGGGATCTCGTCAGCAACCCGCGTGAAGCCGGCGAGATCACTTGACCAGATCACCGCATGGATCGATTCAGCCTGGCCACGCACGATATTGCCGGCCAACACGCGCTCAGCCGCGTCTGTCCCGAGATAGGTGGTCAGCAGCGTACGCCCGATGAGAGCCATGCGCTGGGCGTGCAATGCCAGCGCCAGTGCCGGCATAACGCTGCGCAAAAGCGCGAGGTGCTGATCGCTGAATCCGCCGGCGTTGTCGGTGGCAAAGGACGCGTAGACTTCCTCGACTTGGCCAAAGCACAGCAGGCCGCCAAACCTCACCATCGTCGCGAGGTAGTCGGTCGCGCCCTGCTGCTTCAGATCGGGCAGAACAGGGAAGCGGGCAACCGCCACCGGGTCGTCGAGCTTCAGGCGCAGGTCCGTCGCGCCGCTCTGGGTCAGGGCGTAGAACGGACTGGTCCGCCATTCGTCGGCCGGCACGCTCCCGTCACCGCGCGCGACATCGGTATCGACGATCGGATCACCGCGCCGCCAGCGCAGGATGCGGGCCGCCAGCGTCGGATGCAGCACATCAGAGCCCATGAACACACGAAAGACCGGCACGCCTTCGGCGCGCAACCGCTCGCAAAAGCCGTTCAGCAGCGCAACATCGCCGATGCCGCGCAAACCTTCGGTGGTCAGCCAGTCCTGGACGGACAGCGGTGATGGCGTTTCCGACATGGCGTGATGCTAGCACGATCATGTGCTCCGGCTCACGCGCCGACGCGGCGGACCAGGTCGACTGGAATGTTATATGTTCATTGATTACTGAAAGCGGACCGGATAATAAATTGTCAACGCTCCGCCTAGGGAGGATGCCATGAACGACGCCACCACCGTGCTGGTCACCGGCGGGTCAGGCTTTATCGGCGCCTGGTGCATCATCGGCCTTCTGCGGCGCGGCTATCGTGTGCGCGCAACGGTGCGCGACCTGAAGCGGTCGACCGACGTGCGCGCCATGATCGCAACCGAGATCGACCCGGCCGATCGGCTGGCGTTGGCGGCGGCTGATCTGGGAGACGATCGCGGCTGGAACGACGCGGTGCAGGGGTGCGCTTATGTGCTGCATATCGCCTCGCCCTTTCCGCCGGCCCAGCCGCGCGATGCCAACGAGCTGATCGTGCCGGCCCGCGACGGTGCGCTGCGCGTGCTGCGCGCCAGCGTCGCTGCGGGAGTAAAGCGCGTGGTGCTGACCTCATCGACCGCGTCGGTCACGTACTGCCGTCAGACGCCGCGACCGGATCCATTGACCGAAGAGCACTGGACCGACCCGACTCATCCCGACGCGACGCCGTACGTTCAATCCAAGACCATCGCTGAGCGCGCTGCCTGGGATTTCATGCGTGACCACGGTGGCACCACGACCTTGAGCGTGGTCAATCCGTCGGCCGTGCTCGGGCCCGTGCTGGGTCGTGACTTCTCGTATTCGGTGCAGATCGTCGAGCGGTTGATGAAGGGCGATTTGCCCGGCTCGCCGCGCCTGGGATTTCCCATGGTCGATGTGCGCGACATCGCCGACCTGCAC
>Ga0187894_10004081_pt1 | contig 15895 bp, 11 predicted proteins | sample GBC1701081metaG_FD_136650 | JGI IMG/M metagenome (GOLD analysis project Ga0187894, IMG submission 136650) | White microbial mat communities from a lava cave in the Kipuka Kanohina Cave System on the Island of Hawaii, USA - GBC170108-1 metaG ... | reverse complement strand
GGGACGAGGGGCTCGATGAGCGTCCACAATTCGTCCGAGACTTCGACTCTGGCCATGGCCGTGCCTCCTTGCACAGCCGCACTCACCGCAACCGTCATGCCATTCTGTTAGAGGCTCTTAGATTCCAAAACAGTGGAGGACGCGGGAAGGCGGGGAGCGATCAAAGGGCCGAACGGCAGAGCGCCGAATGGCAAGCCAGAGGATCACCTCCCCTCCAGTTGCCGCCAGATTGCGGGCATGGCAAAGGTGCAGCGATGAACAGCCCGTGCCACAAGGAGCAAGGCAAGTTCAGATTTCAGATTTGAGATTTCAGAACTCAGACTTCAGAACTCAGAGTTCATAAGTCAGAGTTCAGAGATCGGAATTCAGAGATCAGTCCCAGCAGGGGATGCAGGCGGGCAGGGTGAGGACGGTGACGTTGGTTTGGCCGAAACGGACAATGCCGACGTCCAGCGTCCCGAAGACAGTCGAGTCCTTTTTGACGGTGACTCGCGCCAAGCGCACGTAGAACCCGGACGGGTCGTTGGGGAACAAGCCCGGTGCGGTGACGGCCGTCTCGCTGCTCGGCGCAAACCACGCGACGTTCTGGATCGAGTCTTCCCAACCGGAGCCCGGTGCGGTGATGACGGTGACGCCTCGGTGGGCGGGGGTCTGCGGGGTGTCGATCGCGATGAATGAATCGAATGCGATGCAGGGGAACGAGTTGATGCTGCTCTGGGTCGGCTTGACGAGCCCGGTCTGGCCGATGGCCATGACGTGCTGGAAGAACGAGCCTGGCGGGTCCGAGGCGACCGCCACGCGGGGCGGGCCCGAACTGGGCATGGCGTCATCAAAAGATGCGGCGAATTGGACACTGAATGCGGTGCCGGAGCGGACATAGAGGTCGGCGGTGCGGAAGTCGGTGAGATCGATGTCAACAGGGTCCCCGGTCTCGGGGTCCTCGGCGGTCTCCGAGCAGCCGTTGTTGTTGAGGGAGAGCCAGACGAGGCTGATGGTTGGGTCGGCGGGCGGGGTGCCGCCGGTGTCGCCGCCGGGAGTGCCGCCGCCGGGGGGAGTGCCGGAGCCCGGAGTCGTGGCGCCGGGGGTGTTGAAGCTGGCGTTGTCGCGCCAGAGGTTGGAGTCGAACTGAACCGTGACGACACGCGTTGCGAAGTTCACGCCCGGGATGCCGACGCCGACGGTGAGCGAGCCGGCGAAGTTTGTGATGGTGGTCGGGGCGGTGAAGCGGCCGAGGTAGACGTAGAACGCGTTGTCGCCGAACCGGGAGACGTTCTGCTCGCCGACCACGCCGGCGAAGTTGAGCCAGGAGGCGACGAGCCGATCGCTGAAGACCAGGCCGAGCGAGTTGGGATTGATCACGCCGAAGTCGTTGAGGAAGGAATCGAAGACGACGCAGGCCGATGAGGCGACCGCGTCGGCGGTGGGATTGGTGTTGGTGCCGGAGGGGTGCTGGAAGAAGGTGCCGCTCGAGAGCGCGAGCCCCGTGCCGCTGGGGGAATCGACGGCGGTAACCGGCGTGTTGTTCGTGACTCGAAGGTAAAGGTCGTTGGTGCGGAAGCCGGCGAGCGATGTGCCGCAGGTGCGGTTGTCCACGGGGAGCCAGCGGGCAGAAACCGACGGGGTGCCGCCGAAGCCGGAAGAGCCGATCGCACCGTCGGTCGTCTGAGGGTTGTTGTTCGTGCCGCCGCCACCACCACCGCCGGCGCCGCCGCCGGATGACCCGGAATTCGAGCCGGAGGAGCCGGAGGAAGAACCGCTTTGACTTCCGGATCGAGCGGCGGAGCCGAGGTCCACGCCGAAAGCGCGGGCGAGCGCTTCGATCTGCTCCATCGATGGCGGGACGTTCGGGTCGAAGTTCGCAAAGGGATCGGATGATGAAGACGACTGTGCGGCGGATTCCGCGGCGGCGCGCGCCTGGGCCGCCGCGGCCGATGCACCGCCCGCGCCCGGCACGACCGCGGCGCGACGCCGGGCATCGGCCTCGCGCCGGCGCTGATCGATTTCCATCTGCTGTTTGCGGCGCTCGAGCTCGGCCTGTTGGACGGTGGAGCGTTGCGCCTGAGCGGATTGAGCGCCGGAGGCGCCGGTTCCCGTTGTCGTGGGGCGGCGCGCATCGACATTCGGCTTGCGGGCCGATTCGGGCGCTTGGGCGGCGGAAGTGACGGCCTGGTTCGGGGAAAGCGGAGCGCCGAGGGGCTTGGGCTTGTCGAGCGTTCGAACCGCTTCACCGGCGCGACGCACGCCGCCCTCCCAGCCCGCGATGGCGGCGAACGGGTCGCGCACCGGGCCGCCGGTCATGGATCGCGGCGTGAACTTCGTCGGGATGCGCTGTCGGCCGCCGGACGCGAGCCCGGGGCTTGTGAGATTGGGCGCTGACACCGAATCAGGGACCTGATCGCGCGAGTCGGTCGAGGGAGTGAACACCATGGCCGCGCCGGCCGCGACCACCACACCCACGCCCGCAACAACCCAGATCGCTCTCATGCTCTTCCTGATTCGGCGGCCGGGCGCCGCGGCCTGAAATCCGTTCATCCCCCACGAGAATGGGCCCTCGGCGGCCTGTTGAGGAATAGTACGGATGAGAATCGAACGGGACGCAACGCGTTGAGCGATGCGCGCAAGTTGGGGAGTTGACGCCAAGGCCCGAGAACGGGCGGATGCGAGAGGAAATGCAGAGGTCGGCGGCGCGAGGTTTGCTCGGTGCGGCGGCTTACGCTAGATTTGGCACAGCCCTCGTCGATGCGGTTCCGAACAAGGCCCGAACCGGGCTTGATCGACGGAATCTACGGGATTCACGGAGGATCCCGGCGACTGGCGCGGAGCGGGCGATCGAGTGATGCGAGGGGCGAAGGCGTGAGTGATGAACAGTCGTTGAGTGTCTGGCGCGGAAGCGTGGCGCCCGGCCTGAATTGCGCGCGCCAATGGCGGGCCGTGGGCGCGCTGCTGGCGATCGGACTGAGCGCGCCGGCGATGGCGCAGTTGCGGATCGCCGCGTGGAACATCACGAATTACGCCGGCGGATTGACGGCGGATATTCAGGCCGTCGTGTACGGCGTTTACCAAGGGCGGTCGTTCGCGCCGGATGCGCTCATGGTTCAGGAGGTGCTCAGCAGCAGCGCTACGAGCGCGCTGGTGACGATCCTGAACAGCGCACCGGGGAGTCCGGGCGACTGGGCCGCGGCAACGTTTATCAATGGCCCTGACACAGACTCGGCGTTCTTCTATCGCACGAGCAAGCTGGCGCTGCTGGGCGAGCCCACGATTGTAGTGCCAGGCGGGAATCTGCAGGGCGCGCCTCGGAATGTGATGCGTTACGACGTTCGGCCGTTGGGCTATGGCGCGGCGTCCACGACGATCGCGATGTACTCGGTGCACATGAAGGCGGGGAGCACATCGGGGGACCAAAGCCGCCGGTTGGCGGAGGCGATCCTCATCCGTGACAACGCGGAAGCGTTGCCGGCGGGGTGGAACTTCCTTGTCGGGGGCGACTTCAACATTCAGTCGTCATCCCAGGCTGCATACCAGGAGTTGGTCGGTAGCCAAGTGAACAACGCCGGTCAGTTCTTTGACCCGATCAACACGCCCGGCTCGTGGAACAACAACAGCTTGTTCCGGCTCGTGCACACGCAGGACCCGGCCGACGCCACGGGCGGAATGGACGATCGCCACGACCAGTTGCTGCTTTCGGGCGGGCTCGTGGACGGCGCCGGCATGGACTACATCGGGAACCCGGCGATGGCGTACCGGTCGTTTGTCTCGCCGGCGCTGGGTCAGCCCGTGGACAATCAACAGTGGGAGGATCCGAACCACTCGTATCGCGCCTGGGGCAATGACGGTACCTCGTACAACGGGACTTTGACGGTCACGGAGTCGTCGTCGAACGGAGTGGCGCTCAGTCCTCCGCGAGAGAACGGGATGGTCGGGGCGACCATCGCGCAAGCGATCAAGAATTGTGCGAGCGGGCTCGGGCACATCCCGGTGTTTCTCGACGTGCGGGTGCCGCCGGAGGTTGTCGCCGACACGTTTGTTGATTTCGGGACGGTGAATCTTGGCGAGACGGCCGAGCAGCCGTTGCAGGTTGCGAACGCGGGCGATGTCGCGCTGTGGGGCGAAAGCGGGATCGCGTCGCTTTCGTACACGCTGGCGGCGAGCGAAGGATTCGGCGCGCCGGCGGGGCCGCACAGCGACAGCGCGGGCGGCGGATCGAATTCGCACACGATCGCGATGGACACGTCGACGCCCGGGCCAAAGTCCGGCACGATCACGATCAACTCGAATTCGCCGGATGAGCCGAGCCGGATCGTCATGCTACTGGGTGAGGTATTCGCCGCGCCTCCGCCGTGCATGGGTGATGCGAATGACGACGGTGCGGTGAACTTCCTAGACGTGCTGGCGGTGCTGGCCGGTTGGGGCTCGACGGGCCCGGCGGGCGATGCGAACCACAACGGCGCCGTGAACTTCGACGACGTCGTGACCGCGCTGGCCAACTGGGGCGCGGAGTGCCCGTGACACTGATGGATGTCGGATGCGGGATGTCGGATGTCGGATGTGGAATTCAGCGGAGGGCTGCGCTCGGGCGGATTGATCTATGTTGTCGTTTCTCGCGTGCTTTCCTAGCATGCTCGAACGCCGCTAATCGTCACTTCCGCAAGGATGCGCCGTGGTCCCGATGACGACTTCCCGCAAATCAGCGACTGCTACTGCCGCAGCCGGCCCGCGACTGACGGACTCGATTGAGCCCCGAGTGCTGGTGCGCTGGCTGCGCGACATGATGCTGATCCGCGAGTTCGAGTTGCGCACGATGGCCGCATACCAGCAGGCCAAGATCGGCGGCTTCTGCCACGTGTACATCGGGCAGGAAGCGACGGCGGTCGGCACGATTGCGAGCGTGGACCCGGATGACCCGGTGATCACGGCTTACCGCGATCATGGTCATGCGCTGGCACGGGGGATGTCGGCCCGGGCGTGCATGGCGGAGATGTTCGGGAAGGCGACGGGGTGCGCCAAGGGCAAGGGCGGGTCGATGCACATGTTCGACCGGCCGCACCATCTTTATGGCGGGCATGGGATCGTGGGCGCGCAGACGCCGCTGGGTGCGGGGCTGGCGTTCGCGGGCCGCTACGAGTGGGAAGTGCTGGGCAAGTCGGTCGAGGGCGGCAAGGCGAAGAAGAAAGTGTGCCTGTGCTACCTGGGTGATGGCGCGCTGAACCAGGGCTCGTTTCACGAAGCGTGCAATCTGGCCGGGCTCCTTTCGCTGCCGGTGATCTACATCGTCGAGAACAACGGCTACTCGATGGGGACGAGCATCGAGCGCGGCACGACGATGGCGCATGATCTCTCCGTGAAGGCGGCGGCGTACGGCATCGACTACATCGAGATCGACGGGATGGACATCCTCGAGATCTACGACAGGTTCAAGCCGTTTGCGGATGGCCTTCGTGAGGCACAGAAGCCGGGGTTCGTGAACCTGATCACGTACCGGTATCAGGGCCACTCGATGTCGGACCCGCAGAAGTACCGCACCAAAGAGGAAGTGGGGACGTTTCAGGCAAGGGACTCGATCGACCGGCTGGCGCACCTGCTGATGAGAAAGCCGGGCGAGGGCGCGGGCACGGCGATGGCCGCACTCGACGATCGGCGGGCGCCGTGGCGCGGGTGCCTGAGCGAAGAGCAAATCAAGGCGATGCAGAAGGAGATCCGCGACGAGGTGCGCGAGGCGGTGGACTTCGCGGAGAAGAGCCCCGAGCCGAATCCGCAAGAGGAACTCTACAGCGATGTGTATACGAACCCGCAGCCGCACCTGAGCCCGGTGGGCGAGTATGTGAAGGGGGCGAGGAACCCGCTGCTTTGAGCGCGAGTACATCGGGGTTCGGATCGCACTGATGACCTCAACCCAGACGACAGAAACGACACGAACGATTCCCTTCCGCGAAGCGCTGCGCGAGGCGATGCAGGAGGAGATGCGGCGTGACCCGCGCGTGTTCCTCCTGGGCGAAGAGGTGGCGCAGTACCAGGGCGCGTACAAGGTGTCGCTCGGGATGCTCGAGGAGTTTGGGCCCAAGCGCGTGATCGATGTGCCGATCTCGGAGAACGGCTTTGCCGGGCTGGGAATCGGGGCGGCGATGTACGGCCTGCGGCCGATCATCGAGTTCATGTCGTGGTCGTTCTCGCTCGTGGCAGCGGATCAGATCCTCAACAACGCGCCGAAGATGCTGTACATGTCCGGCGGGCAGTGGGGCTGCCCCATCGTGTTCCGCGGCAACGATGGCGCGGGCGGGCAACTCGGCTCGACGCACTCCTGGCCGGTGGAGGCGCTCTATGCGAACGTTCCGGGATTGAAGATGGCGATCCCGTCGTGCCCGTATGACGCCAAGGGACTGCTCAAGACGGCGATCCGCGATGATGACCCGGTGTTCTTCCTCGAGTCGGAGCGCATGCTCGGCGATGTCGGGCCGGTTCCGGAGGAGGAGTACTTGATCCCGTTCGGGCAGGCTGAGCTGCGACGCGAGGGCGATGCGTGCACGATCGTCTCGTTCGGGCGGCCGGTGAACTTCTGTCTCGAGGCGGCCGATGCGCTCAAGGAAGACGGGATCGAGTGCGATGTGCTCGACATGCGCACGATCCGGCCGCTGGATGTCGGCGCGATCGAGCGGAGCCTCAAGAAGACGGGTCGCATTGTTGTCGTCGATCAGTCGTGGCCGTTCGCGGGCATCGCGAGCGAAGTGATCACGCAGGTGTGCGAGCGGTTCTTCGACTGGCTCGATCATCAGCCGGTGCGCGTCACGAGCGACGATGTGCCGACGCCGTACGCGAAGACGCTGGAGCAGGCGTACCTGCCGCACAGGGGTAAGATCGAGGCGGCCGTGAAGAAGGCGGTTGGAGCGGCGTGACGCTGTGACGCTTCGAGCAGCCCGACCATGAACGCGAACGACATCCGCCAGTTCATCAACGATCACCCGGACGGGGTCGTGATCCGCATGATCGACGGCACCAAGTACAAGGTGCCGCACCGAGACTACGTGTGGCTGACCCCTGCGTTCGGCGGGCGGGAATCGCGATTCGGGCGCTACGCAACGGCCTTCGGCGTCTATCAGGATGAGGAGTTGCGCTGGGTCAACTGCTTGCTCGTGGCTGAGATCACGCCGCTCAAGGGGAACGCGAACGGGAATGGGCATGCGGGCGGGCGCAAGAAGCGGAGACGAAGGCGTGGGTGAGCGCGGGGTGAATCTTGCGGCGCGCCGGGCGTATGCGCAGGTGTTGCGGCGGTTCGTCGCCGGCCGGATCACGAACGACGAGTATGAGGCTCATTGTGACCAAGTCTCAGCGGAGTTGGGCCCGGACTCAGGCGTAACGGCGGTGCGGAGCGCGGCTTGGTATCTTTATGACGATTTCAAGGTTCATCGACTAGACGGCGAGCGATCATTGTCACGAATGGAGCGCACGGAAATTGCGCGCTGGATCTTGTTTTTGCGGACTTCGAATGCCGCACCCCAGACCAATCGCTTTCCTCGCCGTGAACTGAGACTCGCGGTCTTGTGCCCCTTGTTGTTTCTCGGGCCTCTCGGCGGAGTGCTCCTCCTATTTGGACTGTTTAGGTCGGGCGCCGCGTGCGTCGTGCTCGCCATTGCGACGATCACCGCGGACCGACTGTTCGGACTTGGCTTCGGAATCCTGTTGAAGTTCGGAGCGCTTCGGTGGGATCCGGAGATGGGGTCGGATCAGACGCTATGGCCGTTCTCGGATGCAGCTGCCCTCAACATGGCCGCTGGAAGCGCCGGATACTTGGGAATGGGAGCCTTGCGGAGTCGCGATGCCGATTGAAATCACCATGCCGCGGCTGTCGGACACGATGGAGCGCGGCACCATTGTGTCGTGGAATGTCAAGGAGGGGGACGATGTTTCTGCCGGCATGACGCTGGGCGACATCGAGACCGACAAGGCGACGATGGAATTGCAGTCGTTCGACGATGGCAAGGTCGCCGCGATACTCCTGCCGCAGGGGAAGGCGGCTGCGGTAGGGACCAAGATTCTCGTGCTCGCGGAAGAGGGCGAAGACCCGGTTCAGGTGAAGCGGGCGTACGCGGGCGAATCTGCCGAGGGCACAACGGCGAGCGCGGCTCCGAGCGGGGCGACCGCCGTCGCGGAGGTCGGGCAGGCATCCAGCGGCGCGCCTGTGGTGACGGCGGAAACCGAGACGGTCGCGGACGCGCACCGCGCGATACCGAACGGGCGCGAAGTCGAGGAGCGCGAGGGCGGGCGTGTGTTTGCTTCGCCGCTGGCGAAGAAGATCGCGACGGAGCGTGGGCTCGATCTCGCCGAAGTGAAGGGTACTGGTCCGGGAGGGCGGATCACGCGGCGCGATGTCGAAGGCGCGCAGCCGGGCACGGCTGTGCCCGCTCAATCCGCATCCCCGCCACCGACGATGGCGAAGTCGGCGCGGCCTGCGGCTGAACTGGCGGCGGGAAAGGTCAGCGTCCCGGCAGCGCCAGCGCCGCTGCCTGTGCTTGGGCCGGGGCTCAAGAAGCAGACCGTGCCGCTGTCGAATATGCGGCGGACGATCGCGACGCGGTTGGTGCAATCGAAGACCACGATTCCGCACTATCAGGTGACGGTCGTCGCATCCATGGATGCGCTCATCGACCTGCGGCGGCAACTCAACGAGCAACTCGAATCGCAGGGTGTCAAACTCAGCGTGAACGACTTCCTCGTGCGCGCCTGCGCCCTGGCGATGCATCAGCATCCCTTTATCAACGCGTCGTGGGGCGCTGACGGCCAGTCCGTAGTGATGCACGACCGGGTCAACGTTGGTGTGGCGATCGCGCTGCCGATCGAGAAGGGCGGCGGGCTGGTCGTCGGCGTGCTGCGCGATGCAGATCGCATGGGGCTGCGCCAGATCTCCGGCGACACTCGCGCGCTGGCCGAGAAGGCGCGGACGCGCGGCCTCTCGATCGAAGAGATGGACGGCGCGACATTCACCATCTCCAACCTCGGCATGTTCGGCGTGGAGCACTTCACGGCGATCATCAATCCACCGAACAGCGCCATTCTTGCGGTCGGCGCGGCGATGGAGAAGCCGGTCGTCCGCGACGGGCAGATCGTCATCGGCCACGAGATGCAGATGACGATGTCGAGCGACCATCGAGTCGTCGATGGCGCGATGGCGGCCCAGTACCTCGGGACGGTCAAGGGCATGCTCGAGGCGCCGGCGACGCTTCTGGTGTGATGATGTCGGATGGCGGATGTGGGATGTCGGAGCGAGGCGACGAATCGCCATCGTGGGTCTGCCGCCACTCTCGCCGCAGATTTCGAGGCGTCCGTGCCCGGTAAAGCATGCAACCGGCGGCCCTAGATCGCCCAATGTGTAAGGGGCATGGGCGGATCGAAAAAGGGGCTTGGAAAAGTCTGGTAAAACGCTTTACATCGCTGAGTTGAGGTGCCAAGATTCAGGCGTCCCGCCAGCGGCCGGCCGCCAGAGATCGATCCGGCATCGCAAGCGTCGTGCAGAGGAGCAGAGTGTGCCGGAAGAGGTCGCCGCGGTGAGCACGATAGAAGTTCGGAAGCGAAGGGCGCGAATGCGCGCGGCGTGCGCCGTGGCGCTGTGCGCCGGCGCGCTGACGCCGATGCCGCGGATTGCGATGGCGCAGGAACTGGTCGCCAAGCCGCTGATCCTGCAGTGGTTTGAGTTGTCCTGGAGGCGCATGGAGCGTCGCATCCCGGACTTCTTCATGGCCGGCTACGACGCAACGTGGGTCGCGCCGGTGTCAAAGGCGAGCGATCCCACCAGCCCCGGGTTCGACGTGTTCGACCGCTTCGATCTGGGCTTCCCCAATGTCAGCGGCCAGCCGAACAACGAAACGATCTACGGCACGGAGCAGGGCTTCCGTGCGACGATCGACGAGTTGCACCGGGCGAACGGGCTGATCTACGTCGACAGCGTGATGAACCACAATTCCGGGCGCAACGGCTCGGCCTCGTTCATTGCCGAAGGCGGCTTCCCGGGTTTCTGGATGAACCCGCCGGGGCCGAAGACGGTTGGTTCGGGAAACTGGGGTGATTTTCACAACGGCGCATTCCAGTCGCACGATCCCAACGGCGGCTCGTACAACCTGTGGGATGGCGACCTGGTCAGCCTGATCGACATCGATCAGTCATCGGACAATCGATTCATCCGGCACCCGGTCGATCCCGATGATCCGGAGAATCTGCCGGAGGGCACGCTGAGAAACCTGTCTGATCCGGCGAACGCTCGGTTTTATCCGGACATGGACCTGCCGCATGCGGATGTCATGAACCCCGGGAAGTTCCGCGCCGCGTGCTGCGGATTCGGGTCGTTCAACAGCCCGGCGGAGACGACGCAGGTCTGGCCGTTCAACACAGTCGATCCGATGCAGGGCGACACGGTGAGCGAGAACGCAACGTCGCTCCTGACGCGCTGGACGCAGTGGATGCTCGAGGAGATGCAGGTGGACGGGTTCCGCCTCGACGCCTCGAAGCACATCCCGCCGTGGTTCTGGGATCGGTATTGGGACACCGTGGTGTTCAACCGGAGGCTGGGGCCGGACGGCAACTGGGTGACGCCGTACTCATTCGGCGAGAACGTCGAGGGCAACACCTTCGTCAACAATTACTACATCCGGCGCGACGGATTCGGGAACCGGGACGGGCTCGATTTGAGCGGCGCGGGAACGATCCGAAACGTCATCGGGGCGCGGGGCTCGGATAGCGCTGCCAACATCGACAACGATCACCTCGACACGTTTGATGACGGGTTCAACAACGGCACGATCGGCACGCTGCACATCCACAGCCACGACAACGGATCGAACGGCAACGGCGGCTCGGCTCCTGACTGGCCGTTCGAGGACAAGATCGGGTACTGGGCGTATGCCTACATGCTGATGCGCCCGGGGCCGGCGATCGTTTATCTCAACGCGCGCGAGATGCACGACCGGTTCACAATGCGGGGCGGATTCTGGCCGCGCGAGGGAGTCTCGACTGCTCTGGGGCGCGGACGGGCCTACCGGCGCGATCCGTACGTGTGGAACTGCTCGGGGATGGCGCCCGCGGCAACGCACACTCTGGTGGCGGACACGGTTGTGGAAGATCGGATTCCGGCGCTGAATCTGCTGAGCAAGCGCTACGGGCGCGGGTGGTTCGTGCCGCGGGCGATCGATGATTCCGTGTACATCTACGAGCGGCAGACGCCGAGCGGCGTGGGCAATGTTCTGGTGGGCGTGAACGCGGAGTGGAACTCATGCACCACGAACTTCGACTCGCGCACATTCAACACGGCATTCCCTCAGGGGACGGTGCTCGTGGAACTCACGGGCAACGCGACGAACTCTTCCGTCGATCCGCTGGGGCAGATCTTCGACACGATTACCGTCGGGGTGGGCGGGAGCGTGACGATCCGCGTGCCGCGGAATACTTCGCGCAGCGGGACGGATGTGCATACGGAGCACGCGCGCGGGTACGTGGTGTACGGCCCGGCGACGCCGCAGGGTGTTCTCGAGATCCGGCCGGGCGGGAATCCTGCCGCGATTGTGCTGCCGCCGGACTCCAACGGCACCGCGGTCTATGCGCGGCGGCTGGCCTCGATCGATGTCGTGCAGACACCGACGTTCGACATCCTTCTGACGACGAACAAAGACGGCTATCCGGTCGGCGACCTGAACTACGACGACACGGCGATCTTCCGCATCAACCAGGGGTTCGCGGATTACAACGGGCAGCAGGGCATCGAGCAGCCGGGCGACATCATGCGGCCGTGGGATGTGACCATCGGCGAGTTCCGCGGGTTCGAGGGCTTTGTGACGGAGCGCGTGCCGCTGTACGGCACGGCGAACACGAACGGCATCTACCGGCAGACGGTGAGCACCGATCTTCTGCCCGAGGGCTACAACTACATCAATGTGCTGGCGTTCCGGCAGCGCACGGTGGGGCCTGAGGCGGGCGGCATGCCGCTCTACGGCGATTTCCGGCGCGTGATCTACATCGATCGCCAGCCGACGGACCTTTCGCTGATCCTGGCCGGCATTAACTGCACGACTGGCACAGGCGTGCTGCGATTCCGCAACGACGACCGCACGGCGACGCGGATCCACGTGTTCATCGATCAACCGATCGGGACGCTGACTCTGGGCAACCAGGCGACGCCGTACGACCGGCTCGAATGGAACTTCAACGTCTTCTCGCTCTCGCAGGGCATGCACACGGCGAACGTGCGGGTGATCGAGGAGCCCTCGCCGGGCGTGATCGTGCGCCAGACGGACCACTCGTTCCAGTTCGAAGTCGGCGCGCTGCGCGGCGACGTGAACGGCGACGGTTTGGTGAACCTGATGGACCTGCACGATTGGCACGATGTGAACGGTTTCCAGTGCGAGGCCGACCTCAACATCGACGGGGTGGTGAACGGCGCCGACGACCTGCTCCTGCAGGACATGATCCGGTCAGATGCGGATGAGATCGGGGATATCACGACGCAAACACCGTGAGGGGTCGCACCGGGGCCCCATGTATCAAGTCAATTGACGCTGTATTCCTTGGGCGACAGCGTGAGGATCATGCTGATCAGGAACTGTTCGTCCTTGGAGAGGTTTTCCTCGGCGACGCGCCAAACGATGCTCTGCCGTTCCGAGGGCTTCATCTTTTCAAAGGCCGACGCGAGCACGAAAAAGCGATACAGGTTCGTAGTCTCGACGGGTTCCGACTTGATCTCCGCTTTGATCCCGGCGTGCTCAAGTCGATCTCTTAGCGCGGCGGTCAGCTTGGTTACGAATGCAGGGGCGACTTGAGGCATGGAGCCAACTCCTTCACTCTCGCGAGAAATTCAGCGGCTTCTTCGGGACCGGCGAGTGTCTTGGCGTAGCGCACATGGATCGTCCATTCGCCGCAGACTTGTTTCAGCATTCGCTGAAGCGTAGCAGGGTCGCGCTGGCTGAATCTCTCGATGCGATCAAACACCTCCGGCAATTCCGCGAGCAATCCCTCGAGGTCGTGATAGCGGTACACGAGATCAAAGAGTCGTCGATTGGTCGGGCTCCCACCGCCCGGGAGGCCTGACAGCCACGAGTGCTTCTCCAGCAGAAGCGCCTTCATGAGCAGCTCGATGTGGAGGCCGGCGAAATACATCGCACCGTTCGTGTGAACAGGCAGGGGGCTCCGAGCGAGATACTCGGCATCGGCCCATCGCCAGGCGGCGACGCGCCTTGCGTCGGCAGGGGCGAGATTCGGCCGATCGAAGACGCTCATGAGGTCTTAGCGGACAAGCTCTCGCGTCCGGCCTTTTCCTTGCGCCGGCGCTTGAGTTCGGCATCGATGAACGGATCGAGCACGCCGTCAAGAACGGTCTGTGGCGTGCCGGATTCGTGGCCGGTGCGGTGGTCTTTCACTCGGCTGTCGTAGATGACGTAGGAGCGGATCTGGGTGCCCCAGCCGCGGTCGAGCGAGCCGCCGGAGGCTTCCTTGATCTCCTTGTTGCGCCGCTCCTCTTCGAGGGCTTCGAGTTTGGCCTGGAGCACGGCGAGGGCCTGCTTCTTGTTCTGGCCCTGATCGCGGTAGGTGCTGGCCACGACCATGATGCCGGTGGGCTTGTGCACGATGCGGATGGCAGAGGCGACCTTGTTGACGTTCTGGCCGCCGGGGCCGCTGGCGCGGACGAAGGGCGTGATCTCGAGATCGCGGTCGGGCACCTCAAAGTTGGCTTCCTCGAACTCGGGCACAACATCGACGGTGGCGAATGAGGTCTGGCGCTTGCCCTGGGCGTTGAACGGGCTGACGCGAGCGAGGCGGTGCGTGCCGCGTTCGCACTTGAGGTAGCCGAAGGCGCAAGGGCCGCTGACCTTGAGCGTGACCGAGTCGAGGCCGACCTCGGTGCCGAAAGACTTCTCGACTTCCTCGAGGGTCCACTCGGGGTGGGACTTTTCGATGAAGAGGATGTACATGCGGTAGAGCATCTCGCACCAGTCGTTGGCCTCGGTGCCGCCGTCGCCGGCCGAGATGGTCAGGTAGCAGTTGCGGTGGTCGTGCTTCTCGGAGAGGAGCGAAAGGAGTTCGACGCGCTCCATCTGGCTCTGGAGGCGGAAGAGCGACTCATCGGCCTCCTTGAGCAGGTCCTTGTCGCCGGCTTCGCGGGCCATGTCGTAGGCGACGCGGGCGTCCTCAAATTCGCGAGAGGTTTTGTTGACCGGCTCGAGTGTGGCTTTGAGGCCCTTGATCTCGGAGACGACAGCGCGGGCGGCTTCGGGCTTGTCCCAGAAGGCCGCATCGCCCATCTGTGCTTCGAGTTCTTTCAGGCGGGACGCTTTGGCGTCGTAGTTAAAGAGAGTCGCGGATGGTTGAGATCCGCGCCTCGAGGTCGTCGATCACGGGCTGGTGGGCGTCGAAGTGCATGGGCGGAGTGTAGCGACGATAACCCGATGTCGGCGCGCGAAAGAGGCCCCCCGGCGGCGTCTATGTCCAAGGACGATTGGTCCTGTTCACAGGAGAAACCCATGCAACGGCTCATTCAATTCGTAACTCTCGCGGTCTTGCTGGTGGTTCTCGGCCCGGACGCCGTGGCACAGGAGCAGCGGCCAGAACCGCAGGGGGCGGGGGCGCAACTCTTGTCGGGGTTCGAGACCGGCCCAGTTGCAATCGACTTCCCCGGCGGAAGTGTCGCGGAGTATTACAAATTGATCGAGCGAAAGAAGCCGGCATGCTCTTTCGTGCTCGGGCGTGACGTCGAGCGGGTCGCCATGCCTCCGTTGAAGCTCTCGCACACGCGTCTTGCCGACGCGATTCTGGTGCCGCAACGAATTGTGCCGGGCATCGGAGTCTCGATGGTGAGCGCGCCGACGGCCCCGGGTGGAAATGTACTGCCGATCTTTGCGGTCACCGTAGACCCGAGGGGTGTGCGCGACTGGCTCACTTCGGCGCCGGACCGGATCAATGTAGAAATCGCAGCAGGCACGGTGAGCGAGTATCTGGCCGCGCTTCGGAAGGCGTCGCCCGGGCTCAATGCGGTCGTCGCATCGCCCGAAGCTGGGAGCATGAGGATCCCGGCGGTCACGCTCAAGAGCGCCACAGTCGAGGAGGCGGTCCTGCTCCTGGGAGCCATGCCTGCCGGCGAGAATCATCTGAAGCTCGATGTTGTGCCCGTCGGGGATGTCTTTGTTGTTCGGGAGTTCCTGGACAAGCCCGGCTCGGCCGAGTCGCGAGTCTGGACCCAGAGCCTGCAGAATCTGACGCAACTGGGAGCGCGCACGGAAGATGTACTTTCCGCGATCGATGCGGCGATGTCCGTTGTCGAACAGCCGGCCCAGATCAAGTACCACCGGGAGACCGGGCTCCTGATCGTGCGCGGCAATGAGGAGTCAGTCAACGCGGTTTCGAGCGTGGTGACCCAACTATTCGAGCAGGCGGTGAAGAACCGCGAGAAGAAATGAGATCGGCGTGGAACAATGTCCGAGGGCGTTCGCCCGCCGGGAGAACGCCTGGGACCAGCGACCTTGCCGCAGCCCGATGCCACGCCCGCTTTGACTGCCCGCATCGCCCGCGGCGACCGGGAGGCGCTGGCGCGCCTGTACGAGGAGCGCTTCGACGGGATGTACCGGACGGCGGCGGCAGTTACGGGTCGGGATGAATCGTTCTGCCTCGATGTGGTGCAGGAGGCGTTTGTGCGACTGATCCGAGCGATGCCAGCCCTGCCGAATGAAGCGGCGCTCGTCGCGTTCCTGCGGCGCACGGTGCTCTCCGCGGCTTTCGACATGCTGCGGCGCGAGAAACGGCGCGCTGCCCGCGAACGCCGAGCGGCGAGCGAGCGACCGGAGGCGGTGATGGTCGCCGGCGAACCGCTGCTCGATCGGTTGAGGGCGATTGAATCGCAGATCGCGCAGGTGGATGAAGAGCTGGCCGG
>Ga0187894_10004080_pt1 | contig 15897 bp, 16 predicted proteins | sample GBC1701081metaG_FD_136650 | JGI IMG/M metagenome (GOLD analysis project Ga0187894, IMG submission 136650) | White microbial mat communities from a lava cave in the Kipuka Kanohina Cave System on the Island of Hawaii, USA - GBC170108-1 metaG ... | reverse complement strand
GAGATCCTCGCGACGGGTCCCGACTCGGAGGCGCCCGACCTCGGGAGCCTCGTGGACCGCGTCGCGAAGGGCTTCCGCGACCGGTCGAAGCTGCCGCTCGACGCGCGCTGCCCGGTCGCGATCGCCGAGCGCCTCGACGCGGAGGACCTGAACGCCTTCCTGCGCCGCCTCAAGATGGAGACGAGCCTCGCCGTGCGCAACGGCTTCGACCTGCACGTCGTGGGGATCAGCGCCGAGGCCTCCGAGAAGGCCGGGCCGGGGATCCTCGCGCGCCACGTCGTGGAGGTGGGCGAGCAGACGCTGCGGCCGACCGACGGCGTGTACATGATCGGCCAGTACCAGTGCTCGATCATCCTGCCGTGCACGAGCGGCGAGGAGGCCGCGACCGTCGCGCACCGCCTCGCGACGCTCGTCCGCGCGCGCGACCCGTCGGCGCCGTACGGCGCGATCGAGACCCAGGTGCTCGGCCTCGGGGACAACCACCCCGACGCGGGATCGTTCTTGACCGCGCTCGCGCGCCGCGGAAGGGAGACTTCGCGATGAACGAGATCGTCGAGCCCATCGAAGCCGCGAAGGAGGAGGGCCCCGGGAACCCCGCCGCCGAGCCGACGAGGCCGAGGCGGGCGGAGCGGAAGAAGCGGGACCTCGTGCTCGTCGCGCGCGTGGCCGCGACCGTGCTCGCGGAGGTCGTCGCCGTCGTCGCGATCATGCTCGTGCCGGGGGGCAAGGGGCTCGCGCTCGGGCTCGCGCTCCACGCGCTGGCCGCGGTCCTCGGGCGCGTGGCGGCGCGGCGGCGGCGGCCCGATCTCAACCAGGTCGAGTCGGATCTGGTCCTCGTGATCGGCATGGCGGTACCGCTCTTCGGCCCCTTCGCCGCGTGGTCGCTCCCGCGGCCGAAGGGCGCGGAGATGCCGTCGAACGCCCACGAGGTGTTCGCGACCTACGCGGACCACGTGAAGCCCGTCGTGCCCGACCACGAGCGGACGCTCTTCACCGGGAACTACGAGAAGGACATGGCGCGCGAGCTGGACGTCGAGAGCTACCACGAGGTGCTCGTGCACGGGACAACCGACCAGAAGCGCAGCGCGCTCCACCGGCTGGCCGAGCTGGGCGAGCCGAAGCACCTGCGACTCGTCCGCCGGTGCCTCCTCGACCCGGAGCACGAGGTGCGCCTCTACGCGTACTCGGAGCTCGAGCGGGCAAGCCGGCACTACGAGGAGGAGATCGCGCAGCGCGCGCGCGAGCTCAAGGAGAAGCCGCAGGAGGGCGGGCCGCTCCTCGCGATGGCCCGCGCCTACTTCGACTACGCGGCCACCGGGATCCATGACGAGCAGATGGGCGCCTGGTACTACAAGTCGGCGGTGCAGTACGCCGGCCAGGCGCGCCGGCTCCTCGGCGAGGATCCCGAGCCCGTCTGGATCCAGGCGCGCGCGTTCGGGCGGCTCGGCGAGTACGACCGCGCGAAGGCGCTCCTCCTCGAGCTGACCGAGTCCCAGCAGAACCTCCCCGAGAGCTGCCTCGCCCGGGCGGAGCTCGCCTACGCGCGGCGGGACTTCCTCGCCGCGCGCGCGGAGCTCGCGCGGCTCCGCGAGACGGGCACGGAGCCGCCGCCGTGGCTCGCGGCCCTCGAAGGAAAACGCCGATGAGCAGTGGGTTCCTCCCGACCTCCCCCATGCCATGAAGACAGCCGACATCTGCCTCATCCTCGAAGGCACGTACCCGTTCGTGTCGGGCGGCGTCTCGTCGTGGGTCCACATGCTCGCGTCGCAGCTCTCCCACCTGACCTTCACGATCCTGCACATCAGCCCGAAGCGCGGCTTCTACACGAAGGGCCACGTCTACAAGATGCCCGAGAACATCCTCGGGGTGCGCGAGGTCTACCTGCACGACTACGTGCTCTCGTCGCGCGGTCGGCCGCACGACCTCAAGCAGAAGGTGGAGCACTTCCGCGCGCTCGTGCGCGACATGGTCGACGGACGCGCCGGCTCGTTCGCGTGCTTCCTCGCGGCGCTCCAGCACGAGGGGGACGAGGGGCTGTCGTCGTGGGATCTGCTCCAGACCCCCGAGAGCTGGGACGTGCTCGTCGAGAACTACAAGCGCGAGGCCGAGGACGAGAGCTTCCTCAACTTCTTCTGGACCTGGCGCTACGCGTACCTGCCGCTCTTCAACCTCCTCTCCGCGAGGATCCCGCCCGCGCGCGTGTACCACACGATCTCGACGGGCTACGCGGGCATGCTCGCGGCGGGCGCGAAGGCGAAGTACAAGCGGCCGATGCTCCTCACCGAGCACGGCATCTACACGAAGGAGCGCCGGATCGAGATCAACCGCAGCGAGTGGATCCAGGACTGGGACTCCGGCGAGCTGGTCGCGGAGCGCAAGGCGCCCTTCTTCCGCCGCTACTGGATCCGGCAGTTCCAGATGATGAGCCGGATCACGTACGAATACGCGGACGAGATCCTCACGCTCTACACCGGGAACACGAAGGAGCAGATGAAGGACGGCGCCGAGCCGGCGAAGCTGCGCGTGATCCCGAACGGCATCGACCTCGACCGGTTCGGCGAGGCGGCGAAGAAGCACGACGCGCGCGGCGAGAACGACCGTTTCACCGTCTGCTTCGTCGGCCGCGTCTGCCCCATCAAGGACGTGATGACGTTCGTGTCGGCGATGCGGCTCGTCGCGGACGGGATCCCGAACGTGCGCGTGCGCGTGCTCGGCCCGATGGACGAGGACCCGGAGTACGCGGAGATGTGCCAGCGCCACGCGAGGGCGCTCGGCCTCGAGAACAACCTCTCGTTCGAGGGCAAGGTGAACGTGCTCGAGGAGCTGCCCAAGGTGGACCTGATGGTGCTCACGTCGATCTCCGAGGCGCAGCCTCTCGTGATCCTCGAGGCGGGCGCGGTCGGGATCCCGACCGTGGCGACCGACGTCGGCTCCTGCTCCGAGCTGCTCTGCGGGCGCGCGCCCGAGGACCGCGCGCTCGGCGAGGGCGGCATCGTCACCGCGATGGCATCGCCGGGCGACACCGCGAAAGCGATCCTCCAGCTCTATCACGACCCGGCGCTCCGGAAGCGCATGCGCGACGCGATGCGCGAGCGGGTGCGCCGTTTCTACGACCAGCGGGACATGGTCGCGGCGTACGACGAGCTCTACCGGAGGTTCGTCGCCCTCGAGGAGCCGCTCGCCGTGGAGGGCGCGAAATGAGAGGGGGCCTCGGGGGCCGGCCGGGAGCGGGGGCGCGCTGATGGCGGGCATCGGGTTCGAGCTGCGCCGGATGATCGACGAGCGTCGCGGCTTCGTGGCGAAGGTGCGCGCCTATTCGTGCGCGGCGCTCATCGCCTCGGGGCCGTGGCTGATGACGATCCTCACGCTCACCCTCCTGAACGTCGCCGGGCCCTACCTCGGCGGCACCGAGGGCTACAGCCTCTTCCGCGCGCTCGTCACCTACGCCTTCGCCTTCAGCCTCATCCTCCAGGGCATCGTCCAGATGGCGGTCACGCGATGGGTCGCGGACCAACTGTACGCCAAGCGGTACCTGGACGTCCTGCCCGCGTTCGCGGCGTGCCTCGCGGTCACGGGCGGCATCCACGCCGCGATCGGCACCGGCTTCTGCGTGTGGGCGGGCTTCGCGGCGCGCCTCTCGCTCCTCGTCGTGTCGCTCTTCACGATCATCGGGATGACGTGGATCGCGCTCATCTGGCTCTCTCTCGTCCGGCAGTACGACGACATCCTGCGCGCGTACGTCTACGGCACGCTGGTGGCGATGGCCACGGTCCTGCTCGTCTTCCTGAGCCAGGGGACCGAGCCGATCCTCGCCGCGTACACCTCGGGCCAGGCGTTCACCCTCGTCCTCCTGCTCCGCACGATCCTGCGCGGCATGGAAACGGGGGAGAAGCGCGACTACCGCGTCTTCCGGAGCCTCGTCTCGTTCCCCGTCCTCGCGGGCGTCGGGCTCTTCTACAACGCCGCGATCTGGGTGGACAAGATGATCTTCTGGTTCGCGGACGGCATCGGGCCCCACCCGCTGGTCCGCTACCACCCGCTCTACGACACCTGCTCCTTCCTCGCGTTCCTCACCGTGGTGCCGGCGCTCGCGGTCAACCTCGTCCAGCTCGAGACGTCGTTCTATGAGAAGTACCGCGCCTACTACGGCGCGATCCTCGCCGGCTCGCCGCTCGCGGTCGTCGAGAAGAACCGTCGCCGGATGTTCGAGAGCCTGCACGAGGGCGTCGTCCGCCTCCTGCGCCTGCAAGGGGCGATCACGGCCGCGGTCGTCATCTTCGCGCCGCTGATCGTGCAAGGGCTCGAGCTGCCGGAGATCGCCGTGCGGCTCTTCCGCCTCACCTGCCTCGGCGCCGGGTTCCACGTGCTCCTCCTCATCTGCCTGCTCATGCAGATGTACTTCGACCTCCGCGGACAGGCGCTGGCCACGTCCGCGACCTTCCTCGTGCTCAACGGCGCGCTCGCGTGGTGGAGCGTGAGCCGCGGGATCGAGACGTACGGTGTCGGCTACGCGGTCGCGTCCTTCCTCACGCTGCTCCTGGGCTTCGTCCTCCTCCACAGGAGCATCGAGCGGCTCGACTACCACACGTTCACGAGCCAGCCGATCGGGAGCAAGGAAGAGCGGCGCGAGGCGGAGAAGCTCCTCGAGCAGGAGCGCGAGAAGGAGGCCAAGGAGACCGCCGCCCCCGCGGCCGCCCCCGCCGCGGCCGTGGTCCCCGCAGCCCCCCCCGCGCCGGTCCCGTTCGCCGCGGGCGAGATGGGCACGATCGATCGCGAGGCGTCCGCGGAGGCGCCTGCCGAGGTCGCCGTCGAGGCGACGCCCGTCGAGACCGGGCCCGCGGACGCGCAGGCCGAGGCGGCGGCGCTCAAGGCGGCGGCGCAAGGTCTCGAGGAAGTCGCCGCGCACACGGAGGATGCGTTGCAGGAGGGGCTCGGGGAGGCGGCCGACGTCGCGACGAGGCTCGAGGGCGCGCCCGACGGGGACGCGGGTGCCGCGGACGAGACGGCGGCCGACGCGGGCGGGCTCGGGGACTCGCCCGGCGACGAGGAGCCCTCGGTCGCTGCGGTCGCACCCCCTTCGATGGTCCTCGACACCGCGGAGGTCGTGGACTCGACGGCCACGGTTTGCGACGGGATGCCGCGGCCCGCGCGCGCGGAGCCCGCGCCCGCAGCCCCCGCGCCGCAGCCGGAACTCCTCGACGGGATCACGGTGACCGATCTGAAGGGGCTCGCCGTGACCGGGCCCGATCGGGGCGCGCCGGGCGAGTCGCCCGAGGAGGAGCCCGAGACGCAGTCGGAGACGGCGCCCCGCAAGCGTCCGCCGCAGACTCCCGACGAGACCGCGGCCGAGTAGCCGCCGCCGCTACGGGGCGTGCGGGCCGGGTTCGGAGGCCTCGACCCGGCGCGACGCCGCGAACTGCCGGAAGAGGCGCACGCCCTCCGTCATCACGTGGTTGAGCTCGCGCAGGTCCTCGGCCAGCGGGTCCGTGCTCTTCACCTTGGCGAGGAGCATCTCGGCCTCCCCGCTCGCGACGGCAAGCACGTTCCCGAGGTCGTGCAGCATGGTCCGCGACGCGTCGGCGGACGCCACCGCGGCAGCCCCATCATGGTCCGCCTCGCGCACGACGTGAGCGACGACCGGCGCGACGAGCCCCCTCCCCAGCTCCTCGTCGAGGAGGTAGAGCCGCGCGCCCTCGACCAAGGCCTTCTTCGCGCGCGACTCGAACCGGCGCGGCGCCGTCGCCACCACGGGAAGCCCGGGATAGCGCTCAAGGAACCGCCCGACGGCGTCGGCGCCTCCCTCGAGGAAGAGATCGACAAGGGCGGCCGAGACCAACTGGCTTTCCGGCCGGGCGAGCGCGCGGTCCAGATCGTCGACGGGTCCCGCGACGTGCAGGCCCGCCTTCGCGAGCTCCTCCTCGATCCGTCGCGAGACGCCCTGGTCGTGTTGCGCCACCAGAACGCAGAGTCCCTGTCTCGTCATCCCAGCCTTCCGACGGCCGCCCACCGGAGCATCACCGAGACCCGTAACATAATCCGGCGGCGACGCCAGACAAGGGAATCCCGCGGGAAAACCGGGTTGTGGCATCGCCTGGGAGAGCTGTTTTCAAGGCCCCCCGGGCCCCCTCGTCTCACGGAGGGTCGGTGCCTCGCGCCCTCACCGATCCCAACACCGTCTCAACAACGAGGGCGTCCCCTGCCGATAGACGGACGGGGATGGAACAGGGGGCCAAGAGCGGCCTCGCGGGCCGGCGTCGCGTCGCCGACGCGAGGGACGTCCACTTGCTGGTCGTGGACGACGACGCGAGGATTCTCCGCGTCTGCGGAAGATACCTCGAGGGGATGCAGCTCCCCGCTTCGCCCGGCGGGTCCGCGGGACTTCATCTCGTCCCTTCCGGCACCGAGGCGATCGAGGTCGCGCGCGGGATCGTGGGGCGAGGCGGAGGTGTCGCCTGCGTGCTCAGCGATTTCCTGCTCGGCGGCGAGGTCGACGGCATCGACGTCATCCAGCGCCTCTGGGAACTCGACCCCGACGCCCACTGCACGCTGATGACCGGCGCGGGCGACCTCGCGGAGGCCGAGATCGTGCCCCGCATCCCCCCGGCGTTCCTCGACAAGTGGGATTTCCTCGCGAAGCCGTTCACGCGGCTCGAGGTCACGCAGCGCGTGCGCCGCTCGCTCGCCAGTTGGTTTGCGCACCGTCGCGCGGCGGTGCACGAGGCGGAGAACGACAGGCTCGTGGCCCGCCTCGCGCGCGGCCAGACCACGCTCCAGCGGATGGTGAAGGCGCGGACACAGGCGCTCGCCGATCGCAACGCCGAGTTGGAGGGGAAGACCGGGCAGCTGGAGACGGCGTTGCACGACCTGGAGATGGCGCACTCGATGCTCCTCCAGCAGGAGAAGATGGCGTCGATCGGCGTGCTCGCCGCGGGCGTCGCGCACGAGCTCAACAACCCGATCGGCTTCGTGCACTCCAACCTGGGGACGCTCGGACGCTACTGCGACAAGCTCCTGAAGGTCCTCGCCGCGTACGAGCGGAGGCTCCCGGGCGACGCGGAGCTGGAGGTGCTGCGTCGCGAGCAGAAGCTCGCGTTCCTGCTCGAGGACCTCCCGACGCTCATCCGGGAGTCCCTCGAGGGGACGGAGCGGGTTCGCAAGATCGTCGCGGACCTCAAGGTCTTCTCCCGGCCGTCGGAGAAGCAGGCCGTCCATGCCGACCTCAACGAGTGCCTGCGCAGCACGCTCAACATCGTCCACAACGAGGTGAAGTACAAGGCGCGCGTGACGACCGACCTCGCGTCGATCCCGCCGGTGCTCTGCCGCCCCGGCGAGATCAACCAGGTCCTCATGAACCTGCTCGTCAACGCGTGCCACGCGCTGCAGGGGCAGGGGGAGATCCGGGTCGCCACGCGAGCCGATGGGGACGCCGTGGTCGTGACGGTCGCGGACACCGGGTGCGGCATCCCCGAGGAGATCCGCGCCCGCGTCTTCGACCCCTTCTTCACGACGAAGCCGGTCGGCCAGGGGACAGGACTCGGGCTCACGATCTCCTACGACATCGTCCGGAAGCACGGGGGGACGTTGACCTTCGAAAGCGAGGTGGGGAAGGGCACGACCTTCCGCATCCGGTTGCCGGTCGCCGGCGAAGGGAAGGGGCATGGGGGAACGTAGCCCGATCGTCCTCTGTGTGGACGACGAGACCGCGATCCTGAACTCGCTGCGACGACTGTTCCTCGACGAGCCGTGGCAGACGCTCTTCGCCGCGAGCGGCGAGGCGGGGCTGCAGCTCGCGGTGGCGAACGAGATCGACCTCGTCCTCGCGGACTTCCGCATGCCCGGGATGGACGGCGTGGATTTCCTGCGGCGCATCCGGGCGGTGCGGCCCGACTGCCTCCGCGTGGTGCTCAGCGGCTACGCGGACGTGACGCTGGTGGTCTCGGGCCTCAACGAGGGACTGATCTACCGGTTCCTCTCGAAACCCTGGAATGACGACGAGCTGAGGCACCACGTCCGCGGGCTCCTCGACAAGCAGCGCCTGCGTCGGGAGAACCGCCGGCTTCAGGCCGAGGTGGCGGCGCTCTTGGCCCGCGTGCCGCAGCGTGCCGACGTCGCGGCCCACGCGACGCAGGACAAGGACCGGACGATCGAGTTCGCGCGGGTCGCGCTCGAGTCCGTGCCCGCCGCCGTCGTCTGCGTGGACGGCCGGGGGGATATCCTCATGGCCAATCGCGCGGCGCGCCGGCTCCTCCGGGAGTCGGGGACCGGGCCCCTCGACCACGCGCTGACGGCGGCGGTCGAGGGCGCCCGCCGCTCGCCGACGGGCTACCACGTCGAGCCCTTCGGCGCCGTCGGGGAGACGGCGGGCGTGGTCGTCGCCACGGCCAGCACCGACCCGCTGCTCCTCGCGGCACCCAAGGGCGACGAACCGCGCGCCAAGGCCAAGGAGACCAAGCCGTGAGCAACGACTCCCTCCTCTTCGTGGACGACGACGCCGCGATCCTCGGCGCGCTGCGGAGGCTCTTCGCGGACCTGCCCTACGACGTCCGCACCTGCTCCGACCCGGTCGCCGCGCTCGACGAGGTTCGCGCGCGGCCCCCCACCGTGGTGGTCGCGGACTTCTACATGCCGCCGATGAACGGCCCGGCGTTCCTGCGCGAGGTGCGCCGCATCGCGCCCTCGGCGGTCCGCATGATCCTCACGGGCAAACCCGACCTCGTGGCGGTGCTCGCCGCCGTGCAGGACGGCGCGGTGTACCGCTTCCTCCTGAAACCCTGGGACAACGACGACCTCCGGATGTCGGTCCAGCAGGCGTTCGACCACTCCCGCCTCGTCGCGGAGCGCGACACGCTCCTTGCGGAGCTCCAGCGGCGACGCAACGTCTGATTCGCTAGCGCGCGCGGGGCCGGAAGGCGAGGAGGGTCAGGTCATCGCCCGCCGCGTTCTCGCCTGCGAACGCGAGCAGCGCGTCGGTCATCGCACGCAACTGCTCCGAGGGGCGCGAGGGCCCGCGCGCGAGCGCCGCCTTGACCCCCTCGACGCCGAAGAACTCGCCGTCCGCGTCGCGGGCCTCCGTGAGCCCGTCCGTGTACGCGAAGAGCAGGTCTGAGGGGCCCAGGGGAGTGTGCCGCGCCTCGTGCCGCGCGTCCTCCATGAGCCCCAAGGGCAGCCCGGTCCGACCCAGCTCGCGGACCCCGCCCGCGCCCGTCACGAGGGCCGGCATGTGGCCGGCGTTCACGTACTCGAGCCGGCCGGAGGCCGTGTCGTGGATCGCCGCGAAGAGGGTCAAGAACCGCCCGCCGCTCATGTCCTTGCAGAGGAGCCGGTTCGCGTGCGCGACGATATCGACGAGGTCGCCTCCCGCCCCGAGGCCCCACCGCACCATGGCACGCGCCGCGAACACGAAGAGCGCCGCCTCCACGCCGTGCCCCGCGACGTCGCCGACGACGAGCGCCGTCCGCTCCCGGTCCAACGGCACGACGTCCACGTAGTCGCCGGCCGCGTGCTCGCACGGCGTGCTCGAGCACGCCGCCTCGCCGCCCGGGAGGACCGCGTGCGACGGCGGGCTGAGGTCGAGCTGGAGCTTCCGCACGCGCCGCAGCATCGCGCGCAGCGCGTAGCGCTCCTCCTCGACCGACGCCTGCCGCCGGTCGAGGTCGTGCGCCTCGATCGCCTCGCGCATGAGCGCCGCGAACGCGTCGTCGTTCCACGGCTTCGCGACGAACCGGAAGATGCGGCCGACGTTGATCGCCTCGACGATCTGCCGCGAGTCCGCCCCGGCGGTGAGCAGGATGCGAATCGTGTCCGGCGCGAGCCGGCGCGACTCGCGCAGGACCGCGACGCCGTCCATGCCCGGCATGTGGTAGTCCGTGACCAGGACGCGCGGCGGGCGCGCGCCGAGGATCTCGACCGCGCGGCGCGGGTCGTCCGTCGCCTCCACGTCGAGATCGAGCGGGTCGAGGACGCGCTTGAGCGCCGAGAGAATGCGCGGCTCGTCGTCCACGAGCAGGACGTCTTTCCCCACGTGGGCCATGGTCGGAGGCGGGGGCGCGCGGGGTGGGGGGGCGGCGGGACCGAGGGGGGGGGGGGCGCGGGGGGGGAGGTAGACTGCCCGGCGGATGGATCTCCGGAAGCTGCTCGACGCGGCGCCGCCGTACCCGCGGCGGATCGTCTGCCTCACCGAGGAGACGACGGAGACGCTCTACCGGATCGGCGCTGGCGACCTCGTCGTCGGGGTCTCGGGGTACACGGTGCGTCCGAAGGAAGCCCGGCAGAAGCCGCGCATCTCCACCTTCCTCGAGGCGGACTTCGAGAGGATCCTCGAGCTCAAGCCGGACGTCGTCCTCGGGTTCAGTGACCTCCAGGCGGACCTCGCGCGCGAGCTCGCGAAGCGCGGCGTCCCCGTGATGGTCTTCAACCAGAGGTCCATCGCCGAGATCCTCCAGGCGGTGCGGGTGATCGGCGCGATCGCCGGCCGCGCGGAGGGGGCGGACGCGCTCGCCCGCGAGCTCGAAGGCGGCCTCGAGCGGATCGCGGAGGGGGCGCGGGGGCTTCCGAGGCGGCCGCGCGTCTTCTTCGAGGAGTGGCCCGACCCGCTCATCTCGGGCATCCGGTGGGTGTCCGAGCTGATCGAGGTCGCGGGCGGCGAGGACGTGTGCGCGGAGAGCCGCGCGAGCCAGGCGGCGAAGGGGCGCATCTACGACGTCGGCGAGGTCGCGCGACGCGATCCCGAGGTCGTCGTCGCGAGCTGGTGCGGCAAGAAGGTCAAGCGCGACGCGATCGTCGCGCGGCCGGGCTGGGAGGGCGTGCGCGCCGTCCGCGACGACCAGATCTACGAGATCGCAAGCGCGCTCATCCTCCAGCCGGGCCCCGCGGCGCTGACCGACGGCGTGAGGGAGCTCCACACGATCCTTGCCGCGGTCGCGCGCGGCGAGCGCCTCCCGGCCCCGCGCGAAGGCGACCCCCGCCGCGCCGCGCCCTCGCGCAGCCGCTGATCCGGGTGCGGCAGCGGTGCCGCACCCGTCGAACACAACACCCTGTGGTGCAACGAGTTACGGCAGCCACGCAGGTTAACCGTTAACCTTCCGAAAAAGAACGTGGGAATGGCTGGGGCAAGGGTGCTCGTGGTGGAAGACGTGCGCCACATGGCGCACTTCCTGAAGCGCAGTCTCGAGCGGGCGGGATACGAGGTGCAGGCCGTCCACCACGGGGACGAAGTGCTTGCCGCGGTCGACGCGTTCGCGCCGCGCGCCGTCCTCCTCGACCTCATGCTCCCCGGGATGTCGGGCCTGGACATCTGCCGCGCGCTCCGCAACGACCCGCGCAAGCACGGCCTCGTCATCCTCATCGTGACCGGCCACTCGTTCGAGGACGCGAGCGCCGATGAGATCCGCGCGGTCGGCGCCGACTGGCATTTCGCGAAGCCGGTGAGCCCCGCGAGCCTCAAGGCCAAGCTCTCGGAGCTCGGCGTCACGGCGGGGGAAAGCCCGACCGGGACGCCGGTGGCCGAGGTCGCGAGGACCGTCCCGGCGGGAGCCCGCGCGGAGATCGGATCGTGACCGCGCTCGCCCCGCCGCGCTCCGCGTTCCAGCGCGCGCTCGAAGCCCTCCTCTCCCCCCTGCCCCCTCACCTCCCCCTCGGCGTGCGCCTGCGCGAGGAGAAGGCCGATACGTGGCTCCGCAAGCCTCCTCGCGGCGCCGACCAGAACCGCATGTGCTCGGGCTCGCTCGGCGTCACGCTCTGCGTGCCCGCGGGCGAGGAGGCGCTCCTCGACTTCGGCGAGGCGCTCGTCGCCGCCGCCGCGCGCGTGGGCGACCTCGAGGAACAGCGCGAGGGGCTCTGCGAGGAGCTGGGGACGGCCTACGAGAGCCTCGCGGCGGTCTTCGAGATCGGCGGCGATCCAACGCTCCTGCTCGCGCCGGCGCGCGCGCTCGCCAAGGCGCTCGACCACGCGGTCGCGTTCGAGCCCGGCCTCGAGGGCGCGTTCTGGCTCGTGCGCGGCGAGGTGCTCGAGCCCGCGCAGTGGCGGACCGGCGAGCCTCCGGTCGCGCGCGACCCCGGCCACGGCATCGTCGGCCGGGTCCTGCGCGAGCGGCGCGGCTTGATCGTCAACGCGCGCGGCGACGGATGGGGCGACGAGCCCGAGCTCCGCAAGGCGCGGCGGGTCGCCGCGGCGCCGCTCGTGGCGCGGGGCGAGCCGTACGGCGCGCTCGTCGTCTGGCACACGGAACCGGGGACGTTCGACTCGCGCCTCATGGGCCTCTTGACCACGCTCTGCTCGCAGGCGGCCCTCATCCTCGAGCAGGAGCGGCTGCGGCAGGAGGCCGTCGCCGGCGAGAAGTTGCGCCGCGAGATCGAGATCGGCGGCAACATCCAGCAGGTGCTCCTGCTCGGGCGCACGCCCGCGGACGTGACCGGGCTCGAGGTCGGCACGATCGCCCGCGCGTCGCGGCAGGTGGACGGCGACTTCTTCGGCTTCTTCCACCACGGGAGCGGCGTCTTCGACGTCGTCCTCGGCGACGTGATGGGCAAGGGCATCCCGGCCGCGCTCGTCGGCGCGGCGGTGAAGAGCCAGTTCCAGCGCTTCGCGAGCACGACGGGACCCGCCGGGCGCAAGCTCCCCTGCGCGGAGCCGGCCGAGATCGTCGCCGCCGTGCACGAACAGGTGACCGAGACGCTCATCGAGCTGGGCCGCTTCGTGACGGCGATCTACGCCCGCTTCGACGTGGCGAAGGGTCTGGTGACGTACGTCGACTGCGGCCACACCGACGCGCTCCACCACCGCTCCGACGTGGACAAGGTCGACCTCCTCCACACGAAGATCAAGGGGCGCACGAACCTGCCGCTCGGCTTCTCGCGCGAGACGCGCTACGACCAGGTGAAGGTCCCCTTCGGCCCCGGCGACACGTTCCTCTTCTACTCGGACGGCCTCACCGAGGCGCGCGCGCCCGGCGGCACCTTCTTCGGCGTGGACGCGGTGGCGACCGCGCTCGCGCGCGGCCGCGGGCAGCGGGCGCAGGCGCTCGTCGACCGCATCTGCGGGGAGGTCGAGCGGTTCTCGGCGAGCGCGGGGATCCACGACGACCTGACCTGCATCGCGGTGAGGATCACGGGGACGCCGCCGCCCTCGCGCCTGTGCCTCGAGGTCGAGAACGCCCCCGGAACGCTTGCGCTCGTGCGGAAGTTCGTGACCGAGGTCTGCGCGACGATCCCCGGGACCCCGTTCGGCGACGACGGGGTCGCGGAGCTCCACCTCGCGCTCACCGAGGCGGCGAGCAACGTCTTCGAGCACGCCTACGGCGGCGGACCTGGAACGCTGCGCATCGAGGCGCACTGGGGCCCCTCGGAGCTCCGGTTCCGCCTGCTCGACAAGGGCACGCCCTTCGACCCCGTGCACGCGAGGCCGCCGCGCTTCGACGGCACCACGGACGGCGGCTTCGGGGTCTACATCATCCGCCAGATCATGGACCTCTTCGACTACACGCGCGGCGAGGGCGAGGCGAACGTCCTCGAGCTGGTGAAGCGGCTGCCGCGGAAGGACGGTGCCCGGTGAAGTACGCCTCCGAGACGGACGGAAGGGCGACGGTCGTCACGCTCCTCGAGGACGCCCTCGACGCCCAGGACGCGAAGGCGTTCCGCCGCTCCATGGAGAAGGAGCTGAAGGGCAAGGGCAAGGTCGTGTTCGACCTCTCGCGCGTCCGGTTCGTGGACAGCTCCGGCCTCGGCGCGATCCTCGGGTGCCTGCGCCTGATCGAGGGGGGCGGCGGGGGCCTGAAGCTCTGCGGCCTCACGCCCGACGTGAAGAAGGCCGTCGAGCTGGTCCGGATGGACCGGCTCGTGGACGTGCACGGGACCCGCGACCAGGCGCTCGCGGCCGTGCGCGAGGAGATGAACGCGCTCGGGCTCGAGACCTAGGAGACCCGGACGTGCAACTCAGGTGGCAACAGCTCGGCGACGTGACCGCGGTCGATCTCGACGAGGACACCCTCGACGCGGAGCGCGCCGACACCTTCCGCGTCCAGCTCGAGGCGCGGCTCCACGCGAGCCGGAAGGTCCTCCTCGACCTCGGCGCAGTCGCCTTCGCGGACTCGACCGGCCTCGGCGCGATCCTCGTCTGCCTCCACCGGGCCGCGGCCGCGGGGGGCAAGCTCCGCATCTGCGGACTCCGTCCGCTCGTCCAGGAGATGTTCCACGTCCTCAAGCTCGACCGCATGGTGGACGTGCACGTCACGGCGGAGGAGGCGCTCCTCGCCTTCGCGGCCGAGCCTTCCCGGACGCACTAGCCGGTTCGCCGGTCCCCCCGGTAGTGGGTCAGCCTTCCACGAGGCACCTAACCCCGCCGCGCGCTCTTCCATGCTCAGCCTGTCATGCGAGCAGGTGCGATTCTTGCGGGAGTCGCCCGATATCATGGGTTTGTGCTCTTCCGCGAGGACTTCCCTCAAGCGGCGCAGCGGGACGCCCCCCTAAGCATGGACCGGGCGAGCCGGAACCAGCGGCTCTACGATGCGCTGCTTGCCCTTGGGCTCTACGTCGTCCCGATGAAGTCACGCGAGGAGCGCGGCGGGATCGAGTACATGATCGTCGCCACCGCGCCCCCGCGTCCTGAGGTCTGTTTCCCGCCAGGCTAGCAGTGCCAGGGGTACGTGTCTCCCTTGCGGCGGTTGTTCTCCCACTGGAGCGGCTGGAGGTTCCAGATGTCGTCCGTGCCGCCGAGCACCTCGGGCTTGATGTGGTCGATCTCCCAGCCGTACTTTGTGAGTTCACCGTGCTCGTGGCGGCTCATGACCGAGCCGCAGATGTCGGTGCGCACGAGGTTTCGGTCATAGCCAGGGATCTCCCGTCCCTTCTCCCAGACTGCCGCGATGACGTGAGGCGCCCAAACTCGATACATGGCTACACGTACCTTTCGGGAGCTTCTTGCGCTCGTCCGCCGTCGGCGCTGCCACCTCCCCGCTGTCATGGGGAGACGCCCAAGGACGAGACTCGGAAGCTCGTTCCTAGGGAGCTTTTACGATCGCCGGGGGACGGGAATGGCGCGCCCCCGCCGTGACAGCGGCGAGGGCGCTCGGACGTGGAACGTGGACTCGCGCGGTCCCTACCGAAAGGGAACGGATGGCAAGTCTATGCAATGGGAGCGACATTCCAAGAAAGAACACGTCTAAGTCTTTTTCCAGCGCGCATTTGCGGCCCTGCGCGCGATAGCCGCCCTTCTCCTCTTGCCGAGCTTGGCGGCCCTCGCCCTGCCGCCCTTGAGGCCCCCGAGACGGCCCAAGGCGACCGCGGCAGGGTTCTTCTCGGACTTCTTACCCTCGTCGGGTTTCTCGTGGGCCGTAGGCTCCTCGATCCGGGCGGCGAGCTGGTTCGGGTCGGTAGGCTTCGGCTTTCTTGACCGCTTAGGCATGCGTTCATTGGTAGCACGCGAAAGAAACCGGTAGGCTCTCCGAAAGTGGGCAGTCCCAAGATTCGACTTACGAAGCACATCATGGAGCGCCTTACCAGGCGTGGCATCGGCTTCGACATCATGCGCGAGACCCTCCGAAGCCCAGATCGAGTCGAGCATGGATATGATGGGGGGAAGATGGCTGTAAAGACCATCGGGAACCGTACTTACGTGGTCGTCTACAAGGAAATCTCAGCTTCGGAAGTACTCGCCATAACGGCCTACGTTCGCGTCCGCTAGCGCGCCGATGTGAAAGGGAGGTAGGCTACTGTGGTGAAGAGAGGCGAGATCCTGATCCAGATCACCGGCCCGAGGTTCCCGCTTGAGGTGACCGTAGACAGGGTCGCTCGGGCGGCCTACGTTCGCGTCAGGATGGGCCAGGTTTTCAGGACCATCGAGCATGCGCCCGGCGTCCTGCTCGACGTCGATGCAGAGGGCCGCCTACTGGGCTACGAGATTCT
>Ga0187894_10004079_pt1 | contig 15899 bp, 15 predicted proteins | sample GBC1701081metaG_FD_136650 | JGI IMG/M metagenome (GOLD analysis project Ga0187894, IMG submission 136650) | White microbial mat communities from a lava cave in the Kipuka Kanohina Cave System on the Island of Hawaii, USA - GBC170108-1 metaG ... | reverse complement strand
TTGATGGCGGCCCGGGTGCCCTGCGCGCCGGTGCTCCTGCCGCGCGAGGTCATCGAGCATCCGCACCTGGCCGACCGCGGCTTCTTCCCCACCGTTCCTCACGAGGGCCGGGGCGAGGTGCGCATCACGGCGACGCCGTTCCACGTGGACGGCCGCGCGCCGGGGCCTGTCGGGCCCGCGCCGTATCGCGTCGGCGAGCACACGCGGGCGGTCCTGGCCGATCTCGCCGGCTACGGGAAAGACCGCATCGATGGACTGCTGGCGCGCGGCGTGGCCGCCGCGCCATAATCTCGGTGTCTCGAGCGGCGGCCTCGCTCGAGCCCCTCTGACCCGAGCGGACGAAAAGGAGACCCCTCATGGCCCGGATGACCGGTGGCGAGGCGCTGGTGCAGTCGCTGTATCGCGAGGGTGTGCGCGTGATCTTCGGGCTGCCCGGCGTGCAGCTCTACGGCGTGATGGCGGCGCTCCGCGACGAGCCGCGCATCCGATTCATCACGACGCGCCACGAGCAGGCGACCAGCTTCATGGCCGACGGGTACGCGCGCGCCGGCGGCGACTTCGGCACGGCCTTCGTCGTTCCGGGGCCCGGGCTCCTCAACGCGGCCTCCGGGCTCAGCACCGCGTACTCCGCCTCGTCGCCGGTGCTGATGATCGCCGGGCAGATCCCGAAGGCCAGCATCGGGAAGAACATCGGGCTGCTCCACGAGGTGAACGACCAGATCGACGCGATCGCGCCGGTCACCAAGTGGCAGCGGCGCATCCTCGAGATTCCCGACATCCCCGCCGCCGTGCGCGAGGCCGTGCGCCAGCTCAAGACCGGCCGGCCGCGGCCCGTGGAGATCGAGATGTCGCCCGAGACCATGGAGGACGAGGGCGAGGTCGAGCTGTTGCCGGCTTCCGAGTTCCAGCGTGCGGCGGCGCCGGCCCGCGAGGTGGACCGCGCCGCGGAGATGCTGCTGGGCGCGCAGCGCGTCGCGATCTACGCGGGCGGCGGCGTCAACCTGTCCGGCGCGAACGACGCGCTGGCGGCCGTGGCCGAGCACCTGCAGGCCGGCATCATCGAGACGTCAGAGGGCAAGGGCGCGGTCAGCGACGACAGCGACCTGTCGCTCGGCGCGGCGTTCTGGCGCGAGTCGCCGCTCTATGCCTATCTGCACGCGGCCGACGTCGTGCTCGTCGTGGGCAGCCGCCTCGCCGCGGTGACGTTCGCGAAAGGCACGCGCATCATCCAGCTCGACGCCGACCCCGAGGAGATCGGGCGCAATCACCCGAACACGACCGGGCTTGTCGGCGACGCGCGCGCGACGCTCGAGGCCTTGCTCGAGCGACTCCGCGCCAGCGGCCCTCCCCGTGCGTCCCGAACGGACGAGCGCGTCGCCCTGCGGGCAGAGGTGGCCGCGCTCGCCACGCAGGAGCCGCAGGCGTCGATCCTGAAGGCGCTGCGCGCGGGCACGCCCCGCGACGCGATCTTCATCGGGGGCATGACGCAGATCGGCTACTACTCGCGTCCCGTGTGGCCCGTCTACCATCCCCGCACGTATCTGTCGTCCTCGTACTCGGGCAACCTCGGCTTCGAGTTCCCGGTGGCGCTCGGGGCGAAGGTCGCGCGGCCGGATCGCGCCGTCGTGTCGGTCGCGGGCGACGGCGGCTTCCTCTACAACGCGCAGGAGCTGTCGACGGCGGTGAACGAGCGGATCAACGTCGTGCAGGTCGTCATGAACGACCACGCGTTCGGCAACGTGGCGCGCGATCTCGACGAGGCGTGGGGCGGCCACTACGGGTCGATGCTGCACAATCCCGACTTCATGAAGCTGGCCGACGCGTTCGGCGTGCACGGCATTCGGGCCAAGGACCCGCTGGAGATCGGGCGCCTGGTCGCCGACGCCGTCCAGATGGATCGTCCTGTCCTCATCGAGGTGCCCGTGGGGCGCATGCCGCGGCCAGCGTTCTGGCCACCGCGGAAGCAGCCCACGAAATATCAGCGCTGATCGCGGGAGGCATCGAGCAGTCGCCGTGATCCTGCACGTCAACCATCTGCAGCCCGGTCAGGCCGCTCGGGCAGGCGAGGTCACCGCTGCGCTGCTGGGCCTCGTCGAGCAGGGGCGGCTCGATCCCGGCCTCCTGCCCGAGCTGCGGGTGCATCTCGATTGGATCCAGTACCGGTCGAACTTCCGCGAGCCGGTGACGGTCCGTCGCGCCGCCGATCTCGCCGGCACGCCGCTCCCGCTCGCCGAGGTGGCGGTCGACCTCCGACGCACCCAGGTCGAGGGACTCAGCGACGCGCTCGACGTGGCGTTGCGGCCGGAGCGTGCCGAGCCCGGCGCCGGCGAGGAGCGGGTGTGGCTCGACGAGTGGCGGCCAGTGCGCGAGAGCGTGATCTGGCGCTTCAACGATCTGTTCTGGCAGCGCGTGACGGAGTGGGAGGCGGCCGCCGGGCGCGGCTTCGAGGCCGCGCTGCCCAGCGGGCAGTCGGACGCCAACCACCCCGAGGCCGTGGCGGATGCGGTGGCCGACTTCTGGACGCTGCTGCGCGAGCTGGACAAGCGCGGGACGCTGCCCGCGGAGATCTTCGCGCTCGAGATCGGCGTCGGCGCGGGGACGCGCGCGGCGATCTGGCTCGACCGGTTCCGGACCCTCGACGAGGAGCGCGGCACCGGCTACTACCCGCGCCTCCGCTTCCTGCTCGGCGACTACTCGATGGCCACGCTCGACCGGGCGCTCGCGGCCGTGTCGCGGCACCAGGACGCCGTGAGCGTCGTGCCGCTCGAGGCGCAGAACCCGTTCAAGACGCTCTCGTTCCTCCGCTACAAGGTCCTCTACGTCCACCTGACGAACGTGTACGACAACCTGCCCCACGACGAGCTCGTCCGCCGCGACGGGCACGTCTATCTCGTCGAGACGCGCGCGTGGATCTCCCGGGCGGCCGCGCGGAGCCTCGCCGACACCTTCGGCCTCGAGCCGGACGCCGTGGCGGCGCACGCCGCCCGGCTGCCGGAGGCCGGTCCGGACGTGCTCGGCGATCGCGCGCGGGGTGTCGCGTTCTGGCGCGCGGTATGGGACGCGATCCGGCTGGAGGAGCGGCTGGTGCGGCTCGACGATCTCGCCCAGGTGCCGTTGCCGACCGGGCTCGACCTGCGCCACCTCGAGGATCTGCTCGACGAGGCGCCGAGCGACGTCCGCTTCCACCTCTCGCGGGGCGCGGCGGCGAGCTTCGTCAACACGCTGCCGCTCCTGCACCCGCGAGGCTACCTGCAGGTGCAGGACATCTTCGTGACCTCGATGCCCGAATATCGCCAGGGCTTTCGCGGCCCCGGCAAGCTCGACGGCGCGATCGTGACCTGGGTGAACGGCGCGCTGTTGCGCGCGGTCGGCGCGCGCGCCGGCTACGACGTGCACTTCGCGCCGTTCCGGTACCGGCCGGGGTCGCGCACGTCGATCCTCTACACCACGCAGCGGGACTGAGCGGGCTATTCATGAGCGCGCACACGGACACCGGGCGGGTGGAGAGCCCGCTGCTTCCCACGGCGGTCGTCGGCAGCTACTCGATGCCGACGTGGCTCGAACGGGTCAAGAACGACTATCTCCTGCGCCGGATCAGCCGCCACGACCTCGACGAGATCCACGATGCCGCCGTCAAGGCCGCCATCAAGGACCAGGAGGTCGCGGGTGTCGACATCGTGTCCGACGGCGAGCTCCGGCGCGACAACATGATCGACCACTTCGCCGTGCGGCTGCCCGGCGTGCAGGTCGACCAGACGTCGAAGAAGTTCTACTACGACTTCTACGACAGCGTCGTCCGCGCGCGGATGCCCACCGCGGCCCTCGGCCTCGTCGACGAGTTCCGCTTCCTCCGAGCCTTCACGGAGCGACGGGCCAAGGTCTCGGTGACCGGGCCGCACTCGCTCGTCAAGCGCATCCGAAACGAGCACTACCCATCGGAGGACGCGTTCGCCCTCGACATCGCGCGCGTCATGAACCTCGAGCTGCGCGAGCTGGTCAAGGCCGGCGCCACCGACATCCAGATCGACGAGCCCTACTTCTCCGGATTCCCCGAGGATCTGCCGTGGGCCATTCGCGCGGTCAACGCGCTGGTGGACGGCGTCGACGCGTGGATCGGCCTGCACGTCTGCTACGGCAACCGGTACGGCAAGCCGGCCTGGGAGGGCAGCTACCGGTACCTCTTCCCCGGCGTGCTCGACGCGCGCGTGCAGCAGCTCACGCTCGAGTTCGGGCGCCGCGGCGAGGAGGACGTGCAGCTGTTCGAGGAGTTCGGCTGCCCTATGACGCTCGGCCTCGGCGTCATCGACGTGAAGACCCACGACGTCGAGACGCCGGCCGTGGTGGCCGAGCGAATCAAGAAGGCGCTCGGAGCCGTCCCCGTCGAGCGCCTCGCCATCAACCCCGACTGCGGGCTCCTGCACCTGCCGCGCGACGTGGCCTTCGCCAAGCTCCGCGCCATGGTGGAGGGCACGCGGCTCGTCCGGGCGGAGCTCGGCGGATGAGTCAACCGCTGGCAGCGGCGATCCGCTCCGGGCGCTTCTGCTACGTGGTGGAGCTGGTGGCCTCCGCCTTGAAGCGGGAGGCGCAGGTGCTCGAGGTCGCCTCGCGGCTCGCCGCGCTGCCATCGGTGGCGGCGGGCAGCGTGACCAGCTATGCGGGCGGCGCCATCGGCCACGATCCGATCCGCGTGGGCACGGCAGCGCGAGCCCGCGGGCTCACGCCCAACATCCACGTGACCTGCGTGAGCCAGGATCGGCAGGGACTCCGGAAGACGCTGGAAGACCTGCACGCGCTCGGCCTCCCGAACGTGTTCGCCCTCACCGGCGACTATCCCGGCGCCGCCGATCCCGCCGCGCCGCCGCCCGTCTTCGACCTCGACTCGGTCCAGCTCGTCCGGCTCATCGACGAGATGCGACGCGGCGGCATGCCATTTCACGTCGCGGTGGCCGTCTCGCCGTTCAAGTACGTCGAGGCGGACCTCGTCTATCAGTACGTGAAGCTCGAGAAGAAGATCGCGGCCGGCGCCGACTGCGCCATCACCCAGGTCGGCTGGGACGCGGAGAAGTTCCGCGAGCTGAAGCGGTATCTCGACGAGCGGGGTCTCGATCTCCCGCTCCTGGGCAACGTGTACGTGCTCGGGCGCGCGGCGGCCGAGCGAATGGCCAAGGGCCGGCCGCCGGGCTGCTGGGTGTCGCCTGCGCTGCTCGACATCGTCCGCGCCGAGCACGCCGCGCCCGACGGCGGACGGCGCGCGCGACTCGAGCGGGCCGCGCGGACCGCAGCCGTGCTCCGGGGCCTCGGGTACGCGGGAGCCTACATCGGTGGCACCCACGACGCCGATCAGGTGCAGTGGATCATCCGCCGCGCCGAAGAGCTCTACCCCGATTGGGAGCGGCTCGCCGCGGAGCTCACGTTCGGAGATCCGGGCGGGTTCTACCTGTATCGCCGGACGGGCGCCTCGGCGCCCGGGGCGGCGCCTCGGGCCGCCGCGACACCCGCGGCCGCCGCAGGACGCGGAACCGCCGAGACATCCGGAGCAGCGTCCACCGCGGCGGGATCCCCGCCCGGCTCGGCGCCCGCCCCCGCCCGCTCCACGATCGTTCCGCGCGTCCTGGACGCGCTCGCCAGCGTGTTCCCCGTGACGCGCGACACGTGGCTCCGGCGCGTCCTCACGCGCGTGTTCGCGTGGGTCGATCGGCGGCCGCAGCTCGCCCGGGCGGTGGAGCGCGTCGAGCTGGCCGTCAAGCAGCCGGCGTTCGGCTGCCAGGCGTGCGGCAACTGCGTGCTCGGCGCGCTCGAGTACGTCTGTCCGCAGACGTGTCCCAAGCAGATGAGGAACGGGCCCTGCGGCGGCACACACCTCGGCCGCTGCGAGGTGGTCGATCAGCCGTGCATCTGGGTCGGCGTGTACGAGCGGGCCAGGGCCGCGGATCGCCTCGACGCCCTGCGCGTCTACGTGCCGCCGCCGAACCGCGAGCTGCGCGGCACCAGCTCGTGGATCAACTACTTCCTCGAGCGCGACGCCCGTCCCCGTTCCGGGAGTCATCCCTCGGGAACAGCGTGAGCAGGCGGTCGACCGCGGGGCCGAGACATCGCTTGATCTCGTCTCGGCACGCGCGAAACACCACCTCCCCCTGCATGGCCGGGTCCTCGATGTCCCCCGGCGTCCCGGCGAACTCGGCGAGGGTGTAGACCGGTCGTCCCCGCGCCTCGGCGAACGCGTCGAGCATCGCCTTCTGGGCCGCGGTCATCGTCAGGATCAGGTCGGCCTCGGCGAGGAGGTGCCGATGCCGCTTGAGGTCGGTCGACGTGAGCCGCTCCTCGTCGAGGTCGATGCCCTCCTCGCGCAGGACGATGCGCGCGTCCAGCGAGGGCAGCATCCCGTCGCGTGCGTAGTTCGCGATGCCCCCCGAGCGGATGCGGATGTGGCCGGCGGCCTCCCGCTCGGCCAGCGTCCGCTCGAGGAGCACGTGCGCCATCACGCTGCGCGCCGTGTTGGCGTGGCAGATGACGAGGACGGTCTTCACGGGCACGGCGGACTCCACGCCTCAGCGCTCCCCATGCGGCCACGCGGCAGATACCATCGCAGCCGCCCGCGTCATCCTCGCGGCGGACTCCACCTTTCAGCGCTCCTCGTTCGGCCACTGCCAGAACCGCTGACCGTCGCCGAGGTCCTTCCACTCGTTGGCGGGGCGCTTGTCCAGCTCACGGCCGAAGCTCGTGCCGGGCGGGCCCACGATGGCGGCGCCAAGCGTCTGCGGGAAGAGCTTCGCCAGCTCCGCGGGCGTGAAGCGCCGGGCGCCGTCGAGGCGCCGGAGGGCCTGGGGCTGGGCGACGAGCGTGTAGCCGTAGAGGAACGAGTGAAACGTCTGGCCGTTGATCCCGGCGGCGGCGTCGCTCGCGAGGTACACAACGAGCGGCGCCACGTTGTCGGGATCGCGCTCGGTGCCCTTCGCCTGCTCGCTCGGCCACTTGCCCGTCTCCTCGAAGACCTGGCGGCCGCGAGGCGTCGAGTCGATCATGCGCGTGGCCCCGCTCGGCATGATCGCGTTGGCGGTCACGCCGTACTTGCTGAGCGCGTTGGCCGTCGACCAGGTGAGTCCGATGATGCCGGCCTTGCCCGCGGCGTAGTTCGGCTGCCCGGGAGCGCCGAGCGCGGACACCGACGACATGTTGACGATGCGGCCGCCCTTCTGCTCCCGCATGTGGATCGACGCCGCGCGGCTCGTGTTGAACGTGCCCTTGAGATGCACCGCGATCACGATGTCCCACTCGTCCTCGGTCATGTTGAAGATCATGCGGTCGCGCAGGATGCCCGCGACGTTCACGAGGATGTCGATGCGGCCCCAGGTCTTGACGACCTGCTCGACCATCGCCGTGGCCTGCGCGAAGTCCGAGACGGAGCCGTAGTTGGCGGCCGCGGTGCCCCCCGCCTTCACGATCTCGTCGACGACCTGATCGGCCGGCCCCTTCTCCATGCCCTCGCCCGCGAGGCTCGCGCCGAGGTCATTGACCACGACCTTCGCGCCCTCCTCGGCCAGGGCGATCGCGATGCCCCGTCCGATTCCCCGTCCCGCTCCGGTCACCAGCGCCGTCTTGCCGTCGAGCATTCCCATGTGGTCGCCTCTCCTTCGAGTCGTGTCGGTTACGCGTCGGGCAGCGGGCGGTAGTACGGCTGGCCCGCCGCCGTCCATTCCTGGAGCATGCTGCGAAACGCCGGCCCCATCGGGTCGATGCCGCGAATCGGCATCGTCCCGCGGCGAATCATGAAGTCGTGCGGGGCCAGTTCACCGGCCGCAACAAAGTGTCGCGCCGCGGCCTCGGGGCGCCCTTGCTCGAAGAGCCACTGGCCGAGCCCGAACTCCGCGCGGGCCTGCTGGTCAGTCGCCGCCGGCAGTCGCTGCAGCTCTCGCGCCCGCTCGGCCGGCATCACGGGCGCCGTCCCCGCGACCCACGCGCGAAGGGCGCCGAGGTGCCGGGCCGCCTCGATGCCCGTGATCTGGCGGAACGTGTCGGTGCCGAAGGCGACGTCATTGGGCCGAACGATGCGCCCGCGCTCGTCGATCCAGGCGACGGTCGGCACGTTCACCATGTTGTAGAGGTCGGCGAGCCGGTGACGGACGTCGATCAGCGCCGGATGCGTGGGCCGCGCCGCCTCGATCCACGGCCGCGCCGCCTCCGGGCTCCGGTCGACCGCGACGCTGACCACGACGAAGCCCTTGCCCCGAAGCTCCTCGTAAATCCCCTGCCAGACCGGCAGGTCGAGGCGGCACCCTCACCACGAGCCGTAGGCGACGAGGAAGACCTTCTTGCCGCGGTGATCCGAGAGCGAGTGGGGGCGCCCGTCGAGATCGGGCAACGTGAAGTCGGGCGCCTCCAGCGACGCGAGCTGCCGCCCGCGCTCCTCGGCGGAGACGCCGAGATACGCCGCGCCCTCGTCGAGGTCGATGGCGACGGGTCGACCGGCCGCCCGCGCGCGCTCGGCGCGCCGAGCGCCTTCCGTTGCGTCGACCGCACCCGCGCGGTCGTCGTCGATGACGGTGAATCCTGTTCGAGCCATGGTGAGTGCTCCTCCGCGCTCGCGGCGAGGTTATCTCGCCGGCGAGCGCGCCTCGCGCGCCACCGCGATGTCGGCGCTGTTGTCCCGCTGAATCGTCGGGCTCATCACGATCTCCTCGATCACGGTGCGCGCCGGCAGCGTCGCGCAGAGCAGGATCGTGCGCGCCACGTCCTCGGGCTGCATCATCGTCGCCCGGGCGCCCTCGTCGGGCACGAACGGGCGATTGTCGAGGATCGGCGTGTCCACCTCGGCCGGCATGATCGTCGTGGCGCGAATCCCCTGGTTGCGCAGCACGGTGTGCACGTGCCCCATGAGATTGCGGGCGGCCGCCTTGGCCGCGCCATAGGGCGCGCCGCCGATCAAGCCCGGCTTCAACGCCGCCAGCGACGACACGGTGATGATGGTCCCGCCGCCGTGCTCGATCATGCCCGGCAACACCGCGTGCGTGAGCGCGTAGACGGCGGTGAGATTGACGGCGACCACCTCGTCCCACTCTCGCTCGTCGACGTAGCGGACGTTGCGCGCGCGGCTCGAGTGGCCGGCGTTGTTCACGAGGATGTCCACGCGACCGAAGCGCTCGATCGTCCACCGCACGAGCTCGACCGCCTCCGCCGTCTTGCCGACGTCGACCGCGCGCGCGGCAGAGCGGCCACCAGCCTGCTCGATCTCGGTCACAACCAGGTCGAGCGGCGGCTTGCGCCGGCCCGCGACCACGACCTGCGCGCCCTCGGCCGCGAGCAAGAGCGCCGTCGCGCGCCCGATGCCGGTGCCGCCACCGGTCACGATGGCCACCTGCCCGTCGAGCGCGCTCACGAGAATGCCCTCGCCACGAGGAGTGTCACGGCACGCGAGTATAGCATCGAGGCGAACGTGGCGATCCACCAAGCGGCGCGCCATGACGCCTTCACGACCCCGGGGCGCCCCATGCCGCGACGCACGATACCGCTGCGCTCCGCGCATTGACTCTGTCGTCCGAAGCGACTCATCCTGATCCCGGAGTTGGAGCAATGTGTTGCCTGCGCATGGCATTGGCGCCGACGCGGAGGTTGTGGTCGCCGGTCACGCTGTGCGCACGCTCCCGTAGCGGACACGCGCGCGCCCCCCCAACCCATCCCGACAAACGCTCGACCCTCGTCTCTCCGGTGTTGAACCTCACTCGGACTCGAGAAGGAGGTCGTCATGCACTGGCGGTACGTTCAGCTCACCGCTCTCGTGCTCGCGCTCGCCATCGGGCTCGGTGTCTGGAGCCCGCTCGACCAGGCCGGCGCCGCGAAGTCGCCCAAGGTTCCCAAGTACGTCGTCGATCCGTTCTGGCCAAAGCCGCTGCCGGATCGCTGGGTCACGGGGGACGTCGCCGGCACCTGCGTCGACTCCAACGACCACGTCTTCACCGTCAACCGAGGTAACTTGATCGCGCCCGAGACCGTCGTCGCGGTGGCATCGCCGCCGATCCTGGAATTCGATCGGAAGGGCAACCTGGTGAATGCCTGGGGCAATCGCGACGTCCTGCCCAACGGGCTCCACGGCTGCTTCGTCGACCACGAGGACAATGTCTGGATTGCCGGCAATGGAGACGGCATCGTCCAGAAGTACTCGCACGATGGCAGCGAGCTGCTCTTGCAGATCGGGACCCGCGGCGTCTGCGACGGACCTGGCGGCGCGTGCGGCAGCCCCGGACTGAACAGCAGCCACACGCTTCTCAACCAGCCCGCAGACATCGCCGTCGACCCGACGAACGGCGACGTGTACATCGCGGACGGCTACGGCAATCACCGCGTGGTCGTCTTCGACCGCCACGGCAACTTCCTGCGCCAGTGGGGCTCGGCGGGCACCGGTCCCGGTCAGTTCCAGCCCGCCGACGGCGGGCACCCCCACTGCGTGGTCTTGAGCAAGGACGGGCTCGTGTACGCGTGCGACCGTGGCAGCGACCGGGTCCAGGTCTTCGACAAGCAGGGCAACCTCCAGCAGATCATCCCGATCAAGCCCGGGACCGCGGCGCTCGGGACGGCTGGATCAGCGTGGGACGTCGACTTTTCCACCGACAACAACCAGGAACTGATGTTCAACGCCGACGGCGGCAACGAGGTGCTCTGGATCCTCGACCGCGTGGTCGGCACGATCCTCAGTGGGTTCGGACGTCCCGGTCACATGGCCGGAGACTTCACGTTCCTGCACACCGTCTCCACCGACTCGAAGGGCAACCTCTACATCGGCGAGACGGTCGGCGGGCGGCGAATCCAGAAGTTCAAGAAGGACTGAGGACCATCGGGGCGACGGCCGGGAGCGCGCTTCCGGCCGCCGCTGCCGGAAGGAGCGACCATGACTCGCCGTCGGCTCCGTTTCGCCCTGCCGCTGTCGCTGGCCTGTCTGCTGCTCGCCGGCGGGTCGGCGCCAGCGCACGAGTTCGCCCTCGAGAGCGTGATCACAGGCTTCGTCAAGATCGAATCGACCCGAGCCGACGTGGTGCTGCGGATGCCCCTCCACCTCCTGAAGTCGGCCAGCTTCCCGGCGGTCGGCCGCGAGATCGACCTGGCGAAGGCGGGGCCCCCGGTCCAGCGCGCGCTGACCGCCGTCGGACGCGAGATCACCATTCGCGAGAACGGCCGCGCGCTGGTCCCGTCAGGCGGCGAGGCGCGCCTCTCGGTGCCGTCGGATCGCTCGTTCGGACGATACGAGGACGCCGTGGCACACATCGCCTCCCCGGCCCCGCCGGGCTCCGTCATCTACCTCGACCAGGGCTACCTCGACCTGCATCTCACCTATCCGATCTCGTCCCCGATGTCGCCCTTCACGATCCGGACGGCGATCGCGCCCGAGTTCAAGGACTCCCTGAAGCTCGCGCTCCGGTACATGCCGCTCTCCGGCGATGCCCGCTCGATGGTGATCACGAGCCGCTCCGGCGAGGTGTCGCTCAATCCGACGTGGTATCGGGCCGCGGTTGGCTTCGTGGCGCTCGGGGTCGCGCACATCGTCGGCGGCATCGACCATCTGCTCTTCCTGCTCTGCCTGATCATTCCCGTCCGCGGCCTGATCGACGTGCTGAAGATCGTCACGACGTTCACCGTGGCCCATTCCATCACGCTCGGCGCGTCCGCGTACGACCTGGCGCCGTCCGGCGCGTGGTTCCCGCCATTCGTCGAGACGGTGATCGCGGCGTCGATCGTCTACATGGCCCTCGGCAACATCCTCGGCAGTCATCCGGGCCAGCGGTGGCTCGTCACCGCGCTGTTCGGCCTCGTCCACGGGTTCGGGTTCGCCTATGGCCTTCGGGAGAGCTTGCAGTTCGCCGGCGACCACCTGCTCGTGTCGCTCTTGTCGTTCAACATCGGGATCGAGATCGGGCAGATCCTCGTGCTCGCCGTGATGCTGCCGATCCTGGCGCTCCTCCTCCGTTCCGTCCTCGTCGGGCGGATCGGCATCGTCGTCCTGTCCGCGCTGGTCGCGCACGTGGGCTGGCACTGGATGCTCGAGCGCGGCGACGTGCTGTGGAAGGTCGCGTGGCCCCGTCCCGATCAGACCGACCTCGCGATCCTCGCCCGCTGGGGGGCGGCGCTCATCTTGCTCGCGGCTGTGGCTCGGTTCATCGCGGCCCGCAGGCGTGTGAGCGATGGCCTGGCGATGAACGCATCGGCTCGCGACGAGACGTCCCGAACGCAGCGCGGCGACGGAGGGCCCTCGCCCACTCTCGACCACCGGGAGGCCTCGGCCTCCCGCGACGACACCGGAACCCTGGATACTGCGCGCCGGGATCGGATCGGCATGGGGACCTAGCGCGTGGCCGGCGGTTCGTGCCGGCAGGCCTGTTGATCGAGGCTCGCCGGTGTGTCACGTTGTGCCGCGTGAGATCTGCTCCATACGCTCAGGAGGTGACTGCGCCGTGAAGATCGGGTTTTCGCTGCTCAACAACTGGGGGATCGACGACGTGCAGGCGCTCGTCGCGCTGGCGGTGCGCGCGGAGGAACTGGGGCTCGATTCCGTGTGGGTGCACGACCACGTGTTCAACGTCGGGCACGTGTTCGATCGGATCGGCGGCCGGCCGTACTACGAACCGTTGACGCTCCTGAGCTTCGTCGCGGCGCGCACGACGCGGATTCGCCTCGGGACGTCCGTCCTCGTGCTGCCGTACCACAATCCGATCCGGCTCGCCAAGACGGCGGCCACGCTCGACGTGCTGAGCGGCGGGCGGCTGATCCTCGGCGTCGGTGTGGGCGCGATCGAGCAGGAGATGCGCGCGATGGGCAATGCCTTCGCCGAGCGCGGGGCCTTCAGCGACGAGGCGATCGCGGTCATGCGGGAGCTGTGGAGCCGGGAGGATCCGAGCTTCGACGGCAAATACTCCCGTTTCGCCGGCATGAAGTTCTCGCCGAAACCCGTCCAGACGCCCTCGATCCCCGTGGTGATCGGCGGGGTCAGCGACGCGGCAATCCGGCGGGCAGCGCGCATCGGCGACGGCTGGCAGCCGATCGGTCTCTCACCGGAGGCGCTGGGCAAGGCGATGGCCACGCTCCGCGACCACGCAAAGGCGAACGGGCGGGACGCCGCGGCGATTCCAGTCTCGATCACGCTCGGGATCGCCGCGCCCGGGGGCCGTGGCCGCCACGCGCTGGGCACCGACGCGAGCGCGATCGTCAGAAACGCGAAGGCCTACGCTGATCTCGGCGTGGACACCTTGGTGATCTCGGCCAACACCAGCGATCCCGCCGAGGCGCGACGCGTTCTCGAGATGGTCGCGCACGACCTCAGCGCCCTGTAACGGGCGCCTGAACGAACCCCTGTCCACGACCGGCCGGCTCCGCGCCGGTCCGGGCGCGGGGCCGCTCAGCGCCAGGCGAACACCGGCTGCTCGAGGTGGTCGACGCGCGTCGGGCGGCCGTGGACGACCACCTCGCGCATCTGGTAGATGACGGCCGCGGTCGGCGCATGGATGTTGGCGCCGAGCAGCGGCACCTGGATGACGGGGCGATCGCTCTCGGGGATGCGGATCAAACGGGGAATCTCCGGCTTCTCGAGCTCCGCGAGCGGCACGCGATAGATGCGAGCGACCTCGGCGGGATTCGCCACCAGCTCGCCGGGCTCCGCCGCCCACAGGACGACGGGCGTGATGGTGTACCCGGAACGCGTGGGATAGTCGTCGAGCAACCCGAGAACGGAGTCCGGGCCGAGCGTCAGCCCGACTTCTTCTTCGAGCTCGCGCCGGACCGCCTCTTCGGGTGTCTCGCCCGGATCGATGCGACCGCCTGGCAGCGCCCACTGACCGGCATGGGCGTTGAGCGTCTTGGCGCGTCGAGTGAGCACGAAGCACGCGCGTCCCTCGCGGTCGGGCAAGAGCGCGAGGGCGACGGCCGCCGGGCGCCGAGCGCCCGGGTCGTGGGCGCGCCGCTCGAAGGCGGCCAGATTGGCGAGCGCGCGCGAGCGCACCGCAGGGCCGAAGGGCTCGGAACCGCTCCCGAGCCCGTTGCCGGCCGCGTCGTCGCTCGGCATCAGTAGGCCGGCAGCTTCCCGGCGCTCACTCCGCTCTTCCGGACGGCAGCGACCTCTTCGGCCGCCTTGGCGGCCATGTGGCGGGAATCACTCGCGAGCGTGACGAACTGATAGCCTGCGGCGACCATCTTGAGGGCGTACGCGGCGGTGTTGTTGTGGATGCCCGCCGCCACGCCGTGCCGCTTGCAGGCTTCGACGATCTGCTGCTGCGCCTCGACGATCGGCGCATCCGTCTGGTCGAGCCGCGGCTTGCAGCCGAACGCCAGGCTCAGGTCCGAGGGGCCGACGTACACGGCGTCCACACCGTCGACGCTCAAGATGTCGTCGAGGTTCTTCAACGCTTCCGCCGTCTCGATCATCGGCATGACCACGATGTCATCGTTGGCGTGATCGCCGTAGTCCGCTCCCGCGTAGATCGACGCGCGCACGGGTCCCCAGCTCCGGAAGCCGCGCGGCGGGTACTTGCAGGCGCGCACCATCGCCTCCGCCTCGGCCCGCGTGTTGATCATCGGACAGATGACGCCGTAGACGCCGGCGTCGAGGATCTTCATGAGCCGCGCGGGGTCGTTCCACGGCACGCGCGCGAGCGGCATGACCCCCGTCGTCGAGATGCCCGCGAGCATGGTCGCCGCGACCTGGTAGTCGATCACGCCATGTTGCATGTCGATGGTGAGCGAGTCGAAGCCCTGATGCGCCATGACCTCGGCCGAGAAGGCGCTCGGAATCGACAGCCACCCGTTGACGACCGCCTCGCCCCGCGCCCAGATCGACTTCAGCTTGTTTTCCCGCACGGTGTTCTCCTCTTTGGTGATGGATGCGCGGCTCCAGGCCCGCCGCAGAGACGCGCCCAGCCAGGGTAGTCGCGGAGGCGGGGCGGGTCAAGCGATCGGCGGCGACACGCCACGCGCGATCCCCATCGGCTCGGCGAAACGGACGCCATGGAGTTCGCGTGAGCGCAATGGGTCGGCGCGGCTCCGTGCGGTGCCGGAACCGCGCCAGCGGAGCGAGAACCGGATCAGGCCGCGCGCGACAGCTTCGCCGGTTCGGCCGCGATCGGCGTCGGCGCTACGGCGCGCGCGGGGCGCACCACCAACTCATATCCGGCAGGGATGCTGCGCGCCACTGTTGGCCACACCTTCTCGATCAACTCGTGATAGCCGCGAGGCGCCGAGAGCAGGATGCGCCCGGGCGTCCACAGTCCCGGCGCGCGGACGTCTACTGTGACGAACGATTCGCCGCAGAGCCGCCGCCGTACAGCCGCGCGCACGTCAGCCGCCACCCGGTTGGCTCGATCGACTCGGCGATCGAAGACGATGCGCGCGATCAGCGGAACAATGAACAGGGATACCGCCAGGAACCCAGCCAGAATCGCTGCCATGGTCGTCGTCCTCCGCTCTTTCGATACCAGCGAACGCCGGGAGGATTCCGGTGGAATCCCTCGCGGCCATCGCGCCATCGAAAGAAGCAGAAAGGAGGAGTGAGAGCATGGCGAAGCGAATTCTGGTGCCGCTCGACCGCAGCGAAACGTCCGAGACCGTGCTGCCCCTCGTGGCGGATCTCGCGCGCGGCAGCGGGGGGACGGTGCGCTTGCTCCATGTGGCGCCTGTGCCCAGGGAGCGCGTAGCCGACGACGGGCGCGTCGTGGCGTACGCGAGTCAGGAGATGGAGCGCGTCGAGCTGAGCCGCCTCGACTATCTGAAGGAGGCCGAGGCGCAACTCGAGGGCGTTCCCGTGGAGTCGGTGGTACGGTTCGGCAATCCGGTGGAGGAGATCGTGCGCGAGGCCGACGCGTTCGGGGCCGATCTCATCGCCGTGACCAGCGAGGACCACGGCTGGTTCAACCACCTCGTTGGCGACG
>Ga0187894_10004078_pt1 | contig 15905 bp, 20 predicted proteins | sample GBC1701081metaG_FD_136650 | JGI IMG/M metagenome (GOLD analysis project Ga0187894, IMG submission 136650) | White microbial mat communities from a lava cave in the Kipuka Kanohina Cave System on the Island of Hawaii, USA - GBC170108-1 metaG ... | reverse complement strand
TTCCGTTTCAATACTTCTTCGGGCAGGGCACATGAGCGACACAGGTTTCGTTCGGATCGGTGCGCTCGCGCGACTGCTCGGCGCGTGGTCGGAGGTCATCCGCATCGGCGGTCGCACGCTTGCGCCGCTGCTCGAACTCGGCCTGCGGTTGTCGATCGCGCAGATCTTCTTCGTGTCGGGCATCCTGAAGGTCGGCGCCTGGGACACGGCGCTGTTCCTTTCCGCCACCGAGTACCCGGTGTCGTGGCTCGATCCCGTGCTCGCCGCCTGGCTCGGCGCCGCGATCGAAGTGATCTGCCCCCTGTTCCTTGCGCTCGGGCTCGGCACGCGCCTCGCTGCCGCGCCGATGCTGTTCCTCGCGCTCGTGACTCAGTTCAGCTACCTCGCAGTCGACGGCCAGCTGTTCTGGGCCGCTCTGCTCGCCTGGTTCGTCGTTCGCGGCGCAGGACCCCTGTCCCTCGACTCGCTCATCGCGCGCGGCCTCGGCGACACGGCGGTGCCGTTCGCCGGTGGCATCATCCGCGGTGCGCGGGCGCTGAGCAGCGTCGGCTCGCCCGTTCTTCTGCTCGCGCTGCGCGCCTGGCTCGCTGCCGCGCTCGTGTGCGCGGCGCTCGGCACGACTACCCTGGATGCCGCGCTTGCGGTCCGCAGCGCCGCGGCCATTCCGTTGCCGCCTTTCCTGGTGGCAAGCGCTGCCGCTTCGCTGATGCTCGGCCTTGGCGCACGGCTCGTCGCCGTCGTGCTCTGTGTGGCGACGTTCGTCGGCGCCATGAGCGACGCACCGGTCGCCGGTCTCCCGTGGTGGAGTGCGACGCTCGCACTGCTCGCGCTCGCCGGTCCCGGCAGCCTGTCCGTCGATGCGTTGATCGACCGCGCCCTGCGGCGTGTCTTCCCGCAACTTGACGGCAAGCCGGCATTCTCACTCGACGGGCTGCCGCGCGTCGTCATTGTCGGCGCTGGTTTCGGCGGCCTGGCGTGCGCGGCGCGGCTGCGCCGCCTCCCCGTGCAGGTGACGCTCATCGACCGGCACAACTATCACCTGTTCCAGCCCCTGCTCTACCAGGTGGCGACCGCCGGCCTCTCACCCGGCGACATCGCGAGCACCGTGCGCGGACTGTTCCGCGACTTCTTCAACGTGCGGGTGTTGCTGGGCACCGTGACCGGCGTCGACACGATCCGCCGCGAAGTCGTGCTCGGCGAGCAACGCGTGCCTTACGACCATCTCGTGCTGGCGACAGGCGCGAGTCACAGCTATTTCGGCAAGGACGAGTGGGAGCCGTTCGCGCCCGGGCTCAAGCGCGTCGAGGATGCGACCGAGGTCCGGCGCCGCGTGCTGCTCGCGTTCGAGCGCGCCGAGAGCACGCAGGACGAGGCGGAGCGCCGGCGACTGCTCACGTTCCTTATCGTCGGCGGCGGTCCGACGGGCGTCGAGCTCGCGGGCGCGATCGCCGAGCTTGCCCGCTGGGGTATGGAAAAGGATTTCCGCCACTTCGACCCGGCGGCGGCACGCGTCATCCTCGTGCAGTCCGGTCCGCGCATCCTGCCGACTTTCGACGCAACGCTGTCAGCGCGGGCGAAGCGCTCGCTCGAGAGGCTCGGCGTCGAGGTGCGGCTCGACAGCCGCGTCGAGAAGATCGATGCCGAGGGCGTACTGGTGAGCGGTGAGCGCATCGCCTCGCGCACCGTGCTGTGGGCCGCGGGTGTGGTAGCGTCGCCGGCCGCGCGCTGGCTCGGCGCCGCGGCCGACAGCGCGGGACGGGTGAAGGTTGCGGACGACCTGTCGGTGCCGGGATTCGAGAATGTGTTCGCGCTCGGCGATACGGCAGCTTCGAATGGCTGGCGCGGAAAACCGGTGCCGGGGCTCGCGCCCGCGGCGAAGCAGGGCGGCGCGTACGTGGCGAGCGTCATCCGCACGCGCGTGCTCGGCGCTCGCGCGGGCGGCGCGCGGCTAATGCCTGCGTTCGCATACAGGCACCTCGGCAGTCTCGCCACCATCGGACGCAAGGCGGCGGTGGTCGACTTCGGATTCGTGCGGCTCTCGGGTGCCCTCGCCTGGTGGCTGTGGGGCCTCGTGCACGTCGGCTTCCTGGTCGGCCTGCGCAACCGCCTGTCTGTCATGTTCGACTGGTTCTGGGCCTACCTCACGTATCGCAGCGGAACCCGGCTCATCACGGGCGGCGGCAATGACGCTCGCGATGGTGGCGCGGCGACGGTTCCGGCACGGGCCGCGTAGCGCTATCCTCCGTCGGCATGGCGGACGCTGAAACGGAAATTCGACGGGCGCTGGCCGAGTACCTGCAGGATCCGACCAAAGCGGATCTGGACCCCGAGCTGGTCGTCCTCGCGCGCGGACTCAGCGCTCTGCCGGTCTATGCCGACATGGGCGGCGTTCTCCTGCTCAGACCATCCGGCGAGGTCCTGGTCGTTCATTCGAACCAGGAATGGACCGAGAAGGCCGAGTATGAAGAAGTGGGGGATCCGGAGTGGATCTCGCATGCCTACCAGTGTTGCGTGCGCCTCTACCCCAGGTTGAAGGCTGCTATCGCGGCGCTCGAGGCATCCTGATGCGTGTGACACCTTTCTTCCTGGCCATCGCGGTCTGCGCAGCGACGCCCTCGCCGAGCGCGCAGGCCAGCGAAACCCCATCGCGCATATCTGTCCGCGACCTCAACTGCGAGTTCACGGTGCCGGGTGATTACAAGGTCCTGGCGGGAAGCAGAGATGGGACGCTCGAGTTGTACGACCGCCACCTCAGCCGTCGCGGTCGGGTCACTCTGACCTGGACCGACGGGCACGAAGATCCGCCAGGAGGAACGAAGATCGCTCAGTCCGAGCGTCGCGGCCATCTCACCATTTCGCGGAGAGAATGGCCGTCGGCGTCCGATTCGGACGCTCCTCGATACTTCACCACGATCGAAGCATTCTCGCGCCTGCTGATGATAGCTCCCGAAGACGAGGACCTTGCGCAGTCGATCATCGCCGAGTGCCTGGCCAGCGTCGACCCGGCGATCGTGCAGGCTGCTGACCGGCAACATGCGGGGTGTGCGACCCTGCTCGGGCGCGATCGCCTCCAGGCTCTCATGCGACAGCTGCGACCGCAGCCCGTTTTTGCGGATGGCAAAGAGCGCGGCTGGCGCATTTATCCCGAGAAGAAGCATTCCCACGTGGCCAAGGCAGGCCTGAGGCAAGGGGATCTCGTGACTCACGTTTGCGGTGCGCACACCAGGACATTGCTGGCGATCGACGGTCCGGTGTGCTGTAGCACACCAGTCGGCGAAACGATCCAGGTCTTGGTCGATCGCGACGGCCAGGTTGTGGAGATTTCACTGCCCATGCCGCCGGCCGCCAGCACCGGGCAGTAGCCGGGCCAGTAGTTTTCTAGGGTCGCTGACTTTCGCCCAGCGTGGCATTCGAGGAGATTGCAGAGATGTTTGGCCCGATGCCGGTTGCGTTGCCGGTATTCTGGTACAGCAATGTCTGGCGTCGTGTACCTTCGTAGGCAGCTCACAACTTCGCAACAAGAACGGGAACGACCCGATGTCCGCGAGAATCCTCGGAACGATCCTTGCCGTCCCTTTGTTATCCGCGGTTTCAGTTGAGGCTTTGGCGCAGACGCCGGCCGCGCAGACGCCGCCCGCGCAGCGGGCACCTGCGGCCCCGCCCCAGATTCCTTACGGCGCGCCGATCGGCATCGAGAGCGCAAAGAAAATAGCTGCCGGCTGCGTCGTCGAAGCCGGCAAGCACGGGTGGAGCATGGCGATCGCGATCGTCGATGGTTCCGGGTACCTCGTGTATTTCGAGCGAATGCCGAACACGCAGCTCGGAAGCGTCGACGTGGCAATAGACAAGGCCCGGTCGTCAGCGTTGTTCCGAAGGCCGACGAGTGCCTTTCAGGCGACGCTGGCCGCGGGTGGCGACGGTGCTCGCGTGCTGGGCCTGAAGGGCGTGAATCCGAATGGAGGCGGCGTGCCGATCATCGTGGACGGCAAGGTCATCGGCGCTGTCGGCATCTCAGGGGCACGGGCGGAACAGGACGAGCAAGTCGCCGTTGCCGGCATCAAGGCGCTCGAGAAGCAATAGCTTCGAGAACCAGGAGACCGATCGCCGTGCGCACGCTGATCATCATCCTGGCCGGATTCGCGCTTTGGGGAGCCTGCCTTGGAGTGGCCAGGCTGGTTGGCGGTTCGAGCGCCTCGTCCGCGACGACGGCGACCGTAGTGTTCGCTGTCGTGTGGTTCATTGCCGCCGGGCTGAACATGTGGATCGGCGTGTCGCGCGCCGGCTATTCGTTTCAGGAGGAGCTGCCGATCTTCCTCCTCATCTTCCTGCTGCCCGCCGCGCTGGCGGTTCTGGTCAAGTGGAAATTCCTCTCAACGCCCGGAGAGTCCTGATGGGCAAGACGCGGATGGAAGCGTTCAGCGATGCGGTGATCGCCGTCATCATCACCATCATGGTGCTGGAGATGAAGGTGCCGCACGGCGAGGGGTTCGATGCGCTGCGGCCCGTGATCCCCGTGTTCCTGAGCTACGTCCTCAGCTTCGTGTACCTCGGCCTCTACTGGAACAATCACCACCACATGCTGCACACGTGCCAGCAGATCACCGGTCGCATGCTGTGGGCCAATCTGCATCTCCTGTTCTGGCTGTCGCTCATTCCCTTCGCGACCGGCTGGATGGGCGAGAATCATTTCGCTGCCCTGCCCTCTGCGTTGTACGGCGTCGTTCTCCTGATGTCCGCAATCGCCTATTGGGTGTTGCAGCAGGTGATCATCGCCTCGCAGGGCCCGGGCTCGATTCTGCGGCGAGCGGTCGGAGGGGATTGGAAAGGAAAGCTGTCGCCGGTTCTGTACGCCGTGGCTATTGTCGTGGCCTTCTGGTGGACGTGGCTCTCCCTCACGCTGTACGTCTGCGTCGCGCTGATCTGGCTGATACCGGACCGGCGGATCGAGCACGTGCTGCATGAGTCGGACGCGGGCCGCGGATGAGCGTCCGAATTCTCATCCTGGCGGCGCTGACCCTTCAGGCGGCGTGCTTTCCGTACAGGGACATCGAGCGACCGGCAATATCGGGCAGCGTGGTGAGCGCTGCTGACGGCAAGCCGATCGGTGGAGCCATCGTTTCCGATCCTCGCTCGCCGACCTATCGCGCCACGACAGCTTCGGACGGCACGTTCTCACTGTCGCCGGAGAAGGGCTGGAGGATGTGGATCATCATCCCTCAGGAGCCCTTTTCGGCCGCTGACCTCGAGGTTACGGCGCCGGGCTACAAGAAGATGACGGTGGCTGTGCACGGATGGCGAGGCGAAGGCAAGCTCGACGGCCCGCTGCGCCTCGAGCCCGAAGAACGGTGAAGCTGCGACTACCTGAGCGGCGAGCCCCTCAGCTTCCTACGCGCCGAACTGGAAGTTCCACGAGCACACCGCGTCCGTCTTGCTTCCGCCGGTCTGCTGAAACCCGACAGATCCGTTGACCGGCACCGGGTGCGGCGCGGCCACGACGCTCGTCGAGCCCGCGCGAACCGTGATGAGCGAAAACGGCCACTCGTACGCCGGCGCCGGGTAAGTCCTGGTGTTGCCGCCCGTGGTGTCGATTACCCTGATGCCCTGGCTGTCGACACCCGCTCCACCCTGTATGCCGATGTAGAGCGCGCCGTTCAGTTGATTGGTGCGAAATGCGATATTGCCCGCGCCGCGTCCGTCGATCTCCCACCTCACCGTGCCGGCCCGCGTCCCGCGGCCCGTGTCGCGCCACGTGTACGCATAGAGGCGGGCCGCGCCGTTCTGCGTTTGCGCGGCGCCTGGGCTGATCTTCCAGGTATGTACCTGCTGATTCTGGTAGCTGAACGGACCGGTGGTGGTGAGAGTGCAGGTGGCGGAGCCGGTCCAGGCGTCGGCCGGCGCCGCGCGCGAAGGCCCCGGTGCGAGCGAAGTGCTTGCGCCGGCGAGCAGCGCAGCGAGCGCCGCCAGGGTCACTGGGATGGAACGCGACATGGACTTCTCCCGCCCGGTCACCGCGGCCCGGCCTGCCAGCCGTTCTGTCGTCGGCACACGATACGAGGTTCGACGGCTCGCTGGAATCGAGGTGGGGACCGGCGGCGTTGTATGGCTGACCGCGCAGCACGCTCCCTGCGTCGCATCTGAGTCGCGCGCCGTGACACAATCCGGCAATGACACGTTCTGCTGGCGCCGCAGCGACGGCTCAAAGCTCGCGTGGCCCACCCGGCGAGCCAAGACTGTGAAACGTCGCCCGCTGCTCCTGGTCGTCGCCATCCTCGCCGCTGCGGCGCTCGCCGGCGCCGCCGAACCGGTCAAGCTCCCCGATCCGCCCGAAGGCTATCGCTGGTTGCGCTACGAGGAAGGCAAGTCCGCGTACCTGCGTCCGGAAGGCTGGTACGTGAAGACCGAGGTCGAGGGCAAGACCGCGTCGCTGTTCATCTCGAAGGAGAACATCGACAAGCGCGGATCGTTCGAGACCGGGCTCACCGTACACATCATCGGTGAAGTCGAGCAGCGCGCCGGTGTGACTGCGTCGAAATATGCGACCGCATACGTCGAGGAGCTGGCCAAGGCGAAATCGGTGGTCGAGCGCGCCGGGACGCCCACGCAGGACGGGTACACGAGCGTCTCGGTGCGCTATCGCGACGCCACGCGTCCGCCGACCATTCTGGTTCACACGCACGTGCTCGCCGACGATACCGCCGACGTTCTGCGCATCGCGATCTTCGAGGCGCCCGAGAGCGAGTGGGACAGCGCGTGGACGCACGGCGAGAGGCTTGTGAGGGGGCACGTGTGGCGCTAGCAACCGACGCAAGCCCGAACACCGGGACGAACACGAACGCAGAGGCAACCGCGAACGCCGCCGCCGAGGCGCAGGTGCGGGCGATGGTCGACACGGAGACGCGCGCGTGGACACGCAGGACGTGAACCTGCTGCTCGGCATCCTGCACGAGGACATGGTGTGGCCGTGGCCACCCGACGCTCGAGCACACGATCCGGAACAGTGGCTGATGGTTTGGGGTCGATACGACTACGAGCGCTGGCGCCGCGGCTGGCAGGAACTGTTCGACACGCATCGCCTGGTGCACAACCGGCGCTCGATCCGCCGCATCGCGGTCTCGGCGGAGGGCGACGGTGCATTTGCGGTCGTGGACGTCGACACGCTCTGGCAAAGCGCCGACGGCGCGACGAGTCACTGGCTCGGCCGCGCGTGCAAGATGTACACGCGCGTGCGCGGCGAGTGGAAGATGATCGCGCAGACGGGCCTTCTGGATTACGGTTCAGCGAACACACAGCGAGCAACGCGCACATGAGCATCAAGCATCGTCTGATCTGCACGGCAGCGCTCTGCGGGCTGCTTGCCACGTCCGGCGTGCTGGCCTGCTCGTGCATGCCGTATCCGGACGATCCGGACGCGGCGGTGAAGCAGGCATGGCCGCAGGCGGACGCGATCGTGAGCGGCACGGTCAGCAGCACCAGCACCGTCAAGGAGTCCGACCGCGTCGAACACGTGGAAGTCGTGCTCGAAGTGCGGCGCCGGTGGAAAGGCAGCGTGGGACAGCAGCTCAAGGTTCGGACCGCAGCGGACAGTGCCGCTTGCGGATACAACTTCGAGCAGGGGCGCCAGTACCTCGTGTTCGCGCGCCGCGACCCGGCGAGCAACGTGTATTCGACAGGTCTGTGCACGCTCACGCAGCCGGCGATCGACACAGCGCCGCTGGCGGAAGCGCTGGGCAGGATGGAATTGAAAGAGGACGCGGCAGACCGCGCGGTACAGAAGTAGGCGTGCAGAAACAGGCGCGAAGCACGAGGAGGCTGGGGAAAAGATGATCGCCCGCATCTGGCACGGCACCACGCGCGCCGAGCACCACGACGAGTACTGGCAGTTCCTGCACGAGCGCGCGATCCCGGACTATCGCGCCACGCCCGGCAATCTCGGCGTACGTCTCCTGCGCCGGCTCGACGGCGAGCGCGCGCACTTCGTCACCATGAGCTTCTGGCCGTCGCTCGACGCCATCCGCGCGTTCGCGGGCGACAACATCGAGCGCGCCAAGTACTATCCCGAGGACACGCGCTGGCTGCTCGAGTTCGAGCCGACCGTGCAGCACTACGAGATCACCGAAGCTTCCTGAACCGAAGCTTCCCGAACCGAGGCCCCATCGCTTGAACCGCTCCAACGCCGACGGGCAGACGACGGTGCTCGAGACCGCGCGTCTGCGCCTGCGACACTTCGTACCCGACGACGCCCCTTTCATCCTCGAGCTGGTCAACGACCCGCGCTGGCTGCGCTACATCGGCGATCGCGGCGTGCGCAACCTCGACGACGCGCGCAACTACATCGTCAGGGGGCCGTTGGACACGTACTCGCGCCTCGGCTACGGGCTGTACATGGTCGAACTGAAGGACGGCGACGTTGCCGCGGGAATGTGCGGGCTGCTGAAGCGCGACTATCTCGATGCCCCCGACATCGGTTTTGCGTTCCTGCCGGCGCACGTCGGCAAGGGCCTCGCGCACGAGGCGGCCGTGGGGATGCTGGGCTATGCGCGCAGCGTGCTGCGCATGCCGCGTGTGCTCGCGATCACCAATCCCGAGAACGAGCCGTCGATCGGTCTGCTGCGCAAGCTGGGCTTCAGCCTCGAACGCATGGTCGTGCCGGTTGGCGAGACGCGCGAGATCTGCCTGTATGCCACCGCGCCGCCGCAGAGCGGCCGGGGGAACGCTCGGGAGAACCCCGATGCGTGACCTCGCCCCGGACATTTTCCGGCAGCGTCTGCTGATCGAAGGCTTCTATACCGCGGACGTCGATCGCGCTGCGGTCGAGCGCTATCTCGTGCAGATCGCGGCACACCTGGGCCTGCGCACCTACGGCGCGCCGATCATTCACGCGCCGTCGGGGCTCGGCAAGGCCGGGAACGAAGGCTTCGACGCCTTCATCCCGCTCATCGATTCGGGCATTTCGCTCTACGTCTGGAGCGTGCGCCGTTTCTTCGCCGCCGTGCTCTTCACCTGCAAGAGCTTCGACGTCGAGGCGGCGCTCGACTTCACGCGCCGGCACTTCGCCGCGCGCGAGATCGAGCACCGCGAGTTCTAGCGCCCGCGCCGCGGCCCGAACGTCTGCACGCGCGGCAGCGAAGCCGCGGATCCGGGCCGATCGCGGCGCGCCGGGCGCTGGCGATGCTTGCCCTGTGCATCGCGCGCCGACCTTTCTCCCGCGGGCGATCCGTGCGAGCGCTGACCATGCCCGTTTCCGTGGCCATGTGCCTTGCCGTGACCGTGACCGTGACCGTGACCATAACCATGCGAGCGCACTCCGCGACGCCCGTCATGCGCGTGCGCCTCCTGCCGATGCACAGGTCGCTGCGTGTCCTGGACGATCTCGAATTCCGGCGCTTTCGCGAGCGGCAGCGGCCGCCTGAGCAGCCTCTCGATGTCGCGCAGCAGACCGCGCTCGTCCGGCGAGACGAGCGAAATCGCCTTGCCCTCCGTGCCGGCGCGACCCGTGCGACCGATGCGGTGCACGTAGTCTTCCGGAACGTTCGGCAGCTCGTAGTTCACGACCTGCGGCAGCTCCTTGATGTCGAGTCCGCGCGCGGCGACTTCGGTCGCGACCAGCGCAGTGACTTCGCCCGCCTTGAAATCCTGCAGCGCACGCACGCGGGCGGCCTGGCTCTTGTTGCCGTGGATCGCAGCCGCGGCAATACCGGCGCGCTCGAGCTGTTCGGTCAGGCGGTTCGCACCGTGCTTGGTGCGCGCGAACACGAGCACCTGGTGCCAGTTCTCGTGCTTGATCAGGTGCACGAGCAGATGGCGCTTGTGTTCCTTCGCAACCGCGAAGGCGTGCTGCTCGACCAGCTCGATCGGCGCATTGCGGGGCGCGACGTCGATGGACACGGGCGAGCGCAGGATGCGCCCCGCCAGCGAGCGGATATCCTCGGAATACGTCGCGGAGAACATCAGGTTCTGGCGCGCGGCCGGCAGCAGCTTGATTATCCGGCGAATGTCGTGGATGAAGCCCATGTCGAGCATCCGGTCCGCTTCGTCGAGCACGAGGATCTGCACCTGCCGCAGGTCGACGGCGCGCTGTTCCGCGAGGTCCAGCAGCCGCCCGGGAGTCGCCACCAGCACGTCGCAGCGGCCGCGCAGCGCGCCGATCTGCGGATTGATGTTCACGCCGCCGAACACCACGAAAGTCTTGAGATCGACGTGGCGGCCGTACGTGCGCGCGCTCTCGGCCACCTGTGCGGCCAGCTCGCGCGTGGGCGTGAGGATCAGGGCGCGTGGCGTACGCGAAGTGCTGCCGTCGAGCAGCTGCAGGATCGGCAGCACGAAGCCGGCGGTCTTGCCTGTGCCGGTCTGCGCGCCCGCGAGCACGTCGCGGCGCGCGAGCACGGCGGGAATCGCCTGGCGCTGGATCGGGGTGGGCGTGTCGTAGCCCTTGTCGGCAACGGCACGCAGGAGTGCGGGCGTGAGGCCGAGGTCGGCGAAAGAAGCAACGCCCACGGGCGAACCCGCCGCTACGGGCGTATGAGAATCAGCAGAAAACATGTGGGAAATAGTCCTGAAATGAGCTCGCGGCACGCGGCAACAAGGCCGGGCGTGTCGGTCAACGGCGAGGGGTTATTGGGATTTTCGAAGCCGCTGGAGACGGACTGCGAGCGAGTGGCCGCGCTTGACCGCGCGCTGCCGGATTCGACGAGGCGCGGACTCTACAGGCTCGGGCCCTGAAAGTCCAAGAAGCAGTTCCGGGCGGGCCTGCGGCGGGGGGTGAGCCGCGGCGGCGGTTGGGCGCCCCGCCGCGGCTGAAACGGTCAATGCCCGGCGGAACCCGCAGCCGCCTCGAGCTCGAGCTGCTCCGCCAGCCAGGTGTCGCGGTCGTGGCGAATGACGGCGTGCCGCATATCGTGCTCGGATTCGTAGGTCGCCAGGCGCTTGGGCTCCGACGTGGCCTCGTACAGCGCGACGAACGCGCGGCGCGGTGTGTAGAAATCCTGCTCGCCGAACTGCAGGAAGAAACGCGCCGACGACAGGCCGATCACGTTGATCGGGTCGATGGCCGCGAACTGGCGCTGCCAGTTGCCGCGATCCGCGCCCTTCGGCACGCCGGTGGCAGATCCGAACGAATACCAGTCGGGGAAGCGCGGCGCGCCGGCGATGAAGACCAGCGCCTTGATGCGCGGATCCGCCGCAGCAGCCACCGCGCCGTGCATCGCGCCATAGTCGTGGCCGACGAGCGCCACGCGCTCCGGGTCGACTCCTGGCTGTGCGATGAGAATGTCGAGTGCGCGGCGCAGGCTGCGCACCTGGCGCAGCGTGTTGTCGAAGTCGGTCTGCCACGTGCGCCGCTCGTAGCGTGCCGGGTCGGACCAGAATGTCGACACGAGCAGCGCTACGACGCCGCGTTCCGCCATCGCCTTCGCCTCGCCGAGGAACTGCGTGCGATTCGAATCGGGCTGCGACGGATCGAACCAGTGTACATACAGGATTGCGGCGCGCGATTTCGCGGCGGGTGCGCCGGATCCGACGGGGCGGACCAGATAGGCCTGCACGCGCCCGTCGCCTTGCGCACCGTCGAATTCGACGTCGACGACCTCGGCAGCACCGGCGCGCTCGGTAGCGACGGTTTTCACGTCGGACTGCTTCGCGGCGTCGTGCGCCAACAGCGCGTCGAGGCTCGGCGCGGCCCGCGCTGCGCCGGGCAACGCGGCGCAGGCCGCGGCGGCGATCAGGAAGGGCAGGAATCGAGACGCGGCACGACGGCGCGCGAAGGTGCGCAGGAGCGCGGAGGAACGAACGAGCGGAAAGGAACGAACGAGGCGAGCCATGGCATCCACCACTCGGAAAGGTGGCGGCATGGTACGCACGCGCGGCGCGATTCCATCGGCTGCGTGACGACTTCGGCCATGGGCCGGACGAGCGTCAGCGGTGGCGGGGTGGAAGTGGTGCCTGACGCCTTTCAGGGATCGCCGGTCGAGCGGCAGACGCGGGTGCCGGTGCGTTGGCAGATCTCTTCGGCCTCTGCGGCAGCTCCGAGCGAGAACTCGATCATCTGCGTCATCTCGCGTTCCGCGGCCCGCCCGGCGACGATGATCGGCTCGAAGCGCCAGCCACGGACAGCGCGGCGCACCGCGTTCTCGAACACGTTGCGCGGCTGCGCGTCGATGATCCGCACGCTGTGCACGCTGCCGTCCTCAGCGATCATGTAGCTGAACTTGACCCAGCCCTCGATGCCGTCGAGGCGCGCATCGACCGGGAATTCGGGATCGCGGCCGGCAATCGGCTTCAGCGTCCGCTGCGCATCCAGAACCGCGGCGCGACCCGGATCGACCGCGGACCCGGCGTTCGCCGGCGCCGAAGCGAGCGCGGGAGCAGCGGGCGGCGTCGTGGTCGCGGCAGACGGCGTGTCAGCGGGTGCGACGATCGCTTCCGTGCCGACAGCTGGCACGGATCCGCTTTCGGTCGCGGGGACGACTTCAGCCGGTGGCCCGGCCGCCGCAGATGAAGGACTGGCAGGAGCTGAAGGCGCAGAGGTCGGCGCATCGGCACTGCCCGAACCTTCACTTTGTTCGCTCGCCGCAACCGTCGCCGCAGGCATAGCGCCAGGCTCCGACTGCGCCTCTGGCGTCGCCTGTGCGAGCGTCGGCGCCGTCGCCTGCATGAACTCACGCACCGCATCGATGCCGGCGTTGCGCGCCTGCGGGATAACACCCGTCACCGCTGATGCGCCCGCATCGATCGTCGCCGCCAGCACGGAATTGTCGGTCAGACCGGCAGCCGCAGCAGCCTGTTCGGCCCCGTCCACGCGCGCGCCGCCCGGCTGCAACAGTCCACTGATACTCATGCCGAACACCGCGAGCATCGCGCCGACGCTCCAGTGCGTGGATACACGGCGCGGCTCGCGCGCGAGCACGAGACGCTTGATGCGTGCGACCAGCTTGCCGCCGTCGCTGCCGACGCTCGTCTGCAGGCCCGTCGACTGAGCGCCCGCGAGCTCGGCGAGCGCGCGTGCATAGCTCAGCGGATCGTTCGAGCGTGCGACGACCAGGTCGTCGCAGCACAACTCGCGCTCTTCGCGCACGACGCGCGACACCCAGCGCACGACCGGGTGGTAGAAGAGCAGCGTCTCGACCACGACCTGCAGGAGATTCACGATGTAGTCGTGGCGGCGCACGTGCGCGAGCTCGTGCATGAGGATCAGCTCGAGCTGCCAGGGCGTCAGGCCCGTGAAGGCGCTCACCGGAACGAGTATCACCGGACGCAGCCAGCCGACGACCAGCGGGACCGCCACGCGCGTGGAGCGGAGCACGACTACCGCGCGATGTACGTTGAGACGCTCGCGCAGCCGCGCGACGCGGGCGCGCCATTCGGCGCTGAGGGGTTCGACGTCCAGGCGGGTCAATCTGCGCACGGCGCGCCATTCGAACAGCAGGCGCGTGGTCATCAGGAGCACGCCGAGGCACCACACCAGGACGGTCCAGGGCAGATACGGATCTACGAACGCCCGCCAGTCCGCGACCGTCTCGACCACGCCCGGCTCGGCACCGACGACGATGGGCGCCGCGACGGTCGCAACGCTGGCCGCTGCACGGCCCGTTTCCGGTAGCAGCCACAGGAAAGTGACCACAGGCAGCGCCGCGAGGAGCGCGAGGTGGAAAAGTCCGATGTGGTAGCGGGTGCGTGCACCGGCATTCGACGCGATGGCCAGCGACAGACGGAACAGTACGCCGACGATGGCGCCCTGCCACAGGAAGTGCAGCAGCGTCCAGCCGAGGGAGGCCACCACTACCTCGACCATCGGCGAATAGAAGTCAGTCATGCGTCTCTCCCCTGTGCTCGCGCCTGTGCTGTCCGCGGCCCCAATGTTCTTAGTTCTGGATGTCCAGGCGATCAAGCAGGGCCCGGATCTCCTGGAGTTCCTCGGGCCTTACCCGATCGGCACCGCTCAGCGCCTGCAGCACCAGCTGCGAGCGCGAGCCGTCGAATGCCCCATCGATCAGCTGGCGGGTGAGCTGGCGCTGCGTCTGCTCGCGGCTGATGGCGGGCCGGTAGACATGGGCCCGCTGCGAGTCCTCGCGCTTCACCAGTCCCTTGTCCAGCATGATCTGGAGGAATTTGAGCACCGTCGTGTAGCCGAGGTTCCGGTCCACCCCGGAAAGCTCCTCGTGCACGCTGCGCACGGTGCTGGGCCCCAGGCGCCAAAGCACCCTGAGAATGTTGAGCTCGGCATTGGTCGGGCGCACCGAACGAGGCTCGTTTTTGCGTTTCATAGTTATCTCTTGGGCGGTGTAGCGGGACGCCGGGAGTATAAGTCAGACGAAGGGATTCGTAATCCGCAGCGGCAACCGCCGGCAACCTCGGCCTGGCGGCGTCGACGACGTCTGGGCGGCTGCGCCGACGTCCGGGCGGCAAGCCACGACGTCCGGGCGGCGGGCCACGATGTCCAGGGGGCTGCGACGACGTCCCCGGCGCCTGCGGCTACGGAGCCAGGGCAACACCGAGTTCGGGGTTCAGCCGTTGCCGCCGCGCCACGGTCCGGCCTGGGCCGAAGGCTGAGTATCGGACGGAGTCGCCGGAGCTGACATATTCCGGGCGCGGCCTGTGCGCTGCGGCACAGTTCGCGACTTTTTGTTGCCGGTCGTGAGAATCACCCCCGTCGTTTTTCGCTTTACCTAGTGAGGAGCGTGCATTTGGGCTGGGAAGCCCGCTCTCACGGATGACCTGAGATAAACCAGGCACGCACGGACGGTCCACGACTGTCCAACCTCCTTGTCGGAGCTCCGCAGCCGTCTCGTCCCGTCAGGGACGAGACGGCTCGGCATTTTGAAGGCCGGGCGAAGTGCCGGTCAGCGCGCCCGCCGGCACCGACTCCCCGTTCATGGCTCATTCACCCGTGCTGGGCTAAATTGCGCCCATGTCCCGCGCGCTCGCCTTGTTGATCCTCTGCGGCCTGTTCGCGTCTCCCGCATTCGCTTTCCATTGCGGGCATCGCCTCGTGCACGAAGGCGACACGCGCGGCGAGGTGCGGGCGAAGTGCGGCGATCCGGCGGAAGTGGACGTGCGCAGCGTCCTGCGCCGACCGGTGGTGTTCGTGCGCGGCCGGCCGTTCTACTCGAGTTTCGACTTCGTCGAAATTCCGATCGAGACGTGGACCTACAACTTCGGCCCCAACAAGCTGATGCGCCGCCTGCGCTTCGAAGACGGCCGGCTGGTCGACATCGAAACGCTCGGCTACGGATATCATCCGCGCTGATCCGGTTCTGGACCGATCCGGTTCTGGAACAGTTCTAACGTCCTGCGTTCCTTGCCCCGGCGATTCGGCGCGCGCATAGTGCGCCGCGCGGCAAACGGCCGAAAAAAATAATCCTGGGAGGAACGATGCGCAGTTGGGGACTTCTGTGTCTGATCCTGGGCGTGGGCGCCTTCATCCTGCCGATGATGAACATGCAGTTCGTCCTGCTCGACGTGTTCGGGCCGGAGAACACACCGCTGGTCGCAAGCGTCCTGATCGCCGTCGGCGTCGTGCTGGTCGCGCTCTCGCTGCGCAAGCCGAAGGAAGTGCCGCCCGCAACCTGACCGCCGAACAGAAAGGCCTCGAAAAAAGGGACGTCTCTCCCCGAGAGACGTCCCCGTTCCGTCCGGTTCCCGTCGCGGCTCAGGTCTTCTTTTTCTTCGCCAGCCAGCGCTCGACCTGTGCGTCCAGCACGTCGAGCGGCATTGCTCCGCCGGTCAGCACCGCCGTGTGGAACTCCCGCACGTCGAAGTCTGCGCCCAGCGCCGCGGCGGAACGCGCCCGCAGCTCCTTGATCTTGAGCTCGCCGATCTTGTACGACAGCGCCTGCCCCGGAATCGCGATGTAGCGTTCGGTCTCGGAGATCGCGACCGTTTCACCGACCGGGCGGTTGGCCAGCATGTAG
>Ga0187894_10004077_pt1 | contig 15905 bp, 9 predicted proteins | sample GBC1701081metaG_FD_136650 | JGI IMG/M metagenome (GOLD analysis project Ga0187894, IMG submission 136650) | White microbial mat communities from a lava cave in the Kipuka Kanohina Cave System on the Island of Hawaii, USA - GBC170108-1 metaG ... | reverse complement strand
GTCACCGTCACGGCAAATGCCTCAAGCAGCGGCGGCGGCACACAAAGCGGCAATTTCTCACTGAGTAAAGTTAAAGTTCAAAGCTTCACAACCAGTGTGGGCAACGGCAGAATGAAACCGGATGACAGTACTCCTTTCACGATTACGGGCAAGGCTGACTGGCCCGATGGGACGCTGACAGTAAAATTTAAAAAAGATGGCATCAATACGCCTGAAGTCACCGTTTCAAGGAGTCAGTCCAATCTTAAAATCTTAACAGGCAATGCTCCGCCTAATAGTCTTTTCATTGGGGATGCACAAGTCATCGTCTTTCAGGATGGCGCAAAGATTTCCAAAGATAATACAGGCGCTGCTTACTATGCGTATGATCCACCGGGTCCGGCTACGGCTGTCAGCCCTGATGGATACAATAGACTTGGCGGTATTGTGACGATTACGGGAACCGGATACAGAACATTTGGCGCCATAAAACCTGAAATTGTTGTCGAAGATTTGAGTTTTACGATTAATACGGTAAACTCAACGCAAGTCAACGGGTTGGTCTTGCGAGCGCCCAAGAAAGCGAAATCCTGTCAAATTGTTGGGCAGAATCCGTGTAAAAGAATTACCGTCAGAAATCCAGGTGGCAGAGACAGTGATAGGGTGACGAGCAATATACCTCTCTACAACCTGAAACCGGGTCCCGCGCCAGTGCCTGAAAGTCGTGTACCTGATTTTGGTTTTTCCATTGGCGGTACGCCAATAACAATTCGGGGTGACAATTTGGACTTTGCCGACAACGTAACGGTTGGTGGCACAGATGCCCCTATAGTTGCCCGATCAGAACATACTCTTGAGATACTCACATTGCCACATACTGCTGGAGCGAACAATTCAATCATCGTCTTTGATGTAGATGACACAGCCCCAGGCGGTACTACAGTGCCGGGCGGCAGTTTCCGTTACGACCCAACTCCTGTGACTGAGCTCGGGCTTCCTAACAAGGGAACTTATATTGTTGGTCCAGGCGAGGGAGTTGATCTTGTCGCAAATAGCATTTTGGTCAGCCAAACCATAAGTTGTATAACTAGCACAACGGTTGTTGTCTCTGCTGTACCTCGCCCACCTATCTTGTCTGAGGGAATACTGGCATTTAAGGCGGTTGGTTCTTATGATTGTAGACCTTGTACCTGTTCAGCGCAGAGTCCGCCTTGTCCTGTAACCATAGGGGGAACGATTAACTTCACATTGGCAAATACAAGCAACGCCAATGATACACGGCTTAGGCTAAGAGTAATTCGCACTACGCAAGTGATGTTTGATTCTCCACCGCCTCAGGGGTTGCCGCCGCGACAATGTGGCAATTTCTTCTAGTTAGCAATTGCTGAGAACGGGAAGGGGAGTGTAGAAGTACACTCCCCCTCCCGAGTCAAAAGGAAAAGTTATGAAACAGCTACAATTCATAAAAATGGCTTTAAGTATTGCCTTTGCAATGACCCTAATTATTACTGCCCCTTTATATACACTGGCTCAAACTTCTGGCTTTTCAATTTCTCCAATAGTGAGGCGTGGAGAGCCAAGCCCTGATAGGGGACATTTTTTTAATTGCGACGATTGCGAAGGTCGCATAAACGGAGCGCACGCTTTTAATAATAAAGGCGAGATGGGACTCGCTGCAGATACAGAGGGGAAATGTTATGATGCCCTTTTTTTCTTTTCCCCCGATGGCAGCAGTGTACTAGCTGATTCGTGTAGCGAAACCCCTTTTGGCAAGTTGGGCTATGGTTGGGTAAATGTTAATGAGCAAAGACAAGCCGTCTTCTTAGGGCTTCCGCTGGTAAATGATAGATTTGTTGCTACTTTATTCCTCTATACTTCAGGACAACTAAGGAAACTTGTTGCAGAGGGTGACCTAACACCGGCAGGCGGGATATTCAAAGGCTGTGGCTTCAGTGAACCGAGTATCAATGACAAGGGCGAAGTGGCGTTTGGAGCCTGCGCCGATAAAGATTTGATTGGTGAGAATGACGGCGTTTATATCTACTCGGAAGGGCAAATCCGCAAAGTTGCAATCTACGGCGACCCTTCGCCTATCGGCGGTTTTCTGGCGCTGAACTTTATTCCTGCGATCACGCCAATTCTAAACAATAACAGCGAAGTGCTGTTTCATGGCGGTGTCATTATTGAGCCGAATATTCCAGAGAAATACGGACTCTTTCTTGCCACTAAAGACGGCGTTAAGAAAATCATCGTTGATGGCGACCCGTTGACAGATGGTAATATCGTCTTTCCGCGTTCGCTTGGCATTGGTGACTTGAATGATAAATCGGAGGTTGTTTTCACCGTCAAAGTGCAGGGCAAAGCCGATACGGGCATCTATCTGAATGCCAACGGGCGCATCAGCAAAATTATGGCGCAAGGAGATGTCACGCCGATTGGTGGAACCTTTGCCACGCTCGAAGACCCGGATTTGATTGAGCGATTTCTTTTCATTAGACCGCGCATCAATGCCAATAGCGCCGTTGCTTTCCAAGCCAAAGTCATTGATGGCAGTTCAAAACAAGGCATCTTTCTCGCTTCTCCGAAAGCGATGCTGAAAGTCGTAGCCGTCGGCGATACGATTCCGACTGGCGAAACCATCAGAGAGATAGACACCTTTGCTCTTAATGACAATAGCGAAGTTGCCTTCTTTGCCTATGGCAGAAAGGGACATGAATTGCCGCTAGGCGTTTTCAAAGCCACGCCGGTTACGCCCGCCATCAAAAAACTCAAACTGAAACGCAAGAGCGGCGTGTTAGAATTGCGCGTCATTGGCAACAGTTTCATCACCAACGACACGACGATTGAAATCAATGGCGTAGCCCTTGAAGCGATGAGTTACCCGGAGGAAGCCCGCGAGGATGGCGGCACGACGCGCCAACTCAACAGCCGCGATGCCCGACTAGAGCAATTATTGACACCGGGACAAACGGTACAAGTAAAGGTCTTTAACTCGCTCACCAATCGTCGCAGCGACGAGAAAGCCTTTACCCGGCAATAACACTGCAACGAAGCAGATGGGAAAAACATTTTGTCAATCACCAGGAGGTCGTATGAAAAAGCGATTTATCAACAGTTCATTTTTTGTCTCAATCCTTCTCAGTTCGGTATTCCTGCTCCCCGCAATATCTGTCCTCGCGCAAGGTGGTTTCACCCTGTCTCCTGTCGTAACGCGAGGCGAACGAGTGATGGCAGGAGAGAAGGGACGATTCTTCACAAACGGTTTTGGATACTTAGCTGGATTATCTGCCCTTAACAATCAAGGTGATGTGGTCGTAATGTCGGAAGTGGGCGGCCGTTGCATTTATGGCTCTTACCTCATCAGCAAAGAGAGAGTCATTATTCTGGCTGATTACTTTTGCCATCCTTCCCCAATAGGCGCAATTACTACCTTCAGCATGGCAAATCTCAATGATGCTGGACAGGCGCTCGTGCTCGCACGGATCAATCATTCTTTTCAAGGACTGTTCTTATACGACAACGGCAGCTTAACCAAGATTGTTGCTGAAGGTGACGTAACGCCGCTCAACACGACCTTCAAGTATGTGCTATCGGCTTTCCTGCCTGTCGGACCAACCTTAAACAATCGAGGAGAAGTTGCCTTCGCTGCTATCACTGAAGACAGCAATGGACAAAGACAGGATGGGATATTTGTTTATGCAAACGGCAAGATTCGTAAAATTGTAGTAGATGGTGATGCGTCGCCCGTGTTCGGAAAATTTGGTAACCTTATTGATGCTCATGAACCAGCACGCATCAATGACAAAGGAGAAGTGTTGTTTTGCGCATCTTCGACATCTGATGATGGCAAGTCCATCTCTTATGGATTTTTCCTGGCTACAGATACCGGAATTAAGAAAGTCATTGCTGTGCCAGACCGTTTACCAATTGGTGGTTATTTTACTTCCTTCAGTTGCATTCCAGACCTAAATAATAGAAGTGAGATTGTATTTACTGCTGGCTATGGCGGTACCCCGGACTATCCCGCAGCCGTCATACTCTCATCTGAAGAACAACTGTACACTATTGCCTCAACGGGCGCTCCAACTCCGATTGGAGGCAAATTCTCCTTCCGCTCCATTAATACGATTGATAAGCCGCGAATCAATAATAACAGCGCCATCGCTTTTCTTGCGCCAATAGAAGGCGGCAGCTCCTCATCTGCAATCTTTCTGGCATCAAAAAAAGCGATGCTGAAAGTTGTCGCGGTCGGTGATAAATTGCCCGCTGGTGAAAAAGTCACCTTTCTGAATCAGTTTGCCTTAAATGACAATGGACAAATTGCTTTCTTTGCATTTGGCAGGAAAGGTAAACCGCTTGGTGTTTTTCTGGCAACGCCTGTCACACCTGAAAGCAGCATGATAGAAATAGTACAAAACGGCGGCGCGGTGGAATTGCGCGTCACGGGCAATAGCTTTATTACCAACGACACGACGATTGAAATCAACGGCGTGACACTTGAAGCCATGAGTTACCCAGAGGAAGCCCGCGAGGATGGCGGCACAACCCGACAAATTATCAGCCGCGATGCCCGGTTGGAACAATTATTGACACCGGGACAAACGGTACAAGTAAAGGTCTTTAACTCGCTCACCAATCGCCGCAGTGAAGCGAAAGAGTTCACGCGCTAGATTGGTCATCGTGAGTTTTTAATCTTGAAGGGTTCTGGTCTGAGAAAAGAATCTGACTTTTGAGGTTACATTCCCAGCGAATTTTGGCGGGTGCGGCGGATGGGAAGGGATTATCCGGCTCCATCTGCTGTATCCACCGCATCTGCCGGGAATCAGCATTGCAAAGCAAGCCGCTTCCATTCTCGGCATCATTTTCTGCGCCGCTCTGCCTGCCGATTCTCAGCGCCTTATGTTATCGTTGCAGAGATGAAAGTGATACCACTCGGCACGAGTTCCGGTAAGCCGACTCTGAAACGTAATGTCAGCGCCCTCGCTATTGCCCGCGAAGGCGAGTGGTTGTTATTTGATTGTGGCGAAGCGACGCAAACGCAGGTCATTCGCGCCGGACTCAGCCCGCAACGCCTCACCGCTATCTTTATCACTCATCTGCACGGCGACCACTTCAACGGGCTACCCGGTTTTCTTTCCACCATGGGCATGGATGGCAGACAACGCGAATTGACCCTCATCGGTCCCGTTGGCATCCGCGAATATCTCGACACGCTGACACGCTTGAAAATCGCCTATGTCAATTACCCGCTCACCTTGCGCGAATATCGCCGCGACGACTTGCCGCGAGAGACATTGACGCCGGTTTATGAGACTGCCGATTACATCGTTTCGACTTGTCCGCTAGACCATCGCATCTTTGCTATGGGCTATCGCCTCGACGAAAAACCGCGCCCCGGCAAGTTCAATCTCGAACGAGCGCAGGAACTCGGCATTCTGCCGGGACCGCTTTACGGTAAGTTACAATCCGGGCAGGCAATTCAACTTAGCGATGGCAGAACGATTCAGCCGTCTGAAGTGGTGGGCGAAGCGCGGGCAGGCAAATCGGCGGCGTATTGCACCGATACGCGCCCCTGTGCGGCGGGCGTCAGACTCGGACGCGACGTTGACCTACTGATTCACGAAGCCACCTATACCGATGATCTGCGCGACGAAGCCAATCATTACGGGCATTCGACAGCCGCACAGACCGCCCGTGTTGCCAGCGAAGCCAACGCCAAACGATTGTTGCTGACGCATTTCAGTTCGCGTTATCCCGATCCGACGCCAATTCTCGACGAAGCGCAAATCATCTTTCCTAAAGCCCTTCTTGCTCAGGATTTGCTTGAGATTGACGTTTGAGTGAGTCAGGCAGCAGAGGAAAGTTCAGAGTACAACCTTTAGGTTGCTGTTTGAATCAGGCAACCTAAAGGTTGTACTCTGAACTTTCGCTCTTTCTTTTAAGCCGCTCTAAGGGTACGAAGCGAAGAAACTACTCCGTAACCTCCGCGACTTTCGCATTGACGCGCTTCAAAAATCGTTCTACGTCAACGGCAGCGCGGGTATGTATGCCGTCGCCGATTTTGTCCGTGCTGTCGTGCGCTTCAACATCAAAGGTCACGCTGTTGCCTTCTATGCCAGTGACGGTTGCCTTGACGGTGACTTTTGCGCCAACCGGCGTCGCTGCCAGATGCCTGACGTTGACCACTGTGCCGACCGATACCCAACATTCCGGCAGGTAGTCAGAGATTGCTGAACCGGCGGTATTTTCCATGTGCAGAATCATAATCGGCGTACCATAAACGGCGGGCATCGCCGCGTGAAAATGGGCGACCGTCATCTCTTCTGTAACGATTAGCTCCTGTGTCGCTGTCGCGCCGATAGGGATTTTTTCTGTGGCTATCATCCTCTTACCTCAAGTGTATTTTCCGATGCTGCGATTCTATCGTTGTGATAAAGAAAAGACCAGAACGCGACTCTGTAATTGCCTATCGCGCCTGTCGCCGGACGTTGAAATTGCCGGTTGATAAAATGTACGTTTATGATACTATAAAGGGAGATTGTCGGAACCGGCAGGAATGTGGTTTTGTGCTTGCCGGTGGCAGCCAATGCAGAAACGGTTTACAGAAAACCGAGAGTCGGGATGAAGGGATGAACGAGTGAAATGAGTCTGGAGAGTCCAGGGCGTCTGGAAAGTCTGGAGAGTGGCTGTAGAGATGAAGGGGGAAACTTGTTTTGCGGCTCTGCGTTGCTTTTTTGCGGCTGTGCCGCTTGGAGGTGCGGAATGGCTTCGCCTTTCCGGCAGGCTGACTCTCTTTCTCCAGCGGCGGCGCTGCAAAAACAGCGCCAACGCCGTGCAAAAAATAGCAGCGTTGCAGAAATGAATTGCAGAAATGAAAAATGGCAGCGCTGCAAATGGTTTTGCCATCTACTTCGCCGCGATGATGCAGAAAATGGCAGCGATACGATTTCTGGCGCAGATAGTGAAAGAAGTAATTTTGTAAGCGCGATACAAGATTAGCGCAGCACAAGAAAAAAGCGCCAATCCGAACACGATAGTTAGAAAAATGGCAGCGATGTAGAGGAGATTTACAAATGACGACGCAGAATTTTGCGCCAATGCAGTTGGTTTGCAGTGCAAACACAGAAAGCGGTATAAAATCTGTACGAATTTAGTACAGAATTAAACACGGATAAACGCGGATGTGGCGAATTGACGCGGCTGGTTCTCGGTTGGCGAAAAAAAGCGCCAATGCAGAAACCATTTGCAGAAATGAAAAATGGCAGCGATGCAGTTTCTCGTGCGGTCTTTGGCGCTGAAAATGGCAGCGATACAGATCATTGTGCGGATGGCGTATAAAAAAATTGCGCCAATGCAGATGAAATTGAGTTAGAGAAAGGAGGTATTCGGTAATTGCAATACAACAATAAAGCAGCGCAATGAAAAAAGCGCCAATGCGGTTTGCCGTGCAGTCTGTCGTGCAGAAAATGGCACAGATGGTTTTCATCGTGCAGTGAAAAAAAAGCGCCGATGGAGTTCATCAGGCAATGCGGTTTGCAGAAATGAAGGCAGCGCGGCTGCCGGGATTTGGGCAGCCGCGTCAGACATCTGCGTCTTGACGAAGCGGCGGCACAATTCTACTCTCGAATGTAAGATGAATTTTATTGTGCAAATGGCGCTTCGGGAATTGCGCTCGTCGTGGCGCAGGTTGTTGTTCTTCTTTTTGTGCATCGCTATCGGCGTTTGTGCGATTGTCGCTTTGCGCTCAATGATTCAAAACGTCAATCGAGCCATTACCGGCGACGCTCGCGCTATTTTGACCGCTGATGTGCAAGTGGACACAGACCGCCCTTGGACGGATGAGCAACTGGCAATCATCAATAAACTGGCGGCTGCGCCACGGGTCACGGGTCGCGTTGAAACCATCGAATCGGCGACCATGGTGCGTCCGGCGGATGAGAAGAACGAAACCGCCATGATGATCGAACTCAAGGGCATCGAATCGCCTTACCCGTTGGTCGGGGATTTTATCCTGCGTGACGGTTCGCGTTTCGATCACTCATTGCTTGCCAATTTCGGCGTGGTGGTTGCGCCGTCGTTGCTTGACCGTTTGAATCTGCAAGTCGGCGAGCAGATCAAAATCGGCGAAGCGGCCTTTACGATTCGCGGCATCTTCGACAAGGAACCGGGCGTCACCGGCGGCTTTCGTCTTGGTCCGCGAGTCTTTATTGAACGCAGCGCCGTTGAGGCAACCGGGCTTACCGGCTTCGGCAGTCGCGCCCGCCGCAAGATTCAATTCGCCACCGTTGAAGGGCAAGCCGAACCGTTGAAGAAGCAATTAAAAGACGGCTTGAAGGCGTATGTTATCAATGTGCGCTCGTACCGCGATTCGCAGGAGAATCTCAACGATTCGCTGCAACGCGCTGAAGATTACCTGTCGTTGACGGGGTTGGTCGTTCTGGTGCTTGGCGGCATCGGCATCTCGAATGTCACCCGCGTCTTTGTCGAACAGAAGAAGAAATCCATCGCCGTTTTGAAGTGCATCGGCGCAACCGGCAGGCGCGTCACCATTGCTTATCTGGTGCAGATTCTGGCGCTCGGCTTTTTCGGCAGCGTTCTCGGCGTGGCGCTGGCGCGTCTGGTTCTGGCTATCGTGCAATGGAAATTTGCCGCGCTGCTGCCCGCCAACCTGAGCTATGATTTGCGCCCTTCTGCGGTGCTACAGGGGTTGGGCATTGGCGTACTCATCTCGCTGCTCTTTTCGGCGTTGCCGCTATTGCGAATCCGCAAAATCAAGCCGAATGTGCTATTGCGCGATGATGTCGCCCCGGTGAAATCGCGCTTCGATCTGTTGCGCTGGCTGACAGGCGTAATCGTGCTGCTCGGCTTGGTGGCTTTGATTTCGTGGCAGGCGGGGTCGTGGAAAGTCGGCGTCTTTTTCTTAGGCGGGCTGGCGCTGACGGCGGGGATTCTTTACGGGGCGGCAAGCCTGCTGATTGCTCTGGTGCGGCGCACTAAACGGCTTCAATCTTTTGCCATGCGACAGGCAATCAACAGCCTCTATCGTCCCGGTAATCAGACGCGGGTGATCATTATGGTCGTGGGCTTAGGGGTCTTTCTGGTCATCGCCGTCCGCTCGCTGGAAAAGAATCTGCTGCGCGACCTCGATTTCGGCAAACGCTCGAATATGCCGAATATGTTTCTGATTGACGTGCAGAAAGACCAGCAAGCGCCACTCACCGAATTCATCAAAAAAGAGACCGGCGAAGAACCGCTTTTAGTGCCGACCATTCGCACCCGCATGACCTCAATTAACGGGCGCGATATTGATTTTGAGCAGGAAGAGATGAAGCGCGAACGCGGCAGATTGGGGCGTGAATATGTCGTCACCTTCCGCCCGTATCTCGAATACAACGAGCGCGTCGTCGAAGGCGAATTCTGGAACGAGCAACCATCGAGCGAAGCGGAAATTTCGATTGAAGAGAGTATGAAAGGGCTGCTTGGTTTGGGCGTAGGCAGCAACATCACTTTCGATATTCAAGGGCGCAAGATTACCGCTAAAGTGTCGAACATTCGCAAAGTGGATTGGCGTAATTCGCGCACCGGCTTTATGGTGCTGTTTCGTCCCGGTACTCTGGAGAATGCGCCGCAAATGCTCGTCGGGGCAATCAACGGACCGACCGATGAACTGGAAAAATCGCGCTTCGAGAGCCGGATGCTAAATCAGTTCCCAAATCTCTCGGTGATTGATGTGACGGAAATCGTCCGTTCGATTACCCGCATTATTGACAACGTGACCTTGACGATTACCTTTACCGGGGCGTTTGTCTTTTTGAGCGGCGTCTTGATTTTGATTGGTTCGATAGCGATTACGAAATTCCAGCGCGTCTATGAAGCGGCAGTATTGAAGACATTGGGAGCCAAGCGCAAAACCCTGCTGGCGATTCTGCTTGCTGAATATGGCTTGCTGGGGCTGGTGTCAGGATTGATAGGCGCATTTACGGCAGAAGGCTTGTCTTATGCAACTTCAAAATACATCTTCCAGATAGACTGGACTTTCGCGCCACAATTAAACATAACGGGCGTTGCCGCAACGATTTTATTGGTAACCATCGTCGGCGCAATTTCAACGCTCGATGTGCTGACCCAGAAACCACTCGGCATCTTGAGAACCCAGTAAAATGACAAGTTACTTTTGCTTAAGGAAGGTTAAATGATTACAAACGGGTATTGGACAGTTCATGGGAAAATAGCTGTTGGCACTATTGTCACGCATATCAAGTATGGTGAAGGAATCATTGTATCTGTTCAAAACAAATCCTTCCGAGTGCAATTCTCATCGCAAAAAAATAAAATAGAATTCAATGCTTGGGAACTCGAGGATGCGATTGCCATAGGAGCCAACATCAATCATATCCGTTACGGAGAAGGGAGAATAACTAATATCGAAGGTGAGTACATTTCCGTGGATTTCGGACACAGAGGAGGACTTAAAAGGTTCAATTGCAATGATACTCTAGCATCTTTAAAGTTAGCCACTCAGGCACAACTCGCTCAGTTTATAACAATGAGGCAGCCCAAGGATAACGAAAAATCAGGGAAGGAAAAATTAGAACTTACTATAAAAACTTATCAGATTCACAGTCTTTACCATATAACACACATCAGCAATCTATCTGATATTCTTCGAGAAGGTCTTCTATGCAAAAATGCTTTAGACAAAGCTTCAAAAAAGTATGTTGATATTTCAGATGCGGATATTCAGCAGCACCGCCATACGAAAAAAATTTCTTTAAACAATCTCTCCATCCATGACTGCGTACCGCTATTTTTATCACCCAAACCACCAATGTTAAGCGCCCGAAGAGAACAACAAGCTGAGATAATTTACATTCATGTAAGCCCTGAAATTTTCGTTATAGATGATGTGGTTTTCACCGACGGAAATGCAAGAAGTAATAGTACTCGCTTTTATAAAAACTTGGATGATTTCAACAAACTCGACTGGAATATACTGCGGAAAACCTATTGGAACGATAAAGATGAAAAAAAGAATTCTGAAAATAAGCGTCGCAGAGCCGCAGAAGTGCTTGTCCCACAATGCGTACCTGCATCTCATATACGAAAAATCACCGTCAGAAATCGTCCTGCTCAATTTCGGGTATTAGAAATACTCAAGGAAACAGGTCAAAAAATGGATGTGGTAATTGACGAAAATTTTTACTATATTCAAACACAGGACAATATTTTGTTTTGGAGTAATGAAGATGATTAGTTATGTCTGTGGCGACCTATTTGATAGCCAAGCACAAGCCTTAGTCAACACTGTCAATTGCGTTGGGATCATGGGTAAAGGAATCGCTTTAGCATTCAAGAAGAAATACCCTGATATGTACCATCATTATAAAAGAGATTGTGAGTCAGGCAAAATTCAGCCTGGAATCCTTACATTATATAGAAATACAGATCCCTGGATTATCAATTTTCCAACGAAGCGACATTGGAAGAGTCCCTCCCGTATAGAGGATATAGAGGCAGGGTTAAAAGACTTCATTGAACGCTATAAAGAATGGCATATTGCCTCCGTTGCCATGCCCGCTTTGGGGTGCGGACATGGAGGCTTGGATTGGAAAAAAGTTCGTCCTCTTATGGAAAAATATTTAGAGAACCTAGATATAAATATAGAAATATATGAGCCTTCTTTCTCCTCTCAAAAAACGGAAGAGTTAGTTACAACTCAAATAAGGTCAAAAGAGGTCTGGGTTGAAAGCCCTACCGATTTATTTGGAAATTCTATAGGTACTGCGCTTAAAAAGCGCAGAAAGCGCAGAAAACTGAAGGAGGCAAATGCAAGTTGAATAATTCGCAAATCCAAAGTTCTTTTTGTTCTTTATTGTACCATATCTAAAAATTCAACCAGCATGAGTGAGACGCCCTCAACCATGAGAATGCTTATAGCCATTTTACTTCTCTCGCTTGCCGTATTTGGACAGAACAGCAACAAACAAAAATCAGGGCTGAGTATCACTTATATCGGCAATGAAGGTATTGTAATTGAAACGGGTAAGCAACAGATTGTGATTGACGGGCTGCACGACAAATATCTGATGTATACGACGCTGGAACAGCCACAACTTGATGATTTAATCAATGCCCGAAAGCCGTTTGAGCGCGTCAGTCTCATCCTTGCCAGCCATTTTCATCTCGACCATTTCAATGCAAAGATGGTTGGCGCTCATCTGCAAAATAACCCCAAAGCCCGCTTTATCGGCACACAGCAGGCGGCAAATGATTTTGCCAAAGTCTTTGCCGGATTTGAGCAAATCAAAGACCGCGTACAACCGACAATGCCGAATTTCAAAGAACGTATAGACCTGACTTTCGGGGATGTCAAAGTCAGCGTTTTGCGCTTGTGGCATTCTGGACCCTTACGGGCAACCGAAAATCTTGGCTATTTACTGACCGTCAACAGTAAGAAATTACTGCACGTCGGCGACGCCGATATGAGCGTCGAAAACTATGAGCCATATAAGCTAACTAGTGAAAAGATTGATGTTGCTTTTCTGCCATATTGGTATCTGCTGGACAGCAAAGGGGCGGCTTTTGTGCGCCAGCACATTCCGGCAAAACAGGTTGTCGCCGTTCACATCCCACCCGCCGATGCAGAAAGCGTTACAAAAAAGATAAAAGCCGCTTACCCGGAAGCCATCTGCTTTACATCTCTGATGGAGCAGCGAACTTTTTAACGCATAAACTGATTTGAAAAACGACTACAAAAGATGAAAAAATAGAGGTGCAGCAGTATGCCTGTACAATTCTGCAGGACTGGATAAGCGATTGACAGGCGCAGGTCACTTCCTTATATTGTGGCTTACTTTTAATAGGAGTCTATACGTTGTGGTCGCCCGCCCTCAGCGTCCGCATATTTGCTTCGATGTTCAGATTAGAAAAACTGGAAATACACGGCTTCAAATCCTTCGCGGATAAGACCACGCTTGCCTTCGGCGAAGGCATTACCAGCATCGTCGGTCCGAATGGTTGCGGGAAGTCTAACATAAGTGAAGCGATCTCATGGGTGCTTGGCGAGCAGTCGGCAAAGAGTCTGCGCGGCGGCAAGATGGAAGATGTTATCTTCAACGGCACACGCGACCGCAAACCGACCGGCATGGCGGAAGTCATTCTGACGATGATGGCGACGCAGGATATTACCTCGCGCAATGCGGAAGACAAAGAGAAGAGCGACGAAGAGGAGTATCAGGAAGCTCTCGAAAATGCCGAACGCGCCGCCGCTACTGCCCGCACACTGGTTCAGGAGTTCACGCCGAAAGAAGAAGCCGATACGCAAGCGGCTGAGGCGTCCGCAACACCCGTGCAAGTAACTGAGCCACCTACTGCACAAGCGAATGAACCGGAAGCAAGCGCCGTTGTTACGGCTAGTGATATGGCTGCGCCGCTTGTTGCGCCTGACGATGCACAAGCTAACGCTGAAACGGCTACGCAAACAGAAGCCGCACAAGTACAGGAAGACGGCGCTCTGTCAGAATCAGTTGCGGTAGCCGATGAATTGCCCGCAAGCAAAGCGGCTGAGGCGAAAGCGAAAGTTAAAAAGCCGAAGAAGAAAGCCGTTGCCGTGATGGCGGGTGAGCGCGTCACCATTGCCCGACGGCTCTATCGTTCGGGCGACAGCGATTACTTTATGAACGGGCGACATTGCCTGTTGCGCGATATTCAAGACCTCTTTGCCGGAACCGGACTTGGTGGCGCACATTACGCCATCATCGAACAAGGGCGCATCGGACAGATTCTCTCGTCGAAGCCCTTAGACCGCCGCGCTCTGATTGAAGAAGCCGCCGGCATTACCAAATTCAAAGCCCGCAAACGCACTACCGAACTACGGCTCGAATCTGCCCGCCAGAATTTGCTGCGCCTCAACGACATCATCAGCGAAGTCGAGCGTCAGGTGAACAGCCTCAAGCGACAGGCGCAACGGGCGCGACGCTATAAACGATTGCGCGAAGAGATGCGCGGCTTGCAACGCTTCGTCTTTGTCGCCGATTATCACCGGCTGGAAGAAGCGAGCCTTCAGCTTACAGAAAATCTCGTCACCGCAACGCGAGAGCAGCGCGAACTGGAAGCCCAATTGGCGCAACTCGAAACCGAGTATCAGGCAGTTTCCGGCGACGCCCGCCTTGCCGAAGACCGTTTGGCGGAACTGAAAGAACAGGCGGCGACGATTGCTCTACAGGCTGACCGCGCCCGCAATCAACGCACTTTCGACGCCAAACAGATTGACGAACTGACGGCGCGAATTGAACGACTTAAACAGGAGAATGAAGAACTGGAATTGCGGCTCACGCAACTCGATGCCAGCAAGAGCGAACGCCTTGCACGATTGAAAGCTCTGGAACGGGAACTCTCTGCTGCACAGATTGAACTGCGCCAGCACGAAGAAACCTACGCTCAAGAGAATGTCCGACTGCGCGACGCCGAAGCCGAACTTGAGCAATTGCGTCAACAGATGCTGCGCGAGATCAGCGCCACCGAACGGCTGAAAAATCTCAGCATCAGCCTCGAAGAATCGCTCCGTAAACTGGAACTGCGGCAAACCAGCCTCAGCAATGAACTGGAAAAAGCGACGGCACGACTTGATGAAACCGCAGCCGAATATGCCCGCGTCGGTGATGAAATCGAAGGCGGCAGACTCCGAATCGCCGAACTATCCGACGTGATTACCACCCGCGCCACGATGCTGCAAGAATTCCGCGCTCAAGCCAGCGCACAACAGCAAAATCTGAATCGCACGAGAAGCGAATGCGGCGCGGCGGAACAGCGTTTGAAATCGCTGGAAGACCTCGACTCGCATCACGCTTACTATTCCGATACGGTGCAGCAGATTCTGTCAGGCGAACAAGCGGCAAAGATTAACGCGCTCGGCACATTGGCGGATTTTGTCCATGTTGAAGCGCAATATGAAAAGCTCATCGAAAGCCTCTTCAACCGCGAATTGCAGTGTGTCATGGTTCCGACCATTGACGATGCGCTTGCCGGGGTTGAGTTTATCAAAGCCTCAGAGCTAGGCAGCGGGGCATTTCTGGTTGTCGGCTTTCACGGCGGCGAAGATGACTCACCAGATAATTCCGAACCTGATGAATGGAATCTGGATGATGAGGAAGATTTCGCCTCTGACCTGAATCCGCTGTCGCGTCAAGACAGAGTTGAGCCGACGCCAAACAGACTCAGGACTCAGGACTCAGGACTCAGGACTCGCTTTCAACTGGAGGCGTTGACGGCGGGCGATCTGCTCGGCATTCGCCCGGAAATTAAAGCGGTTGTTGAACGCGCTTTCCCTGCCAAGTTTGCCGCCCTTGTCGCTCCCGATATGGAAGCGGCGTTGCACCTTTCGATTGAAAATCCACACCGCGTCTATGTCACCGTCGAAGGCGAGCAGGTCATCAACGGGCGCTTAATCGTCACTAACGGCATTGACGCCAGAAAAGGCACGTCCCTGCTGGCATTGAAACGCGAAATTCGGGAATTGCGGACACAGGCAGAGCAGTTGCACAAAGTGGAAGAAAATCTGGCGGCGGCATTAACCATTACCGAAGAGCAGATTGCCGCAACCGATGAAGAGAAAAGCCAGTTCGATAACGAATTGCGGCAGAATGAGAAAGAAGCAGCCGGACGTGATTCGCATTTTCAAGGGCTGGCACGCGAACTCGAACGCGCCCGTCAATATGTGCGGGTTGTGGAAGGCGACATCGAACAGGCGGCAACCGAACACCAGGAACTGCAAACCCGTATCGAAAATCTGAATGCTGAATTGCAGACTGCCGAAGCCTCGCGTGACCGCGTACAACAAGCCCTTACCGAAAAACAGACGGCGTTTGTGGAGATGCGCTCCGGTGCGGAAGCCTTTGCCGAAAAACTCTCAGCATTACGCGCTTCGG
>Ga0187894_10004076_pt1 | contig 15908 bp, 17 predicted proteins | sample GBC1701081metaG_FD_136650 | JGI IMG/M metagenome (GOLD analysis project Ga0187894, IMG submission 136650) | White microbial mat communities from a lava cave in the Kipuka Kanohina Cave System on the Island of Hawaii, USA - GBC170108-1 metaG ... | reverse complement strand
GCGCGAGGAACGCCGCGTCCGACGACGCGAAGCCCATCGCGCCGGTTGTGAGCGCGCTCACCGTCAGCCCGGAGACCAGCCAGCGTCGCGGCGAGCCGGAGACGGCTCGAGTCGTCGCCAGCAGCGCTCCGGCCAGGTAGCCGGCGAAGTTGGCGGAGGCGAGAAAGCCCGCGGCGGCCTTCGTCATGCCGAGGTCCTCGACCATGAGGGGCAGGATCGGGGATGAATCGGTCGCGTCCGCCGATGGCGCGCGCCGCCTCGACGTAGAGGTTCTCGCGGGCGGACAGGACCTCGCGCGCACGAGCCGTGCATCGGCCCGCACCGCCGAGAGCGAAGATAGGATGAAGCCCGGCTGGCCTCCCCGCTTAACGTGGTGGCAGACACTGCCCCACAAGAGCACTCGCGGTCAACGCCGCGGGAACGCCAGATCTACATCCTCGCCGAGGGCGGGGAGGTCGTCGACCGAGAGCGAATGGGTCGCCCGTTGCCTCGCGGCCCTCGGCCACGACGTCATCGTCGCCGACCCGAACTTCGCCCCCATGTATGCGACGCGCTCCCGCAAGGTCAAGACCGACCGGCGCGATGCCCGCGCCCTGGCCGAGGCCTGCCTGCTCGGCGCCTACCGCCCCGCCCATCGCCTCTCCGATGCCCAGCGCCACGTCCGGGGCCGGTTGGTGGTCCGCGACGCCCTCGTCCGGACACGCACGCGCTACATCTCCGTCATCCGGGCCCTGCTCCGGCAGCACGGCTACCGCGTGCCCTCCGGCAGCGCGGAGCACGTCATCCAGCGTGTCCAGCGCCTGCCCCTGCCCGGCCGCTTGCTCTCGGTCGTCGCCCCGCTGCTCGCCCTCATGCGGCCCCTCAACCAGCAGCTCGCGTATTCCGACGAGCGGATCGAGCATCTCGCCGTCCAGGATCCCCGCGTGCCGCGCCTGCGCTCCGTCCCCTGCATCGGCCCCGTCACCGCCGCTGCCTTCCTCGCCGCGGTCGACGATGCCCAGCGCTTCCGCCACGCCCATCAACTCGAAGCCTATCTCGGCCTCGTCCCCCGCGAGTACAGCTCCGGCGAGACGCAGCGGCGCGGGCCGATCACCAAGGCCGGCCACTCGCGCACCCGCTGGCTCTTGATTCAGGCCGCCGTCTCCATCCTGCGCCGGCACCCGCCGCAGGCCGAGGCGCTGCGGACCTGGGCCCTGCGCATCGCCGCGCGCCGCGGCAAACAGGTGGCCGTCGTCGCCCTCGCCCGGCGCCTCGCCGGCATCCTCTATGCGCTGCTGCGCGATGGCAGCGTGTTCGAGCCCCAGTATGTTCGGCCTCCGCGGCCCACGGCGGCCGCCCTCGTGAACGCGTGAACCAGTCGATGACGCCCTGACGATGCGGACCCGGATCTCTCGCAGGTTCGATGGGTGGGTGAGCGCGACATGTTGCTTGGCCGCTGTCGCAGGGCCGCCGCGTAGATGGCGCCCCCACCCTTCGAATCCCCTCATGCGCCGGCGAGCAGCCCTCGCCCTTCACGAGCGCGAATACAAGGCTGACAGAACCTCGCGAGATCGGCCCCATTGTCACAGGCCCGCCGTGAACGAAACAGATCTCAACTTCAGAGGGAGGGATCGCGTGGCGACTTGACTCGGCCAGCCGGCTTCATACAAGCCGGCATGACTTTTTCACGCCCGGTGACACGGACCATTCACGCTCCCCCGGGATAGAAGAGGCCGAGGGCACATGGGCCAGGGCAAGCGCGCGAGCTTCGTGGTGCGGGCGATCCAGGATCGGCGCGGGCGGGTGAGCGGCGTCATCGAACGCGTCGCGACGGGGGCCAAGGAGGCATTCACCGGAATGGAAGCGATCGGGCGCGTCATCACAGAGATGCTCGAGCGCGAGCGGTCGTCGCCGCCGGACGTGTCGAGTGGCCGGACGCCGCGAGCCCCAAGGGCCCGGCGGCCATGACCGCGCGGCGGCAGTTCCTCGCGACCGCGGCCGGGATCGTCGCGGCGGGCGCGGCAGCGACGGTCCGCGCGCCGTACGCCATCGCCCAGCCCAAGATCCAGTGGCGCATGTCCACGAGCTGGACTCCGGCGCTCGGCGTCCAGAGCGCGGCCCAGCGAGTGGGGAAGCTCGTCGATGAGATGAGCGGGGGCCGGTTCCGGATCGACGTCTTCCCGGGTGGCCAGATCATGCCGCCGTTCGCCTGCTTCGAAGCCACCTCGCAGGGGACGATAGAAGCCTTCATGGGCGCCTCCTACTACCGCCCGACACCACGACCGTCTTCGGGTTCAACAAGAAGTCGTACGACGCGGTCCCCGTCGACCTGCAGCGCATGCTCGACCACGCAACCGCCGCGGTCGACGTGTACGGCCATCGCGGCCACCACGCCAAGAACGCGATCGCGCTCGAGCGGCTCAGGACGGAGTTATCCCGACAACGAGCAACGAACGATCGACGACGAATCTACCGCGCCGTTCGTCAGGAGAGTCGACTGATGGAGAAGAGCCCGCCGCCGCTGTCGCTTGCCGGCGCCCTTTCGCTGCCGCTGCCGAAGGGCCGGCGGTCCGCCGAGGTGCTCGTCGATGGCGACCTCGAGATCCGCTTCTACGCGCCCAAAGGCCACGACCCGCAACCCCCTCACAATCGCGACGAGATCTATGTCGTCGCGGCGGGAAGAGGTAAGGTCCGCGTCGGTGACCGCGTCGATCCAATCGAGGCCGGTGGGCTGATCTTCGTCGCCGCCCACGAGGTCCACCGCTTCGAGGATTTCTCAGACGATTTCGCGGTCTGGGTCGTGTTCTACGGTCCAGTGAAAGCGAGAGGAGGCGGACATGACCAAGCTGTCTGAGGAGATGAAGCAACTGGTAGAGCGGCAACGGTTGGGCTTCGTTGCCACGGTCTGCCCCGACGGTACGTCGAGTGTCTCTCCCAAGGGAACCGTGTCCATCCTCGATGACGAGCACCTTATCTTTGCGGACATCCGATCGCCCGGGACGGTCTCCAATCTGCGCACAAATCCGAACGTCGAGGTGAACGTCGTCGACCACTTCATCCGTAAGGGTTACCGCTTCAAGGGTACGGCCCGGGTGCTGGATTCCGGCCCGGATTTCGATCGTCACGTGGAGTGGTTCTCCAAACGCGGCGTGTTTGACGCCCGGCGCCGGATTGGAGCCATCGTGACTATTCACGTCGATCACGCGCGGCCACTGATCTCGCCTGGCTACGATCACGTCCCAGACGAGGCCACGGCGCGAGCACACTGGCTCAAGTACTACGTCGGTAAGACCGGTGCCGGATAACATCACGATCAACCTGACGTCGGCTTCGCGTTGCTCAGCCGCCGCAGGTTATCGTGCGCGTTCAAGGGCGGGTCGAGGTCCTTCCGCTTCCCGCGCCACTGCTCCGCGATCTCAAGAAGATCGCGGCCGAGGTCGTCCGCGCGGAGGTCGGGAAGAGCCCGATGACCCGGAAGGTTCACGAGGCCTTCACCAGGTTCCAGGCTCTGGTGGGCCCGTGGGATCAGGTGGCCGAGGGCGCGTACCAGCAGTCCGTCCGGGGGTAGCAACTGCATCAGTCGCCCGTCGGGCGAATAGGGTAGAATGCCCCAACTCGCGGCGTGGCGGGGCGTGGTGAGGACACCGACTGGATGATCGAGGGCCGTCGATTCATCGCGAAGGCCAGCGGACTGGCGGTGGCGGCTGCCGCCCCTGTCGTCGACGCGCCATCCGTCATCGCCCAGCCGAAGGTCCAGTGGCGGCTGTCCACCACCTGGACGAAGTCGTTCGACGTCCTGCAGGGCGTGACGCAGCGGCTCGTGACACCAGGAAGGTGCACGCGTCGTTCGCGAAGTTCCAGGCGCTGGTGAGCCCCTGGGACCGCGTCGCCGAAGGGGCCTATCATTCCCTCGTCGAGAGCTGAGGAGATCCCGTGAGCGAGCGACGCCGGTTCATCGCGACGGCAAGCGGCCTCGCCGTGGCGGCCGCCGCCAGGGCGATCGACGCGCCCGCCGTCATCGCCCAGCCCAAGGTCCAGTGGCGGATGTCGACAGCCTACACAGCCTCGTTCGACATCCTGCAGGGCGCCGCGCAGCGGCTCGGGCAGACCGTCGAGGAGATGAGCGGAGGGCGATTCCGCATCGAGGTGTTCCCGGCCGGCCAGATCATGCAGGCCCTGGAGTGCTTCGACGCCGCCTCAAAGGGCTCCATCGAGGCATTGATGGGTTCGCCGCAATACTGGAGCGGCCGGGAGACCGCGATCGAGTGGTTCGCGACAATCCCGTTCGGGATGAACCCCGAGGGCATGGCGGCCTGGTATTACCAGGGCGATGGGCTCAAGCTGATGGAGGAGGCGTACGGCGCCTTCAACCTTGTGCCGCGCCCGGCCATGGCGGACGCGCCCCAGATGGCCGGCTGGTTCCGGAAGAAGATCAACACGACCGCCGACTTCAAGGGCCTCCGGATGCGGATCGTCAACCTCGGCGGCAAGGTCTACGCGAGAGCCGGGGCCACGACGGTGCTCATCCCGGGCGGTGAGATCTATGCCGCGCTCGAGCGGGGGGTGATCGACACCGCCGAATGGATCGGGCCCTACTACGACATGCAGATCGGCCTGCACAAGACCGCGCGGTACTACTACTACCCGGGATGGCACGAGCCCGGGACCACGCTCGACTTCGCCTTCAACAAGAAGGCGTACGAGGCGCTGCCCGTCGATCTCCGGCGGACGCTCGACCATGCCACCGCCGCTGTCCAGGTGTACGGCCTCGCGGAGCACAACGTCAAGAACGCGCTCGCGCTCGAGCGACTCCGCACCGAGTTCAAGGGCAAGGTCGAGGTCATCCAGTTCCCGGCACCGGTGCTGCGCGACCTCCGGAAGCTCGCGGGGGACGTGGTCAAGGAGGAATCGGAGAAGACCGCGTTGGTCCGGAAGGTGCACGCGTCGTTCACGAAGTTCCGGGCGCTGGTCGGCCCCTGGGATCACGTCGCCGAGGGCGCCTACCACCAGCTCGTCACCGCCTGAGGAGATCCGATGAGCGAGAGACGCCGATTCATCGTTACCGCGAGCGGTGTGATGGCAGCTGCCGCGGCAAGCGCCCTTGTCGACGCCCCCAACGTGATCGCCCAGCCGAAGGTCCAGTGGCGGCTGTCCACGGCCTACCCGCCGGTGCTCAACCAGCTCCAGGGCGCGGCCAAGCTGTTCGCAAAGGTCGTCGAGGAGACGAGCGGCGGCCGGTTCCGGATCGAGGTGTTCCCGGGCGGCCAGATCATGCAGCCGTTCGAGTGCTTCGACGCGGCCTCGCAGGGCAAGATCGAGGCGTTCATGGGCGTGACGTCGTATTGGACGGCGCAGGGGAAGGAGCCCGGGCTCGAATGGTTCACGGGGCTGCCGTTCGGCATGAACCCCGAGGGCATGGCGGCCTGGTACTACCAGGGGGACGGGCTCAAGCTCTGGGAGGAGGCCTACGTCCCCTATAGCCTCGTGCCGCGCCCCGGGCCAGCGTTCGCGCCGCAGATGGCGGGGTGGTTCCGGAAGAAGATCAACACGATCTCCGACTTCAAGGGGCTCCGGATGCGGATCTCAAGCCTTGGCCGGGTGGTCGTCGCGCGCACCGGCGCGACCACGGTTCTCACGCCCGCCTCCGACATCTACGCCTCTCTCGAGCGCGGCGTGATCGATGCGGCCGAGTGGGTCGGGCCGCACGACGACATGGAACTGAACCTCCACAACACCGCGCGGTACTACTACTACCCGGGCTGGCACGAGCCGGGCACCACGAACGAGTTCAGCTTCAACAAGAAGGCGTACGACGCGCTGCCCGTCGACCTCCGGCGCACGCTCGACCACGCCGCCGCGGCGGTCAGCGTCTATGGCCTCGCCGACTACCACGCGAAGAACGCCGCCGCGCTCGAGCGGCTCAAGACCGAGTTCAAGGCCAAGGTCGAGATCCTGGCCCTCCCCCCGCCCGTGCTGCGCGATCTGAGAAAGCTGGCGGCCGAGGTCATCCAGGAGGAATCGGAGAAGACGCTCACGGCCAAGAAGATTCACGCCTCGTACACGAAGTTCCAGGCGCTGGTGGGCCCGTGGGATCACGTCGCCGAGGGCGCGTACCATCGGCTCGTGGCGAGCTGAGGCGCACCGCGATGGTCGAGCGACGCCCGGCGGCCGGCGACGCCGACCGTCCGGCGTCGGACGATCAGGGCAGCATGTCGTAGCCGCAGTGCTTGAAGTCGGCGTCGAAGGTGAAGGCAGACGGCAGGGCCAGGCGGTCCATGAGCGCAAAACTCGAGCAGTCGACCAGGCTCAGGCGCTTGTCGGCGAAGCGGCCCATCCGGGCGAGCGCCTCGTCGAACAGCTCGGCGTCGGCGAAGAGAACCTCGTATCGGCGGCTATCGAGCAGTCCCCGGGCGACGGCGACGGCCTGGGCGGCGCCCGCGCGCGCCCGGACCTGCGTCCCCACCTCCGCGAGGATCAGCTCGCTCAGCACGAAGCGCGCCTGGGGGTGCGCCCGCACGAAGGCCGCGGCCGCCGCGTGATTTCGATCGTCCTGCAGCAGGAGCGCCAGGAGCGCGCTCGTGTCGACCAGAAGCTTCACCCTCGACCTCCCTGGGCCAGCCGTAGAGATAGTGGTCGTGGTTGACGGACTCGTCGCCACCGGATGCCTGGACACAGCCGACGAGGACATCAGCGGGATCGTCGCCGAAGGGCAGGCGACCGGCGTCATCGGCTCGCCCGAGGTATCGGTCCACGGCCTCTCGCACGAGGGAGGCGAGCGGCGCGACGGCGCCGACCGGCCCGGTCGCTTCCCGGGTCTGGACGCATGGAAGCCGTGGTAGCTACAATGGCTACAAACCGGGGGTGCGGCATGGGCGCGGTGGGGGTCCGAGAGCTGAAGAACCGGCTGACCTATTATCTGAGACGGGCCAAGAAGGGCGAGGAGGTCATCGTCACTGAGCGCGGTCGACCAGTGGCGGTCATGCGATCCATCCGGCACGCGGATCACACCGCCGCGCTGGACACTCGTCTCGCCCGGCTCGCCGCTCTCGGGATCGTCACGCTGCCGACTCGCAAGGCGTTCGGACGAGCTCAGCCGCTGCGCATCTCCGGCCCTTCCGTCTCGGGGGCGATCATCGAGGATCGCCGGTGACCTATCTGGACACCAGCGCTCTGGTGAAGCGCTTCGTGCTCGAGCCCGGATCCGCCGAGGTCCAGGGCTTGCTGACGCGGGGCGCGCCGATCGCGTCGGCGACCATCGCATACGCCGAGCTGTATTCCGGTCTCACACGGCGGCGCCGGGAAGGGGGCCTCTCGCAGATGCAGTACCAACTCGCGTGCCGCCGTTTCGAGACGGATTGGATGGCGCTCGTCAAGGTGGAGCTGGGCGCGGAGATCCTGAATGCGGCGCGAGGTCTGATCCAGCGCCATGGGTTGAGAGCCTTCGACGGAATACACCTGGCCTCGGCGCTGGAGCTCCAGGCAGCCGCGGGCGAGGCCGTCACGTTCGTGGCCGCCGATCAACGCCTGCTGCAGGCAGCAGGCGCGGAGCGGCTGGCGACGGTGAATCCAGAAGCGAGTCGGGTGCGATAGCGAGAACTGCGGCGGGGAACGTGGGACAGACACGCGACGTGTGGACGAAGCTCCCTAAGCGACTGGCCGGCGTCATCGCGGCGCTCCTCGTGTGTCTTTCGGCGCCTCCCGTAGATGCGCAGCAGAGCCGCCGTCCCTTCCGCATCGCCGTCATCAACGCCGCCTACGCCGCGAGCCACCCGACCGTCGAGGGCCTCAGAGCCGGGCTCAAGGAACTCGGCATCGAGGAGGGCCGCGACCTCACGTTCGACGTCCGCTTCACGGAGGGCAAGCTCGACGCGATGCCTGCCGCCGCGGAGGCCCTCGTCAAGGCGGGCGTCGACCTGATCTTCACGAGCCAGGAGGCGGCGACCCAGGCCGCCCGGGGCGCGACCACGAGCGTGCCGATCGTCTTCACGCTCGTGGGCGACCCGATGGGCGCGGGCGTCGTCGAGAAGCTCACCCAGCCCGGCGGCAACGTGACGGGGATTTCGAGCCTTCAGACCGAGCTGGTGGCCAAGCGCCTGGAGGTGCTGAAGACGCTCGCGCCGAACGTGCGCCGGGTCTGGCTCGTCTTCTCCGGCGTCGATCTGAGCACCGCGCCCATGATCGCGCGGGCGCTCGACGCGGCCAAGCGCATGGGCCTCGACGCCGTCCCGAAGGGCGTGCTCAACGCCGACGAGCTCCGGCGGGTGCTCCGCGAGGTCCGTCGCGACGACGCGATCCTGGTGGCGGAGGGCTCGAACCCCGACCTCGCCATCGCCGTGATCGAGCAGGCGCGCGTCTCGCGCGTGCCGGCGCTGTTCGGCACCGCGCTCTGGGTCGGGTACGGCGGGCTCGCGTCGTACGGGCCGGACTACTACGCCCAGGGCGTGCAGGCGGCGGGGCTGGTCGCCAAGATCCTGAGAGGGACACGCCCCCAGGATCTGCCGGTAGAAGGCGCGGAGAAGATCGATCTCGCGGTGAACCTGAAGACGGCGGAGCAGCTCGGCCTCACCGTGCCGCGCAAGCTGCTGCTCCGCGCCGACGCCTTCCGCCGGTGACGAATCCCGGTCCGAGCGGGGAAGCGGCTCCCCCGGTGATGGCTCCGGAACGGGCCGGGGAGCCGGCTCCGCCGCCGGCCGTGCCCATCCGAGGCGGCCGGCTCTTCCGCAAGTACGTCGTCGTCTTCCTTGTGCTGGTCGGCGGCGTGCTGATGGCGTCGAGCCTGGTCGAGCTGTACTTCTCCTACCGGGAGACCCAGCGCGCGATCGTCCGCGTCGAGCGGGCCAAGGCGGTGGGGGCGGCGGCGCGCATCGAGCAGTTCCTGAAGGAGATCGAGCAGCAGGTGCGCGAGACGACGCGGACCGCGTCCGACGATCCCGACGCAAGCCAGGTGCGCCAGGGCAGCCTCGGGTTCCGCGAGGGGCTCGGCGCCGCGATGGCCGATCAGCGCGAGCTGGATTTCGTCCGGGTGCTCCGGAACGTCCCCGCCATCAGCGACCTCTCCCACCTCGATCTGTCCGGCAAGGAGCAGCTCCACGTGTCGCGCCTCGAGCCGGACGTCGTCGGGAGCCAGACGGACTTCTCCCGGGCGCCGAAGTTCGCGGAGGCCCGGACCGGCAAGACGTACTGGAGCCCTGTCCACCTCCGGAACGGCTCCGAGCCGTACGTGACGCTGGCGGTCCCCGTCGGGAAGTACGCCGTCGAGGTGACGACGGCGGAGGTCAGCCTGCGCGCCATCCAGAGGATCATCTCCCAGGTCGAGGTCGGACCCGGCGGCTACGCCTACGTGGTGGATTCGCGCGACCATCTGGTCGCGCACCCCGACAGCCGCCTGCTCCAGGCGAACCAGAACCTCTCGTCCCTCGCCCAGGTGAAAGCGGCGCGGAGCGCCACGGCCGGGGCTCCGGACGAGGTCGGCACGACCATGGTCGCCGAGGGCCTCGGGGGCGGGAAGGTCCTCGCGGCCCACGCGCCGATCGGCGCGCTCGGCTGGCGCGTCTTCGTCGAGCGCCCCGCCGCCGACGCGTATGCGCCGCTCCGCGCGCCGATCGTCCGCAGCGTCGTGATCTTCGTGCTGGGCCTCGCCCTCTCGATCCTCGCAAGCCTCCTGCTCGCCCGCCGCATGGTCGCGCCCATCCGCGAGCTCCAGGAAGGCGCGACGCGGATCGGCGCGGGCAAGCTGGACCAGCCGATCGAGCTGCGCACCGGCGACGAGATCGAGGGCCTCGCGGGGTCGTTCAACCGCATGGCCGCCAGCCTGAAGGAGTCCTACGAGGGGCTCGAGCGCAAGGTCGAGGCGCGCACGCAGGAGCTGGGGGAGGCCAACCGCGACCTGACCGAGACGCTCGCCCGCCAGACGGCGACGGGCGAGGTGTTGCGCGCGATCAGCCGGGCCCAAACCGACGCCCAGCCCGTCTTCGACATCATCGCGTCGAGCGCCCTGCGCCTGTGCAACGCCGGCTACGTCTCGGTGGCGCTCTACGACGGCGAGCTGATTCATCTGGCCGCCATCCAGAACGTCAATCCCGCGGGGGTCGAGGCGCTGACGCGGACCTTCCCGCTTCGGGTCGACGACGGCAACCTCGCCGGCCGCGCGATCGGACGGCGCGCCGTGGTGCAGATTCCCGACGTGCTCTCGGACCCGGCCTACAACCTCAAGGGCCCGCTCCTGACCATGGGATTTCGCAGCCTGTTGGCGGTTCCGCTGCTGAGGGACGGCGAGCCGATCGGAACGGTCAACCTCGGGCGCGCCGAGCCCGGCCGCTTCCCGGACAAGCAGGTCGAGCTGCTCCAGACCTTCGCCGCCCAGGCGGTGATCGCGATCGAGAACGTCCGCCTGTTCACGGAATTGGAAGTGCGCAACCGCGACCTGACTGAGGCGCTCGAGCAGCAGACGGCGACGAGCGAGATCCTCCGCGTGCTCTCGGGCTCGCCGACGGACGAGCAGCCGGTGTTCGAGGCGATCGTGGAGAGCGCGCGCCGGCTGTGCGAGGCGACCTTCAGCGCCGTGTTCCTGATCAAGGAGGGCCAGGTCGCGCTGGCGGCGATCCGGGGCGTGGGGGAGGAGGGCATCGCCGCGATCGGCCAGGCGTATCCGCGCCCGGTCGGGCGCGACACCACCACGGGCCGTTCGATCCTCGACCGGCGGATCATCCACATCGAGGACTCGTGGGCCGACCCTGAGTACACCCACCCGCTGCGGGACGTCATCCATCTGCGCTCGATCCTCACCGTTCCCTTCTTCCGGGACGGAGCGCCCACCGGCGCCGTCAGCGTGTGGCGCGGCGAGGCGCGGCCGTTCAGCGACAAGCAGGTCGTGCTGCTCCAGACCTTCGCCGACCAGGCGGTGATCGCCCTGGAGAACGTGCGGTTGTTCAAGGAGCTCGATGCCCGCAACCGCGACCTCACCGAGGCGCTCGAGCAGCAGACGGCGACGGCCGAGATCCTGCGGGTCATCTCGAGCTCGCCGACGGACGTCCAGCCGGTCTTCGATGCGATCGCCATCAGTGCCGCGCGGCTCTGCGAGGCCTTCGACGCGGTCGTGTACCGGGTCGAGGGGGATGCCCTCCAGCCCGTCGCCGACCAGGGCTCGCTCGTCGGTCCGGTGCCGATCGTGCCGGGGACGGTGGGTGGGCGCAGCGTGATCGAGCGACAGCTCTTCCACATCCCCGACATGCGTCTCATTCGAGACGAATTTCCGAGCGGAGCCGCGATCGCCGAGCGCGAGGGCACGCGCTCCTTCGTCAGCGTGCCCCTGATGCGGGCGGGCGACGCGATCGGAACGATCGGCGTCCGGCGTTTCGAGGTGCAGCCGTTCAGCGACAAGCAGATCACCCTCCTCCAGACGTTTGCCGACCAAGCGGTGATCGCGATCGAGAACGTCCGCCTGTTCAAGGAGCTGCAAGCGCGCACGAACGAGCTGACCCAGTCGGTCGAGGAGCTGCGGGCGCTCGGCGAGGTAGGACAGGTGGTCAGTGGGACCCTGGACCTGCAGTCGGTGCTCACGAGCATCGTCTCGCACGCGGTGGAGCTGTCCCGCGCCGATGCGGGGACGATCTACGAGTTCGACGAGGCCGAGCAGGTGTTCGAGCCACGGGCGAACTACGGCATGTCGGACGCGCTGATCGACGCCCTGCGCCAGTCGCACATCCGAATCGGCGAGGCGGGGATCGGCCAGGCGGCGGCGGCGCGCGCGGCGTTCCAGATTCCCGACCTCGATGGCGCGTCGAGTTACCCGTTGACGTTTTTGCGGGAGGAGGGGTTCCGCGCAATTCTCGCCGTCCCGCTGCTCCGGGAAGACCGGGTGATCGGCGGGCTGGTGGTGCGGCGCAAGGTCGCGGGCGCGTTCCCTAAGCCGCTGGTCGATCTCCTCCAGACTTTCGCGACCCAGTCCGTCATCGCCATCCAGAACGCCCGCCTCTTCCGTGAAATCGACGAGAAGAGTCGCGCCCTCGAGGAGCTGTCACGTAACCAGGAGCAGCTCTCGCGCCTCTCGACGGCGCTCCAGGAGCCGCTCTCCCTCGCGGAGCAGCTGGCGCGCGTCCTCGACGCCGCCCGGCAGGTAGTGGGCCTCGATCGGCTCTACATCTGGACACCCAGCGCCGATGGCTCCGGACTCATGGTGAATGCCCAGGCGGGCTTCGGGGCCGAGGACTGGCAGGACCTGGTCGGGGTGACGATCCCCGTCGCCGAGGCGGGGGCGTTGGCCGCCGTGTTCCGCGACGGCGAGCCGCTCCTGTTCACCGACGCCCACCCCCTCCCCGCGGAGTATCGCCTGCGCCCGCCGTACTCGTCGCTCGCCGGGCTGCGCGTGAAGAGTTACCTCGTCGTCCCCATGATCGCCCGCGGTCGGACCGTCGGCGTGCTCGCCGCCGACAACCAGGTGACCCGGGCCCCGATCCCCGTTCATACCCTGGACCTGCTCCAGACGTTCGCCGCCCAGGCGGCGGTCGCCGTCGAAAACGCCCGTCTGTTCCAGGAGATCCAGGAGAAGGGGCGCGAGGTGGAGCTGGCGAGCAAGCACAAGTCGCAGTTCCTCGCCAACATGAGCCACGAGCTGCGCACGCCGATGAACGCGGTGCTGGGGTACACGGACCTCATTCTCGACGACATCTTCGGCGAGGTGCCGGAGCCAATCCGCGAGACGCTGGAGCGGGTCAAGACCAACGGCCAGCACCTGCTCGCGCTCATCAACGACGTGCTCGATCTCTCCAAGATGGAGGCGGGGCAGCTCACGCTCTCGCTCGGCGACTACGCCATGGGAGAGGTCGTCCACGCCGTGGTCGGGCAGGTGGAGTCTCTGGCGGCCGGGAAGAAGCTCGCCCTGAAGGCGATCGTGCCCCCCGACCTGCCGCCGGGGCGCGGCGACGAGCGGCGGCTCACCCAGGTGCTGCTGAACCTGGCGGGCAACGCCATCAAGTTCACCGACCAGGGGGAGATCGTGATCGAGGCGCGCGCGACCGACGACGCCTTCGTCGTCTCGGTGGCGGACACCGGCCCCGGGATCTCCGAGGCCGACCAGCAGAAGATCTTCGAGGAATTCCAGCAGGCGGACAGCTCGAGCACGCGGACGAAGGGCGGCACCGGGCTCGGGCTCTCGATCTCCCGCCGCATCGTCGAGCTGCACGGCGGCCGCCTGTGGGTGGGGTCGACGCTCGGCGAGGGATCGACCTTCTCTTTCACGGTGCCGCGGCGGGTCGAGCGGCAGGCGGAGCGAGCATGAACAAGCGCGTGCTGGTCATCGAGGACCACGAGGAGAACCGCCGGATCCTGCGCTACCTCCTGGGGAGCGCCAAGATCGACATGCTCGAGGCGGTGACGGGCGAGGAGGGGGTGGCGATGGCGGAGAAGGAGCGTCCCGACCTGATCCTCATGGACATCCAGCTCCCCGGCCTCGACGGATACGAGGCGACCCGCCGGATCAAGGGCAATCCCGCGCTGCGCCACATCCCGATCATCGTCGTGACGTCCTACGCGCTCTCCGGGGACGACGTGAAGGCTTTCGAGGCGGGGTGCGACGCCTACGTCACCAAGCCCTTCGTCCCCCGGGACCTGCTCGCGAAGGTGAAGGAGTTCCTCGCGTGAGGACCCCGGCGCGCATCCTGATCGTCGACGACACGCCGGCCAATGTGCACATCCTCCAGGCGCGCCTCGGCGCCAACGGCTACGACATCGTCACCGCGACGGACGGCGAGGAAGCCCTGGTCGCGGTGCGCGAGACGCTGCCCGACCTCATCCTACTCGACGTGATGATGCCCAAGCTCGACGGCTTCGAGGTGTGCCGGCGGATCCGCGCCGACGCGTCACTGCCGTTCATCCCGATCATCATGGTGACGGCCAAGGCCGATCCCAAGGACGTCGTCGCCGGCCTCGAGGCGGGGGGCGATGAGTACCTGACCAAGCCGGTGGATCAGCCCGCGCTCGTGGCGCGCGTCAAGTCGATGCTCCGGATCAAGCAGCTCCACGACGCCGTGCAGGGGCTCGCGGAGGAGCGCGCCGAGTGGAACCGGACGCTCGAGCGGCGCGTCGAGGAGCAGGTCGGTCAGCTCGAGCAGCTGGGCCGCCTCAAGCGCTTCTTCTCGCCGCAGCTCGCCGAGCTGATCGTGGCCGGCGGCGCCGACGATCCGTTGAGGACGCACCGGCGCGAGATCACCGTCGTGTTCCTCGATCTCCGGGGCTTCACCGCCTTCGCGGAGACCGCCGAGCCCGAGGAAGTCATGGGCGTCCTCCGCGACTACCACGCCGAGATGGGCCAGCTGATCCTCGAGCACGAGGGAACGCTCGAGCGCTTCACCGGGGATGGCATGATGATCTTCTTCAACGACCCGGTGCCGGTACCGGATCCCGCCGAGCGCGCCGTCCGCATGGCGCTGGCCATGCGCGAGCGCGTGGAGCGCCTCGTGACGGTGTGGCGGCGGCACGGCTACGATCTCGGCCTCGGGGTCGGCATCGCGCAGGGCTACGCCACGATCGGCGCCATCGGGTTCGACGGGCGCTGGGACTACGGCGCCATCGGCACCGTCACGAATCTCGCGGCTCGCCTCTGCGGCGAGGCCGGGGCGGGGCAGATCCTCGTGTCCTCGCGCGTGGCGACGGTGCTCGATGGGCTGGTCGAGCTCGAGGCGGTCGGGAGAGTCGCGCTGAAGGGCTTCCTCAAGCCGGTCCCGATCTTCAGCGCGCTCGGGTGGCGAGCCGCGGACCCGGCCGGTCAGGGCAGCATCTGATAGCCGCAGTTCCTGAAGTCCGTGTCGAACGCGAAGGCCGTCCGGAGCGCCAGCCGATCCATCAGGGCGAAGCTCGAGCAGTCGGTCAGGCTGAGGCGCTTGTCGGCAAACCGGTCCATCCGCTCCAGCGCCTCGTCGACGAGCTCGGCGTCGACGAACAGGAGCTCGTAGCGGCGGCTATCGAGGAGCCCTCGAGCGACGGCGACCGCCTGTCCTGCGCCGGCGCGTGCTCGGACTCGCGTCGCCACCTCCGACAGGATCAGCTCGCTCAGTACGAACCTCGCGTGCGGATGCGGCGCATAGGAAACTCGAACGCCCCTCTTTGCGGCGCGCGACTCGGGGTGGCCAGGCTGTGGACTCGGCCAAGGTCCGCCTGACACTCCGTACGGCGCCGCTCGCGGGCGCGAACACCAGCGTGACCAGCGCGATCGCCCCCCGGATCCGCCGCCATCCTGTTCCGGCGCCAGGGCGTGGTCAGCGGCACAGGTGGGCGTAGCCCCCGAGACGATCTCGCCGGCCAAGTTCTATCCCAAGGTCGTCACCGCGACGTTTCTCTACCTGCATGAGCAACAGTGGGAACGCCAGTGGCGCCAGCAGCATCCCCATCACCATCTCTGCCTGGTCGCGGGCCGGCGACGCTGGCGGCGGACGGCGCCCGGCCCCGTGCAAGTCGAGCGCCGTGACGAGCACCGCCGCCACAGTCGCTTCTGCGCGGCCGCCGTCATTGGAAATCCCTCGCGCACGTCCGGGGCGGTCGACGCTTCATCCAGTGAGTTATCTTAGCGGCGATGGTATTGAGGCACGAGCGCGCGAATACAAGGCTGACAGAACCTCGCGAGATCGGCCCCATTGTCACCGGCCCGCCGTGAAACGAAACGACTCAAAAACGCTCCGGCGGCGATCACCACGTCCGTGCTCCCGTCACCGCGACATAACGTGCCGAACTCGGACGCCGGCCGCCAGGAGCCGATGCCACAGCCCGCCCTCCTCTCTCTTCCTTTCAGGGAGCAGAGCTATGTCGTGACGTCCCGCGCGGACAGCGCGAGCGCCGCGCCCACGAGGAGTGCGGCCGCGGCCGCCAGGGACGGCAGCAGGAAGCTGCCGGTGGCGTCGTGCACGCGCCCCGCGAGATCGGGGCCGGCGATCTGTCCG
>Ga0187894_10004075_pt1 | contig 15910 bp, 12 predicted proteins | sample GBC1701081metaG_FD_136650 | JGI IMG/M metagenome (GOLD analysis project Ga0187894, IMG submission 136650) | White microbial mat communities from a lava cave in the Kipuka Kanohina Cave System on the Island of Hawaii, USA - GBC170108-1 metaG ... | reverse complement strand
GGCAATCTCTCGCAACGGCGGAATATCGGAACACGCCGTGGGAATTCCCGCCGCCAACGCCTCCAACACGGGCATGCCGAATCCTTCGAACGTCGACGGATAAACGAAGGCCCTCGCATGCCGGTAAAGCCGCATGAGCTCCTCGCGCGGTATCCATCCGGTCGTGCGAATCGCTTTCCGCGCCCCGCTCAGCCGTATTTCCGACTGTACGCTCACGTTCGCGAACCCGCGCATTCCCGCGAGCACCAGCCGAAGTTCCGGATACTCGCGATGCAGCCGCGTGAAAACGCGCACCAGCCGCTCGATGTTCTTATGCGGATGCAGCGTCGAAACGCAGAGCAGATAGTCCTCGGGCTCCCAAGGCTGCGCCAGGAAATCCGGGCTTACTCCATGCGCAACCACGTCGATGTGATCCGCCGGGATGCGATAGTACCGCCGCAAGTCGGCCTTGGTGGCCTCGCTCACGGCAATCAACCGCTGGGACGTTTTTGCGGCTTGATACAGCAGCATCCGCCAGAACGGCAAATCGAACCAACGAAAGTGCTCGGGATGCCGCTTGTGCTGCAAGTCGTGGAACACGGTCACCTGAGGGCAGTGCGCGCGCAGCGGCGCCGTGAACCCCGGATTCAACAGCACATCGATCCCGTGCTCGCGAAGCATCCTCGGTAACAAGCGCTGCTCCGCGGCAATGCGCGACGGCCGGCTCACGGCATTCACAGGCACGGTAACGGACCGGCCGGGAAGCGGCGCGGCCGCAGTCTCCCGATTCACAAAATTCACGTAGTCGGCGTCCGGCGGCATCGCCTCCAACAGCGAGCGAAGATAAACCTCGGTTCCACCGACACCGCCGGGGATCAAATAAAGGGCATTGATCCCTATTCTCACTTGCCCGTCGCCACGCGCAACCCTTGTAGCGCGCCCTGATTCGCCGGATCGAGTTTCAGCGCCTCGCGAAATGCGGCCGCGGCCTCTTCCATTCGCTGCAGCGCCACCAGAACATTCCCGCGATAGACGTAAATCATGGCGAAACGCGGGTTGTCTTTCTGAGCCTGGTCGAGCGCAGCCAGCGCCTCGTCGTGACGTCCGGCTTTTCCTAAGATCATTCCCAGCGTCGAGAGAACGATCGCGCTGTTGTCGATTTTCGCCGCTTCGCGCAAACGGGCGGCCGCTTCATCCACTTGTCCCACGCAATCCAGAGCCAAGGCCCAATCGATCAGCAGCAACGCGTCCGGCTTTCCGAGCGACGCCGCTTTCGAGAACTCCTGATTCGCCTCCACGCAACGTCCGGCCTGGTAGAGGGCAAAGGCCAGTTGGAATCGAGGCCGCACCTTGTTTGGTGACTTCTCCACCGTGTCGCTCCACAGGTCGAGATGGCTGGCCCACACCTGGGCCCGCGCGTAAGTCCCGATCGAAAACAACAGAACGACCCCTGCCGCGAGGGACAAGGCGTTGCGGCGCCCCAGCCGGCCGAGCGCCTCCATGACGACCAGAAGAAATCCAATAAACGGCAAATAGACGCGCCGCTCCGCGAACAGATCGCGAATGGGCACTATGGAGGATGTCGGGGCCAGGAACAACAGGAATATCAGGATCCCCAGCGCCGCCAGCGGGAAGCGCTTGCGGTAGTAGATTGCCGCTCCGGCAAGGGCAACGATGCCCACCAGTCCAAGTACGACGAAGGGGTCGGCAAACGACTGCGAAATCGGGATGTCCGGATCGGCATTCAATCCAACGGGCAAGACAAGCAGCCGCAGATAACGCCAAAACATCCGGCATTGGGTGAACGCGTACTCGTACCATGCCAGGCCTTTCATCCCGAACCCGGCCGTAGCCGTGCTCATCAGCGTGCGCACGACGAAGGCCATTCCAAGCGCGGCAGCCACGGCGAGCGGCGCGTATAGCCTCCAATTTTCGCGAACCGTTTTCAAGCCTGCTTCCGGCCCCGCGAACAAGTCAATCAACAGCAGCACACCCGGCAGAACCGCTGTGTGCTCCTTTGACGCCACCGCGCACCCAAATGCGGCGATGACCGCGGCGGCACGCCCCCAGCCAATGGGCCCCGGAGGACGAGTCACAAAGACGGCCAGTGCCGCGTAGGCGAAAAATACGCTCACAAGTTCCGAGCGGCTGGAAATATAAGCCACCGACTCCGTCTGGATGGGATGCACGAGAAAGATACCCGCTCCAAGGGCGGACAAGAGCCAATCCCGCCGGTCAATACGCCACAAAATCACGAACACTAGAATTCCATTCAGCCAGTGAAAAATTACGTTCACCACGTGATAGGACACCGTGTCCTGCCCCGATAACTGAAAGTTCAGCCAGTACGTGAGATTCAGCAACGGCCTGACATTGTTAAGCCACTGTTCCAGGTGGAACCGATGCGCTTCCGGCCTTCCGAAAAGTTGAAATCCATCGTCCAGCAGGAAGGGCCCGCTCAGCGCCGGCGAGTAAATTTCAAAAAGGACAGCCAAACTCGCGGCAAGGAGCAAGACGGCCTTCCATTTGGAAAGGCCACCGGCCGGCGGAGCCGTGGCCACTCCCCGCTTAGTGGGCTTGCTCGGCATGTTGATCTTCGATGGACTCCAGCCGGAATTCGATAATGGCCAACCGCTGCGTCAAGGCGATGTTCGTGTCCTTCAGATGCGAAATAATCATGGAGAAGCGGTAGAAGACGACTAGAAACACCGCCAGGATGAGGAATAGCAAGCTGAGCGCGGGATCGGGAACTCCGATCAGGTTCCCCAAAGTTTGCAGTAGCCACGGCCACTGTGCCAGCAGGAAAAGCATCGTACTCGCCGCCAACCAACTCACCGAATACTCCACGCGAATGTGCGCGCGGCGCAAAGAAGTGAGGACCGTGACGATCAGTCCGAAAGCGACGATGCTGGTCGCGAGTAGGAGCCGTTCCATGGATACTATCTCCACTTTCTACGATCGAAGATCAGGATGTTAACCAGCACGCCGATCAATACATGAAGAATGTAATAAATCGACTTCAATGGCGTAATGGTGCTGCGCCCGCCACGGCGCGCGCGCATGGCCACCGGAACTTCCACGAACTGAAACGCACGCCGCTTCAGCACAACCAACGCCTCGATTTCGGGATACTCCAGCGGGAAGCTCTTGCTGAAAACCTCCAGCGCTTCGCGGTTGACGGCAACGAAACCCGACGTCGGGTCGTGAACCGGACGCCCGAGAATCGGCCTCAGCAACGCGCGGAAGAGCCCGATGCCCGCCGAGCGAATCACGCTCGTGTTACCTTCGCCGCCACTTGTGAAGCGCGATCCAATCGCCATCTGTGCGCCGGATACCGTCAACGGTTGTAGAAGGTCCGGGACAAAACGCGGATCATGCTGCCCGTCGCCGTCCAACCGCACGACGTATTCGAAGCCTCGTTCAAACGCAAGCCGGTAACCCGCTTGCAACGCTCCGCCCAGCCCCAGGTGCCAAGGAAGATTGAGCACGCGCGCGCCACTCTTCGCGGCGCGGTAAGCCGTCGAATCGGCCGAGCAATCGTTGACCACCAGGACGGGAGTTCGTGGATACGACTGGCGAATCTCTTCGACAACGTAAGAGATAGAAGCTTCCTCGTTGTACGCCGGGATGAGAATCATCGCGCGGCCGCTCGAAAGCAAATCCGTCACTGCGCAGCCACCTCGCGCGGGGAAATCGCATGCCGTCGCGCGAGCGCGCGAAACTCGGTGGCCGTCATGCGCGCCGTCGACAAGATGCGCCGGCGTTCGCGCAGCAAGGCGGGCAGTGCGGGCAGCAGCGCCAGATGGGCCTTTATCGCGAACCAAACCAGCCGAATCGGCGATTCATGGCGTGCAAATTCGGCGGCCGCGCCGGAACCGCTGCCGATACTTCGGAAATGCGCCCAGTAGCGCGCAAGCGTCGCGGCCGGAAGACGAAGCAGCATCGATAGCGGAAAATTTTTCACAGCCAGACGCAAACGATTACGCTCGACTAAGTATGCCTTAAGCGCCGAAGCGCGGCCGGCGGAGTGAGAATACCGGTGCGAGACGCGCGCACCAGCCACATAGCGGCACGAATAGCCCGCCCAGTGGGCGCGCAAACCCAAGTCCGAATCCTCGCAATACAGGAAGAACGATTCATCGTAGCCCCCGCATTCGGAGAAAAGCTCGCGACGGTACAGGGCCGCCGAGCCGCTGGGAAACAACGCCTCTTCGTCTCGTGAAAAATCCTCCTCGGGACGCCTGTGGCCCCGCTGCTTTGTGGACGCGTCCGCGCTCAGAAGCATTCCGGCAGAATCAATCAAACCGGATTCGGCGAGCAGCACGCGCGATGCGGCCATTCCCAAACGCGGGTCGGCCGTCACGGCGTTGTGCAGCGCTTCCAGCCATTGCGGCTCCGCCTCGGCGTCGTCGTTGAATGCGGCAATGAATGGCGCGGCCGACTCGCGCGCGGCGCGGTTGATCGCCGCCCCGAAACCGGTATTGCTGGGGCTGTGCAACACTCGCGCATTGCACCCCGACGATTCAAGCGATACCACCCGCCGCCCGCTGTTATCGACAATCGTGACCTCAAAATCGCGAAACGTCTGTCGTTCAAGCGAGCGCAGGCAGTCACGCCAAGCAGCGTCATTCGCCAGCGTTGGAATCACGACCGTCACCCAGGGAACAGGCAATCTTTTGATTTTAGTGGTTGCCCATGTTCTCGTACCACTTGAGATTTGTGGTAGCCGAGCCGATGCACGCAATATCCAGCCGCCCGTCGGCGTTCAAGTCAGCGATCGCGCACGCCGCCGCCGCGATTCCACCATCATCCAAAGTCGTGCGGTTGAAATTTCCGTTCGTCGCTCGGTACAGATAGACGCGCCGCGGTTGCCCACGAAACCCCGCAACGATCTCGTCTTCCCCGTCGTTGTCCAAGTCCCCCGTCCAGATCGTATGCCCGTCGACGAGTGAATCGTCGACCACCTGGCGTTCCCACTTGCCGCCGCGCTCGCGATACACAGCCACCTGGCTGCCGTGCCAAGGCTCGATAGACGCGAGAAACCGCTTCTTCTGTAAGTGACCGACGGCGACATCGCTCGCTCCGCTCTTCGGCCATGCCGCCGGATCGCCTTTTGTAAGTTCCGTCCGCGTCCATTTGCCATTGCGCTCCAAACGGTGCTTATGAATGCCCAGGAAACTCGCGGTGAGAATCTCCTCGCGTTTGTCTTTCCACGGATAAATAAAAATGCCGTGAACGACGCCTTCGTTCGCCTCATTGATGGTGATGCGCTTCCACTCCCCCGGCCTGTAATAGACAAGCGGAGCCTGGTCGCGAAAATCCGGCGCATCCGCCTTTGCGCCCGCAAGCGGAGCGTTCACCACCACCGGCTTTCCGGAGCCGTCAATGTCGGCGCAGCGCAGCCGGTGCGACGTCGTGAGCCGATCGATCTCGCGAACCGTCCAGGGCTGCGAGCGATCCGTGCCCGGCTTTAGCGCAGAGACGATGCCGATGGAATTCTTGGGCAGGTTTTCGAAGGCATGGGCAACCACGATTTCATCGATTTGCCCGCACGCGGCGAGATTGATCATACGCTTCAGGTCCGTCGCCAGAACGTGCCGCGTCCAAGTTGGATTCTCAAACCAAACAAGATCCGTCATGCCGCTGGCGAGCGCGATCAGATCCGGCTTGCCATCCTTGTTCACGTCGTGGGCAACCACCTGATAGCCGCCGCGCAGATCCGTGGCAAGCGTATGCTCGCGGAAGTTGGGCTGCGCAAGAGCCAGCGCGGGCGCTAAAACCAGAATGAGTTTCATCCAGGACACGATATTACAATCAGATCTTATGCCGATTTTGACGACCGTCGTCGGAAGCTATCCGGTCCCGCGCTGGCTGCTGGGCGACGCAAGCCGCGTGACGCTGCGCGACGCCATCATGGTGGTGCTAAAAACGCAGGAACTGGCGGGCATCGACGTCGTTGCCGACGGCGAGCTGAACCGCTTCGACCCATCCCATCCCGAAACAAACGGCATGATCGACTATTTCGTTTCCCAGATGGACGGCATCCGCACCCGGTTCTCCATCACGGACCTTCAGATGTTCCGCGAAGACGCGGGGGTCTCCTACCGCAGCGATCCCGCGGGCATCGTCATGAGCGACATCGGCGATGGAACGCTGAATTTGTCCCGCGACTATGAGCTGACAAAGTCGCTCACCGTACAGCCGTTGAAGTTCACTTGCACGGGCCCGCACATGTTGACGAAAGTGCTGACAGATCGCCGGTATGGCTCACGGCCGGATTTGGCGATGGCGATCGCGGGCGTACTACGCCGGCAATTGGAAAAGATCGACGCAAGTGTCGTGCAAATCGACGAAGCCAATATCAGCGGCCATCCAGAGGACCGCGAGTGGGCGCTTCCGGCAATCAATCATGTGTTGGACGGGATCAAAGGAACGCGGGGAATTCACATCTGTTTCGGAAACTATGGCGGGCAGAGCGTGCAGAAAGGCTTTTGGTGCGATTTGCTGCCGTTCCTCAACGGGCTGCACGCCGACCACTTGATTCTCGAGTTCGCACGCCGGGGCTACGACGAACTGGAAGTGTTTCGCGACCTCGATCCAAAGATCGGCATGGGCCTCAGTGTGGTCGACATCAAGGACAACGCCATCGAGCCGCCGGAGCTGATCGCCAAGCGGATTGAGCATGCCGCCAAGATTCTGGGCGCGGAGCGCATTCCGTACGTGCATCCGGACTGCGGCTTTTGGATACTGCAGCGCAGTGTCGCCGACGGCAAGATGCGAGCGCTCACCGCGGGGCGCGATCAATTCGAAGGGAGATCGTGATGCGCTTTTTCTTGCTGGCCATGGCGGCCGCGGCGTTCGCGCAGGATAGCAAGTTCCTGGCAAATCCGAAGCAACTGACCGATGGCGGACAGAATGCCGAGTCCTATTGGTCGCCGGATGGAAAGCGGCTCGTGTTCCAGTCCACGCGCGGCGAACTCAAGTGCGACCAGATTTTCACCATGAACGCGGACGGCAGCGATCAGAAAATGGTTTCCACCGGCAAGGGACGCACCACCTGTGGCTACTTTCTGAACGACGGAAAGCGCATTGTGTATGGCTCCACGCATGAGCGCGATGCCGCATGCCCACCCGCGGCCGACCGAAGCAAGGGCTACGTTTGGGCCGTGTATCCCAGCTATGACATCTTCCTCGCGGATGGCGATGGGAAGATCATCAACAAGCTGACCAACGCCACCGGCTATGACGCCGAGGCCACAGTGAATTTCAGAACGAATCGCATCATCTACACGAGCATGACCTCCGGCGATCTGGATTTGTGGACGATGAGTTCGACCGGCACTTCGAAAAAGCAGATCACGAAGACTCCGGGTTACGACGGAGGCGCGGTGTTCTCGCGCGACGGCAAGAAGATCGTCTGGCGGGCGAATCATCCTGCGGCCGGCCCCGCGATGGACCGTTACCGCGAATTGCTGAAAGAGAACCTGACCACACCCATGAAGATGGAAATCTTCATCGCCGACGCAGACGGAACGAATGCGAAGAAGCTGACCAACTTCAATTGCGCCAGCTTTGCCCCCACCTTCACGCCCGATGGCAAGAAGATCCTGTTCAGCTCAAACAAGCACGAATGCGATGGCCGTAAGTTTGAGCTCTTTCTGATGAATCTGGACGGCAGTGGGTTGGAGCAGGTAACGAGTTTCGGCGGCTTCACCTCGTTTCCGGAATTTTCGCCCGACGGGAAGCGGCTGGCATTCAGTTCGGATTACCAGGCGAAGTCGCGCTACGAGTTCAATATCTTCGTCGCCGATTGGAAGTAGCTAGACCCGCCGCACGCGCACGCCGGCTTCGCCGAAAAGGACTTCCGAATTGCCGAAGTGCTCGTCATAGTACACGCTGGAATATTGGGCCATCCGCGCGGTGGACACCACAACCTCGAGAATTCCCGCCTGCACAATGGCGCGGGCGCAATCCATGCAGGGCATAATTTCGACGTAGATGGTGCATCCCTCGGTGGGCGTACCGCTGCGGGCGGCGTTGCAAATGGCGTTGCGCTCAGCGTGCTCGATCCATAGGTACTTCGTGGGCCGGACAAGACGCTCCGGCACGTCGTCGCGAATGCCGCGCGGGAACGAGTTATAGCCCGTCGAGCGGATTTCATGGTGTGGCCCCACGATCACGCAGCCGATCTGCGTGTTCGGATCCTTGCTGCGCGTGGCCACCACCTTGCAGATGCCCAAATAGTATTCGTCCCAACTGGGAAGGGTTCTCGGTTCCAAGCGCCCCATTATAGACAAGAGCCTTGGTAGGATCATAAGGTTGAGCGGGAATCGAACAAAACCGCCGGGATTTGTTTCCTGCGCCTGGAGCCTCGGCTCGGGGCCGCTTGGGAAATGGCGCGTCTTGTGGCGGCAGACGAAGAATCTCCGTGTGCGCCTGGGATTGGCAAAGTACGAGCCGCGTACCCTGTTCGCGTTGAAGACCAAATTCGGGACGCTTTGGTTCCGCGACAACTTGGTCGACATCACGAAACTGGCGGACGTGTTGCACCGGCAGGCTTATCGCTGGAAGCGCCTGGAGGACGAAGGCGTCATTCTCGATGTTGGCGCGAATATCGGCCTGGCGGGCGTTTGGTTCGCGCACTTCAATCCCACCAAGCCGCTATGGTGCTTCGAGCCGCTGCCCGATAATGTCGCGCTGATCCGCCGCAACTGCTGGCAAGGGCGTGTGATCGAGTCGGCGCTGGGCGAGTCGGAAGGAACGGTGACGCTGCGCGTCGACCCCGGCAGCGTGACCGCTTCGAGCGTCCCCACCGAAGGGGAAGCGGCGGAGAAGACGTTTCCGCTGCGAACGCTCGATGGTTGCGCAACCGAGTTTGGATGGGGCCCGGTGGCTCTTTTGAAAATCGACGCGGAAGGAATGGAGCCGCAAATTCTGCGCGGCGGGCGGCAGTTGCTGGCGCGCGTCGCTCGTGTGGCGGTCGAAACCCACGGCGCCGAGCAACATGCCGAGGTTCTTTCGCTTTTGCGCGAGGCCGGCTTGGAAGTCGAAGACGAATCTCGCGGCGACGTTACCGGTATGGTTTTCGCGGTGCGGCCGAAGTCAGCTCAAAATGCCGCGGACGACGTGGCCGTGGACGTCGGTTAGCCGGTAGTGCCGGCCTTGGAATTTGTAAGTGAGCTTGGTGTGGTCGATTCCTAGCTGGTTCAGTATGGTGGCGTGCAGGTCGTGAACGCTCACGGGGTTCTCCGCGACGTTATAGCTAAAGTCGTCGGTCTGGCCATAGGTAAGGCCACCTTGGATGCCCCCGCCGGCCAGCCACATCGCAAAGCAGCGCGGGTGATGGTCGCGGCCGTAATTCGTGTCGGTGAGCGTACCCTGCGAATAAACCGTGCGGCCGAACTCCCCGCCCCAAACGATGAGCGTATCGTCGAGCAGGCCGCGCTGCTTGAGGTCCATGACAAGCGCCGCCGACGGTTGATCCGTCTGCTGACACTGCGGGCGAATTTCCTTCGGCAGATTGCCATGCTGGTCCCAGCCGCGATGGTAAAGCTGAATGAAGCGCACGCCGCGCTCGGCCAGGCGGCGAGCAAGAATGCAGTTGGCCGCGTAAGAGCCCGGCTTGCGCGCATCGGGACCGTAAAGTTCGAACGTGGATTCGGGCTCGGTCGATAGATCGGTCAGCTCGGGAACGCTCGCCTGCATACGAAACGCCATTTCGTATTGGGAAATGCGCGTGGCGATTTCAGGGTCCTGGTATTCCTTCAGCTTCAGCTCGTTCATCTTGGCGAGGTCATCCAGAAAGCGGCGGCGAGCGGCGGATTCATAGCCGGGAGGATTGTTGAGATAGAGGACAGGGTCCGAGCCCGCGCGGAACTTTACTCCCTGATAGCGCCCCGGCAGAAATCCGCTGCCCCAAGCGCGATCAGCGAGCGCCTGCGCATTTCCCGTCCCTTGCGAAACCATGACGACAAAGGCGGGAAGGTCCGCATTCTCCGCTCCGAGGCCGTAGCTGATCCATGCGCCCATCGAGGGGCGGCCGGCGAGTTGAAAGCCCGTTTGAAAGAACGCCACGGCCGGATCATGATTGATCGCCTCCGTGTGCATGGTCTTGATCAGGCAGATGTTGTCGGCAGCCCTGCCGGTGTGGGGCACAAGCTCACTAAGCCACATCCCGCTCTTGCCGTGCTGCGAGTACGGGAAGATGCTCGGCGCAACCGGAAAATTGGCTTGATAGGCTGTCATGCCCGTAAGGCGTTGGCCGTTGCGTATGGAATCCGGAAGCTCCTTGCCGCGCGCGGCGGCGAGCGCAGGCTTGTGATCGAAAATGTCCAACTGCGAGGGCGCGCCGTGTTGGAAGAGATAAATAACGCGTTTCGCCTTTGGTGCAAAGTGCGGGACAGCGGGCTTCTCATCGGCGGCGAGTAGCGATCCCAGCGCGGCGGCTCCGATGCCAGTCGCCGTCCGGCTGAAAAAGTGACGGCGCGTGATATTCAAGCTGCGTTCAGTCAACGGGTGCATCGCTTATTCCTTGGTGACGGCTTCGTCAAGATTCAGCAGCAGGCTGCCGAGCGCGGCATAGCTTGCCAGCTCGCGCTTGTCGAGCTTCCCGTCCGCGGGCGCGTCGCCTTGCGCCAGGAACGTTTCGGCGCGCTTTGGATCCCCGGCGAAATAATCGCGATGAAATGCCAGATTCGAGCGCAGCAGTTCAAGTTCCTCAGCCGAGGGAGCGCGAGAGGTAACCAGCCGGAACCCAAAGCGCAGGCGCTCCTCCGGCATTGCGCCGCCTTCGAGCAGCATGCGCTGCCCGAGGAATCGCGCCGCTTCGACAAACTGCACATCGTTCATCAGGTTCAACGCTTGAAGCGGCGTGTTCGTACGAGACTCGCGGACCACGCATGCCTCACGATTGGCCGCGTCGAAGTTCGCAAGCATCGGCGGCGCCACGGTGCGCTTCCAGAACGTGTAGAGGCTGCGGCGGTAAAGGTCCGCGCCATACGCGCGAGCGTAGTCCATGTCTTGCATGGAAAGTTCTTTCCACAGCCCGTCCGGCTGATAGGGCTTTACCGAAGGCCCGCCGGTTTTGGCGTTCAGGAGACCGGAAAGGGCGAGCGCCTGATCGCGAACGGTTTCGGCCGGAATCCGAAAGCGCGACGAGCGCGCAAGCAGCCGGTTAGCGGGGTCGCGTTGCAGAAGCGCAGGCGTAGCTTTCGACTCCTGGCGATAAGTGGCGCTGGTTACCAGCAGCTTCATCATGGCCTTGGTATCCCAGTTCGTGCGCTGGAACTCCGTCGCGAGCCAGTCAAGAAGCTCCGGGTGCATGGGCCATTCGCCTTGCAGGCCGAAGTCTTCCACGGTGTTAACGATGCCGGCGCCAAAGATCATCTGCCAAAAACGGTTGACCGCGACACGAGCGGTCAGCGGATTCTCCGGCGCCACCAGCCACTGCGCGAAGCCGAGACGGTTGTTTGGCGAGCCCGAGGGAAGGGGATGGAGTTCCCCAGGTGTGCCGCCTTGAACCACTTCACCGGGTTTATCGTATTGGCCGCGCTGGAGAAGATGAGTGACCTTCGGCGGATTTGCCTCCGCCATCACCATCACCGTCGAGAAAGTCCGTTCCAGCGCTTCGCGCTCGCGGTAGAGCTTTGTAAGTTGCGCCCATTGCTCGCGGATGCGTAGAGGCGAGGCATGCTCGAGGTAATACCATTCGAGCAGCTTCTTTTCGCCTCCTGTGCGCGCCGCGTCCGGTTTAGCCGCAATGTCCGCCAGCGGCCTCGAAGCGGCTAGAGCCTGGACTTCGTCGCGGCCCAGCACGCGCGAATAAACATGGACGTTCTCCACCGTGCCGTTGAAATCATTCTTGGGACCTCCGCCCGCTCCAATCCGGAACGGGTCTTTGTACTGTTTGCCGGCGTTACCGAGAGGGCGGTAAAGATTGTCGCTCGACACTTTCATCGGAACGAGTTTTCCGTCGAGGTAGACCCGAAGGCCCTCCGCCATTTTCGATCCCGAGTAGGTCACTGTCAGCGTGTAGTCGCGATTTGCCTCCAGCACAGCGGCGCTGTCCATGCGAATGGCATCGTCTTCGTACTCGCTGGTGGCATGGGCATGCAGCCGGCCGTTTTTTGCGTATAGTCCGAACCCCTTGCTGCGAGGCACGTTCCCCATGCGGCTCCAAATCGCGCCGTTCGGCACAGCGGCAGCGCGCACGCGCGTGGAAACGGTAAAGCGGTCTTCGATGTCGAAGAGGAACTTGGCGGGCTCTTCGACGCGGCCGGACGAGGGCGCCCATTCCACGGCAGGCGCGGCGTAGCCCGCAGGCGTCACGTCTGCCATCTCCGCCTCAATCCTCCCGATGCGCCCGTTCAACACCCGCAATTGCTCTTTCTCTTTGTCCGTCGGCGCGGCGACCAACGGCGCCGAATTGCCGTACTTCATCGCGCGTCCCTGCTCGGGCACGTTATTGAAGTACGAATAGATCTGGTAAAACTCTTTCTGCGTGAAAGGGTCGTACTTATGGTTGTGACAGCGCGCGCAGCCCAGCGTCAGGCCAAGGAACGTGGCCGATGTCGTTTCAACGCGGTCGATCACGTATTCGACGGCATACTCTTCCGCGACGATGCCGAATTCGGAGTTGCCGCGATGGTTGCGATTGAAGCCGGTGGCGATGCGCTGATCGAGCGTGGCGCCGGGCAGCATGTCGCCCGCGATCTGCTCGAGCGTGAATTGGTTGTACGGCATGTTGCGCGCGAAGGCGTCGATGACCCAATCGCGCCAGCGCCACATACTGCGCTCGCCGTCGAACTGATAGCCGTTGGTATCGGAGTAGCGCGCGTAGTCGAGCCATCGATAGGCCATGCGCTCGGCGTAGGCGGGCGAGGCGAGCAGGCGGTCCACGGCCCGCTCATAGGCGTCGGACGATTTGTCGTTGAGGTACTCGTCGAGTTCGGCGAGCGTGGGTGGCAGGCCGGTGAGATCAAGCGAGGCGCGCCGCAGCAAAGTCTCGCGTGGCGCTTCCGGACTAGGTGCGAGCCCTTCTTTGTCGAGGCGCGCAAGAATGAAGCGGTCGATTGGGTTGCGCGGCCACTTGGCGTTTGAAACCGCCGGAAGCTCCGGCCGCTTAGGCGCCAGAAACGCCCAATGCTTTTCCCACTTGGCTCCCGAGGCGATCCAGGCACGCAGAATTTCGAGTTCCTTGGGCGAAATGGTATGGCCCGTGCTGACCGGAGGCATCTTCCGGAAGGGCTTGTCCGCTGTGATGCGCTTGATAACTTCACTTGCTTCCGCGTCGCCAGGGATGATCGCCCGGCGCCCTCCCAGGTCGGCTTTAGCGGCATCTTCACGATCCAGGCGCAGCGGAATGTTCTTCGCTTTTGCGTCCGGTCCGTGGCAGGCAAAGCACTTGTCCGAAAGAATGGGGCGCACGTCGCGATTGAATTCAGGCGCCTGTGCGTAGGCGCTCGCGGCGAGCAGACAGAAGGCAAGGACGCGCATGGGTTCGCCTCTATCTTATGCCCGATTGCGGCTGAACTCATCGAGCAACAGTCGCGCGGCGGCTAGAGGCGAGGTGCGGCCTTCGCGAACCAGTTGTTCGTATTTCGGCGTTGAGGTCACTGTGCGGCGGAAAGCGTCGTCAAGCTCCAGCCGGACCAGTTCGTGGAGCCATGCCAGCGATTGCCCGGCGCGGCGGCTTTCGAACCCGTCCGTTGAGTCGAGATGCGCGTGATGGTCAAGAATCGTTTGCCAGACCTCGGCAATTCCGTCCCCCGTGAGCGCACTGCACAAAAGAACCGGCGGCGGCCATCCATCAGGCGGCGGCGGGAACAGATGAAGGGCGCTTGCATAGTCCGAACGTGCGCGGCGGGCGCGTTCGAGATTGTCGCCATCGGCTTTGTTGATCGCCAGCGCATCGGCCATTTCAAGAATGCCGCGCTTGATCCCTTGCAGTTCGTCGCCCGCCCCCGGAAGCATCAGCAACAGGAAGAAGTCGGTCATCGAACGAACGGCGGTTTCGGACTGGCCGACGCCCACGGTTTCGACCAGGATGTTGCGGTAGCCGGCAGCCTCGCACAGCAGCATGACCTCGCGCGTGCGCGGGGCGACTCCGCCCAGATGGCCCGAGGACGGCGAGGGACGAATGAACGCCGAATCTTCCGCGGCGAGTTTTTCCATGCGCGTCTTATCGCCGAGAATGCTGCCGCCGGACACAGGGCTTGAGGGATCGACCGAGAGCACCGCCACGGTTTCCTTGCGCTCGTGGACAAGGTGCAGGCCGAGGCGGTCGATGAACGTGCTCTTGCCCGCGCCGGGAACGCCCGTGATGCCGACACGGCGTGAGTTGCCCGTCAGCGGGAGCAGGGCATCCAGAATTCGGGCGGCAAGCGCCGCGTCGTCCGGATGCGCACTCTCAACAACGGTGATCGCACGGGCGAGCGTCGCGCGGTCGTTCGCGCGCACGCCTTCGATGTACGCCTCAGCCGGCAACCGGCGACGCGGCACTCGGTTTCTCCATAAGGGTTTCGAGGATCGCTTGCGCGCTTTTCGCGATAACGGTGCCGGGTCCGAAGACGGCCGTGACGCCTGAGTTCAGCAGCGCCGCATGATCCTGAGGCGGAATCACGCCGCCCGCTACAACGGCAATGTCGGGGCGGCCTAGATGGCGCAGTTCCGCGATGACTTCGGGCACCAGTGTAGTGTGACCTCCGGCGAGCGTCGAGACTCCCAGGATGTGGACATCGTTCTCGACAGCCATGCGGGCGACTTCGCGCGGCGTTTGGAACAGGGGGCCGAGATCGACATCGAAACCAATATCGGCGAAGGCGGTGGCAATGACCTTCGCGCCGCGGTCATGACCGTCCTGGCCCATCTTCGCAACCAGCAGACGCGGACGGCGGCCGTCCCGCGCGGCGAAGTCGCGGGCGAGTCGCTGGGCGTGGCGGAATTCATGGTCGTCGCGGTTTTCGGCGGAGTAGACACCACTGACCGCGCGCTGCACCGCTTGGTAGCGGCCGAAGGCGGTTTCAAGCGCACTGGAGATTTCCCCCAGCGTGGCGCGTTTGCGCGCCGCCTCTACGCTTAGCGCAAGGAGGTTTCCGTCGCCCTTCGTTAGCGCGCGAAGGGCAGTATCCACCGCTGACGGATCGCGGCTGGCGCGCACTTCACGGAGCCGGCCGATCTGCCGCTCGCGCACAGCCCGGTTGTCGATGACGCGCACCTCCACCGGCTGCTCACTTTCGTCGCGGTAGCGGTTGACTCCAACGATGATGTCACGGCCCGAGTCGATGCGCGATTGGCGGCGCGCGGCGGCCTCTTCAATACGCAGCTTCGGAAGGCCCGATTCATTCGCTCGCGTCATGCCGCCCAGTTGCTCGATCTCTTGTATCGTGGCCCACGCCTTGCGCGCGAGCGCATCGGTAAGCCATTCGATGTAGTAACTGCCACCACACGGATCGACCGCGGCGCACAGGTCGGTTTGCTTTTGAAGGAAAATCTGCGTGTCGCGCGCCACGCCGGCGGCGCAATCGGACGGTAAAGCGAGTGCTTCGTCGTAAGAATTCGTATGCAGAGATTGCGTTCCCCCGAAAACTGCCGCCAGCGCCTCAATACAAGTGCGAATGACATTGTTGTGAACGCCCTGAGCCGCCAGGCTCCAACCCGACGTCTGGCAGTGGCAACGCAGTGCCATTGACTTCGGATTCTTCGGCTCGAATGCGCGGACAAGCTTCGCCCACAGCAGACGCGCCGCGCGCAGCTTTGCGATCTCCATGAATGGGTTCATGCCGATCCCCCAAAAAAAGCTGAGGCGGGGCGCGAAATCGTCGATACCGAGGCCCGCCCGCAGGCCAGTGCGGATGTACTCGACCCCATTGGCGAGCGTATACGCGAGTTCGAGATCCGCCGTCGCGCCCGCTTCCTGCATGTGATAGCCGCT
>Ga0187894_10004073_pt1 | contig 15917 bp, 14 predicted proteins | sample GBC1701081metaG_FD_136650 | JGI IMG/M metagenome (GOLD analysis project Ga0187894, IMG submission 136650) | White microbial mat communities from a lava cave in the Kipuka Kanohina Cave System on the Island of Hawaii, USA - GBC170108-1 metaG ... | reverse complement strand
TTCGCGGGAGATCCCTCGCTTCGCTCGGGATGACGGGCTAAACGGACCACCGCAAGGTCCTTCGCTTCGCTCAGGACGACGTGAATGATCGTCATGACGTCACTCCTTACTCAATACCCCGCCTGTTGCCGCTGGCGGCGCAGGTGGGGCGGCATCTCGGCGTAGACGCCCTCGAACATGTCGCGGGCCGAGGGGTGCGGGCCTGAGTGCAGCGTGCCGTGCGTTTCGGCTTCCTTCTGCGCCGCGATCACCTCGGCCATGATCTCGGCCTCGCGCTGCTTGTGGCGCTCCTCCGACCAGGCGCCGCGCGCGATCAGGTGACCCTTCAGCCGGATCACCGGATCGCCCAACGGCCAGGCATCGGACTCGGCCTTGGGCCGATAGGCGGTCGGATCGTCCGAGGTCGAATGCGCCCCGACCCGGTAGGTGACGTACTCGACGACGGTCGGCCCCAGGCCGCGATGGGCGCGCTCGACCGCCCATTTCGCCACCGCGTGGACCGCGAGGTAGTCGTTGCCGTCGACCCGCAGCGCCGGGATGCCGAAGCCCAGGCCGCGGGCCGCGAAGGTGCCCGAGCCGCCGCGGGCGATGCCCTGGAAGGTCGAGATCGCCCACTGGTTGTTGACGATGTTCAGCACGACCGGCGCCTTGTAGGTCGAGGCGAACACCAGCCCGGCGTGGAAGTCCGACTCGGCCGTCGAGCCGTCGCCGATCCAGCCGGCCGCGATGCGGGTGTCGCGCTTGATCGCCGAGGCCATCGCCCAGCCCACCGCCTGGATGAACTGGGTCGCGAGGTTGCCCGACACGGTGAAGAAGCCGTGCTCGCGCACCGAGTACAGCACCGGCAGCTGGCGGCCCTTCATCGGGTCGTTCTCGTTGGAATAGATCTGGTTCATCATCTCGACCATGGGATAGCCGCCGGCGATCAGCAGGCCGGCCTGGCGGTAGGTCGGGAAGTTCATGTCGCCGGGCTCGAGCGCCTTGCGGAAGGCGCAGCTCACCGCCTCCTCGCCCATGTGCTGCATGTAGAACGACGTCTTGCCCTGGCGCTGGGCCATCAGCATGCGCGCATCGAAGGCGCGCAGCGTCATCATGTGGCGCAGGCCCTCGAGCAGCTCGGCGTCGCTCAGCAGCCCGGCCCACGGCCCCACCGCCTCGCTGTCGCGGTTGAGCACGCGGATGATCGAGTAGGCGAGATCGCGGATCTCTTCCGGATTGACGTCGACCGGCGGGCGGGGCACCTCGCCGGCGCGCGGGATGTTGACGTCGCTGAAGTCCGGCGTGCCGCCCGGCCGCACCGCCGGCTCGGGCACATGGAAGGACAAAGGCCTGCGCTCGGACATGGCACGCTCCGATGTTCGACGATCCGCGGCATCGAGCCTATTGCCTGCTGCCGACGGATTGAAGAGCCGACGCGCATGATTGAACCACAGAGAGCACAGAGCACACAGAGCGAAGAAAGCTACGCACAGGAGCGACAGAACGCAGGGAAGTTATCGGCACGGCACTGTCCGCGAACTTATCTTCTCTCCAGGAAGCAGGTCATGCAGCCACCTTGCTGTCGGCTGGCGACGGGTCGGACCGCGCCGCTCCAGCGGCGCTCTTCTTTTTTCCATCGCGCCTGTCCGGGCATCATGAGCGCCGCTGGAGCGGCGCGGTCGGACCCGTCACCAGCGCCTCCGGGACTCTGTAACTACCCTCCACCTCCAGACCGCGCCTGAATTCGTCGCAAGGAGCGGAGCGTCGAGTCGCGTTTGAGCCCTTACATGTCGCCAGTATCGAACAAGGAGTGAAGGCCATGTCCGCCGATATCACCGACACCATCCGCGTCGCAACCGGCCACTGCGCCTTGGGCGCGATCCTCGTCGCCGCGAGCGGCAAGGGCGTCTGCGCCATCCTGCTCGGCGACCATCCCGACCCACTCATGCAGGATATTGAGACGCGCTTCTCCGACGCCACGCTGGCCGCGGGCGATGACGACACCGGGCGGCTGCTGGCCCAGGTCGCGCGCTTCGTCGAGGCACCGGGCCAGGGCCTCGATATGCCGCTCGACCTGCGCGGCACGCCGTTCCAGCAGCGTGTCTGGCAGGCGTTGCGCGACATCCCGGCCGGCACGACCGTCAGCTACGGCACCATCGCCGCGCGCATCGGCGAGCCGCGCGCCGCGCTCGACGTTGCCGAGGCGTGCGCCGCGAACCCGCTCGCCGTCGCGGTCCCGTGCCACCGCGTCGTGCGCGCCAATGGGGCGATCTCCGGTTATCGCTGGGGCGTGAAGCGCAAGCGTGCCCTGCTACAGCGCGAGGCCGCGTGAGCCGGCGCACGGCGGTGCGACTGGACCGCGCGGCTCCCGCCGCGCTCATGGTTTATCGCGACAGACGAAGAGCGCGGCAGGTCGGTGGCTGCTTGCAGCCACCGGTTACGCGCGGTCCGGTCGAGCCGCCGTGCGGCCACTCCAACTTTCTGTGGCTGGCCTCCGGAATGCCCATATGCGATAGCTCTGGTAACCGCGCCGCGTCCCACGGCGCCGGCCCGGCAAGGTGGAGCCCAGTTTGCCCGACGATATCGTGTTGCGTCCGCACAGCGCCCACTGGGGTGCCTTCCGCGCCGGCTGGCAGGGGGATCGGCTGGTGGTGGTGCCGCATCCCGACGATCCCGATCCCAATCTGGTGCTGCAGAACTTCCCCGACGCGCTGCGCCACAAGGCCCGCATCGCCCGGCCGATGGTGCGCCGCGGCTGGCTCGAGCGTGGTCCTGGCGCTGACAGCAGGCGCGGCCGCGACGACTTCGTGCCGATGGCCTGGGGCCGCGTGCTCGACCTGCTGGCGGGCGAACTGTCCCGCGTGCGTGAGGCGCACGGCCCCGGCGCGATCTTCGGCGGCTCCTACGGCTGGTCCAGCGCCGGCCGCTTCCACCACGCCCAGAGCCAGGTGCACCGCTTCCTCAACACCGCGCTGGGCGGCTATGTGCGCTCGGTCAACAGCTACAGCGCCGGCGCCTCCGGCGTGCTGCTGCCGCATATCCTGGGCCCCATGGAATCGATCAGCCGGCGCAATATCACCTGGGAGCAGGCCGCCGCTGACAGCGACGTGGTGATCGCCTTTGGCGGCATGGCATTGAAGAACAGCATGGTCGGCGGCGGCGGCGTCAGCCGGCACATCGAGCGCTCTTCCATGCACCAGGCGCGCCAGCGCGGCTGCCAGTTCATCCTGGTCGGCCCGCTGCGCTCCGACCTGCCGGCGGAAGCCGGCGCCGACTGGGTGCCACTGGTGCCCGGCACCGACACCGCGCTGATGCTCGGCATCGCGCACACGCTGGTGGGCGCGGGCCTGCACGACCGCGCCTTCCTCGACCGCTACTGCGTCGGCTGGCCGGTGTTCGAAAACTACCTGATGGGCCGCAGCGACGGCGTGCCCAAGGCCGCCGCCTGGGCCGCCGCCATCACCGGCGTCGCCGCCGATGCGATCGCTGGCCTGGCGCATCGCCTGGCCGGCAAGCGATCGCTGGTGGTGGTCTCGCATTCCCTGCAGCGCGCCGAGCACGGCGAGCAGCCGGTGTGGATGGGCATGGTGCTGGCCGCCATGCTGGGCCAGATCGGCCTGCCCGGCGGCGGCTACCACTACGCGCTGGGCGCGCTGGCCCACACCGGCCGGCGCAGCAACGCCGTTTCCGTCCCCTCGCTGCCGCAGGGCAGCAACGGCGTGCGCGCCTTCATCCCCGTGGCGCGCATCTCGGACATGCTGCTGAACCCCGGCGCGCCGCTCGAGTACAACGGCCAGACGCTCGCCTATCCCGACATCCGGCTGATCTACTGGGCGGGCGGCAATCCATTCCATCATCACCAGGACCTCGCCCGCCTGCGCCGCGCCTTCGCCCGGGCCGAGACCTTCGTCGTGCACGAGACCGCCTGGACCGCCACGGCGCGGCACGCCGACATCGTGCTGCCCTGCACGATGACCCTGGAGCGCGAGGACATCGGCAGCTCGGCCACCGATCCGCTGATGATCGCCATGCACAAGCTCGCCGAGCCCTACGGCGAGGCGCGCGACGACTATGCGATCTTCACCGCGCTCGCCCGGCGCCTGGGTAAGGAAGAGGCCTTCACCGAAGGGCGCAGCGCCGGCGATTGGCTGCGCCATCTCTACGCACCGGTGCAGCAGGCGCTGGCGGCACAGGGCCTGCCGGCGCCGGACTTCGATGAGTTCTGGCGGCAGGGCGAGCTGCAGCTGCCATCGGCGCCCGACGACGGCGGCATGCTGCGCGCCTTCCGCGACGATCCCGACGGCTGCAAGCTGCCGACACCCAGCGGCAGGATCGAGATCTTCTCCCAGACCATCGCCGGCTTCGGTTACGCCGACTGCCCCGGCCATCCCGCCTGGCTGGCGCCATCCGACGTGCCCGACGCCGGCCAGCCGCTGCGCCTGGTCGCCAACCAGCCGGCGACCCGCCTGCACAGCCAGCTCGACTTCGGCGGCCACAGCAGCGCCGAAAAGCACCGCGGCCGCGAGGTCGTGCGCATTCATCCCGCCGACGCCGCGGCGCGCGGCATCGCCGACGGCGACATCGTGCGCCTGTTCAACGCTCGCGGCGCCTGCCTCGCCGCCGCGCGCGTCACCGAGGACATCCGCGCCGGTGTCGTGCAGCTGCCCACCGGCGCCTGGTACGACCCCGAGGATCCGGCCGAGGACAATCCGCTCTGCGTGCACGGCAATCCCAACGTGCTGACCCGCGATGTCGGCACCTCGCGCCTGGCCCAGGGCTGCACCGGCCAGCTCACCGTCGTGGAGGTCGAGCGCTTCACCGGCAACCTGCCGCCCATCCAGGCCTACGATCCGCCCGCAGCGGTGGCGGCCGAGTGAAGACGAAGACGGAACCACAGAGAGCACGGAGCACACAGAGGAAGAATACAGAGGCAAACGGCCAAGAAGATCGTCGCTTCCAGTAGCCTTCATGGTGAGCCTGTCGAACCATGAAGGCGTCGCACCGGCTGTGGTGCGAGACCGCTTCATGGTTCGACAGGCTCACCATGAAGCGGTCCTCCACGAAGTCCGTGGCTTCAAAGCCTCACCGCCTCTGCGTTCATCCTCTGTGTGCTCTGTGCTCTCTGTGGTTGATCTTCAAGGCCGTCGTACCCAACTGCCGTAGGTGAGAAAGCAGCTCCCGCGCGGCCCAAATCTGTTGTATGCCCGTGCCATGCAAACGACGCCCCAGGAGATCGACGTCAACCAGCTGGCGGAGCTGCGCCGCGATGGTGCATCGCACGCCGTGCTCGACATCCGCGAACCGTGGGAACTCGACATCTGCGTTCTGCCCGACAGCCTGCGCATCCCCCTGCAGCAGATCCCGCAACAGCTCGACGCGCTGCCGCGCGAGCATCCGCTGGTCGTGATCTGCCATCACGGGATGCGCAGCGCCATGGTGACCGGCTTCCTGCGGGAGAACGGCTTCGCCAACGCCTGCAACCTCGCCGGCGGCATCGACGCCTGGGCACGCCTGGTCGAGCCCGCCATGGCGCGCTACTGACCGAAGGGACGGCCCCGTGATGGACGATATCGCCGCAGTCACGCTCGAGCCGGGCGCCGCGCCGCCCTCCGCCGCAGCGCCGTTCGCCTTCGACAACAGCTACGCCCGCCTGCCGGACCGGTTCTTCGTGCGCCAGCCGCCCGCCGCCGTGCCGGCGCCGAAGCTGGTGCGGCTGAACGAGAACCTCGCGCGGCAGCTGGGCCTCGATCCCGCCGCGCTGGCCACGCCGGAGGGCGTGGAGATCCTGGCCGGCAACCGCGTGCCCGAGGGCGCCGAGCCGTTGGCCATGGCCTATGCCGGGCACCAGTTCGGCAACTTCGTGCCGCAGCTGGGCGACGGCCGCGCGGTCCTGCTGGGCGAGGTGATCGGCCGCGACGGCGAGCGCCGCGACATCCAACTCAAGGGAGCAGGGCGCACGCCGTTCTCGCGCCAGGGCGACGGCCGCGCCGTTCTCGGCCCGGTCCTGCGCGAGTACATCATCAGCGACGCCATGGCGGCGCTCGGCATCCGCACCACGCGATCGCTGGCCGCCGTGACCACCGGCGATCACGTCTGGCGCCAGACGCCACAGCCCGGCGCGGTGCTGACCCGCGTCGCGCGCAGCCATGTGCGCATCGGCACCTTCGAGTTCTTCGCCAGCCGCGGCGACGGGGAGGCCGTGCAACGCCTCGCCGACTACGTCATCGAACGGCACTACCCCGACGCCGCCGCGTCAGACCAGCCGTACCTCGCGCTGCTCGAGGCCGTGATCGCGCGGACCGCCGAGCTGGTGGCCAGCTGGCAGCGCGTCGGCTTCATCCACGGCGTGATGAACACCGACAACATGTCGATCGCGGGCGAGACCATCGACTACGGCCCCTGCGCCTTCATGGACACGTACCATCCCGGCACGGTCTACAGCTCGATCGACGCCAACGGCCGCTACGCCTACGGCAACCAGCCGCGCATCGCGCACTGGAACCTGGTGAAGCTGGCGCAGTGCCTGCTGCCGCTGCTGGGCGACGACGCCGATGCCGCCCTGCCGCTGGCCCAGGCCGCGATCGACACGTACCCGGCGCGCTTCGAGGCCGCCTGGCTCGCCGCCTTCCGCCGCAAGCTCGGCCTGCTGGAACCGCGCGACGACGACGCAGCGCTGATTCGCGACCTGCTCGACCGCATGGCGCAGAACGCCGCCGACTTCACCCTGACCTTCCGGTGGCTGAGCGACTCGGTTGCCGCCGAAGTCCCGGTGCGCGACCTCTTCACCGATCCCACGAGCTTCGATGCGTGGCAGGCGACCTGGCGTCAGCGCCTGGCGCAGGAAAGCGGCACCGCCGACGAACGCCACGCCGTCATGCGCTCCGTCAACCCTGCCTTCATCCCGCGCAACCACCGCGTCGAGGCGGCGCTCGCTGCGGCACAGGACGGCGACCTGGCGCTCACCGACGCGCTGCTCGCCGTGCTGGCCACGCCCTGCGACGACCAGCCCCGCTTCACGCGCTACGCCGAGCCGCCGCTGCCGGAAGAGGTCGTGCAACAGACCTTCTGCGGCACGTGACGTTGGGGCGGCCGCAGTCGTGCTGGTGACGGGTCGGACCGCGCCGCTCCAGCGGCGCTCATGGCCTGTCAGAAAGAGAAGAGCGTCGCTGGAGCGACGCGGTCCGACCCGTCACCATCGACAACGTTGATTGACCGCAGGGCAGCAAGGCCCTGCGCTGCCGCTGCGACCGAATCGCCTCCGCCCTTGCCCGGTGCTGCGCGCTGCGCCAGTATCGATATATCCACTCATACATAGTGCTTCCGCGCCGTGGCGACGGCGCGCGCTATGGCCGGTTGCGTCCGGTGTTGGAGCATGGAGGAGAGCAAGCGATGTACAAGGACGTGTCACTGTTCATTGACGGCGCCTGGACCGCCGCCGTCAGCAAGCGCACCCTGCCGGTCGTGAACCCGGCCAGCGGCGAGGTGATCGGCACCGTGGCGCATGCCGGGCGCGCCGACCTCGACCGCGCGCTGGCAGCCGCCGAGAAGGGCTTCCGCGCCTGGCGCAAGGTCTCTTCCTTCGAGCGCTCCAAGGTGATGCGCAAGGCCGCCGACCTGCTGCGCCAGCGCGCCGATGCGATCGCGCCGCTGCTGACCCTGGAGCAGGGCAAGCCGCTGATCGAGGCCAAGGGCGAGGTGATGGCCGGCGCCGACGTCATCGACTGGTTCGCCGAGGAGGCGCGCCGCACCTACGGCCGCGTCGTGCCGGCCCGCGCCGACGGCGTCTACCAGCTGGTGATCAAGGAGCCGGTCGGCCCGGTGGCGGCCTTCACGCCGTGGAACTTCCCGATCAACCAGGTCGTGCGCAAGCTGTCGTGCGCCGTGGCCGCGGGCTGCTCGATCATCGTCAAGGCGCCGGAGGAGACTCCGGCCTCGCCGGCCGAGCTGATCCGCTGCTTCGTCGATGCCGGCGTGCCGGCCGGTGTCGTGAACCTGGTCTACGGCGTGCCGGCCGAGATCTCCGAGTACCTGATCCCGCACCCCATCATCCGCAAGATGTCGTTCACCGGCTCGACCGCGGTGGGCAAGCAGCTGGCGGCGCTGGCCGGGGCGCACATGAAGCGCGTCACCATGGAGCTGGGCGGCCATGCGCCGGCGATCGTGTTCGACGACGCCGACGTCGACACCGCCAGCAAGCTGCTGGCCGGCGCCAAGTACCGCAACGCCGGCCAGGTCTGCGTTTCGCCCACGCGCCTGCTGGTGCAGGAGAAAATCTACGAGCGCTTCGTCGAGGGCTTCGTGCAGCACAGCAAGGCGGTGAAGGTCGGTGACGGCCTTGAGTCGTCGACCACCATGGGCCCGACCGCCAACCCGCGCCGCATCGACGCCATGCAGACCCTGATCGCCGATGCCACGAAGCGCGGCGCCACGGTCCGGACCGGCGGCAACCGCATCGGCAACAAGGGCAACTTCTTCGAGCCGACGGTGATCACCGACGTGCCGATGGACGCCCGCGTCATGAACGAGGAGCCGTTCGGCCCGCTGGCCGTGATCTCGCCCTTCAGCTCGTTCGACGACGCCGTGAACGAGGCCAACCGCCTGCCGTACGGGCTGGCGTCCTATGCCTACACCCGCTCGGCCAGGACCGCGAACGCCATCGCCGCCTCGGTCGAGGCCGGCATGATGTCGATCAACCACCACGGCCTTGCGCTGCCGGAGGTGCCGTTCGGCGGCGTCAAGGATTCGGGCTACGGCTCGGAGGGCGGCCTGGAAGCCATCGAGGGCTACCTGAACACCAAGTTCGTCACCCAGGCCGGCTTGTAGGAAGCCTTGTTGAAGAAGAGCTTCATGGTGAGCACAGGCACAGACGCTTCGCGTCTTGCCGGGTCGAACCATGAAGCGTCGCGCCGTACGGGGCCTTCATGGTTCGACAAGCTCACCATGAAGGCTGCGGAGGCGTCTGCGCGGGAGGCAAAAAAATCTCTCCCCACCCCGGGGTGGCCGCGGAGCGGCCGTCTCGGAGGGCGGGCTGCAGAGGCGGTGGTGCGTTTGAATTGCCTTCAGACCGCTCGTGCGATGGGCCCACCCTTCGAGACGCGCGCCCTTGGGTGCGCACCACGGAGTGAGGAGAAAGTTGGCCGTCCATCTGCCCCCTGAAAAAACCGTTGCATCACCCGCGGCGGCGCCGCGGTATCTCTCATGCCATGCGCCGCACGCCTGCCGGCACCGGCGTCGTGCCTAGCCGCCCGACGAGCGGCCGCTGCCGCCAAAGCCGCCGCGGCGGCTGCGGCGGTCGGACCACCAGGCGCCTGCGATGCCGATGGGGGCCACGAGCCCGACGGCAAGCCACAACCGCCGTTTGGCCACCTTCTCCTCGTTGGCGCGATGCTCGATCGATTCCCGAAGGGGATCGCGCACCGGAATGTCGCCGTTTCTCGGCCGTTCGTTGGACGAGCCTGAACCTGGACCACTGCGCGGGACGCCGCTGGGCATCTGCCGGCGTCAGCTGGCGGCCAGGCACCGCCGCGCGCCGCGGATGGCGCCGGTGCGGTCGGGCGTCACCACGGAGCGCAACCCGCCGTCGATGACTTCCGCCGCCAGCAGGTCGGCCTCGCGTTCGCAGGCGTCGTCCTCGTCGCCCACTGGCACGAAGTCCGCCGGCACCCGGTAGGCGTAGGTGTTGGCGCGCGCCGCGCGCTGCTGCAGGACATGCACCAGCTCGTGCGCCAGCAGCCAGCGGCCTTCGGCCGAAACCGGCTCGTACTCGCCGTCGGCGAACAGGATGTCGTTGCCCAGGGTCAGCGCGCGGGCCTTCAGCGTGTCGCACAGCCGCGCCGCGACGGCGCCGACATGGATGCGGACCTCGCCGAGGTCGGTCTTGAAGCGGCCTTCCATGTACCGGCGCACCGACGGCGCCAGCGGCGTCGCGTCGCCGAAATTCAGCCACAGCTTCAGCAGTTCCCGAGGTATCAGGACTTGCGCGTCGCTCATGGGTGCTTCCCCCCGTCTCGGAGCTGCACCGCCGGTATGATCCTGCTCGGCAGTGCAATAAGTGAGTAATCGCTTTTATAAATGAGTGGCGACTCACTGTCAAGAATGCCTGTGGATATCTCTTGACCCTCTCGATTCCGCCGGCGCCTGCCCCAGGCCTGCCGAAGGGACGGAGAGGGATGCGAATGATCGGACTTGTGCCTTCTTTCCGATGCCGCGACTGTGCGTTTTCCCACTCTCACCAGCCCTTTCTCGCGTCGCGGGCGGGGGGAAGAAGCGCCGCTGGAGTGGCGCGCTTCGCCCGGTATGATCGACACACCAACGCGATGGAGGATCAGGAATGACCGGGACAGCAACGAACCCGCAGCGCCGCCTGGGCGGGCTGCCGGTGGCCGCGCTCGGGCTGGGCTGCATGCCGCTGTCGGGCGTCTACGGCGAGGCCGACGACGCGGCGTCCGAGGACCTGATCCGCTACGCCATCGACCGCGGCGCGACGCACCTGGACTCGGCCGACATGTACGGCTGGGGCCACAACGAGTCCCTGGTCGGCCGCGCCATCAAGGGCCGCCGCGACAAGGTCGTGCTGGCCACCAAGTTCGGCCAGACCAAGCCGCAGCAGCAGGGCGGCGCCAACGGCGTCAGCGGCCGCCCCGACTACGTGATCGAGGCCTGCGAGGCGAGCCTGCAGCGGCTGGGCGTCGACGTCATCGACCTCTACTACCAGCACCGCGTCGACCCCGGTGTGCCGATCGAGGACACGGTGGGTGCCATGGCCAGGCTGATCGAGCAGGGCAAGGTGCGCCATCTCGGCCTGTCGGAGGCAAGCCCGCAGACCATCCGCCGCGCCCACGCCGTGCATCCCATCGCCGCCGTGCAGACCGAGTATTCGCTGCTCTACCGCGTCGAGGCCGAGGAGACGCGCGCCACAACGCGGGCGCTGGGCATCGGCTTCGTCGGCTACTCGCCGCTGGGCCGCGGCTTCCTCACCGGCACCATCAAGGAGCTGGCCCAGGTCGACGGCCGCCGCGCCGCGCACCCGCGCTTCCAGGGCGACAACTTCACCCACAACCGCGCCCTGATCGCCCGCTTCGAGGCGCTGGCCGACAAGAAAGGCTGCACCCCCGCCCAGCTGGCGCTCGCCTGGGTGCTGGCGCAGGGCGACGACGTCGTCGCCATCCCCGGCACGCGCTCGAAGCAGCGCCTGGACGAGAACCTCGGCGCCCTCGCCGTGACGCTCACGCCGGATGATGTCGACTGCATCGCCGAGTCCATCCCGTCAGGTGCCGCCGCCGGCACCCGCTACCCCGCCGGTGCGATGAAGGCGGTGTACGTCTGACCCTGCGAAGCCGGGCAGGTATCCCGACCTTCCTTCCGCCGCCGAAGCGAGCCTTGCGACGGCTGGCGGCGTGCCTGGCGTCGTTCCATTGCGAGCGCGCCATGGCGACTCACGGCACGTGTGGATTGGCGCGCGCCCGCGAAGCGTCGGAAGCCCGCAGTCCCCGAGCGAAAACGCCTCACAACCCGCCGGGAACCTTCCACGCCACTTGAGGTTGCCCTTTGGACGTGCACGGCCCGGCCGGCGCTTGCGGGCCGCCGCCGCCGCGCTTCCATCCCGTGAAAGGAAACCTCGCCATGCCATTGAATCGCAGCATTGTTTCCATTGCCGCCATGGCCGCAGCCTTGGCTTGCGTGGCCGTCCCTGCAGCCTGGGCGCAACAGCAGCCGCCGCAGCCGCAGCAGCAGCAGGTGCCGGGGGCGCAGCAGGTCAGCGACAAGGAGATAGAGACCTTTGCTGCCGCCGCGACCGAGGTTCGGCAGCTGAACAAGCAGTGGGCGCCGAAGGTCGAGGCCGCGGCCAAGGAGAGCCCCGAGGCGGGCGAGACCGTACGCCGGCAGGCCCTGACTGAAATGGCCCAGGCGGTGGAGCGCAAAGGCCTGTCGATCAACCGCTACCAGGAAATCTTCCAGGTTGCCCAGACCGATCCCGATGTCCGGCGCAAGATCGTCGAGCGCATGCCGAAAAGCGACTAGAGCGCGTTTCGTTTGAGGGTAGCGCGTTCCGGGAGCGCCGGCTTCCAGCCGGCCCCGGCGCGCTCACAGGCGCCCACTTTGACGCACGACGACCCAACTGGACCGCGCGGCTCCTGCCGCGCTCATGCTTGCCGCGGAAAAAACGAAGAGCGCGGCAGGAGCCGCGCGGTCTAGTTGGCGCACCGCCGGCTGTCCCGGTCGGGGCCTGGGCCGGGACGGCCGCGCCGGGCGCGAGCCGGCGCCGCCCCATATTGTCCGCGACGGCAGCGCGGCAATGGCCTAGGATGGCCCCGTTTCCACACGGCATCCCGGCACTTGACGACGCCACCGTTCGATAGGCGTCGCATCGCGGCGTGCGTGAAGGTGGACCATGCAACGGAGACCACCATGCAGGCGCACAAATTCAAGCCCGGCCAGTTCGTTCGCGTCGCGGGCAGTCGTGCCTTCACCGCCACGCCGGCCGGCCGCTACGAGATCGTCCGGCAGCTGCCGCCGGAGAACAACGACAATCAGTACCGGGTCCGCAACACCGACGACAACCAGGAGCGCGTCGTCCGCGAAAGCGAGCTGACCTGAGCGTCCGCGTGCGCCGGTGCCCCGGGCGCCGGCACGGTCCCGGCGGCGGCCCTATTTCGCGCGCGTGAACCTCGGCGCGCCGCGGCTCTTGGCGGCGAGGCCGGCGCAGCGCGTCTTGGCCGCGGCCAGTGTCGAGAGGGCGGCCGCGTACCGTCCGTCCTGGTAGACGCCGAACTTGCCGCCCATGGGTGACTCGTCGGGGTACTGCACGATCCGGAACGTGCTGGCGCCGAGGGTCGCGGTGTGCGCCCTGCCGTCCTCCGTCCATGGATTCGTATTGGGTCGCGTCATGAGCCATCCCGGCGCGTTCTGGTGAGGGGAAGCCGCGCGACGTCGATGACGAACGCGGTCGACGGGCAGCCGGCGGCCAATTCGATCGCTTCCCGGGTGGACGGTTCCTCGAACCGGCCGGCATCGCCAGCCGCGGCCGCGACGCCACAAGCAGCCGCGGTTACGATCAGGCCGACGAAGGCCGGAGATCCGACAGCACGGCGCATCCATTCCTGTACGCTGTCTGGCCGCCCGAGAAAAGGCCGCAGATGCCGTACCCCGGGGCCTGTCGCAGACGGCGTATCGCCGTCGTCCTGAGCGCAGCGAAGGACCTTGCGGTGGTTCGACCAGACTGTCATCCCGAGCGTAGCGAGGGATCTCGCGGGAATGGAGTCTCCTTTTGCGGAAGATTCCTCGCTACGCTCGGAATGACGACTGATCGGCCGACCGCAAGGTCCTTCGCTGCGTTCAGCACGACGACAGTCCATGCGCAAGCCCAGATGCGATGGCCCTGCGCCGCACGTTGGCCGGACGGGGTGCGCCTTCATTCCGCCCGCCCGGCGTGCTGTGTTCCGCCGCCCCGGCCCATGGGACAACGGCACGGGAGACGAAAATCGGGAACGGGATGAGCACGATCTTCAATGATATCGCTTCGAGATTGGCCCGGATCGCATCAGCCATCGTGAACCACGGCACGCAGCGCTTCTCGGGCTCGACGGCACGCAGGATCAGGGTCATCAACACGGCGGTCCTGTTCGCCAACCTGGTGCTGTTCGTCTCGATGCTGGTCACGACGACGGTGCTGATCTGGAACGACCAGCCGTTCATGACCTACGGCAACGCGTCGATCTGCGCCCTGATCGTCGGCTTCGCGGTCGCGCCGCTGCTGCATCGCTACGGCGAGCTGGCGGCGCCGCTGTATCTCATCCTCTTCATGTTCGCGATCCTGTTCGCGGCGCTGGGCCGCATGGGGACGGCGCAGGGGCAGCACAACGCCTTCATCCTGATCGGCGCCCTGGCGCCGTTGATGTTCGGCCCGGGCCGCAGACGGCTGGCCGTCGTCCTGGTCGTCCTGGCCTTCGTCAGCTACGTCGCCGCCGACTCCGGTTTCCCCCTGGTCGGCAAGGCCATCGAGAACCGGTCCGAGAGCATCATCCGGGCGTTCCGCTACACGTCGATCGCGGTGATCATCGCCATCCTGTTCCTGATCATGGACCATGCCTTCCAGGTCGCGGAGCGGGCCGAGGCGGCGCTGGCCCGCGAGTACGAGCGGTCCGAGACCCTGCTGCGGCACATGATGCCGGCCGCGATCGCCGAGCGCCTGAAGAACAACCCCGGCAGCGTCATCGCCGACCGGCTGGAGAACGTCACCATCCTGATCGTCGACATCGTCGACTTCACCCGCCGCGCGACGCGATCCTCGCCGGAGGAGCTGGTGACTTTCCTGAACCGGATATTCTCCGCGTTCGATCACCTCACCGAGAGGTACGGGCTCGAGAAGATCAAGACGATCGGCGATGCCTACATGGTCGCGGGCGGCATGCCCGCGCAGAAGGCCGGCGACGTCTTCGCCACCGCCGAGATGGCGCTGGAGATCCCCGCGCTCGTGGCGCGGATCGGCGCGGAAGCGGGCCAGCCGATCGAGGTCCGCATCGGCATGCACACCGGCCCCGCCGTCGCCGGCGTCATCGGCACGCGGCAGCTCTCCTACGATATCTGGGGCGACACCGTGAACACCGCCGCGCGCATGGAAGCGCTCGGCCAGCCCGGCAGGGTCCAGGTCACGCGGGAAACGAAGAAGGCGCTCGAAGGCCGCTACGAATTCGAAAGCCGCGGCAACATGGACGTCAAGGGCAAGGGCGAGATGGAGCTCTTCTACCTGCTGCCGCGCCGCCCCGCCTAGCTCCCCGGTGACGATCGTCGGCATCCGGTAGGACAAGGGACGGAATCGAGTCCTGGTAGCGCTCGACCATCGCCTCAGGAAAGGCCCGGTTCATCAACGCGACGGTGTTCAGGATCAGGCGCTCTTTCCCGGGCCTGGCTTTGATCAGATGCGATGTCCACTCGTCGCAGATCCTCTGCGTCCAGCGGGCGCGATACAGACCGGCCTCGGCCAGTGAGAGCAGGACGTCGCGCACCAGGAATGGATACAGGACGTTGGCATCGAGGATCGCGGTAACGCGGTCGGCGGCATGCCTCATTCCGCATCGATCTCTTGCCCGAGCTGGGCAAGCTTGTCGAGCGCCGCGCTGCGCGTGCGATCACGACGGCGCCTGTAGGCCAACAGGTCTTCCGCCCTGATCCGGCGATGTCTGCCGACCTTGTGATGCGGCAGCTCGCCCGCGTCGATCAGCTTGATCAGGAACGGGCGGGACACGTTCAGCAGGTCTGCGGCCTGCTGCGTGGTGAGTTCCGTGCCGAACGGTACCAGGTTCACGGCCTCTCCCTTCCCGACCAACATCAACAGGCGGAGCACCAGGTCGCTGACGGCGGGCGGCAGTTCGACGACCGTCTCGCCCTTCGATCCGTTCCTGAGATAAAGGGAGAGGGCGCCACGCCTCTTGGCCATCGCGCCAAGGACGCGCGTCGCATCCTTTGCCTTGCTGGCTTCGTCCGGCGTCGGCAAACGCTCCGACAGCGATCCCTCGAATGGCACGGTGGCCTCCCTCGCTGAATGCCTGCGTCCAGTCTAGGGGATCGACACCGCATTCGCAACGTTCGAATTAAACGAATCCATCGCATTCGGCATGCGGGACCGGAACCGCCGCACATGACGCGGGCCGGCGAGGCCGGACGGCTCGATTGATTTACTCAACGTATTGAGTAAAATCACTCCATATCATGAGCAAAATCCCGAAACCCTTCCAGCGCACACATGCCGCCGAGTTGGCGCGGCGGCTGGCCGAGCCGCGGCGTTTCATCCAGGTCGTTGCCGGCCCGCGTCAGGTGGGCAAGACCACGCTGGTGCAGCAGGTGACCGACGCCATCAAGCTGCCGGTGCGCTACGCCAGTGCCGATGAGCCGACCCTGCGCGGCGTCGAGTGGATCGACCAGCAGTGGCAGGCGGCGCG
>Ga0187894_10004072_pt1 | contig 15921 bp, 14 predicted proteins | sample GBC1701081metaG_FD_136650 | JGI IMG/M metagenome (GOLD analysis project Ga0187894, IMG submission 136650) | White microbial mat communities from a lava cave in the Kipuka Kanohina Cave System on the Island of Hawaii, USA - GBC170108-1 metaG ... | reverse complement strand
CCCGAGAGAGACACGAAAACGAGCGCCTGGTTCGCGGGCGCATGAGGGCGGCTGGAGGACCGGGGGCGGAGGGACGTCCGGCCTCCAGCCGTCCATATCACCCCAGGACGCGGGATGGGCTCCCGATCCCGGCTCCTGTGATATACCCGCTCTCATGCCGCCACGCCGGTTCCTCGATGTTCCGTTCGGCGCGTACCTGTCCCGTGACGTTCCTGCGCCCGACGACGAGCTGACCCGGGTCGGACCCGGCACGCCAGCCGGTGAGTATCTGCGGCGGTTCTGGCAACCGGTCGCGTTCGCCCGCGACCTCGGATCGCTACCCGTCAGGATCCGAATCATGGGCGAGGATCTCGTCGTCTTCCGCGACCGGACCGGTCGCGTGGGGCTCCTCCAGCTCCACTGCACGCATCGCGGGACGTCCCTCGAGTTCGGGATCGTCGCCGAGCAGGGCATCCGGTGCTGCTATCACGGCTGGCGCTTCGACGTGGACGGCGCGATCCTCGAAACGCCCGGCGAGCCCGCCTCGAGCACGCTCCGGGCGCGGCTGTGGCAGGGCGCCTACCCGACGCACGAGTTCGCTGGGCTCGTCTTCGCCTACATGGGGCCGCCCGATCGCCGTCCGCCCTTCCCGCGCTACGACACGTACGAGCTACCGGGCATGAGCCTCGAGCCGGCGGCGCAGTTCATGCTTCCGTGCAACTGGCTGCAGATCAAGGACAACAGCATGGACCCGGTCCACACCTCGTTCCTGCACGCGATCTCGAGCGGCTACCAGTTCACCCCGGCGTTCGGGGCGCTGGCCGATCTGGACTGGATCGACACCGCTTACGGGATGCTCTACATCGCCACCCGGCGCGTCGGCGATCACGTGTGGGTCCGCGTGTGCGACTTCATGGCCCCGAACGTCCACCAGTTCACGCGGGAGATCGAGGAGGCCGCGCGGGAGAAGATCGGCAGCCGGCCTGTCGTCATTCGCTGGGCCGTCCCGATCGACGACACGCACACGTGGAACATGGAGCTGGCCCAGGTCGATCCCGCGTGGGGCATGAGCCGCGAGGAGATCGCGCGACCAGGCTTCGGCCAGTCAGACGATCGCCCGTACGAGGAACGGCAGCGCCATCCCGCCGACTACGACGCCCAGTCGAGCCAGCGCGCCATCGCCGTGCACGCCCTCGAGCACCTCGCCTCGACGGACCGGGGCGTGATCATGCTGCGCAAGATCGTGCGTGATGGCATCCGCGCGGTGGCCGCGGGGCGCGATCCGGTCCAGCTCCTGTTGGACCCCGGTCAGCCAATCCGGACGCACACGCAGGACACGGTGCTCTTCATCCCGGCCGAATCGGATCCCGACGCCGATCGCCGGCTTCTTCGGGAAACCGGACGCAAGGTGCTGGGTCTCGGATAGCCGCGTCCCGCAGCCAGCGCAGGTTTTTCGTTTCGCGCAAGAACGCACGTCTCGTCCTCGTCGCCTGGATCCCGTCGGGCTATAATTCACGCATGGCGCGACGTGCCTCTTCACGAAGCGGGTGTCGACCCCTGCAACGGAGGCGCACCCCGTGATCCGCCGGTTGAGCGTCCGCAACTTCCGAAGCCTCCGAGAAACGGTTGTCGAGCTCGGCCCGTGCAACGTGTTCGTCGGTCCGAACATGTCAGGCAAGAGCAACGTCCTGTCGGTCCTCCGATTCCTCGCGTTCCTCGTGAGCCCCCAGCCCGGGGTATCCGGTCTTTCACGGGCCGTGAACACATTCGGTGGAGGGTTCAGTGAGTTGGCCTGGCGGGGAGACGATTCGGAACTCATCTCGATGGAGCTCGAGGGAGACCTTGCGGGCATCGCTGATGGCGGTCCGGAAGCACGGTGGGCGTATCGGATCGACATTCATGGCAGCCGGCTGCCCGGTGCTCCACTCACGATACAAGACGAACAGCTCCGTCTCTCCGGACCGCAAGGCGACGTGCTCCTGATCGAACGCGATGCCCGGACCGGGCATCGCCTGCTCCGGAACCATGAGGGCCAGGTCGTTTCGGAGGTTTCCGATTCCCAGCGATCCAGCCTGGAGTTCGAGATCCCGAACTGGGACGGTGTCAAGCTCCGAGCGCTGTTTTCCCTCTCCCGCTTCTACCGGTTCGTCCCCCAGGCTATGAAACGCCTCAGCCCGACCTCCGCTGCGCGTTTCCTCGATGAGGAGGGCGGGAATCTCGCGGCGTGGCTGCTGACGCTCTCGACGCGACACCGTGACAACTTCGATAGGATCGAGCGCGCGGCGATCTCGGTGCTGCCCGATCTGACAAGAATCTATCCGTTCCCGACATCCCAGGCGCAGGTGTTCGTGGCGTCCTCTGAGCGGTTCCTGCGTTCGGATGTGCCGGCATGGCAGATGTCCGACGGCGAACTCTGCTTCATCGCCTTGCTATCCCTCATTTTCACGCCCAGCGAACTCGGAGCGCCCGTCTATTGTGTGGAAGAGCCCGAGAACCATCTTCATCCGCGGATGCTAGAGCTGTTGGTCGAGGCGCTTCGTCAGCAGCAGCAGGCCGCTGGCCCGCATACCTCACAGGTGCTGATCACGACGCACTCGCCGCAACTCGTGGACCGAATCGGCGTGGATGACCTGGTCATCGTCGGCAAGGACCAGGGAGCGACGGCATGCCGCCGACCGAGCAACAAACAGCAACTGCAAGAACTCCTGGAGGAGGCTGGCTTGGGCGAGCTGTACTTCTCCGGGGCGCTGGGTGGCTCATAGCCCGCTCGTTCTTGGCGTGGTCGTCGAGCGATCCCCTCGAGACCGTGCCGGACGCAAAGGGACGGCTCCGTGAGGTGCTGAGTCGCGCGCGGCTGTCGTACACGCCGGACACGTGCGCTGCCATCGCGCGAGAGATGAGTCTCGATGCCCTGCGCGCTCGGTGCCCGAATGTCTGCTCATTCGAGTCGAAACTATCTGGCTGAGCTCTGCACTGGGAGCGACCGGCTATCCCACCGGTGGCCGGCGGTTCGCCCATGGGTGCGCGGCTTCGAACGCCGCGGACGCCTGCAGTACCGTGAGGTCGGCGAATCGGCGGCCCACGATCTGAAGTCCGACCGGCAGTCCAGCCGAGGTGAATCCCGCTGGCACCGTGGCGGCGGGCTGCTGGGTCAAGTTGAACGGGTAGCTGAAGCTCGCCCACGGGAACCAGTCCCACGCATGCTGCGGATAGCCTTCGGGGTTGAGCCGCTCGACGGGAAACGCGGGCACCGAAAGCGTCGGCGTGAGCAGCAGATCATAGCGCTCGATGCGCTCGAGGATCGAGCGGATCAATTCGACGGGAGACAGCTGCTTCGTGCGGATCAGTTCCAGGAGCTGCGTGGCTGGCGTGTAGCACAAGTCGGTGCTCATCGTCTCTCTATCGTCTCCTTTCGGCGTCCGCGCCAGGCCGCGTTCGCCGGACCCTTGGGACGCGGTTGCGGGAATGCGTCGGCCCTCGCCGCCGCGTTCGCGCACCGCCACACCGGGTTTCCGAGCAGCCGCCGCTGGCCCCGCCCCCCGACGATCTATCACGGTGCGCGCACCTTGCGCCAGCCTCGCGGCGGGTCTATCCTGCGAGCGCCTTCGGCAGGAGCGCGCGAGCGCGCTCCTGACCACGACGAGGAGACACATCTCATGAGTCCTTGGATCTGGAACCGGACGGCCATCGCGCGGCGACGCTTCGTGCAGGGTGCGGCCGCAACGGCCGGCCTCGGCCTGATGCCGCGATCGCTCTCCGCGCAGGCCCCGGGGCCGTGGGCCGCCCGGCCCGCCGGCAATCCCCAGCAGGTGACGTTCGTCGTCTGGCAGTACGGCAAGATCTACGAGCAGATCGCGAAGCAGTTCGAGCAGGACTGGAACGTCAAGCTCAACCAGATCATCGAGCCGAACGTCGAGCCGCAGGTAGCCAAGCTCACGGCGATGTACGCGGCCGGCGACACCGTGGACGTCTCGCAATCGCCGATGCAATACCTGTCGAGCTACATCGACCAGGGCATTGCGCTCCCCATCGACGGCCTGCCCGGCGTGGACCAGTACGTCCGAGACTTCACGCCGTTCACTCGGGCCATCGCGCAGCGCGACGGCAAGACGTGGGGCCTGCCGTACTTCTCGACGGTGTGGGTGTTCATCTACAACGACGAGCTGCTCGCGAAGGCGGGCTTCAAGGGCAAGCCGTTCGGAAGCTATCCGGAGCTGATCGAGCAGGCGAAGAAGGCCAAGCGCGACGGCGTGTGCAAGTACCCGATCCTCTGGGTGGCGGGCGCCGGCTTCGAGCAGCTTCCCGCGACCTGGTTCAGCATGACGCACAACCGCGGCGGCGTCATCTTCGACAAGCAGCTCAACCCGCAGCTCGGCCCCGGCTCGGTCGCGCGCGAGACGCTCAAATGGTGGCAGAACACCTTCAAGGAGGAGCTGGCCGACCCGAACTCGCTCAACCTCCGCTTCATCCCCGCGGTGAAGGCGTTCAACGCCGGCCAGCACGTCTATCTCGGCACGCTGCACCACTACTACATCAGCCTCGTGAACGACGCCGCGCAGTCGCCCATCGCCGGGAAGGGCAAGATCGTCGGGCACCCCGGGGACGGCAAGACCATCGGCTACACCATGCTTTACATCATGGTGAGCACGACCAAGAACCGGGAATGGGCGTGGAAGCTCTTGCAGTATCTCGGCGGGCGCACCAAGGACGGGCAGTACACGCAGGCCAATCGCCTCGCCACGGACGCGATGCTCGGCAGCGGCTATCAATCGGTGATGGAGAGCGACCTGTTGAAGAAGGGCTGGGCCAAGTGGGCCGACGTGTCGACCGTGCTCGGCATCTGGAGCAAGGCGACCAACTTCTCCGAGGTCGTCCCCGCGGTCGCGCAGCCGTGGTACCCGCGCTGGAGCGACGCGATGAACGTCGAGCTCCACGCGTGCCTCCAGGGCAAGAGCACGGCGGACCAGGCCTGCGACAACATGGTGGCGGCGATCGCGAAAGCGAAGCGCGGCTAGTCCGGCCCCGCGACCTCGTCGCATGACACGCGGTCTGCTCGGTCGATTGCCCATGCTGTGCGGTCCGGCCGCGGGCGGAGGTGGGGTGGCGGGGGAGGCTCTCCCCGGGACACGCTGACTCGCAACACGCTGTCAGCTCTCGCAAGGGGCCACGAGATCGAGGTTGGCGGCTTCGGCGGTGCGCAGAAGCAACGGTCCCGGGGAGAGCCTCCCCCGCCACCCACCTCCGCCCTCCGCGCGAGGCCGTCGACTCCATGAGTCAGAGCGCGCGCCGCCCTCGCCGGTCAGAGATGCGTGCGGGGCCGTTCAGCGTTGCGATGAACCTCCCGGCCCTTCTGTGCCTCTCTCTGGTGCTGGCATATCCGATCGCGTATGCCGCCTATCTCTCGGTCCATGAGGTCAACCTGCGTCACCTGCGCACTGGCGAGTTCCCCTGGGCCGGACTCGCCAACTTCACGCGGCTGTTCGACGACTCGGTGTTCTGGCTCTCCCTGCGCCACACGTTCGTCTTCGCGCTCGTCTCCGTTGCGCTCGAGGTGGTGATCGCGCTCGCCATCGCGCTCGTCGTCGACGATGAGCGCGTGTGGATCGCTCGCGTCACCCGCGCGCTCATCCTGCTGCCCTGGGCCGTGCCGCCCATCGTCAACGGCCTGCTCTGGTCGTTCATCTTCCACGCGCAGTACGGCTATCTGAACCGCGCGCTCCACGCGGCCGGGTTCATCGACGAGTACGTCAACTGGCTCGGCAGCCCCGGCCTCGCCATGGGGGCGGTCATCACGGCATACGTATGGCGCACCACACCGTTCAACATCCTGCTCTACCATGCGGCGCTGCAGGGCATTCCCGGCGAGCTGTACGAGGCGGCCGACGTCGATGGCGCCTCGGCCTGGCAGCGGTTCTGGAGCATCACACTGCCCTTGCTGCTTCCGGTCGTCGCCGTCAGCCTGGTCCTGAGAACGACCTTCGCCTTCATGGTGTTCGACGAGATCCTGTCGATCACCCAGGGCGGACCCGGCAACGCGACCTGGGTGGCTGCCTGGTACACGTACCGGATCTCGTTCCAGCCACCGTTCAACATCGGGCTCGGCGCGGCGTCGGCGTGGGTGCTGGCGCTGATCGTCGGCGGCATCAGCCTCGTCTACGTCCGCGCCCTCTATCGCCGGGTGGCGCTCTGATGGCGCGCGCCCCCGGGCGGCTGTCCCGCGCAGGACGCGTCGGCCTCTGGCTCGCGAACCTCGCCGCCATCGCGTTCCTGGTCGCGCCGCTCGTGCCGGTGGTCCTTGGCAGCCTTCACGCGGAGAAGGCTCTCCAGCAGAACGTGCGCTCGCTGCTCGTCTCTCCGCGGGAGTTCACCGCCGCCAACTATCGCCTCATCCTCTCGGGTGGCGCGGCGCGCGGACCGATCTTCGAGCAGGTCACGTATCTGCCCAAGTCCGTCGAACGATTCCCCTCAGCATTCCTGAACAGCCTCCTCGTCGGGTTCGCGGTGACGGTGGCCACGCTCGCCATCGCAAGCCTGTCCGCGTACACCATCGCCCGGCTCGGACTCCGCTGGACGCAGGCGCTCCTGCGGATGAGCGTCGCCAGCCGCATGATCCCGCTCATCGTCCTCATGGTGCCGCTCTACGTGATGTTCAGGAGCTACGGCCTCCTGAACTCGCTCTGGGGTGTGATCGCGGCGGAGATCGGATTTCTGATCCCCTACGCCGTCCTCATTCTCACGCCGTACTTCGCCTCGCTGCCCTCGGAGCTGGAGGACGCGGCCCGTATCGACGGGTGCACGCGCTTCACCGCCTTCCTCCGCGTGCTCCTCCCGCTGTCCACGCCGGGCCTGGCCGCCTGCGGCGTCATCCTGTTCGTCATCTCGTGGCACGAGCTCTTGATCCCGCTCATCGTGGTGAGCCGGCCGGAGTTCATGACCCTGCCCGTCGTGCTGGCCGGGCTGGTGTCCGACTACTTCGTGTTCTTCACGCTCATGATGGCGATCTGCCTCCTCGGCCTCCTGCCCACCGTGGTCCTCGTGATGCTGTTGCGGAAGTACATCGTGCGCGGGCTGGTCGCCGGAGCCCTCAAGGGATGACCGCGCGATCGCGATGCCGAGCGTGGTCTCATCGCCCGTGGCTCATGTCGGCCCCCCGCGAGAGCGACCGCGCGTGATCCGGTTCGGGCTCATCGGCTACGGCGCCTGGGGACGTCACCACGCGGCGGCGATTGCCGAGGCGCCAGGAGCCGAACTGGCGGCCATCGCCTGCCGAACCGAGGCCACCGCGGCCGTCGCGCAGCGGGACTTTCCTGGCGTGCCTGTTCACCTCGACTACCGCGACCTCCTGGGGCGGCGCGACGTCGATGCCGTGGATATCGTCCTGCCCAACGACCTTCACGCCGAGGTCGGCGTGGCCGCGCTCGAGCACGGCAAGGACGTGCTGCTCGAGAAGCCGATGGCGCGCACGGGCGAGGAGTGCGATGCGCTCATCGGCGCCGCGGCCCGCTCGGGTCGGGTGCTGTCCATCGGCCACGAGCTGCGTCTGTCCGCCCAGTGGGGGCGGATCAAGTCGACGATCGACGCGGGGGAGATCGGCGAGCCGCGCTACATGCTCTTCGAGCTGTTCCGCTTCCCGTATCGGCGCGGCGCCGCCGGCTGGCGCTACGAGCGTGACCGCGTCGGGTCGTGGATTCTCGAGGAGCCGGTGCACGCCTTCGACTTCGCGCTCTGGTTCTTCGAGCGCTGGGGGGATCCGACGTCGGTGCTGGCGCTCGGAAGCAGTAGCGGCGCCGCGGACAGCCGGCCGCAGAGCGATGGCATGTGCAACAACTTCACGGCGCTGGTGCGCTTTCCGGGCGGACGCTACGCCGTGATCACGCAGACGCTCGCGGCCTTCCAGTACCACCAGGTCATGGAGGTCGTGGGCTCCGACGGCGCGATTCGCGGCTGGTGGTCGGGCGCCCTCGACCGGACGCTCGAGCCCACCTTCGGCCTCACGGTGAAGCGCCGCGGCCAGACGGAGCCCGAGACGATCGCGATCGAGCGCTCGGGCGAGGTGTTCGAGCTGCGCGAGCAACTCGCGCGGACGGTCGCGGCCTTCGACGCGCGCCGTCCGCTCGTGACCGGCGAGGAGGCGAAGAAGCGCGTCATCCTGTGCGTCGAGGCAGAGCGCTCCCTGCGGGAAGGACGCGAGATCGCGCTCACGATGTGAGAGTCGCCATAGGCCGCGCCCGTCGCCAGTGAGCCCCGCGCATTGAACCAACGTCCAGCGGTGGGGCCACACGAGGCCAATGCCGGCGAGCGCGTTCTGCGAGGGTTGCTAGGTCGCGCCAGCCAGGGCGAGGCGCCAGCAGCCGACGACGGTCACGGCCGTGGCGGCGGCCAGCACCCATTGGGTCGGCATCGGGAGCGGGCCCTGCCACATCGCCGCGATCAGTCCGAGGGCGCCTCCCACCGAGAGCCCGAGCGCGTGGCCGACAACGTCCGCGTTCCGGTCCATGCCCATCATGGCGAGAAGCAACACGGCAGCGCCGAGAACGATCCATCCTCTCCTCCGTCCCGGCGTCGGTCGGGTGCGGAGGCGGAGGCCGGCCAGGATGCCGATCGCGCCGAACGTGGCGGTCGAAGCCCCGACGGCCACGTGCTGAGGACTCTTGACGGCGGCCGTCAGAAGGTTCGCCCCTGCGCCCGCGAGCAACACGAGCGCGATGCCGGCCCCCGTCCCGAGCCGCGCAGCAATCGCCGGAAAGAGCAGCGCCGCCGCAATGGCATTGCCGAGCGCATGAACCGCATCGACGTGCAGGGTCAACGCCGTGACCGATCTCCAGGGCTCCCCGTTGAGCATGGCGCCGGCCGCCGCGGCGCCGCGCTCGAACCACGGAGAGCCGACCGCCGGCGGGCCGGTCACGGCAAAGAATGCCAGCAACAGCGCCCCGGCGCCCAGGCCAACCGCCCACGCGGCGCGACCCGGGGCGGCCGCGTGCGGAGCCGCCTCAGACGGTCGCCCGTTCTCGGCATCGTACGCACGGAGCGCTCGCCTCGCCCTCGTGAGGTCCGACTCCGACACGAGCACGATCCAGCCCGCGTCGTCGGGTTCGAGGCGATGCGGGATCCCCATCGCGGTGAGCACCAGCGCCCACTCGTTCGCCTCGCTGGCGCTCCCGGTCGTCCGCACCGCTGTCTCCATGGGACCCCTCACCTCCACCGACAACCGCCAAAGGATCGACACCCGTCTCGCTCGAGAATCCCTGGTGCGGTGCGCTTCGTGCGCGACAGCGTTCTCGCGCCTCCGGGCGTATCTGGAACTCCACACTTGTAGTGCACTTGCACCGGAGTAGCATAGCGATATGGCCGACCACGCGATCCTGGGAATGCTCCTCGTCATCGCCATTGCCATCGGAATCGGCGGCTTGCTCGTCCTGGGTCTCGTCCTCGGCGCCATGCTGCGCGAGAGCCAGCGTCTCACGAGGGCCGTCGCCGGACTCGTCTACCAGGAAGGCGAGAAGACGCGCGCGCTCCTCACGGGTCGTCCGCCCGCCTGACCTCGACCGTACCAGCTGCCGTCACGGTTACTGCGTTACTGCGAGCGCATCGCGCCATCGAGTCGACGCGTCGCGAACGTCGTTGTTGACGACCACCCGCTCGCGCGCGTACGGTAACCGCGCTGGCCCACAAGGAGGATTCGCGCCATGGAACAGCCACGCGTCGGCGGACGTGTCGATCGGAGGCGTTTCCTCGAGACGACCGCGGGCGCCGCGCTGGCCGCGTGGTCGCTCGCCCACCCGGCATCCGTGCAAGCGGCGATCCGCACTGACCGGGCCCGCGCTCCCGAGGCGAGCCCGAAGCGCGGTGGCGTGCTCAAGTGGGCCGGCCCGGCCGAGGTCGCGCACTTCGACGTGCACCAGGGCGCGTTCCGGTTCGTGCTGTGCCAGATGTACAACAACCTGGTGCGGTTCAACCCCGCCGACGGCCTCAAGACGATCATCCCGGATCTCGCCGAGAGCTGGAAGACGACGCCCGACGGGCGCACGTACACGTTCAAGCTGCGAGACGGCGTGAAGTTCCACGACGGGGCCGCGTTCTCCTCGGCCGACGTCGTGGCGACGTTCAACCGCATCATCTTCCCGCCCGCCGGGATGGCGAGCATCTACAAGGACCAGTTCGCCGCGGTGGAGAAGGTGGACGCCGTCGACCGTCTCACGGTGCGATTCGTCCTGAAGGAACCTCGACCGTACTTCCTCGAGCTGTTCACGCCGTCGTCGATGATCGTCTATTCGAAGAAGGCGCTCGACGAGAACAACCAGGATCTGCGCAAGGTCATCGCCCCGGGCACGGGCGCCTTCATGTTCAAGGAGCGGAAAGTGGCCGAGAAGTGGGTGATGGTGCGGAATCCGAACTACTGGGACTCCGAGGTGCCGTATCTCGACGGCGTGGAGCTCTTGCACATCCCTGCATGGACGGACCGGGGCACCGCCGTGCTCACCGGGCAGGCGGACTACTCTCCGAACGTGTCGCTCGAGACGCACCAGGAGGGCGTGAAGCGCAAGGACATCGTGGGGACGGTGCGCTATCCCGGCGAGTTCAACTCCTACCAGGTGCACATCAACAACGAGCGCAAGCCGTTCAACGATCCTCGCGTGCGGCGCGCCATCAACCTGGCCGTGAGCCGTCAGAACCTGATCAAGGCGTTCGGCACGCAGGAGCCGATCATGCTGACGCGCTGGATGACTCACGCGAGCGAGTTCGCCATTCCCATGAAGGAGCTGGAGAGTCTGCCCGGGTATCGCGCGGACAAGACGGCCGACGTCGCCGAGGCGAAGAAGCTCATGGCGGCCGCCGGCGTGGCCGGCGGCATCAAGGGCGTCGATCTCGTGTCGGCCTCGGTCGCGCCGCACGCCGAGATCCTGGCGCCGGCCTTTCAGGAGGAGCTGCGGCGCACGCTCGGCATCGAGACCAAGATCCGCGTGATGGAGCGCGCGCTCCTCATCGAGGAGCTGAAGAAGGGCACCTTCGACATGATGGTGCACACCGAGTACCGCTCGCCGATCTCCGATCCGGGCCCGGGCTGGGAGATGTGCCTCAAGACCGGTGGCTCGTTGAACTTCTCCCGCTATGCCAACCCCGAGTTCGACAAGCTCTTGAAGCAGATCAACAGCGAGACCGACCGGGCCAAGCGGAAGCGGCTCTTCGCCGAGGGCATGACGCTTCTCGATCAGACGTCGCCGCTCTACCTCATCGGATTCACCGACCACCTGCCGATGTGGAGGACCTCCGTCAAGGGCCACGCCAGCGACATCCGCGTGTTCTCGGAGCTCGGGCGCGTCGACACGTTCTGGCTGGACCGGTAGCCGTCGCCTGCGGATCGGAGGACGCGGGGCGAGCGCGACGGGCGACCCATGCGCAAGTACCTGGCCCATCGGCTGCTCATCGCGATTCCGACGCTCCTGGGCGTCACGCTGCTCATCTTCATCGCCATGCGCGTGCTGCCCGGCGATCCGCTGGCCGCGATCTCCGGGGAGGGCGGCGGAAGCTACGTCTTGACCCAGGAGCAGCTCCAGGCGGCGCGAAAGAGCCTGGGCCTCGATCGGCCGTACGCGGTCCAATACGTCGACTGGCTGAAGGACGTCGCGCGCGGCGACCTCGGCAAGTCGTTCTGGCGCGGCGAGCCGATCCGGGAGCTGATCGTGCGGCGCGGCCCCATCACGGCGCAGATCGCGGTGATGGCGGTGCTGCTCTCCTGGCTCATCGGACTGCCCGTGGGTCTGATCGGCGCGGTGTGGCGAAACTCGTGGACCGACTACGTCTTCCGGTTCGTCGTCGTGCTGTTCATGGCGATCCCGAGCTTCTGGGTCGGGCTGATGATCGTCCTCTCGCTGGTCCTGGCGTTCACGTGGCGACCGCCGCTCACGATCGTGTACCTGTGGGACGACCCGATCCGGAATCTCCAGATGACGGCGGGACCGGCCCTCGCGCTCGGCGTGGCGCTCGCCGCGATGATGGCGCGGATCACGCGCTCCTCCGTGCTGGAGGTGCTGGGCGAGGACTATGTCCGCACCGCTCGGGCCAAGGGCCTGGGCGACCGCATCGTGGTGTGGCGCCACGCGCTGTTCAACGCCATGCTCCCGATCCTGACCGTCTCGGGCACGGCTCTCGGCGCGCTCCTGGGCGGCTCGGTGGCGGTCGAACGCGCGTTCGGGGTGCCGGGGCTGGGCCTCGCGCTCGTCTTCGCGATCGCCGAGCGCGACTGGATGCTGATCCAGAACCTCGTCCTCCTCTACGGCGTGATCTTCGTCCTGATCAACCTGGTCGTCGACATCAGCTACGGCTGGTTCGACCCCCGCATCCGCTATCAATAGATGGTCGTCGCGCGCTTCTTCCGGGCTTCGCCGCTCGGTGGCGTCTGCGCCCTTCTGTTGCTGGTGCTCGCGTCGGTCGCCATCTTCGCGGATCGACTCGCGCCCTACAATCCGCTCACCGCGAACTACGCCATCACGCGCGATCCGCCGCTGGTCCGGCACGTCCTGGGCACGGACCACCTGGGGCGCGACGTGCTGAGCCGGATCATCTTCGGCGCGCGCGTGACGCTGCTCGTGGCCATCAGCTCGGTGCTGCTCGGCGACACGATCGGCTTCGTCTGGGGCGTGGCGAGCGGTTACCTCGGCGGTCGTGTGGACCTCATCAGCCAGCGGGTGCTCGACGTCCTGATGTCGCTGCCGTCCCTGATCCTGGCCTTGCTGCTGATGGCGGCGCTGGGCGCCGGACTGTCCACCGTCATCATCGCGATCGCCGTCACCCGCGTCCCACTCAGCAGCCGGGTCGTCCGGTCGATGGTGCTCTCGGTCAAGGAGCTCTCGTACGTGGAGGCGGCCCAGGTGCTCGGCGCCTCGAGGGCGCGCGTGATGGCCCGGCACATCGCGCCCCAGTGCGTGGCCCCGTTTCTGATCATCACGACGGGACATCTGGGCGCAGCCATCTTCATCGAGGCGGCCCTGAGCTTCGTGGGCGTCGGCGTGCCTCCTCCGACGCCGAGCTGGGGCAATATGCTGGGAGGCGTCCTCGCGGAAGCCTTCAAACCGCCGTGGTGGATGGTGGTGTTCCCGGGGGCCGCCATCACGGTGACGATCCTGGCTGTGAACCTCTTCGGGGATGCGTTGCGAGACTTCCTGGACCCGAAGCTCCAGTGAAGCGGGTGGAGACGCCGTGTCCGGCAGCCCGCACGTGAGAGGAGCCTCATGCTCGACCTCTTGATCCGGGACGGGCTGATCATCGACGGGACCGGCAACCCGGGATTCTACGCGGCCGTCGCCGTCGAGCGCGAGCGCGTGGCGATCCTGCGCGGTGATCTGACGGGTGTCGAGGCGGCGCGCGTCATCGATGCGACCGGGCGCGTCGTGTGTCCCGGCTTCATCGACATGCACGCGCACTCCGGCCTCGTGATCCTCGCGGAGCCGCACCACGAGCCGAAGGTGCGCCAAGGGGTGACGACCGAGCTGATCGGCATCGACGGGTGCTCGTACGCCCCGTTCACGTCGCACGAGGACTTCCGCCGCTTCGTCGAGCTGAACTCCGGACTCGACGGCAACCCGCCGCTGCCGGGACGCTGGTCCTCGGTCGAGCAGTACCTCGACATGTTCACCGAGCGCGTGGCCGTCAACATCGCGTACGTCATCGGGAACTCGCCGCTCCGGATCGCCGCGATGGGCTGGGGTGACCGGCCAGCCACCGCCGGCGAGACCGCCAACATGCGCGCGCTGTTGCGCACGGGCATGGAGGAGGGCGCCTTCGGTCTCTCGACGGGCCTCGACTACCCACCCGGCAGCTACGCCGATACGCGCGAGCTCATCGAGCTGTCGGAGGAGGCCCGGCGCCTCGGCGGGCTCTATCACACGCACGTCCGCTACAGCCTCGGCGATCGATTCCTCGATCCGTTCCGCGAGGCGCTCGACATCGGGCGAGGCAGCGCGATTCCGATTCACATCACGCACTTCTATCAGCGGACGACGAGCCCTGGCGGCGCCCGCCGCATGCTCGCGCTGGTCGAGGACGCGCGTGATGAAGGACTCGACGTCACGTTCGACAGCTACCCGTATCCGCTCAGCAGCACACGGCTACTCATTCTCGTGCCGCAGTGGGCCCACGACGGCGGACCCGAGCGGCTCAAAGGCGTCCTGGCCGATCCCGGCACGCGCGCGAAGCTGCGCGCGGAGATGGCGCCGCGGGCGGCCACGTGGACGGACATGTGGCTGACCAACTTCCGTCACGCGCATCACCACCGGTTCGAAGGCCGATCGATCGCGCAGGTCGCGGACATGATGGACAAGGATCCCGTGGACGTGATCTGCGAGCTGCTCGTCGCGGAGAACCTCGAAGTCTCCTACGTCTCCGCCGGCGGCAACGCGGCAACCTTGCCGAAGTTCGTGAGCCATCCGCTGTCGATGGTGGGCAGCGACGCCCTCCTGATCGGCGACTATCCGAGCCCGCGCACGTACGGCACCTTCCCGATCATCCTCGCCGAGTTCGTGCGCGAGGAGCGGTTCATGAGCCTGCCCGACGCCATCCGGAAGATGACGTCGTTTCCGGCGCAGCGGCTGGGGCTGCCCGACCGCGGGCTGCTCCGCGACGGGTTCAAGGCCGACGTGGTCGTCTTCGATCCACGGACGGTGAAGGCGCCGGCGACGCGGACACAGCCGAAGCAGTTCCCGGTCGGCATCGACTACGTCGTCGTGAACGGCAAGATCGTCGTCGACGGAGGCAGGCACACCGGCATGCTGGCCGGGCGCGCGTTGCGGCGCGGCCGGTCATCGACGTAGGCCATCGCTGCCGGGCGCCATCTGGCCATGCACGTTCGATCGCTTTCCACGCCTGAAGAGTTCCGCCGTTACGCCGACTTCGCGCAGGAGGTCTACCGCTCGTACCCGCACTGGGTCCCGTCCGACGTCCACCATCTGATCGATCTGCTGGCCGGGCAGAAGGAGGCCGGCCCGCACTGGCAGGTGCAGCCATTCCTGGTCGAGCGCGAGGACCGGATTCTCGCGACGCTGACGGCCGTCGTCGACGACCTCTACAACAGCCACTGGAACGAGCGGATGGGGCACCTCCTGTTCTTCGAGGCGTTGCCCGACGCTGACGCCGCGGTCTCGGCGCTGTTCCGCGCCGCGTGCGACTGGCTCTCGGCCCGAGGTTGTCGGGCGGCCCGGGCTTCGTTCCTCCACGGCTGGCAGCTGCCCTGGACGATCGACGCCTACGACGTCGTTCCGACCGTCTTTCACACGTACAACCCGCCCTACTACCACTCGTATGCGAAGAACGCCGGCTTCCGGACCGAGCAGGGCATGGTGCAGTACGAGATCGCGTTCACGCCGGCGCTGGCCACGCGCTATCGCGAGATGGTGGGAGGGGCCACCGCGTCTGGCGTGGTCCTGCGCCCGTGGCGCTTCGATCGCCTCGACGAGGACGCCGCGCTGTTCGGCCAGCTCCTGAACGAGACCTTCGCTGGACACTGGGGCTCACCGCCGTTCACGATGCCGCAGATGCACGGCATGACCGAGGGGCTGAAGGACCTCCTGATCCCCGACTTCCTGGCATTCGCGGAGGTCGACGCCGCGCCGGTGGGATTCGTCTTCGCGTTGCCGGATCTCAACCAGGCGCTTCATCGCGCCCGTGGGACGCCGGCGAACGCGGGCCCGGCCGCGCCCGCGTTCGATGCGATCGATCGCGGCGTGCTTCAGATCGTCGGCGTGCAGGAGCGCTACCGCGGCCGAGGCATCAATCTGGCCCTGGCGGCCCGGAGCTATCTCGCGATGATCGACCGTCGCTACACCTCCGCGAGCTACACGATCGTCCTCGACGACAACTGGCCCTCGCGGCGCACGGCCGAGCGGCTGGGCGGGAGGGTCACACGGAACTTCATCATGTACAGGCGGGAGCTGGCGCCGTGACACTCAT
>Ga0187894_10004071_pt1 | contig 15923 bp, 14 predicted proteins | sample GBC1701081metaG_FD_136650 | JGI IMG/M metagenome (GOLD analysis project Ga0187894, IMG submission 136650) | White microbial mat communities from a lava cave in the Kipuka Kanohina Cave System on the Island of Hawaii, USA - GBC170108-1 metaG ... | reverse complement strand
GAGCGAATTCACCTACTTGAAATAACATAACTTCTGGATCGGCTACCACTTTCTTGAACTCATTATCTATCTTCACAAAAAGGCCCGCCTTCTCTGGCTCTGGTATTTCTTTTTCTTCGACAAAGTAAGCAGCTGGGGTAAGCACGGTAAAAAGTCCATGATCGAAGTGAGACCCACACCAATAAGGATTTTCTAGATTACTATCTTTACTTTTTTGGTAATGAAGCATTCGCCCTACCTGAGGGAGGTCTTTCAAGAAAATGCCTGTAGAAGGGCCTATCAAAGAGATCTTTTCCATGACCATTTTTCCCATAACAGACATCAAAGTTCCCAGTTTTAGGTAGGCTGCTTGCAATTCTGTTTCAACGGGCCATCGATTGCACGGATTATCTGGAACAAAGGCGTAATAAGAAACTTTGAGATCATCTACAACCCACTTTCCGTCGGGCTGCTGAAACTTCTCTTTGCCCCTCTCGTATCCTAGGAATAGGTCTCCTTTTTCGCGATTCGGAGCATAACGCTCCTTTACTTCTTCCGGAAGGACAGAAAATGCCCGAGCCTGATTGAGGAATCGAGCAACTTTTTTCGCATAGCCAGGTATCCCTCGAATTCCTACAATTCCATCCTGAAACAAAGCGGTTTGCAAAATTTGCAACGCCTCCTTCTCGTCTTGTATGAATCGATCATATGCAATGATCTTTAAGGCCCATTCTTCGCCACTCAAGATAGATACAAAAGATATAACAGCGATGATTAGTACTCTCCAGAAAAGATAGTGCATAGAATTTTCTCCTTTTTATTTAAAGCAAAGTCTTTATTTTAAAAAATAAGGAAAAATTTTACAGTTAAAACATGTTTAAAAAGCACCGATTACCTAAATTGTTAGGCCTTGAGAAGAATAGTCCCCCTCTTTACCTCCAGAAAACGATACTGAAATGGACCTTGAAAAAGAGCTACTCATTCTTCTAAGTCTCTTCGCACCGTTTGCAGTTGGTTCCTGAGGTTTTCATCTTGAATCAGCCGTTTGGTAATTTTTTTCCAAGCATGTAGCAAGGTAGAATGGGTTTTTCCACCAAAAGCGGAGGCCATTTTCATCAAAGAGTCGGCGACCAACTCCTTAGTTAGGTACATAGCGACCTGACGAGCAAAAGCAACTCCTTTAACGCGAGAACTTCCTGTTAGATCACTCACTCGAACATCAAAAATAAGAGCAACGGTGCGGAGAATATGTTCAATGGAGATTTGTTTTTTAGGATGGCACTGTAGGAGCTCCCCCAAAGAGGTCTTTACTACCTCTTCAGTTACTTCGGAACCAATGACCTCTGAATAGGCAGAAAGTCTGTTGATAGCCCCTTCCAATTGGCGAACATTATTGAAGATATGTTCTGCAATAAAAAAGGCTATTTTATGGGGAAGCTTAATACCTCGAATTTCTGCTTTATGTTGCAGAATGGCTACCCTTGTCTCGAGCTCCGGAACGCCTATCTGTGCGACGAGACCCCATTCCATGCGAGCGGTTAACCTTTCAGATAGTTTTAGATGAGAGGGGGGCTTGTCAGAAGTAATCACGATTTGTTTGCCCTGATTAATGAGGCTTTCAAAGGTGTTGCAAAATTCCTCTTCGAAGTTCAGTCGGTTTTCGAGAAATTGAATATCGTCCACAAGCAAAATATCGATAAGAGAGCGATAGTAATGTTTCATCTTATCCATCGACTTGCCTCTGAGGTGGTGTACGATATCGTTGATAAATTCTTCTGTCGTTATGCACTGAATCCTCAATCTTTTTTGATTCTTTTTTACATAATGTCCAATACTGTGAAGAATATGAGTTTTACCAAGACCTACTTTACCGTGAATAAATAGGGGGTTGTAAGACCTCCCCAGATGAGAAGCCACTCCCAAGGCTGCTGATTTGACAAATTGGTTTGAAGGACCTTCAATGAAATTATCAAAAGTATAATAAGGATTGAGTTTTAGAGAAGAATCTTCATCGATTCTCAAAGGCTCTATTTGGGTATTGTTTTCTCTGTTTTCACTATTTTCTTGAATGATAAATTGAATAGCCGGTTCTCCATTATGCTTAGCAGGAAAAAAGAGAAGGAGGTCTTTTTGATAATTTTGCAAAAGATATTCCTGAACGAAGATATTGGGAACGCTTACAACGAGTTCTTCTGAAGTCCCTTCAGTAACTTTAATAGGTGCAATCCAATTTTGAAACTCTACTTCAGAGCAGCGTTCTTCGAGGTGTGAAAGGAAATGATTCCATGTCTCACAGTGATTTCTCGTCAGCATAATCTACGTTGTATCACGAGACTATATTTATGTATAAGCAAGAAGAAGAGCAGAAGCCTGGTTTGCAATAACAGCATCGGAATGATTCAGGAGTTCCTTTGCTTGTGCAATAGCCTGCCTTCGGTAACCGAGAACAAAGAGTGCCTTGGTTCTATTAACTAGAGTTACTGCGTGTTCCGGATCGATCTTTAAGGCTGTTTCAATCAAGCTCAAGGCTTGAAGGTTTTTACCTCTTTCTAGGTATATAGCCCCTAAAGTCTGTAAGTCATACACCTCATTGCTGCAAATGATCAAAGCTTCAAAAAACGATTGTGCCAAATCATACTTTCCCTGCTTGAGATAGGCATACCCCAGACACCTAAGGTCCCCTAGGGACTCTCCATCCCAACCAATAATCTCGGACCAAGCAATCGAGCTCATTCTTCTAACCTTTTTGATATTGTCTACAGCAAGCAGCAATATCGATTAAATCTTTATTTAGAGATTGAAATAGCTTCAATAATTGAATAAGCAAGATCTTCTCCTTCTCCCATTTTTCAGCATCCTCTTGTTCTCCAGAGGCTCCCATGACCCTAGAAAACAGGACTTCCTGTTGCTCATCTGACTCTAGAAAAGGAATTAATTTAGAACGAAACAAATAACGCCCTTTTAGCATAAACTCTTTCGGCATTTCAAAAAGAGCCCAGGTAGGGGCTGTATTGACAATCCCTAAGAGAATTTCTAGTTGGGATTGAGGGATTGGAAGAACAACTTCTGTTGTTACTTGTGCGGAAACAGCTCCAGCTTCTTGGATAATAGGCTTAATTTCTTCGAAAATTTTTTGATCTTCTGCCCATCGAATCGAGACATCAACGGGAAGATTGGATACTGTCTTTGCATCAACCACAATATTTCCTTAACGTTTCCGAAATAGTTTAACAATATTATTCATTTCTAGCAGCTACCGGGTTTCATGAAGTCTTTAACCTTTTTTTACTCTAATTGAAATTTTGACTCAATCAAATTTATTATGAGTTAAAAGTAGAGAAAATTTCCCATTTTTTAATGCAAAGAAAATAAGAACAAACAAAAAATCTCGCCATTTCATGTATTGTGAAAGACGAGCTTTTTTAGTGAAGGTTTAACGAGAAGGGATTTTGAGTAAAGAAGTCTCTTCACCCGGAACGGTTTCTGCTACTCTGTCTTCTTTTTTCTCGGATAAAAGTTTACAATAGAGCTTTCCGAGAGATTTTGCTGACCAGATCCAAGCACCAATGATCAGCAGAAGAATTCCTGCTACATAAGGTGTGATCAAAGAAATGGATCCCAAGAAGAGGATCAGTCCCTGATTGACTAAAGCTCCTCCAGATTTTCCCAGTCGAGCTCCTACCACGTCAATAGCGGCTTTACCCTTAACCTTGGCTTCTTGATCAAGAGGAACGTAGGTCATCTCTTTAGTAGGATCAAAGAGGGCATATTTCGTTGATTTACTCAAAATATTCTGTGCTTGACCAAAAAGTACCGCTAGCATGAGAGGAGAAGTTCCGAAAAAGCTAACAAATCCAGCTAACGAATCTTTAAAAATAATGAACGAGAAAAAGCCAATTCCAGTAACTAATAACACTATAGGAGTGATGACAGCTGCAACCGTCCAACCAAAGCGCCGGATGACATTACCGCCTACAAAGAGCATCATCAAAATAGTAACTGCGCCTGTAAAAAAAGAAAACTCTCCCATAAAAGCGCTATAGTCATTAGTATTTCCTTGGAATAGAATTTTTAATTGGTTTTTCCACGTAACTTCTACGAGGTTAATAGCAATTCCATAAGAGACGACGAGAAGTGCTAACAAACCGACATATTTCGATTGACAGAGGTAAACAAAGCTGTCCTTTAAAGACATTTTTGGCTTGAGCTTTTTGACTTTTTTTTGCTCTTCAATGTCATAAAAGCGCGCGTCAGTCAATACATTGGCATTAATCCACCAATAAATTCCCATAATGATCAAAGCGGATAAAACGACCATTCCCATCATATAATTGAGGGAGACTCCCCATGCATCGACGTGAGTTGGAAGCTTATCTCGAATACGAGAAAAATAGATAATCAAGGGTCCCGAAATCAGCATAGCAAAATTAGCCCCGATCCCAAATACGCTGTAAAAACGCTTGGTTTCAGAAGTGCGTGTAGTATCATTGGCAAATCCCCAAAAAAGCAGGGATAAAGCAACGCTTCCCCAGAGCTCCGACATGATGTAGAATAAGGAGTAAGTCCAGTTTCTAAAAATCGCAATCAAACCACTAAACCCAGCAGGAAGAATGCTTTGTAAATAATCGGCAGCCTCCGTTGGGTGAAGGGACCCTCTGTTGGGATAAAGAACGAGCGCAAACAAGACGAAGAAGCCGATAAATATAGAAACCATGGTATAAAATAGCCTTGGCTTACTTAATACATTACTCAACTTAGAGTAGAGCAGCATGAAGAGGATAGCAAAAGGCAACACCCCCCATAATTTTAAGAAAGGGATAGCCTCTGCCCCAGAACCGGGAGCGGTGACGATCAGTGCATCTTTAGTATCCCTTAAAATCGTATAATTAAAATTGATGAAAAAAAACATTAAAGCCATGGGTATGAACTTTTTAAGTTCCCAAGTGTGGATAGGCCAGAAAAACGACCTCCACCTTCCGAATCCACCTTTGGTAGCACTAGTTGATATTGACATCCTGTATTCCTTACTAGGTTAAACTTGACAAGACCATTAAGAAAATCACCATAATACCAAATTTTCCCTATTTTTTTCTATTTCATTCAACTGCCATCGAAAGGGTAGGTTTTTTGAACATCAACTAATTGCATCTGATTGTTTCTTTTAGGAGGTTTTAATACTTTACTTAGGATCTGTGGAAATAGCGATTTACATTTTACAAAAAAGCCGCCGCGTCAAGCCCAGGTTGGCACTCATTTCTCTAGCAAGCCACTGAGTCGTCATGGAATCAGTTGTCTCAAGAAGTCTGAAAAGCGTATTCAACAACAAAGATCGTCGTTTCTAGTTGGGATGATCCGAGCTGTCTGTTTGAGCTTTATCTAGTAGCAACGTCAAATGTAAAAAATAAATTTAAAATGTAAATGAAGATTGTATACCTATTTTCTGATAATATAAAACATTGATAATCAATGACTTTTTGTTAATCGTAAAAAAAATTTTTTAAAAAATTTTTCCAAAGGTGTCGAGGAAAGAAGGAGTTAAAAAACCCAGGCTAGGATGCCGGACACGAAAGCTGCGCCCGGTAGAGTTAAAAGCCACATGAGCAAAGTTTTTCGTATCGTTCGCCAGTTGACAGCCTCTTTGCCCTTAGCAATCCCAACCCCAGTAATACTTCCCATGATGATTTGAGTAGAGCTCAAGGGTACTCCTAGAAAGCTTGCTAGCAAAATGGTACAAGAGGCGTTGCATTCTGCGACAAACCCTTGAAGTGGTTTTAAGTGGGTTACTTTAAAGCCCACGGTTTTGATAATTCGAAAACCACCAAAAATAGTTCCAAAAGCCATCATCACCGCACAGGCAAGGATGACCCAGTTGGGGATAAGGAGGTGATCCAGCCAGCCTATAGTTACGAGTCCTAATGTGATGATACCCATGCTTTTTTGTGCATCATTGACCCCGTGAGAGAAGGCGATCAGGCTGGCGGAGCCGACTTGCAGATATCGAAAAACCTTATGAGTACTATCAATAAATCTTAAGGAGAGGCGCATGATGATAAAAGAAAGCAGGCAACCCACCAATGGAGCGAGTATCATGGGAAGGAGAACCTTCATCAATAGGGAAAATAAAAAAATAGCTTCTTTACCTCTTTTGACCCAGGTGGCCCCTATTAACCCTCCAACTACGGCATAGGAAGAGCTGCTGGGGATTTTGTAGTACCAAGTTAAAAAATTCCAAAATACAGCACCTGTTAAAGAAGAGAGAATCACGTTAGTGGAGATGGCGGTGGGGTGGACTAAACCTGTCATCATCGTTTGAGCAACTGCACTAACTTGAGTAGCTCCTAAAAAATTTAAAGCAGCAGCTAGAAGGATGGCGCGTAGGGGTTGTAGAATTTTCGTAGCAATCGATGTTGCCACTACGTTTGCCACGTCGTGAAACCCATTTGTATAGTCAAACAGCAGCCCCAGAAAAATGATGAAAAAAAATTCTATTTGCATAACCTATCCTTTAAATGTTCTATAACATATGAAGAAAGATCTTCTAGAGTTTAAAAAAATAAATTGATATTCATTTCGAATATGAGATTTATTTTCTGCTCTCTATTTTTTACCTCTATTCTTTTTGTGGCAGCTGTCGAAACAAAGACCCAAAATGCTCCTCGAGTAGTTCGCATGAGGGAAACGCCTGAACCTGAGAATATTCACATTCATTTTATCGGACCCACACCAGAGAAATTGGAATCGGGGAAAGTGAAGGTTCAAATTCAACTAGAAGCATACCCTTTGGGAATTTTTAGTGACTTTCCGAGAGCTCGCCAGATACGAGATTCTGGGGAAGGGCAGGCTATGCGGATCATTCTCGATGGCAATTCCCCTTTTGATGTAAACGAAGCAATCAATGAGATTTCAGAATCTGAAGAGATCGACTTCGATCAAACCCTCGTAACGGCCATTCCTTATTCTTTATCCAATGGTGTGCATCTTTTACGGGTTTTTCCTATTCGTTCTTTTAGTGAAAGCCTTAAAGGTCCAGGTTGTTTCGCAGCGACAATTTTTTTTGTTAATCAACGAAGCAACACACCTTATTTTGATCTAAACATGCCTTATTTAACTTATAATGAGCCGGAAGGGGAGTATGTAGCTGGTCAACCTATCTTGCTTGATTTTTACCTTTCCAATATACAACTTTCTCCTGACGGGTTTAAGGTAAGAGTGACGATCGACCATAAAGATAAGAGAATTTTAACCGATTGGGCCCCTTACTACATTTATAACTTGAGCCCTGGCAAGCATATGGTGGAGTTAGAGCTTCTCGATCCCGATAATAAGGTAGTACGACCTCTTTTTAATGACCTTAAAAGAAACTTTACAGTTAGGTAGAGTTGGACAGCTCTTCTTCCATAAACTCTAAGCATTGTTGAGAAGAGTAGTTCTCCTGATTAGAGAAAGGTAGGAACTTGAATTCGAGTAAACAAAGTGTGTGGTCTGTTTCTTCTTTTTTCAATCCCAATGTTTTCATTACGGAAGAGAGCAAGCTAGGATGTGGGGGTGTTTTCCAAGATAAGATACGCAAGCGTGTAGATAAACTACTGAAGAGCCTATTTTGAAATGGAAGGGGTAAGGTAATTGAGTTGGTGTCATCGGAAAGTTCAGGCTCTTTTTCTGGCGTCCAATAGAGAAACCCTATTTTTCCTTCATTTGTGGAAGCAAGAGAGACTTTAAGTGCTTTTTGCATCATTTGACCGGTAGAAGCTACAATAACCCTTATCCTTTTCACTGTAAGTGATGGTAGAGGTGAGGAGAGCTTTAGTGCGGATACTAAAATTTTTTGTATGTTGGCTGTTTGTCCAGAAAAGAGCTTGAGTTTTTGAGGCGTCAGAGGGGGCAATTCTCTTGAGATAAAAGGGTTCTCCCCCCCATTTTCATCAATTTTTAGATCAAGGCTATGATTTTTAAGTGGGTTTGGTTGCTGTGGACTTGTCAATAATGAGGAACAGATTTTTTGTAATATCGATGCTTCTTCATAGGGAGGAGGTGCTGTAGGATCACATTCTGAGGGGAAGTGTTGGTTGTCAGCATAGAAGTAGGCCGCTTCCACAAAAGCAGGAATATCAGTAAGACTGTGGTTATTAGGGCTGCTCTTTGACGTTATTTGAAGTCTTCCAGTTAGAGTGTTCATCTTAGAAGTGCAGTCTACAATATGCACAAGGTGAATTTTTGCTGTTGCTAATAAGCTCTTTCTCAAGGAAAGAGGAATACCGATGTAGCTTACCCTATTCTTTTCGAGGATTCCTATGACAAGCCAGTAACTTTTGAATTGAGCGGCGATCTCTTTTTTTTCCTTATAGCTTCCTTTAATGAGTAGTGCGCGGAAAGAAGGGAAACTCTCCAGGGAGTGGAGATAGTGACGAATAGTTTCACAGTCGGGGATGCTTTCTTCTGGTTTTTTGGCCTCTTCTTTGAAGAGTATGCCGTGATTCATAGTCCAAGGTGCTTCTAACAAGAGTTGGATATACTTGTCCAATGTAATCGATCGTGATGTAATAGAGTTGTTCTGAAAATAGCTCACAGCTGCTTCTTTTTCGGAGTGGTATTGGGAACCCAAGTAAGGTGAAACCAGAGTAGTGGTCATAGAGACTCCTTAAATTCATTGGATTGTTTGAAAAAAGGAAACGAACACTTTTTTTCAATTTTTTAAATTAAGGGAAGAATGTTGCCTGATAATGGAATAATCATCAAACTAATAGAGATGTCTCTGCACAATGATAGAGTAAAAAGAATTTTCATTTGCCGGCTATTTTCTAAGCTCTTTTTTTTGGGGTTCTTCATTTGTACCATTGCTGCCATTGCCTACTTTTGCAAATGTCAAACCGATGGCTTCACTGTAAGTCGCATTAGTTCTAACCTGAGTTACGATAAAAAGTGGGAGGTTCTCTCTTTAGCTGAGGAAAAAAAACAAGAACTCGACCATATTTTGGACCAGTCCTATCATTATTTAAGCAAAGGAGCGCAATTTTTTGTCTTTGTTTCTCAGGATCATCGCTACGTGATGAAATTTTTTCGTCATCATCGTTTGTGCTCTTCTTGGTGGATGCAACAATTACCCTTTGCCTGGGCACGTCAGCATGTTGTGAAGAGGGAAGCTAGGCTTCATGAACACTTTATGAGTTGTAAAGTAGCTTACGAGATCCTTCCTCAAGAGACAGGGATGATTTTTTTGCATTTGAATAAGGGAAATGACCTGCAAAAAACGTTACGCCTCTTTGATCGATTAGGAATTTGCCACTTTCTTCCTTTGGATCAATATGAGTTTTTCGTGCAAAAGAAAGTGATCCTGACTTACCCTTATCTGAGTCAATTGATTGATAATGGTGAGTTAGGGAAAGCGAAAGCTGCCATTGACAAACTCATCCTCTTTTTTTTGACTAGAATCAAAAAAGGGGTTTTTGATAAAGACCCCAACCTCGACACCAATTTTGGCTTTGTAGAAGAGGAATTCATTCAGATCGATACAGGACATTTTCGACGACTCTCTCAGGAAGAGTCGGGCAGAGATCAGATTTTTCATATTCTATACCCCTTGCAAGAGTGGCTGGCGGTGAGGTCTTCTGAATTACAGCAATATTTTTTACGGCAACTTGAGTTGTTATGAAAATTGTAAGAGGGCTTCTATGTTGGATCCTCTTTCTAAGTATTGGGTATTCCTTAGTCCATTTTTGTCGTCGAGAAACTGGCAAATTTATTCTAACGGCCATTACCACCTATGCCTCTCAAGATCCCGTGATTCCTGCCTCACCGCCTTCGTCAGAGGAGGAGCTCTCGAGAGCGCTTGATCAAGAATATTCCTATTTGGGCTGTGGAGGACAAGCCTATGTTTTCTCGAGTGCAAATGGAGAATTTGTCATCAAGTTACTCAAAAAAAGAAGGTATCGCATCCCTGGCTACCTCTATTACATTCCTTTTATTCAGGAATATCGGGCAGCTAAAGAGAAAAAATATCTTCAGCGCTTAAAACGAGAATTTAGCAGTTATCGTATTGCCTTTGAGTCTTTTTCTCGAGAATGTGCACTTTTGTATCTACACCTAGACAAGAGTTCCCACTTAAACCTTTCTTTAACCCTTATCGATAAATTGCAAATCAAACATCAGATTGACCTAGATTCAACGTATTTTATCCTTCAAAGAAAAGCCCAACCTCCCTACTTAGCGATCTCGGAACTGATGTCTAAATCTAAGATAGAAGAAAGCCAGAGGATTCTCACCCTTCTGATTGACCTCATCCTCCTTAGATACCAACGTGGGTATTCCGATGGAGACCCCAATATTGAAAAAAATTGTGGAGTTTTGAAGGATCGTGTCATTAAAATGGACATTGGCCGTTTTGCGCCTCATTCTGAGGAGAAACTTCAGATTTGTTTGAAGGTAGAGCTCTACTCAATCATGAGGCCTCTTCAACATTGGATCCGTCAAAACCATCCTGAACTGCTTCCCTATCTGGACGCACAACTTATGAAAATTATCGTTTCATCATGACGGTTAGGAAACGCATTCTTTTGTTAATAAAGGAGTGTTGTTTTTTTTCTCTTTTTTTTATGGCTTATCCTCTCTGTGAAATGGCCACCTGGGGTTTTAGCATCCCCCGTTTACAGATTGATCCTAAATGTAGTCTAGAAAATATCGGTACCATCCCTCCCGTTTTATTGAACCAATCCAGTCGCTTTTATCTTCAGAAACAAGGAGGACAATCTTATGTATTTTTTTCAGAAGATGGACAATTTGTTTTAAAATTTTTTAAAGAAGCACCAAGACCTTGGTTATTATCGAATCGATATCGAGAAAAAAAATGGAACAAACTACGGAGAACTTTTCAGGGGTATCGATTGGCCTACCTTCGGTTACCTCGAGAAACGGGTCTTCTCTATCTTCAAGGGGAGCGCTCTTTTTGTCCTTTTAAAGTTATTCTAGTGGATCGTCTCCAGATTGCTCATACTCTTGATCTTTCTTCTTGCTATTTTCTTCTTCAAAAAAGAGCTAATTCTATTATTCACCTTACTTACAAAGAACTAGTGCCTCAAGTTCACAAACTTTTGTTAAGGAGAGGTGCTTCTCATCTTGCTGATCATGATCCACACCTTTATGATAATTTGGGCTTGATAGAAGGGGAGTTGGTATTTATCGATCCGGGTCGATTTGTAGAGGAAGAGAACCCCTCCACTGAAATACCTCCGAGGTTTTTTAGACATTTTCTAGTAGAGTAATTGCCATTAACCCTTCTTCTTCGCTATTATGAAAATAGCTGGGGGTCTTATAGGTAAAGCCTTATTCGAACCAGGTTAGAATCGGAAGATAGCAGCCTTAAGGATATTTTGGCTTTATGCTGTGAATCATCTCCAGCACCTTTTAAAATTCGATCGAAATTCCTCCAATCCAACCGTGAAAGAGGGGAGCTCCATTCTTTTTCAAGATCTGCTCTGTGTTTAGACTTTTACTAATTTGGTCGGGGGCTAAGGCTACTCCATTGAGATAGATGACTTGGTAGGCTACGTGACATTCTAACCATTTTGCTATCTGATACCCCAAGAATAACTCGACTTCCGCTAGTAAGGGAGTAGCTATTCCCTTTTTTTTGTAGAATCGCAATATACCTACGTCGCTGAGAGGTATTTCTACTGGGTCAAGGGGAATGATGGTTACGTGAGCGAGATCTCTGAGATCTGTCTTTTGAGAACAAACATCCACTCCTACCCCAACCTTGCCCTTTATCTCCCAATGAATATGGGAAGAGGGGTTCCAACCGATGCTACTTCCTATTTGAACACAGCCGATCTCGTTTCGAGTGTGGATATTGTAGGTGCTGATAAAGGGCCCTTTTTGAAATCTTATCAACAACGCCTCCTTTAAGGAGATGTAACGCCCTCCTCCTAGAAGAGCAAAGGAGAAAAAATTACCTGTTCTGGGACCGAACCACCCGTAGTAATTGAGCTCCCCATTTTGAAAATGACATTGATATTCTGAGAATCCCTCATCTGCTTGAGAAAATCCCGAGGAGAAGCGATTTTTTTTAGAGAAAAAGATTAGAGAGGGTTGACGGATACTACACCTGCTTTCCCAAGGCTGTACCCAAAGGTAGAAAGCTTCTACTGATTTATAAGGAGTTATATAAGAAATGCCTACCCGATAACCTGGTTCATAGTCAAATTTTTTTATCAAATCTTGAGAGGAACACCCCTTGTTAAAGTTGCATCGATTGCATTGATCCAGGACCCCACGGCTTCTATCCATTACGAGTTGGTGCGCATTTCCTTCAGAGCGACGAAAAAACACTCCCTCTCCCCATAAAGATAGATAAGGAGATGGTGTGAGGTATCCCTCGCTTATAAGGGGCAGAGCAAGCACCCCCAAAAAGGGTAAAATTTTTTTGAACATGCCTTGTCCGATTGTAAACTTTGAGAAGATAAAGGATCTTCTCTTTTTAGAAAACCCTATAACGAAACCTAAAAAACATTTTATATTGCACCTATAATCAATTAATTACGTTTCTTAATTATATAAACTGATTTAATTTAAATAAAATAATCACATTAAATACCAATTATATTTTTATTTATGATAAAATAGTTTTATTAAATTTAATTAATATTATAAAAATGGTAATACAATGTCGTTAACTAATGTAATTCAAGGAGTAACGGTCCCTCGATCTAGTTTAAATACTCCATCTCAAAGAAAACTATCGCAGCTTAAGGGCAATCTTAATTTTAAAATTACAGCTTTTGTCATGTGTCAAATATGGGGTATTTCGAATAGCTCTGAAAACAATGACTTTAAAAAAATTCAACAGTCTGTAGGCCAACAACTAGCGTATTCTACTCAAAAGGAGTTTCAGAAGCAGGTAAAGGAGCTTCTCCGTAAGGAAATATACAAATATTGTAATAGCTTCATAAGCAAGATCCTTCTTTATTTCTGTTATAATATATGCTATGAATTCGTTCTTTTTTCTTTACAGCAATACGTAAATCCTCTCATTGATAAGACCTATGGTAGGATGGACTCTTTCGCACGATCCAGCCCATCAAAGCGCTTGCAATATAGCCTTCAATTGTTGAAGTTGTTGGAGACTTCTGTGGGTATGGCTCATTTTCAGCACAATGACCTGGATGTTATAGATGTGTATGAAGGAGCGTCCAAGCATTTTGAAAAAAAATTTCTTAACTATTGTGGTGGGGCTCCCAACTTACAGCTTATTATAAAGAAATTTTTAGAAATCAAATTTCCCAGATGGGTAGCTTTACTTTTAGGATATGTTTTGCTTCCTCGGGTTGCGGCTTATCAAGACAGAGTAAATCACTTTTGTAAGAAAGGAATATCTGATGGCATGGGATTTTTTACCGAGTATCTTCATGATCAACTGGGTTTGGGTACTTCTAAAATAGGGGATGATCTTTTCGAGTGGGTTATTGAAGCTATCGATCAGCAGCAAGAACAGGTTGATAAAGGCGCAGTAACTAAAAAAGAAGGGTTGGATACAGTACATCAACAACAACTACAAGAAGCAGTACAAGGCTTTTTATATACTATCCTTTCTTTAGATAGCGAAGCGGATGCGAACAACAATACCCTCCAGGACACTCCTCGATTTTATACAACTGTAGAGCAATATGGTATTACAGAGCTATCCAGAGCTATTTCTACTTCAATAAATGAGATAAATAGTGACTACATTGATAAGGCGGTTTTTCATCTTTTGGAGGATCTCTGTGTAATGACCGAGCTAGAAACGCCTAAGCTTTCTCGGGATCTAGAAATTAAGTATGGTCCTCATGAAGACAGAAAACGCCTCATAGCAAGAGTGGTAAATGCTGTCTATAGCAAGACGCAAAAACTCGTCGATAGCCAGTCGGGATTGAAATGGTTGATCGCTAAGGTTGCTTGCAATGTGCTTTCTCCACAAGACATTATTCAGCACGGTGTTGGTAAAGTTAATATCCAATTAAAGAATGTACTCGAAAGCAATGCATCGGTTCCAGTAGCGAACTTTTTAGCTATAGAGATGTTGGGGACAATGTTATTTGATAAAGAAGAGTCCGGAGTTTTTTAAAAAAAGTCATTGGAAAAAATGTGAAGGCTAAGCATCCTCTTTTTCTAAATGCAAAAATCAACGCACTTGGAAAGGCATTTGACGGCTTCTGCTTATATTATCGAAGCAGGAAGGGTTCTTTTATTGCATCATGGTAAACTCAACAAATGGCTTCCCCCTGGTGGGCACGTAGAACTCAATGAAACTCCATCAGAATGTATCAAAAGGGAAGTTTTAGAGGAAACTGGTCTAGAAATCGACTTAATTCTTCAGGAAAATTTGTGGTTGAAGCTTTGGAATGCCTCCAGCATAGAACGTCCTTATCTTTGCCTTTTGCAACAAGTTCCTGCTTACGGAACAGAAGCAGCACACGAACACATTGACATGGTCTTCATAGCAAAACCCGTTGGAGGCAAGCTTTTTTCGAGTGTTCATTGGTTTACCCTGAACGAAGTGGATAATTTAAGGGAGGAAGAAGAGATTTTTTCCGAAACTAAAACTGTTATTCATCATATTTATGCTTCTTTTTGCCCGACAGATTGTGCTTCTTATAGTTAAGATAGGCTTCTAAAAATTGCTCTATTGAACCTTTTTTTAAGCAATCTCCTGAGGGACAACGTCTTAGAAAAGGACACCGAAATTCAAAAGAGATACCATAAGGGCAGCTTCCTTGCCATGAGGTATGTTGTGATCCCAAGGGCCTGTAAACCTCCTCACGAGAGGGTCCAAAAAAGCTCAAGGAGGGGGTTTTAGTAGTACCGCACAGGGCTAAAGCTGCGGAATCGACTGCAATGACCAGATCCATTTCTCTCATTAAAGCCTGCCATAAAGGAAAAGGAAGTGCTCCTAGAGTTTGGCTAGCTGGGAAAAAGCGATGCAATCTTTGTGCCACAGCCCTTTCCTTTGGGGTACCCCAAATAAAATAAAAGTAGGGGGAATCTTCTAGAAAAACTTTGTTTAAAAACTGTCGTAAAGTGTCTTCTTTCAATTGTTTGTTTTGCCATTTTGAAAAACAGGCGACCATATAGCGCGGTTTTTTCTTTACTAACATTTTTTCCAGAGCTTTCTTCTCTTGGAAAGAAAGTATTAGGTTAACTCCTTCGGGTAGAAAGGGGTTCTGATCTCCAAAAAATTGCTGAACCAACTGCAGGTACTTCGTTTGGATCTGACTAGAATGAACCACATCGATATGTTGCTGGGTGACGAAAAAATTGGGGAATTCAGCAACAGACTTCCATCCTAATCCTACCTTTTTATCAGTTCTCGCTGCTGCTGTGATCAAAGAAGATTTGATATTACCTTGTAGATCGAAGAGAATATCATATCTTTTAGATCGAAGTTCTCGAAAAAATTGCAAGAGTTGTCTCCATTTTAAAAACAATAATTTCTTGTTTTTTAATAATTTAGAATTAAAAGCGATTCCTCTATGCACTAAAGGGTGAGATTCGATGAGAGAGAGATATTCTTCTTCGACAACCCAATCGATCTCTGCTTGAGAAAAGAAAGTTTTCAAGTATTCTAAAACAGGAAAGGTTTGAATAATGTCTCCCACTGAAGAGGTTTTAACGATTAAAAATTTCATCGTATGAATATGGTATTTTAAAACAACCTATGTTAAAAACCCTTACAGGTTAGCGGGTTTAGAGAAATTTTGAAATGGGGACATAGATCATTGAAAGAAAAACAGATTGCCGTTATCGGTGCTTCGGGCCACATCGGCAATAACCTTTGTCGAGCGCTTCTTGAACGAGGTTATCGAGTAAAGGTTTTCATCCACATTCATTCCAACTCTTTGGAATGCCTTGATTTGGAAAAAAGCCGTGGGAATATCTTAGATATTTCCTCATTAAAAAGGTTTCTTCAAGGGGTC
>Ga0187894_10004070_pt1 | contig 15926 bp, 16 predicted proteins | sample GBC1701081metaG_FD_136650 | JGI IMG/M metagenome (GOLD analysis project Ga0187894, IMG submission 136650) | White microbial mat communities from a lava cave in the Kipuka Kanohina Cave System on the Island of Hawaii, USA - GBC170108-1 metaG ... | reverse complement strand
GAGTCCGCGCCGATCGAGTCCTCGCCCCTACTCGTGGGTCGCCGCCTGTTCGTGGGGAGCTGGGACGGGAACGTATACGCGCTCAACGCCGAGAACGGCCGCAGGATCTGGGGCTTCCAGGCCGACGACCAGGTCAACACGTCGGCGGCGTACTGGCGCGGGCGGATCTACATCGCCTCGGACGGCGGCACGATCTACTCGCTCAGCGCGCGAACGGGCAGGCTGCTGTGGAGCGCCCAGTCGCAGTCGCGCTTCGGCGCGCGCGAGTTCTGGTACGCGACCCCCACCGTGGCGTACGGGCGCGTCTACATCGGCAACACCGACGGCACGATGTACGTCTACGGCGCGAAGACCGGCCGGCTGCTCTGGGCGCGGCCGCTCGGCTCGTACATCTACGGCGCGGCGGCGGTCTACCGGCGCAAGGTGTTCGTGGGCACCTACGACGGCCAGTTCTACGCTCTCGACGCGGCCACGGGCGACACGCGCTGGCAGATCGAGGCACGTGGCGCCGTGCACGCCGCGCCCACCGTGATGGACGGGCTCGTGTACTACGCCGTCTGCTCGAGCTGCGGCTCGGAGGCCCAGCGCGCGGTGGCGAGCGGACCCGACGCGACCTACGCGGTCCGCGCGCGCGACGGCAAACGCGTCTGGCGCTTCGCGGCTGGCAAGTACGCCAACCCGGTGGTCGCCGACGACGAGCGCGTGTACATCACGGGCCGCTCGCATCAGTTCGCGCTGGCGCCGCGCCGGGCGCAGCCGGCGCCGGAGAAGGCAGACCGGCAGCGGCAAGCGAAGCGGCGCAGATCGCGCCAGTGAGCGGCCACACCAGGTAGTAGTTGTTGAAGGTGCGGCCGATGAACATGAGCCACAGGATGGAGACGGCGAAGGCGGCGGCGCCCACCCACAGCTCGGACGAGCGGCGCTGGGCGACGAGCAACCAGGCGGTCAGCGGCAGCCAGGTGAACAGGGCGAGCAGGCCGAACGGGTAGGCGCCCTCGCGGTCGGCGAGGATGCCGGCCTCGAGCAGGATCGCCGAGAGCCCGTACCCGACGATGCGGTAGGTGCCGGCGCCGTAGCGGACCGTGTCCTCGTAGAAGGCCACCGGGTCCGCCGCCAGGAAGGGCAGGATGCCCGCCGCGAGCACGCCCCCGAAGGCCAGCGCGGGACGCTTCAGCGCCTGGAGGCCGCCGCCCTGGGCGACGATCATCAGGGCCAGGAACGGCGCCGCCACTACCGCGAACTGCTTCATCAGCACGGCGCCCGCGAGCGCCGCGCCGGCCCAGCCCCAGCGCCTCCGCGACATGAGCGCGAAGGAGAGCACGAGCAGCAGCAGGCTGGGGGCGTCGTTCTGGCCGAACCAGGCCGACCGCACCGCGATCGGGTTGCACACCAGCAGCGCCCCAAGCGCGAGGCGCCACGCGAGCGGCCCGCGAAACGCGAGCGCCGCGGCCAGCATCCCCAGATTGCACAGCAACACCAGCAGGCGGTAGTCGTCGAACGGCTCGGGCAGCACGCGCCAGACCGCGGCGCTCACCACCGCTCCGGGGAAGTAGGCGAAGTGCTCGAGCGCCACCTCCCGCTCGCGCACCAGCTCGGACACGCTGCCGTCGCGCGTATAGAACCGCTCGAGGCCGGACTCGCGGTAGTCGTGGCCGTACGGATTGTCGAGGTCGAGCAGCAACTCGCCGCCCAGCTCGACCTGGTATGTGGAGTCGTTGGTGAAGAACCAGGGGGCGGTCGAGTCGCGCAGCCCGAGCTGCAGCAGGGTCGAGGGGGCCGTCAGCAGCAGGGCGACGGCGAGGACGAAGGCGATCGCGGCCCAGCGGGGCAGCGTGGCGGCGCGGCCCGGGCGCCGTGGGCCGTGGGCCTCGTGCCGCCCGCTCCGGGCCAGCAGCCAGATCGCCACCGCCCCGCACAACAGGCCGGCCAGGAACGTCGCGGCGCGGGCGATCCCCACGTCCCACTCCTCGCCCGCGGCGCGCACCAGCGGCGCCAGCGGGCCCTGGGGATCCACGGCGCCGGGCCGGAAGCGCCATGGGTCCGAGCCCAGCTCGGGCAGCGTGATCGCCACCAGGCAGAACAGCACGCCGACGAGCGCCCAGGCCCCGCCCGCCTCCAGCCGCTCACCCACACGGCGCGCGCCGACGCGTGGTGCGGCGCGGCCCACCTGAAGCTGCCCGCTCACGCCGCGGCCGCCGTCCGGGCGCGCGACCGTTCGGGCGCTGGCATCCGGGCTCCGTGCCAGGTCAGGTATCCGGCCGCCACCGCCAGCACCAGCCAGGTGATCGGGTCCTCCAGAAAGCCGCTGTAGAACAGCGCATGCACGAACAGCGCCAGGAAGGTGACGCCCAGCGCCAGCCCGAGCGCCTCGTCGCGGCTGCGCGCCGCGCCGATCAGCCTGGCGCCGCCGAACAGCAGCCACGCGTAGAGGACCAGTCCCACGACGCCCAGCTCCGCGGCCACGGTCAGCGGCGTGGTGTGCGAGACGAAGTTCGGCGTCGGGCGATCGCCGCCGGCCAGCTCACGGCTCGCCCGCGGCTGACCGCCCAGGCCCACGCCGATCAGGGGGTCCTCCTCGAGCACGCGCACGGTGTCCTCCACGCGGTCGGTCCGGTCGCTGGTGAGCTGGTTCAGCGACTCCCCTCCGATCACCTTCACCGCCGCGAACGCGCCCGCGGCCAGCACGGCGCCCAGGGCGAGGACGGCCACGGCGCGCCGCACGCGCCGGTCCCCGGTGACGAAGGCCAGCGCGAGCGTCACCACGAGCAACGCCGCCATGCTCGACTGCGAATACGAGAACAGCAGGCCCGCCCACATCAGGGCCAGCAGGGCGATCAGGGGCCACGCCCGCCAGCGCCGCGTGGCGAGCAGGGCCAGCGCCACGCCGATGCCGAGCACCACGTGACGGCCGTAGAGGCTGGGGTCGCCGAACAGCGACGTGACGCGGAAGTAGTCGGTGTTCGCGTTCGAGACCGCCAGGTTGGGCGCGTAGAAGAAGAGCTCGTGCGTGGCCGCCTGCCAGAGCCCGACCGCGGCGAACAGCGCCGCCAGCGCGACCGCCGCGACCGCCAGGGCGCGCGGCACCCAGTCCGTGAAGTCGGCCCGCGCCACGGTGGCCAGCAGCGTCGCGAACGGCAGCGTGAAGAAAGCGAGCAGATTGGCGCCCGCCTCGAGGTCGTCGGCCCAGAGCAGGGAGAGGAAGGCGAAGGCGAAGAAGGCGGCCGCGGGCAGGGCGATCACCAGGGGCAGCGGTCGGACCGGGCGCCCCCGCAGCGCGCGCCAGCCGAGCGCGGTCACGGCGGCAGCCAACACGAAATAGAGCGGCAGCAGCCGCCCGAGCCGGCCGTCGTCGGCTACGGAGACCAGGAAGCGGTGGGCGCTGTCGAACTCGAATGGCGGCCTGAACGGCGCCGCGACCAGCACGGCGACGGCGACGAGCGCGGGCCGCCACGCGAGCAGCGCCGCCGCGACGCCCACCAGGGCCACGCCGACCACGACGGCGGCGATCCCGGCCGCGCTCGAGAGCTCGTCGAGCGACTTGGTGCCGAGCGAGACCGCCAGCCCGACCTCGGCGGCGGCCAGCGCCAGCAAGCCCAGCAGCAGGACGACCCGACCGCGCGCGAGCAGGATGAGCACCGAGCCGAGCGCGCCGCCGACCGCGGCCAGTTGGGCGGTGTCAGCGTGCTCCATCGGGCGCGGACACCCTATCCCCGTTGTAGGCGGCCGCCGCCTCGCGGATGCCCTCGCCCCGTCCCGGCGCGAGCTGCTGGCGGGCGTGCATCAGGTAGCGGCTCGGATCGCGGCCCGGCAGGACCAGCGCCGCGGCGGCGCGGGCAAGGTAGGCCCAGGTCCAGCAGACCGTCCACAGCAGCCGCGTGCCCGGCATGCCGTGCTTGCGGAAGTACAGGTCGCGATTGCGGTGGAACTCCACGATGCGCCGGCGCATCGCGCTCCGGTCGGTGGAGAGCTGGTCGTGGTGGACCGCCCGCGCCTCCGGCACGAACAGGATGCGCCAGCCGGCGTCGCCCAGCCGCTTGCAGAAGTCCGTCTCGTCCGAGTAGACGAAGAAGTCCGAATCGAGGAAGCCCACCTGCTCGGCGGCCGCGCGGCGCACCAGCATCGCGCTCGACTGCACCCACCCCACCTCGCGCACCTCACGGCCGCGGCTCTGCACGGCGTAGCGGTCGTGGAGGAAGACTGCGGCGGCGAGGGCCCAGCCGGCGTCGGGCAGCCGCCAGGCGCAGGCGGTGGGCGCGCCCTCGCTGGTGAGGAGCTGCGCCCCGGCGGCCGCGGCACGCGGGTGGGCCGTGAGCGCCTGGACCAGCGCGCGCGCACAGCCGGTCCGCACCGCGGAGTCCTCGTTCAGCAGCAGGCAGAGGCGCCCATGCGCCTCGCGCAGCAACAGGGAGTCGTTCTCCGCCTTGCCCGCGCGCCGCTCGAGCGCGAACAGGCGAGCGCTCGGAAAGCGCTCCCGCACGGCGCTCGCCGAGCCGTCGTCGGAGGCGTTGTCCAGCACCAGCACCTCGTGCTCCAGCTCCGCCGGATGGGTGCGCTCGATCGCGTCGAGGCAGGCGAGCAGGTGGTCGCGGCCGTTTGTGTTGACCACGCAATATGAGATCACCCGCTCGGCCATCGCGCCACCTCCTCGAGCGTCGCCAGGGCCCGCTCCGCGAGCGCGTCGCGATCGAACTCGCGCTCGGCGAGGGCGCGCGCGTTGCGGCCCATGCGGTCCGCCTCGTCGGGATGGTCCCGCAGCCAGGCCACCTTCGCGGCGAGGTCGCGCCCGTCGCCGGCGCGCACGTACAGCCCGGCCTCGTTGTCCTCCACCAGCCGGCGCATCCAGCCGTCCATGTTCACGATCGCGGGTCGCCCGGCGGCGAAGGTGTCGAACAGCTTGTTGGGCGAGTTCGTGGCTAGGACCGGGACGTCCTTGAAGAGCACGAGGCAGGCGTCCGATCCCGCCGCCAGCTCCGCCACCTCCTCCTTGCGCCCGGCCGGCCCGCGAAAGAAGACGTTCGCGGGGGCGCCGCGCTCGAGCTCCGCGCGGCGCTTGCCGTCGCCCATGAGGACGAAGCTCACGTCCTCGAGTAGCCGCGCCGCCTCGATCGCCGCGGTCAGGTCGTTGGCCTCGCCCATCGTGCCGAAGTAGCTCACCACGAAGCGCTCACCGCGCTCGCGCGGGAGCGCCGCGAAGAGGTCCAGGTCGGCGGCGTTCGGCACCAGCGCGACCGCGTGCCCCGGCGCGCCCGCGGCGACCACGCCGGCGCGGATCCCTGGCGAGAGGGCGATGACCCGCGCGGCGTGCCGGTAGACGAGCCGCTCGACCGCGCGCGCCGCGCGCCGCGCGAGCGGATGGCGCAGCGCGCCCATCTGGATCGGCGCCTCGGGCCACAGGTCGCGCACCTCGAACACCAGCGGTACACGCCAGCGGGCCGTGGCGGCGAGCGCCGGAAGGGCCATCGTGAGCGGCGGCGAGGTGGCGTACACGACGTCCGGCCGCGGCCCGCGCAGCGCGAGCGCCGTGGCGGCGAGCGCGAACCGGGCGAACGCCAGCATGCGCCGCGGGTAGGACACCGAGGTGGCGCGCACGTAGTCGGCGTAGCCGCCGCGCGCGCCCACCACCTCGACCCCCTCCACGGTCCGGGCACCCCCGCCCGCGGTTACCATGCGCACCGCATGGCCGCGCCTCACGAAGCGGCGCGCGAACTCGTACGACCGCGTGCCCCCCACTCCGGCGCGGGTGATGAAGAACTGATGCAGGTACAGGATCCGCATCGGGTGGCCCCGAACGCTAGTGCGCCGTGCCGCGGGCGTTAGATCTGCTGCTCGCCGCGCTGCTGCTGGCGCTCGGTGCGCCCGTGCTCGCGGCGGCCGCGATCGCCATCCGGCTCGAGAGCCGCGGGCCGGTGCTGTACCGCCAGCGGCGCATCGGCCGCGACGGCCGCCCGTTCGAGCTCTGGAAGCTGCGCACGATGGTGTCCGGGGCCGAGTCGATGGGCGCCGGGGTCTACGTGCTGGAGGGCGATCCGCGCATCACCCGGGTGGGCCGCCTACTGCGCCGTTTCTCCCTGGATGAGTTGCCCAACCTGATCAACGTGCTCAGAGGCGAGATGGCGATCGTGGGCCCGCGCCCCACCGTGCGGGAGCAGGTCGACCGCTACACGGAGCGCCAGCACCGCCGGCTCGAGGTCAAGCCCGGGATCACCGGCTGGGCGCAGGTCAACGGGCGCACCTCGCTGCCCTGGCCGGAGCGGATCGAGCTGGACGTCTGGTACGTGGAGCACCGCTCGCCGCGCCTCGACCTCCGCATCCTGACGAGAACCGCCCGCATGCTCGCCACCGGCCACGGGCTCTACTCGGAGGAGCTCAAGCAGGGCTGGTGAGCTCGAGTGCCTCGGGCTCAGCGCGAGCGCACGCGCAACACCTGCCCGGCCGACGCGCCGCGGTCGGTGTCGAGGTCCGCCTTGGCCACCACGTAGAAGCGATAGAGATCGGTGTAGGCGGGCACGAAGGAGGAGCGAAAGCGTCCCCGCCGGGCGGGTACCGCGCGCACGCCGACCTTGCGCCAGCGAGCGCGGATGCGCTGCTGTAGCACCAGATGCACGATCCGCTTGCGCGGGGCCACGCGTCCGCGGACCGGCACGCGCTTCCCGGCGACGCCGCGCGTGCGCGGAGAGGCGATCCGCACCAGCGGCCGGACGCGCAGGAGCAGGCGCGTCGAGAGCGTCGGCGCCACCTGCGGGCGACCGGGGTAGCGCACCCGCACGTACATGCGCAGGCGGGGGCGCAGCTCGGTCGTGAAGCTGCCGTCGGGCGCCGTGGTGGTCCGCCGCGCCGTGCGCCAGCGCCCGTCGCCGTTCACCTTCACCTCCACGACCTCGCCCACCAGCGGGGTGCCGTCCGGCGCGACCAGGCGGCCGCTCACCGAGGCGGTCTCGCCGAAGTCGACCCGAGTGTCGCCCAGCGTCGCCTCCAGGCGCGTGGCGAAGGCGGGCACGCCGGGCGCGCCGGTCTCCACCATCCGCCGCAGCTCGTCGAGCTGACCGTAGAGCGCCGTACCCGGGCAGGCCGTGCTGTTGGTGTCGCGGTGTCCCAGCACCCGCGGCACCGTCACCCTCCGGCCCACCGCGAAGCGGTTGGTCGGACCGCCGGTGCTGGCGAGCGTCACCGTGCCGAACAGCGGCTGGCCGTGCACGCCGAGCTTCCAACGGATGAAGCGGGCGATGGCGGCGAGCGCCTGCGGCGTCTGCTCGACGGCGCTGTGGTCGCCGATGTTCGCGATCCCGCTGGTCTGGGCGTTGTAGCCCTGTGCCTGTGCGCCCACCACGGCCTGGTCGAGCCCGCCGGCGCGGCCCTCGTACAGCACGCCGTACTTGTCCACCAGCGCGTTATAGCCGATGTCGTTCCAGCCGTTCGAGTTGCGGTGGTAGCGGCAGATCGCCAGCACGATGGAGGGCGCCTCGGCGGCCGAGTAGTCGTTGAGCGAGACCGTGTGGTGCACGTGGACGGCCTTCACGGCCCCGTACTCGGGCGCGCCGCGCGGGCGGCACTGGTCGGCGCCCCACGCCTCGCGCGGCACGAACCCGGGCTGCGGCTCCTGCGCGGCACGAGCGCGCGCGCCGGACCCGACGTTGACGAAGTGCAGGCGCAGGCCGGGCACCCGCCGGCTGATCCGGTACTGGACCGCGTTCGCGTCGCCCACCCAGAGCGGGTCGGAAGCGCTCGAAGTCCGTTCGCCGCCGCGTGCGTCCGGGTTGTGGTCGGCGTGCGCGGCGATGGCCTGCCAGCGGCTCCAGCCCCTCCGGGGCCGGCGCACCCGGACGACGATCCGCGGCTCGGCCCGCCCCCGCCAGCGCATCCCGAGCAACTGGAAGCGGTGTGGGGTGCGCAGCGGCCGCGACACGACCCACCCACCTGAGGCGGCGCTGGCCTTCGCCGTGCCACGCGGCGCGAGCTCGAAGTCGAAGGGGTTCCGGGCGCCGCCGCCCGCGGGCGCGGCGGGCAACAGGGCGAAGGCGGACAGGAACGCCGCCGCTGAGACGAGCAGCCTCACTGGCACCCCCAACACGGTGCCAGACCGGGGGTTGCGGAGGTGAAAGATCCACTGCAGCGGGTGTGGGCCCCCTTCGTCTCGCATATGGCATCGAAGAGGGCCCACCCCCCGGGAGGGGGCTCGCGGCCCCGACCGCCTGGCTGGGTGAGGCTGGTCTACGGGACCGGCTCGGGACCGTTCGAGCGGTGCTCGTCGCGGAAGGTGCGGATCGCGTCGAGCACGGCGTCGCTGTATCGGTCGCAGGCCAGCGTGCGGCCCGTGCCGCCGGGAACCGGATCGCGGTTCCAGGCGGTGGCGGCCACCTGGTACGGCATGTCCCGGCGGGGCACCATCAGCATCTGGTAGGTGTCCTCGTCGAACAACGCGCGCAGCTCCCGCCGGGCCTCCTCGGGGAGGCCCGGCTTGACCCACACGATCACCCGGCCGTGCTCGAGGCTGTGTACCAGCGCCTCGTCGGCGGGCGCCTTGGAATAGAGCCCGTCGTCGGCCGGAAACTGGTAGTGGCGGCCGGTGGTGGGCGGGTTCTGCTTGTAGTTCACCCGCTCGTCGAGCGTCGCCGTGTGGGTCGCGCCGCCGCTCCCTCGCGAGCTCTTCAGCTCGCAGCCGGCGGCCCGCGCCGCCGCCTGGAGCTCGAAGTTCCGCTGCTCCGGCACCGAGCCGCCCTCGGGGAAGACGTCCCCGCCCCGCGCCTCCTCGCCCCCGGCGAGAAGCAGCACGGCGACCACGACCACCGCGGCCACCGCGATCGCCCCGGCGATCCCATAGCCGGCCAGCCGCTTGCGCTGCTGAGCGGCGCGCGCCTCCGCCTCGCGCCGCTCGCGCTCACGGCGCAGAGCCTGCTTCTGGTCCTTGCGATGAGCCACCGGGCCAGAAGCCTAGCTACGGCTGTGGGCCCCCGCGGGGCTCCGACGCGCCCCCGGCGCTGACCCAGCCGCGCAGCTCGTCCAAGAACTGTGGGTCGATCGCGTGCGGTATCGGCGACTCGCGCCAGGTCACGTCGGCGCCCGCCGCCGTCAGGCGCTCGCGCGCCTCGCGGCCGAACTCGACGCCGATGACCGGGTCGTGGGTTCCGTGCCCGATGGCCACGGGGAGGCCGGCGGCGCCGTCGAGGTCGAGCTCGAACCCGTCGACCACCGGCAGGAAGCCGCTCAGGGCCATGATCCCGGCGGGGCGCGGACGGTCGGCGCCGAGCCCCAGCGCGTACGACATCACCGCTCCCTGGGAGAAGCCGCCCAGCACCGTCCGTTCGGGGGCGACGTCGTGTTCGGCCAGCAGTCCGTCGAGCCAGCTGGAGACGAGCGCGTAGGTCGAGTGGAAGGTGTCCGGGTCGGGGAAGCCGACGCGGCGCACCACGTACCAGTGCGCGCCACCGGGCGGCAGGGCTAGCGGTCCGCGGGCGGTGGCCCCGAGCAGCCGCCGCTCCGGATCGAGGACGTCCAGCAGCGGCAGCAGGTCGTGCTCGTCGGCGCCCCGTCCGTGAAAGAGGACGAGCGCGCCCTCCGGGAGGCCGGCGGAGGGGCGGAGCCGATAGGATGGTTGCATCGGCAACCACTCTATCGCAGCGCCTCTCCTCGACCGCGATCAGCTTGCCGCCTGGCGCGGCATGTTGCGCGCCCATTCGAGCCTCACGCGGGCGCTCGACGCCGAGCTGATCAGCGCGCACGGGCTGCCGCTGTCCTCGTACGAGGTGCTGCTGTTCCTGGCCGACGCCGCCGGCGGTCGCATGCGCATGGCCGAGCTGGCCGATTCCGTGCTGTTGAGCCGCAGCGGCCTGACGCGTCTGGTCGACCGCCTCGAGCGCGACGGCCTGATCCGGCGCGAGCCCTGTGAGGACGACGCACGCGGCTGGTTCGCCGCGATCACCCCAGCGGGCTGGGAGCTGTTCGAAGCCGCGCGCCGCACTCACCTCGACGGCGTGCGCGAGCGCTTCCTCGACCACTTCACTCGCGACGAGCTGCGCGCGCTGGGCGACCTGTGGGAACGGGTGGCGCCGGGCGCCGCGTCGTAGCGCGATCAGCTCATCGGGGCCGGCCACCGCGTGCCGCGAGTCGGACGCGCATGTAGGGGTCTATTCGGGCTCGCGGTACCATCCGCCTGTGCCCGGCTGACGTTGACCGCTCGCCTACGCGCTGTATCCGCGTCCACCGCCTGTGCGGCTTACCGCGTGGTGGTGGACCGGCTCCGGCTGCCCGGGCAGTCTCACCGCCGTGTCCGGGCCGCGCAACCGCAGGCGCTTCGACGCGCTCATGGCCAAGCGCGGCGACCTCGACCTCGCGCGGGCGATGCTGACCGACGCCGTCGCCGCGCTCGAGCGACGGGGGCCGCTCAGCCGCGCCGCCCTGTTGGCCGAGCTCGCGGCCCGCGGTCACCGGCCGCTCGGGCCTCGCTCGGTGAACGTCGTCATGCCCTGGATCATGTCTCGGGGTCGCGTAGTCGGGCTCGCGGATGGCCGCTTTCGCGCCGCCGACCGGCTGCCGCTCGTGGATCCCGACGAGGCGCTGGGGATACTCGCCCGACGCTACCTCGCCGGTTACGGACCGGCGAGCGCGATCGACTTCGCCTGGTGGTCTGGTCTCCCGATCACCACGGCGCGGCGCGGGTTTCGCCGCGCTGGACGACCTAGAGACCGCCGGCGACCTCCTCGCGCTCCCGGGCGCGTTCGACGTCGAGCCGCCGGCCGCCCCGGCGGCGCTGTTGCTGGCCGCCTTCGACACCTCGATGCTCGGCTACCGCACGCGTGAGCCGCTGGTCGGCGCGGCCGACGACCACCGCATCCTGCCCGGCGGCGGCATGCTGCGCCCGCCCGTACTGGCCCGCGGCAGGGCGGCCGGCGTATGGCGCCTCGAGGGCTCTGGCCCGCGGCGCACGCTCGTCATCGACTGGTTCGGGACGCCCGCCGGAGCCCGGGCGCTGGCGGCCGAGACCCGCGACGTCGCCCGGTTCCTCGAGCTCGACGCGCGGCTCGTCGCGTGAGTCCACGCTAAAGGGGCTCGCCGGGGCTTGTGCGCCGAGGCGGGCGGAGCTCGGCGCGGTGAAGCTCCTAGTGCAGCCAGACCGTGAAGCTCGCGCCGTCGGCGAGCGCGGTGGCCTCGGTCGAGAGGAACCGATCCAGGGCGCGCACGAGCCGTCCGACCGTGCGGGGCCGCCCGCGCGGGAAGCGCCGATTCGAGGTGAACACGAGGCCGTAGTGCGCCTTGCCGCGGGTCCGATGCTCCGCGTCGATCGACCGGAAACCGACGTCGTCGGTCACGAGCGCCCGTCCTTCCGCTTGAGCGATCGCGAAGACCTGTCGATCCGAGGCGCCGCGCCAGGTCGCACGCTCGCCGACCGCCACGACATCGTGGCCGCGTGCGCGAAGCTGCTCGGCGATTGAGTACGGGAACATCTCGTCGAGCAGCAGCTTCAAGCCAGCAGCTCTTGCTCGCGCAGCCAGGCGGCCTCGGCGTCCTCGGCCTCGGCGTCGTTACGGCGGATCCATTCGTCGATCTCTCGCTCGTGGGCCGTGTAGTAGCCGATCGCCGTCCGCACCTGATCCTGGCTGAGGTCGAACCACTCGGCGGTGTGGCGAACCGCGGCCTGGCCCTTCTTGCCGGAGCCGCGCAGCACTCCGATCACCTGCCACACGTCAGGGCCGGTGGCAAGGCCGGCGCGTCGACCACCGGGGCCGTCGCGGAAGACGATGCCGGGGTGCTCGTCCATCTCCAAGCCCTCCGCGATGTAGCGCTGAGCGAGACGAGACTTCGTCTCCCCCACCCGGCGGCGCTGCTCGTCGAGCCGAGCCAAGGCGTCCGCATCCATCCTGATCGTGAGGTTGCTAGCGACTCGTGCCATATCGTGCAACTCAGTGTATTGCACGTGCTTAAGGGTCGGGAACGAAGCGCACCCGCCGCTCGGCGCTGTCGGGCGCGAGGAAGCTCAATAACTCGTCGCCCTCCGCGGCGATCTGATCGACCACGTCAGAGCCGTCGCTCGGCAGTGGCGTGAACCGGTCGATCGTCAACGTCGCGACCCCGGCTTCCTCGGTGGTCCTCCAGTTCGCGCGGTAGAACCCGTCGACCAGCAACGTGCCGAGCGCCTTGCCGCGCGGGAACGGCGCGCCGGGCCCCCGTCCGTTGAAGAGGCGTGAGCGGTCCGCGTGCGAGAGCCCCACGTTGTCGTACTCGGGGAGGAACCGCGGCGGGGCTGGTGTCTCGGGGTCCGGCAGCGGCGCGTCCGGCACGTCGAAGAGCTCCTTGCCCCCCTCGTCGCGAAAGGTCCGCAATTGCGGGCGCAGCCGCTCGACGACCTCACGCAGGCCAGTGACCCCCGACCACGTGCGGACGTCGGCGACGGTCGCGGGGCCGAACGCGGCCAGGTAGCGCAGCACCAACGCGTCCGTCGACGCCTCGGGGTCGAGCTCCGCCCGCAGCCAGGTCTCGGCGGGCGCCCAGGTGGCCTGGCCGCTCGCTCCCCAGAGGCCGCGCGGCGGCACCTGAACGAGGACGGCGTGGAACGTGACGGCGTGGGCCAGCGCGAGTGGATCGGCGTCCGGCCAGCGCGGGGCCAGCAGCTCGCCCAGCTCGGCGCGGGTCCGCGGTCGGTCGACGAGCAGCTCCAGGCCGGCCGCGAGCACCTCCGCGACGTCGGCGCCGGCGAGCCCGCCGCTCCACGGGCTCCTGAACGTCCGGGCGAGGACCGGCTGGATGATCGGGTGAAGTGCGAGGCAGTCGCGTGCGGACACCAGGTGGATTGTCGCCCGCATCAGCCCCGCGCGCACCGCACGGCGGCCGGCGAGTAGCCGGCTCAGCTCCTCGGGGTCGAAGTCGGTCAGGCGCGACCAGAGCGCGAGGTACGGGTTCTGCGGCTCCTGGGCCTGCATGCCGACGAGCTGCTCGATCATGTCGATCGCCCGCGTGCTGGAGCGTGCTAACAACCCTTGGCGTTGCAGGAGCGCGCGGTTGAGGGCGCGCGGGACGAGCACCTCGCTCCGCGCCGCCGCCGCCAGTCGCGTCACCTCGCCGCGGCCCGACGGTACTTCGCCACGGCCACCGGCGCGAAGATCGCGATCAGCACGAGGCACCAGACGACGGCCAACCAGACACTGTCGCCCGCGGGGGCGTCGAGCCAGAGCGCCCGCATCGCGTCGACGATGACGCTGAACGGGTTGGCGTCGGCGACCTGCTCGATGCCAGCGGGCATCGACTCGACCGGCACGAAGGCCGACGAAACGAACGTGATCGGGAAGACCAGCGTGAAGCCGATCCCGTTCGCCGCCTCCGGCGACGAGACCGACAGGCCGATCAGCGCGAAGATCCACGAGGACGCGAAACCGAACAGCAGCAGCAGCGCGAAGCCGGCGAGGATCTCGACTACGTTCGCGTCGAATCCAAAGCCGATGATCAGGCCGGTCACCAGGAGGACGACGATCGCGATGGTGTTGGTCACGGCGTCGGCCAGCGCCCGGCCGGCCAGCACCGATGCGCGCGCGGTCGGAAGCGAGCGGAACCGGTCGATCAGGCCCTTGCCCATGTCCTCCGCCAGCCCCAGCGCCGTAACGAACCCGCCGAAGGCGATGTTCTGGGCGATGATCCCCGGGATCAGGAAGTCCACGTAGTCGTCGTATCCCGGCGTCGCGATCGCGCCGCCGAACACGTAGACGAACAGCAGCACGAACATAATCGGCTGGACCGTGAAGCCGAGCAGCAGATCGGGGGCGCGGGGGAGCCGGACGAGGTTGCGCTCGGCCATCACCAGCGTGTCGGGCACCAGGCGCCTCATACGGCCACCTCCATCGGGTCGTCGGTCCTAGGGTTTTCGTCCGATTCCTCGCCTGGCTCGGCGGCGTGGCCAGTGAGGGAGAGGAACACGTCGTCGAGCGTCGGGCGCCGCACCGCGATGTCCTCGGCGCCGATCCTCGCCCGGTCGAGGCGACGCGCCGCCTCCATGATCGCGCCGTTGCGCTCGCGCACCGTCACGCGGACGACGGCGTCGTCAGCCTGAGGTGACTCGTCGCTCATCTCCTGGAGCGCGGTCATCGCGGCGGCCGCGGCGCCGGCATCGACGAGCTGCACCTCGACGCGCTCACCGCCCACCCGTGCCTTGAGCTCGTCGGCCGTGCCGTCGGCGATCACCTTGCCGTGGTCGATCACCGCGATGCGGTCGGCGAGGCGGTCGGCCTCGTCCAGGTACTGAGTCGTCAGCAGCACGGTCGTCCCCTCGGCGACTAGGCCCTCGATCGTCTCCCACATGTCGATCCGGCTGCGCGGGTCGAGCCCCGTGGTCGGCTCGTCGAGGAACAGTACGGGCGGGCGGGCGACGAGCGCCGCGGCGAGGTCCAGCCGCCGCCGCATGCCGCCCGAGTAGGTCTTCGCGATGCGGTCTCCGGCCTCGACGAGATCGAAGCGGTCGAGCAGCTCGCGCGCCCGTGCGCGGGCCGCCCGCCGCCGCTCGCCGTACAGCCGCCCGACCATCACGAGGTTCTCGACGCCCGTGAGGTTGTCGTCGATCGCCGCGTACTGGCCGGCCAGGCCGATCCGCGCGCGCAGCTCGGCGGCGTCCTCGACCACGTCGAGCCCGGCGACCCGGGCGGTGCCGGCGTCCGGTGTGAGCAGCGTCGTGAGGACGCGCACGGCGGTGGTCTTGCCGGCCCCGTTCGGGCCGAGCACGCCGAGCACGGTGCCGTGCGCGGCCTCGAGGCCGATGCCGTCGAGGGCCCGGACGGACCCGTATGACTTGACGAGGCCCGTGACCGAGATGGCGGTGTTCTCATTTCGCATTCGCGCATCCTTCCAATGGTTTAGGCCAGTTTCTGTCCTCAATACCGAAGAAGATGATCGCGACATGGGCGAGACCACCTCGAGCCGGCTGCTCACCCTGCTGTCGCTCCTGCAGGGCCGCCGCGACTGGCCCGGCGGCGAGCTGGCGGACCGCCTCGGCGTGTCCGGCCGGACGATCCGCCGCGACGTCGAGCGGTTGCGCGAGCTCGGCTATCCCGTCGAGTCGATGACCGGACCCGCGGGCGGCTACCAGCTTCACGCCGGCACCGCGATGCCGCCGCTCCTGCTCGACGACGACGAGGCGATCGCGATCGCGGTCGGCCTACGCACCGCCGCGGGCGGCTCGGTGACCGGGATCGAGGAGACCTCGGTGCGCGCGCTCGTGAAGCTCGAGCAGGTGCTCCCTTCGCACCTGCGCCGCCGCGTCCAGGCGCTGCAGACGTCGACTCTGACGCTGGTCGCCGGCGGAGGGCCGCAGGTCGATCCCCAGCACCTGACGATCATCGCGGCGGCGTGCCGCGACCACGAGCGGGTGCGGTTCGCCTATCGCGCGCGTGACCAGTCCGACACCCGTCGCGAGGTGGAGCCGCACTCGCTCGTGAACGCCGGACGGCGCTGGTATCTCGTGGCCTGGGACGGCGACCGCGCCGGCTGGCGCACGTTCCGCGTCGATCGCCTGACGAAGCCGGCGTCAACCGGCATGCGGTTCAAGCCTCGCGAGCTGCCGGCCAAGGACGCCGCGGCCTACGTATCCGAGCGCCTCTCGTCCGTGCCCGCCCGTTACGAGGCGCGGGTCACGCTGCACGCGGGTGTCGAAGAGGTCAGGGGGAGCCGCCGCTGGCTGGGCGGCACCGTCGAGCCGATCGACGACGGGCGTTGTCTGTTTCGCACGAGCGACCACCACCTGGGCTGGCTGGCCATGCGAATCGCGATGCTGGGCTACGAGTTCGAGGTCCACGAGCCGCCCGAGCTGGTCGAGCGGCTGCGCGAGATCAGCGGTGTGGCGGGCATGGCGTTGAGATCGGAGGTGTGAGTCCTGTCCTGGGGCCTTGACAGGGGGAACCCGACATTGATGAGGCAAGGGCGCGGCCCGGAATTGACCGGGCGGTCCGCTGGTG
>Ga0187894_10004069_pt1 | contig 15932 bp, 19 predicted proteins | sample GBC1701081metaG_FD_136650 | JGI IMG/M metagenome (GOLD analysis project Ga0187894, IMG submission 136650) | White microbial mat communities from a lava cave in the Kipuka Kanohina Cave System on the Island of Hawaii, USA - GBC170108-1 metaG ... | reverse complement strand
CTGATGGACGAGCTGAGGTCTGTCGTGCCGTCTGACCGGTTGGTTATCTCGGGCGCGGCAGGCATTCCGACCTCGTTCATTGAGCGGCGGCTGGCTGAGGCGGTGCCAGTGGTTCGGGTAATGACCAACACCCCGGTGCTGGTGGACGAGGCGATGAGCGCGATCTCGCCGGGAGTCCACTCTACCGAAGAGCACCTGCGGCGTGCCGAGGAAATCTACCGGCCGGTGGGCAAGACCATCCGGGTGCCGGAGTCTCAGCAGGACGCGGTGACCGCGCTATCTGGCAGCGGACCGGCGTATGTGTACTACCTGGTCGAGGCCATGACCGACGCTGGCATTCTGCTCGGTCTGCCTCGAACAGTGGCGCACGATCTGATCGTGCAGACCGCGGTGGGAGCGGCCAGGATGCTGCGGGATTCCGGCGAGCATCCGGTGGTGTTGCGTGAGGCGGTTACTTCGCCCGGTGGCACCACCATCAGTGCCATCCGTGAGCTGGAGAATCATCGGGTCCGAGCCGCGGTGCTGGCCGCGGTGGAAGCAGCCCGAGATCGTTCCCGAGAGCTTGCCTCTGGCCACGAATGACCGTGCCGGTCACTCCCCTGTGGATAACTTAAGCGCGATATCTCGTCTACCAGCTATCCTGGTGTCATGGTTAGCACAAAGGGTTGAATAACTGGGAGGATGTGTGCCAAGGAGACCAAGGCATCCTGTCAAAGAACTTGAAGCTTTACTTCGTGAGGTTGAAAAACGTGGCTGGCGGGTGGATAAGACTCAGGTTACTACCACTCCCGGTGTCCTTGCGGAGCTCATCAGAGATGGGTTCCGCTAACGCCTAGCGGTAGTCGTACAATATCCAACATAGAAATGTGGTTTCGGCATCAGCCCTGCTGGAAGGAGGATGGATAATGCGCTATGGAATCCGGTGGTGCTTCCAGGTAGCCATGATGCCTCCTTCTGGTCAGGTTGATGGTGAGCTTGAGAGCCACCTCGATAGGGTGATGGAGGAATTGCTCAAGCTGGAAACCTCCAATGAGACGGTTGCTGATCCCAGTGTCGGGGCTAACTTTGACACCGGGGAGGTTGAGATTGACCTCCTTGTTGAGGCCGCCTCGGTGCCTGATGCCCTTATGGTAGGCCTGATCTATATTCGGACGGCGGTGCATGCCGCTGGCGGCCACACCGGCTCGTGGGACATCGGACGTGATCAAGGTGGGGGCATGGTGGAGTACGGTCTCGTCAATGTGAATGCTGAGTTGCTCCCCGCTTAGCAGGTTTGCTTTCCGCTCTGTGCGCAGGCTTGTGCCAGTGACATCGTGGATGTAGCAGTCGTAAACAGCGCCTTGAGTCGAGGGGACATAGCGGTCACCAGTGATCCGAAAGATGTTCATAAGATCGCGGATCGGCTGAACGGAAAACTGCATATTCGGGTGGTCTGATGAGGTTACTCGAGGTCATGCTGAGCGGCTCTGTTTTGTTAGGGAGGAAAGATGAAAAAGTGAGTACCGGTAACATTTGACGAAAAGACTACGGAGATGGTCCGCGAGGCAGCACACATAGCGGGGATGAGCCTATCCGCGTGGTTGGCGCGTGCCGCTGAAAAAGTGACTCGTGGTGTGGCAGCGGGAAGTCGAGGCGGAGCGCGATCCCCAGATCCAGGAAAACCGACGTCACCTTCAGACTGTGCTGGGCGCCTCCGCAGTGGATCTAGACAAAGCCTGGCCAATTCGTAGAGTCTTCTGTTAACGCTAAGCGGTAGTGGCGCGGTAGAGAACCGACCGATGTGGTTTTCTGGACAACCTGGTTGACGTACTGATCCAGGGATTCCCCTACCGCGGCAAATTGTGGATAACTTAGCGAAGTAATCAATCATGGCCGGTTGGTGAGATTTGCTAAGTATGCCTTGTTCGCGATGTTGGGACGGTAGCGTTGCTGTAACCAGGGCAGCTGTCGTGCTAACGTTCGGGCATGGCAATGCGGAACCCGTCGGACATGATGAGCGCCGTTACGGAGTCGATGCATGAACGTACCGGCCGGACACTCGAGGAATGGGTCAGGGTCGTTCAGGGCAGCGGCATAGATCCGTTAGACCAGAAGACCGTGCGTGGCTGGTTGCGAGATGAGCATGGCATCCTGCAAAACAGCCAGTGGGCGATCGCCGATGCGGCGGCTCAGGCGGCGGGATGGAAGCGGCCGAGCGTGGAAGAGTACATTGGTAGCCAGTACGAAGGACCGAAGGCGACTATGCGCCCGATCTTCGATCGGCTGTACGAGATCGCGTTGTCACTCGGAGACGACGTCAGTGTTGAGGGACCGGCGCCTATACGCCGTTCGTGCGGCGGCGCCAGTTTGCCGCGGTGCAGGCAGCCACGCGCTCTCGGGTCGATCTCGGCCTGCGGTTCACTGACGCTCCATCCTCCGGTCTGATACAGCCGTCGAAGGGCCCCGGACAGTCGACCCATAAGATTGGGCTCACCTCGATCGGGGACATCACCGATGAGATCGAGATGCTGCTGCCGGTGGCTTACGCGCAGAACGGTTAACTAAGGCCCGGCATGCCATGTCTCTGGCCAGGTAGAATTCCGCGATATGGCGGCTTACGATCTGGTGATCTTCGATAATGATGGTGTGCTCGTGGATAGTGAGCCTCTTACTGCCCGGGTGCGGGCGGAATTCCTCACGGAACACGGATATCCGATCACGGCTGAGGAGTGTCTTCAGAATTTCCTCGGCATGATCAGCGGCCAGGTATACGCGGTGATAGCGGAACGAACCGGCCAGGTGCTGCCGGAAGAGTTTCACGACCGCTACCTCGCCCGCCTGTTTGCGGCATTCGACAGTGAGTTGGCCGCTGTCCCTGGCGTAGTCGAGGTGCTTGAGCAGTTGGACGACGCCGGGATTTCGTACTGCGTGGTTTCCAACAGCCATCACCAGCGAATCCGACGCGGGTTTCAGGCGGCAGGGCTGCTGGAACGCTTTACCGGGCGGATGTTCAGCGCGCAGGATGTGTCGCGACCTAAGCCGGCGCCTGATCTCTTTCTGCACGCGGCGGCCACGTTAGGGGTCGAGCCGGAGCGGTGCGTCGTCATCGAAGACAGCCCGCGGGGGGTGACAGCAGCCTCCTCGGCCGGCATGGCGGTCTATGGCTATGCTGACACGACCTCAGCGGATCAGCTGACCGAGGCAGATCATGTGGTCACCTCCATGACCGAGCTGCCGCCGTTGTTGATTGGCTAATGGGAATGAAGGACACCTTGATACGAATAGAGCGAATGAAGGTGACTTCCCTTCGAATCCCGAGAGGCGGTGGATGGCGCTGGGTGTGTTGTTGACTCGAGAAGGGCTGCGCGCGTATCTCGTCGAGCACGGCATCGCCGGCGCGGTCGATACACCACGGGAGGAAAACCTACGTCGCTACCGGCTGATGAGCGACCGGGATCCCAGGCACCTGCTGGGCTTGGCGGCGGAAGGACGCTGGACACCCGAGGATGTGCTGGCTTTGATGGCACAACGCTGCGGGGTCTCACCCGATCCGAACTACCGGCAAGGGCCGGATACCATCGATCCGGACCTGACCGTGGACCGGCTCGACGCGACTGCGGCCCGGCTGGGCCAGGCGTGGCAACGCCGGGAACGGGTGCTGCTTGCCACCGGACACCCAGCCGCTCTGCTGGGGATCTATCTGGGACTGGGCCGAGCCCTACGCCAAGCGGGCTGCGAGCTGCTCACCCCGGCACAAGGCTGGCGATATCAGGCGTCGAGCCGGTACGGCCCGCAGCAGCGGAAAATTTGCTACCTGGAAGGAGTGGCAATGCTCTCTCACCGGGGAGACCTCAGCCATACCCACTCCGCGCGACCTATGCGGGCCATGCTTGCCGCGATGGCCACCGGCATGCCCCTGCCCGATTTGGTCATTGCCGACCATGGCTGGGCCGGGGCTGCCGGGCAAGCCGGAATCGACACCGTCAGCTTCGCTGACTCCAACGACCCTGCTCTGTTCGTGGGTGAGGCGGAAGGACGGATCGCGATTGTGATACCCCTCGATGACGATGCGACTCTTGATCTGTACCGACCGATCACGACTTATCTGCTCCACCACGCCGGCCTGTGACATTAACCCATGAGTCTCTACTTCCCCATTCGCATCAAACGCCACTAAACTGAGAGTGAGTATGTGCGTGTGAGGAGTCACCGGTGGAGAATCGGTGCGCGCATCGTAGGTAAAGGTCAGGTGAGCTATGAGGGCTGGCGATAGACGGTTGAGCGAGGTCAGCTTCCTCACCGTGGCTGAAGTTGCCGCGGTCATGCGGGTATCCAAGATGACGGTGTACCGACTGGTGCACGGTGGTGAGCTGCCTGCTATCCGGGTGGGCCGTAGCTTTCGGGTACCGGAGCAGGCAGTATATGACTATCTCCGCGACTCTTCCGTCGCGACAGCGTAGCGGCCGCGTGGCCTCTCCATCATGGGAACGGGGTTTAGGTGAGCTCGGTTGTCAAGAAGCGTCGCAAGCGCATGGCTAAGAAGAAGCACCGCAAGCTGCTGAAAAAGACCCGTGTACAACGGCGTAACAAGAAATAGCTGATAGAGCCTAGTCATACTGATGGGGAGCCATATGACTCCCCATCAGGCTATGTGCTATTTATCCCCAGCTCAAGAATTTCTGCAACCCGTACTTCATCTGTTCGAGCCAGTTTACAGATTTTGAAAGCGGCGCTTGACCCAGCTCCGGGTTGACAGCTGGAGGCGAGATTAATGTAGCCACCGGCGGCTGCGCAGGTGCTCTGGGCTCCGTTAAAGTCGCTGACTCGGCGTCCGATACCGGCGGCTTGCTCTGCTCCGACTCTTCCGGCGCTACTGCTGGCGTGGCAGCATCGGGTGGGGGGCTATCCACTCCGTCTGGCTGCGACTGGGTGCTAACACTATTCAACCCGAGTTGCCGCTGAACGTCTGCCAGCGTGTCCTGCATGCTGGAGAAGCTTTCCACCAATGGCTTCTGATCTAGGAACTGTGGCTGTACCTTCTCCAACCACTGGCTCTGCTCTGCGGTGGACTGCTCCAGTGGCCTTCTCAGAGAACCAAGCTCGCTACTCTCCGTGAGGTCCTGCGTGAGAGACTGCACCCGAGCGGTAGACCGCCCCATGCCGTTGATGACGGTACTAAGTTTCTCTACCCGGTCAGCGTCCTGAGTATTTGACCTCGCAAGAATCCGCTCCGCTTCAGCTATCCGCGTTGTGGTTTGTTCAAGAGAAATCTTGACTTTTGCCGTTTCGGAAAGAGCGATGTTGAGCCGAAACTTTTCTATCGCGAGCTTAGTTCCGTATAGGAAATCTCCAGGCTCCGCGGTTTGGGCGCTAGCCAGACCAAGCCCAGCAGTGCCGGTGAGGACAGTGGCACTCGCGGCGATGGCGGCCAGACGACGGCGCCACCGGGATGCCGGAGCGGCATGACGGCGCCGAGTCGAGGTGGCGGTGGGAGGAGACGCAACGACAGGAGGGGAGGCCGTGGCGACAAGCAGGTGCTCTCGCAGCTCGTCGCGGAAAGCCCTGGCTGGTCCTGGACAGGAGGCGCCTTGGTGACGCAGTGTCTGGGTCACGCGGGTCAGCGGCGCAAGCGTCGCATCAGCAACGCGGCCACCCACCTCCAGCGCGTGGGCGAACTCATTCACACGCCGACGACTAGCGGATAGGCCGATCATGAGTCGCGCCTCCTTTCGATGTTCCAGTTGTCCAGCTTTGGCGCTGATACTTGACCAAACGAGCGATATGCCGAGGTGGTTACGCGTACGCGTAACGACTGCACTCTTTCGGGTATGATTTACCACACACCTTCAGGGAGTAGTCGAGCCAGGGTGCGAACCGCCCGGTATTGCAGTGTTTTGATCGCTCCTTCATTCTTCCCCATGATCCGCGCGGTTTCCGCGACCGACAGGCCGGACAGGAAGCGCAGGGTGACGCATTCTTGCTGCCGGGGGGTGAGTTGTTTGACGGCATTGATCAGCGTCACATTGGACAGTGAGCACAGAACTTCGTCTTCCGGGCTGTCTTCCACCTCATCGGCATCCAGCATTTCTCCGGTGGTGACCTCCAGCCGGAACTTGCTCGATTTGAAGTGGTCGGCCACGAGGTTGCGCGCGATGGTGACCAACCAGGCCGCGAAATCCCGGCCTTGCCAGGTAAAGGTGTCGATTCGTCGTAGTGCCCGCAGAAATGTGTCGCTGGTCAGGTCTTCTGTTAAGGCGCGATTTTCCACCCGATAGTAGATGTAGCGGTATACCGTGTCGACGTAGTAGTCGTAGAGGCAAGCGAAGGCCTCTCGGTCGCCCTGTTGCGCCAGCTGAACCAGGGCGATGATCCGCTGAGTGTCGTGATCGTTCTGGCTTGACCGGGTCCGTGAGAACCTTCGAGAGGAGGGAAAGGGGGTGGAGCGGTGATCTACTAGGCTGGCCCGGGAGCTCAGGGTGGCCAACGCCAGTCCTGAGGAAACGCCGGAAACCGCTAGTACCGCCGCGCGTAGCATTGCCAGCCCTCGCGTATCAGCCCGGACGTTACGGTGCACAGAACTCCCCACAGCTTCAGCGGTGTCAGGTTAGGCGGAACTGCTCAACCATCGTAAGCACAAGTAGCGTGAGATAGTACAAACGTAGAGTAATGTTGCGATCTTGGCCACCCCCAAGGACAGTCGCCTCCCTGAAAGACCACGTCATGGAGCCTATCGCGCGGCTTGGATGTCTGCGAGGCGCAATTTCCGGCGTAGTGCGACACCTGCCATGACGCCCCCAGCCAGTGCTCCCACGCCCGCCGCGGCCGGCAATCCGAATCGAGCAGCCTGCCGGCCGGTTCGAAAGTCACGGATGCGCCACCCGTGGGCCTTGGCGTGCCGTCGCAGCTGGCGATCAGGATTGATCGCGCACGGATGGCCCACCATGGACAGCAGCGGCAGGTCGTTGGTTGAATCGCTGTAAGCCGAGCACAACGCCAGGTCTAACCCCTCCCGGTCGGCTAGTGCACGCACCGCCTCGGCCTTCGCCCGCCCATGCAGCGGCTCGCCGACCAGGTGCCCGGTGTAGACCCCGTCCGCTGACTCCGCTACGGTGCCCAGCGCCCCGGTCAACCCGAGCCGTTTGGCGATGGTCGCGGCGACCTCGATGGGGGTGGCGGTCACGAGCCACACCTGCTGCCCCATATCCAGGTGTGCCTGAGCCAGGGACCGAGTGTGTGGCCAGATCTTGCGCACCATGTGCTTATCGAAGATCTCTTCCCCAATCGCGGTGAGTTCGTCCACCCGATGACCGCGGATAAAGGAGAGCCCGGTCTCCCGCGCGTTGTTGATGTGGCCGGCCCGCTCGCTACCCCCGATCCGGAAAGCCGTTTCCCACCAGATCCATTTGAGGACGTCGCGGGTGGAGAAGAATTTGCGCGCGGCTAGCCCCCGAGCGAGGTAGAAGATCGCGGCGCCGCGCAGAACAGTGTTGTCAAGGTCGAAGAAGGCAGCGGTATTAGCGTGGGGGCGGGAGGCAGGAGTGTTTTTTTTCCTGTTTGTGCCAGCGACGGCCGCTGCTTGCCCTGCCAGCACAGATCGTACGGTGCGCTGGGATAACCGAAACCGAGCCATGCGTTAAGACTACTAGGTGAGCATGGCGGGGGCAGAGGTATTGCTGAGATAACCGCACGAATGCCCTGGTGTACCGCGCCCTTCAGCCACGACTTCAGTTGCCCACGTGACGTGCCTCACCTTCCTGCCCGCGGTAGCCGCTGACTTTGTGCTTGCATTCACAAACGTCTACGCTGGCTTTGTACCACTGGCTCAGGCATCCTTGCGGGAGTTCCGTGACTATAGGTCCCTCTCCGTCGTCCGTCCAAGGGCGCGGTATCCCCGAAGCTACCGTTGTTCGGTTGCCGATATATCTCCGGGCGCTGCTTGCTGCCTCCGACCGTGGGGTCGCCACGATGTCATCCGAAGAACTGGCAACCGCGGCGGGGGTGAACTCTGCCAAGCTTCGTAAGGACCTGTCCTACCTCGGCTCGTACGGCACGCGGGGGGTGGGGTATGACGTGGAATACCTGCTGTGCCAAATCTCCCGCACCCTGGGTCTGACCCAGGATTGGCCGGTGGCTATCGTCGGCGTGGGTAACTTAGGCCGCGCGTTGGTCAACTACGGAGGCTTCGCCTCCCGGGGGTTTCGGGTGGTGGCCCTCATCGACGCCGCGCCGCATCTGACCGGCCAGATAGTCGCCGGCCTGGCGGTCCATCATGTTGATGAGCTCGAAGCGGTGATTCGCGCCCACGGCGTCTGCATTGGTGTCATCGCCACCTCCGCGAGCGCCGCGCAACAGGTGTGTGACCGGCTGGTCTCCGCGGGAGTCACCAGCATTCTCAATTTCGCCCCGGTGGTGTTGGCAGTGCCGGATGGCGTGGACGTGCGCAAAGTGGATCTCTCCATGGAGTTGCAGATCCTCGCCTTTCACTCCCAACGCAAGGTCAACGGGGAACAGCATCGTGAGGCGTTGAGTCGTTCCCTGGTGAGGGGCAGCCCGGACTACGGATGGAACGGCGCCTCACACCATGAGCTGTCCGAGGTGATGCCGGTATGAGTCTGTTAGCTCTCGGGCTGAGCCACCACACTGCTCCGATGCGCTTGCTTGAGCGGGCCGCGCTCGAGCCGAAGGAGGTCCTGAATCTGTTGCGCCATCTTGCTCAGGCACAGCATCTTGCTGAAGCGGCGGTAGTGGCCACTTGCAACCGGGTCGAGATCTACGCCGAGGTGATGAAATTTCACGGCGGGGTGACGGACAGCGCGACGTTACTCGCCGAACATACCGGAGTGGACCTGGCTGAGCTCACCCCTCATCTGTTCGCATACTACGACGATGAAGCGGTCCAGCATCTATTTGAGGTGGTCTGTGGGCTCGACTCCATGGTGGTGGGGGAAGGGCAGATTCTGGGTCAGGTGAAGGGTGCGCTCGAGGTAGCCCAGCGCATGGGTACGGCCGGCCGTACGCTAAATGAGTTGATGCAGCAAGCCCTGCGGGTGGGCAAACGAGCTCACGCTGAGACCGGGATCGCTCAAACTGGCCACTCGCTGGTGAGTGTGGGAGTGGCTCAGGCCGAGCAGGTACTCGGTCCGATTTCAGGCTGTTCTGTTCTTGTGGTGGGAGCCGGATCAGCCAGTGTCTTGGCCGCGTCTATCCTGCGCCGTGCCGGTGCCGGGGAGTTGATGATCGCCAACCGCACGTATTCCCGAGGTGAGGCGGTGGCCGAGTCAGTAGCCGGCCGGGCGATTCCGCTTAGTGGGCTGGCGGACGTGCTCACCAAGGTGGATCTGGTGGTCTCGTGTACCGGCGCTACTGACGTAGTCCTGGGCGTTGATGTGATCGAGGCAGCGATGGCGGCCCGGAATCAACGGCCGCTGGTTCTTCTCGACCTGGCGCTTCCCCGCGACATTGACCCCGCCGCCCAGAATCTTCCCGGCCTTACCTTGATCGACCTCGATCGCCTTGCCGCGGCTCCGTGCGATGACCAGAGTGTGGATATCGCCGCGGTGCAACGGATCATCGCGGAAGAGCTCGCCGATTTTACCCATCGGCAATGCGCCAACCAGGTGGCGCCGACAGTGACAGCGCTGCGTTCGATGGCGGCTGAGGTAGTCCAGACCGAGCTGACTCGATTGTCCGCAAGGCTGCCGCGGCTAGACCCTCAGTCGCGTGCCGAGGTTGCGCGCACCGTGCGGCGGGTAGTGGACAAGTTGCTGCACGCGCCAACCGTGCGGGTCAAGCAGTTCGCCAGCGGACCTGGCGGCGCCTCGTACGCTCATGCCTTGCGCGATCTGTTCGACCTTGACTCCAGCGCTGTGGCAGCTGTGGCAGCAGAAAACCGGGTCGATGGACTTCTGGTAGGGAGAGGGGCCTCGTGAAATCCTGGGAAGCCGTTACTGATCGCCCACTTCGGTTGGGCACTCGACGCAGCGCCATGTCGTTGACGCAGACGCGTCGGATTGCTGACGCGATCACCGCGCGCACCGGTCGTCAGGTTCAGTTGGTGAAGATCACCACCCAGGGCGATAGTTCTCGGGCGCCGTTGGCGACCCTGGGTGGAACGGGTGTCTTTGTGAGCGCCTTGCGTGATGCCTTGCTGGCTGGTCGCTTTGACGCGGCGGTGCACTCCCTCAAGGATCTACCCACCACGCCTGCTGAGGGTTTAGTGCTCGCCGCGACGCCACCTCGGGAAGATCCTCGGGATGTGCTGGTGGCCCGGGATGGGTTGACCTTGGCTGAGCTGCCACCTGGCGCTCGGGTCGGAACCGGTTCCCCCCGCCGGATAGCCCAGCTGCGCGCGTTGAGCCCAAGGCTGGACCTGGTACCGATTCGCGGCAATGTGGATACCCGTCTGGGGTATGTGACAGCCGGTGAGCTGGACGCTATCGTGGTCGCCCGCGCTGGGTTGGCTCGCCTTAGTCGTCTGGACGCGGTCACTGAGACGTTCGACCCGCTGCAAATGCTTCCCGCCCCTGGCCAAGGGGCGCTGGCCGTCGAGTGTCGAGCTGCCGAGAACCCGGCAGACTCGCAGCTCGTCGAGCTACTCGCCGAGCTCGACGACCCCGCGACCCGGGCTGCCGTCACCGCCGAGCGAACTCTGCTCGCTCAGTTGGAAGCGGGCTGCTCCGCCCCAGTCGGAGCGCTCGCCGCCGTTGCTGAGGGTGAGCATGGTCCTGAGCTGTATCTGCGTGCTGTCGTCGCTGACATCGACGGGGTGCGCAAGGTACGGCGATCCGCTACCGGTCACCTCGATGAGGCTGTTCAGCTCGGTTGTCGGCTGGCAGCGCAGCTGTTCGCCGAGGGCGCCGCTGGCCTGATGGGAGTGGATACTCCATGAGCCTTGCCATGATGTCTGACGTGAAGAAAGAACCCACGCGAACCCCGGGAGGTTCGGTCGCGTTCGTCGGCGCTGGTCCCGGGGATCCTGGGTTGCTGACCCTGCGAGCGGTCGAGCTGTTCCGGACGGCCGACGCGGTCGTGCTGGATGGCGAAACCGATGACTTGCCGCTGCGCTACTGTCGCCCAGATGTCGAGATAATCCGCAATTCTCTCAGTGAAGACGACCAGCTGCTGGCTCATGCCGCTCAAGCTAAGTTGATGGTGTCTGCGGCCAATACCGGCAAGTCGGTGGTCCGGGTGCTCGATGGCGATCCCAGCATCTATGGCGGGGTAGCCGAGGAGGCCGCCGTATGCGCCAAAGCGGGTATTCCGTTCGAGATTGTTCCCGGGGTGTCTTCGGCGACGGCCGTTCCCTGCTACGCCGGCATCCCCTTGACGACGGCCAACATTCGAGAAGTTCGGGTGGTGGATGTTCTCGATCCTGCTCTTGACTGGACGTCGGTCGCGGCGGGTGATGCCACTCTCGTGCTGCTATCCGCCCTGGGCGCGATCGACCGCGTGGCCGAAGCTCTGCTGGCGGCCGGCTGCTCAGCGATAACCCCGGTGGCCATGATCCGGTCCGGTACCACTATTGAGCAACGAACTGTGATCTCTACTGTGGGGAGCATCGCTGCCGATGCCAAGACCGCTGGGATGACTCCCCCCGCGATCACCGTGGTGGGGGAGGTGGTCGACCACCGGGATGTGTTGTCGTGGTTTGAGACCAAACCGTTGTTCGGCTGGAGGATACTGGTTCCCCGGACCAAGGAGCAGTCAGCCACATTGTCTGACCAGCTGTCCAGCTATGGCGCGGTGCCAGCCGAAGTACCCACCATCTCGGTGGAGCCACCGCGTACTCCCCAGCAGATGCAGCGCGCGATCAGAGGTCTAGTCAATGGCCGATACACCTGGGTGGCTTTCACCTCGGCCAACGCGGTAAAAGCGGTCCGGGAGAAGATTGAGGAGCTCGGCTTGGACGCTCGAGCTTTCGCTGGGATCAAGGTAGCAGTAGTCGGTGAGCAGACCGCCCGCGCGCTTGGAGCTTTTGGGGTCAAGCCTGACCTGATGCCTTCTGGCGAGCAGTCGGCCGCTGGCTTGCTGTCGGACTGGCCACCGTACGACCGGCTGATGGATCCCATCGACCGGGTGCTATTGCCCCGCGCGGACATTGCCACCGAAACGCTGGTTGCCGGATTGATCGAGCTGGGGTGGCAGGTGGACGACGTGACCGCGTATCGGACGGTGCGAGCGGCGCCGCCGCCGGCCCACACCCGAGAGGCCATCAAGACGGGTGGCTTTGACGCGGTCCTGTTCACCTCGTCGTCGACCGTCCGTAACCTCATCGGGATTGCTGGCAAGCCGCATGCCACCACGGTGATTGCCTGCATCGGGCCGCAGACCGCCACGACCGCGCGAGAGCACGGGTTGCGCGTCGATGTTATGGCTGCCGAACCTTCGACTAGTGCTCTTGTTCAGGCGCTGGCCGAGTTCGGCGCGGCGCGGCGACTTGCCGCGATCGAGATGGGTGAGCCGGTGTACCGGCCCAGCCAGCGCCGCCCGGCGAACGGGAGAAGGAGAGCTAAATGAACGGTTTCCCGCTGCAGCGACCGCGACGGCTGCGCCGCACGCCGGCGATGCGCCGCCTGGTCGCACAGACCCGGCTGCAGCCCGCCGATCTGGTTCTGCCGCTGTTCGTCAAGGACGATATCGCCGAGCCCCGGCCGATCTCCGCTATGCCTGGCGTGGTTCAGCACACCCGGGATTCTCTGCGTAAAGCAGCTGGAGAGGCTGCCCAGGCGGGAGTTGGTGGACTCATGCTCTTCGGTGTGCCCCGACGGAAGGATTCGGTGGGTGTTGAGGCCGCGGATCCCGAGGGAATCTTGCAGGTGGCGATTGGCGATGTGATTGCCGAGGTCGGCGACGCCACGGTGGTCATGAGCGACCTGTGTCTGGATGAGTTCACCGACCACGGCCATTGCGGGGTGCTGGATGCGGACGGGGAGGTGGACAACGACGCCACGCTGGTGCGGTACGCCGAAATGGCCGTGGCCCAGGCCCAGGCCGGCGCTCATGTGCTAGGGCTGTCCGGCATGATGGACGGTCAAGTGGCCGCGGCTCGTCACGCTCTTGACGGGGCTGGTTTCCCAGACGTGGCGATTCTGGCCTACACCGCCAAGTACGCCTCGGCGTTTTATGGGCCGTTCCGGGAAGCGGTGGAATGCTCACTGCAAGGGAATCGCCGGGCTTACCAAATGGATCCGCCTAATGCGGACGAAGCCCTCCGCGAGCTGGCACTGGATATCGACGAAGGCGCCGATATCGTCATGGTCAAACCCGCTATGGCTTATCTGGATATCGTGCGGCGCGTGGCCGAAGTCGCCACGGCGCCTGTTGCCGCGTACCAGGTCTCTGGCGAGTACGCCATGGTTGAGGCGGCGGCCGCTAACGGCTGGATCGATCGCGACCGGGTCATTATGGAAACCCTGACCGCCATCCGGCGGGCCGGCGCTCAGATCGTGCTGACCTACTGGGCCGTCGAAGCAGCCCGTCGACTGCGCGCTGCGGGTTAAGAAATCGCATCGAAGCGCTTCACAACCCCGCGTAGAGACGAGTCAGGTCCGGCCATTTGGCTTGGCGGTCGCACAACTCAGCTGGCTTAGGTGTCACGATTACAAGTTAAGGTGACTACATGCAGGTTGCTATCCGGCAGTTGAAAGCGAAACTGCCCGAAAACGTTGAGCGTGCGGCCAGTGGTGAGATCGTCATCATTACTAACCGCGGTCAACCAGTAGCGCAGCTTGTCCCGATCCACGGTCGGGGGAACATCGAACGTGGCCTTGCCGAGGGTTGGATCACTCGGGACGGAAATCGGCCGCCTAAGCCGTTTGAACCAGTGCCGCCCCGGCCTGGCACCTCCTCGACGCTGGAGATTTTGCGACAGGATCGGGACGGGTGATTCTGGATTGTTCCCTGCCGTCGTTCCGTGCGGCTAGCCGCGGCGGGTGGCGATGATCAAGGAAACTGTGCCGATCGCTCCGGCCGTCAGGGCTAGCAGCCAGGTCATCAGCTGGGCGATAGGGGCGGTATGGCGCTGGACGTCGGAGAACGACCGGGTGGAGATCCGCAGCGGAGCTCCGATTACTGCCTCGCCGTCGGCGAGGCGGATCACCTTTCCGCTGAGATAGACGCGGTTCCCGGGAACGAGGATGGTCTCGCTCCGCTCGACCTGAGAGCGGCCGCGCGGCGCCGCTCTGTTCAGGGCGAAGCCGGCGCGCTCGATCGGCACGGTGTTGTCGGGGAAATATCCTTGATACGGCGGGCCTGAAGAGCTTTGGACAGATCGGGAGAGCTGACGCCCCCGAAGGCCGCGCGGATCGATGAGCACTCGTCCCGTGGTATCCCGTAGGGAGAACGGCTCAGTAGAGACATTGGTTTTGGTGCTATTTCGGGTCCGTTGCGCTGCCTCCGCTTCCGAGCGATCCAGGTAGCCATCCCGGTCGAAATCACGGACCAAAGAGCGGTCCAGCTCTGACCACCGTTCGATCATTGTGCTGCTATGCCACACACAGGGCCGGCCGGAGACTGGCGCGGACAGCATGCCGTGCGGACCGGGTTCCACGATCCCGGTCAGTAACACTCGACCGGAGTCTTCGCGCAGCGCCGCGCAGCGGGTTGGCTGATGCGTGGTTTGGCGGGTCGACCGCCCAAGGTAGCGACCGAATAGCAGCATCACCACGGCGAATGCTAGCGCGGCGATCCCTACGATCAGCACGAGCACAATCTAGCCGTCGCCGCGATAAAAGTCACCTGTCTGGATGACGAAACGATCACCCGATGTGAACTGACCTCGTGAGGACGCTAGGTGTAGTGTTCCCCGCAACGTCCTTGTGATCGTCGAGTCGGAGGTCGGTAGCTATGAGTGTTGCGCGGAGTCCTCGGATGACCTTTTCGCACCGGATTCGTTCCCAGCCCCCTCCGATCGGGACGCTCGTGTCGAGCCGGTCTCCGGAAATCACGGAAGTGCTGGCATCCGCCGGCAAGGCCGTAGTCGACGCCCTGCGCCGCTGAGCTGACTTGCTAACGCCACATTTTGCCGTTGTAGAACAAGGTGTTCTATCATGAAGACATGGACAGCATTGGAATACGCGAGCTCAACCAGCACACCAGCCAGTATGTCTCTCGCGTGAAAGCGGGGGAGACCATCGGTATCACTGAGCGTGGGCGTTTGGTTGCTCGATTGGCGCCCGTGTCAGCTGCTGCCACTGCTCTGGCAGAGCTGGTAGCTACCGGCCAGGCACAGCCTCCCACGGTCGACCCCCGCTTTCTTGTCCTGCTGCCGCCAACCGGCAATGACGGAGTGAACGTAGCCGACTTGCTCATTGCCTCTCGCGAAGAAGAGCGGTTTTGATCTACATCGAGTCCACCGCGGCTGTGAAACTGGTTCATAACGAGGTTGAATCCGCGGCATTGAATCTCTGGCTGACTGAACGCCTGGGACAGCCCCGCATCACCTCTGCGCTGACTGAGGTTGAGGTGTCACGGGCGATTCGTCGGGGAGCCCCTGATGCCTTGTACCGCGTCGCTTCTGTCCTAGCCACGCTGTATCGGATCGAAATCGACGCAGTGGTGCGCGCCACAGCCGCGTCACTCGCTGAGCCTATGCTGCGGAGTCTCGACGCCATCCATCTCGCAACCGCTCTGCAGCTTGGTGCTGAGCTGCAAACCTTTGTCACCTACGACAAACGGTTACGCACAGCTGCAGAGGTCGGCGGGCTCTGCGTTGTTAGCCCAGGCATCTTGCCGAGCTGATATTCAAGACGGTGGCGAGGGCAGGCTACTGCGGGTTGCCACTCGCGACCAAAAAGCTTTCCTAGGCGTGCTGTCCGCGATATTGCCTGAGCATTGATTCGGGTGCTCCGCGGTTTCCCGATCGATAGTCACGGCGCCAGATACGCCGGCTCCCCCCGTGGCTCGACGCGATGAGGGTTTGAGACGATACCGGGATGAGCTACCCCGATGATGTG
>Ga0187894_10004068_pt1 | contig 15936 bp, 11 predicted proteins | sample GBC1701081metaG_FD_136650 | JGI IMG/M metagenome (GOLD analysis project Ga0187894, IMG submission 136650) | White microbial mat communities from a lava cave in the Kipuka Kanohina Cave System on the Island of Hawaii, USA - GBC170108-1 metaG ... | reverse complement strand
CAAACTCACCGCCTCCGACGCCGCGGCATCCGACTTCTTCGGCACAAGCGTCGCCCTCTCCGGCGACACGGCCCTCGTCGGGGCGTATCTCGACGACGGCGCGGCGGGCGCGAACCAAGGCTCCGCGTACGTGTTCACACGCTCGGGAACGCTCTGGACCCAGCAGGCCAAACTCACCGCCTCCGACGCCGCGGCAGGCGACGTCTTCGGCACCAGCGTCGCCCTCTCCGGCGACACGGCCCTCGTCGGGGCGCCTACCGACGACGGCGCGGCGGGCACCAACCAGGGCTCGGCGTACATCTCCTTTATCGGCTCCGAGTGCTCTTCGGTCGTGTTCAATACGACCATCGGAGCCGTCTACAGCGCGCTGGGGCCCGCGATCAGCGCGGCATCGAGCGGCCACCGACTGCTGGCCGACGCGGGGGCGCTGAGCACGGGCGACCCGCTTGACTACCAGTCCAAGGCGCTCTCGATCACGAGCCGCCGCGGCGTGTGGCGCCCGTACCCGGCGCTGACCACGCTGCCGGGCGGCGCCACCCTCGCGAGCACACCGGGCGCGGCGATGGCGATTGAAGGACCCCTGACGGTTTCCGCCGCCAGCGCGGCCACGCTCGGGGCGGGCGAATTCTGTACCGGGTCCGGCGCGACACTCACAGTACTGGGCGGTTCGACGCTCTCCCTCAACGCTGCGGAAGTCGACTTGGCCGGGGAGATGCGCCTTTTTCCGAACGCATCGCTCGATGTACTGGGGGTCGTGCGCAGCACAGGAGCGCTCAACGCGCTCTCCGGATCGGTCCTGAGCGCGGGGGGCTCCCTCGACTTGTCTGGTCCGTCCACGCTTGTCGGTGCCAGCGTGATCGCCGGTCCGGTGGCCATCACCGACGCGACGATTGCAACCGACTCCGTTTTCTCGGCGTCATCGCTCACGGTCGGCTCGCTCGGGGTCTTCACCATCTCCGGCGACATCTTTGCGCAGATGACCAACACCAGCCGCGTCTACACCGTCGGCGACACGCTCATGGTCGGCGGCCTGACCAACAACACCGGCGCGGTCTTCACCGTCCAGATCGGCGTCGCCACGCTCATCGGCTCCCTCGTCAACAACGGAACGATTGTCGGCGTGATCCAGAACCCCGCGCTGACTTCGGGCGATGACGAGGAACTCGCAGCGGGAGGCGGCGAGCGTTCCGGGGGCACGCAGCCCGGCGACGGCCTCTTCATCCAGGGCGACTATGTCGCGGGCGCGGCTTCTTCGCTCTCGCTCCCCGACACCGTCTGGCGCTTCTCGCTCTCGGGCAACTACGACCTGGCCATCAACAGCAACACCAACTACCACATGACCGACGCCGAGTTGCGCTTGACCGGCGGCTCCGCGCCGCAGTCCCTCGAGGCCATGAGCGCCGACATCGGCGCGACCCTCGACGGCCTGGACCGCACCGTCGCCGGGCACTACCCCCTCGGCACCCTGCGCATCGGCCCGGGCTCGACCACCGTCACCATCATCGACACGCACGACAACGACAACGCGGGTCAGACAATCTGCGAGGCCGTCTACGCCGAGATCCTCATCATCGAATCCGGCGCCACACTCAACACTCCCTCCTGCCGCGTCTACTACGTTGACCTCATCAACAACGGCGGCACGATCACCACGCCCGCGAGCGTCATCGCCATCCCCACCTTCTGCCCCGGCGACGCCGATTTCAGCGGCGTCGTCAACTTCGCCGACGTCCTCTCGGTGCTTGGAAACTTCGGCGCGAACTACGGCTCGGGCACCGGCCTGGGCGACGCCGACGGCAACGGCCTCGTCAACTTCAACGATGTCCTCTCAGTCCTTGCCAACTTCAACGCCGTTTGTCCGTAGCGATGCAACCGCTGAGGCGCGGAGTGCGCAGAGGGAGCCATCGCAGGATTCTCAGGATTCCGGCTTTGCTTCTTCGACTCCTGATCCGAGAACTTGATTCCCTCTGCGTCCTCGGCGTCTCTGCGGTTGCATCATTCCGGCACGTTGCCCGATCCAGACCGCCCACGTATCGTTTGGCCATGATCCGCTTCACACCCCGGCGTTCTGCTGTCCTGCCCCACGCGGTGCTCCTGGCGCTCGCCTGCTCGTTCCCCGCTTCAGCGCAGGAACGCGGCGGCGGCATGGCCGCGGCCGACGATTCGCGAGCAGCGGCCGATGTCCGCCCGCCCGCCCCCGGCGACCCCGCACCGCCCCGCACCGCGCTCCTCTATGTCTCGATGTTCCTGCTCGGCGGCATCGCCTTCGGCGTGGCCGTCCTGCCCAGCCGGCGCACCCACACCGATTGACCGCCACCCGCGCCCGCCCTCGGCGCCGATCAGCCCGCGGAGCCCACGCCCGTGAACCGAAACGCGCGCAACCCCGATCGTGCACTGATCGCGCTGAACATCGGCGCGCTGGCCCTGCTCGCCGCCGTCTCGTTCGCCCCCGGCATCAGCAGCGCCCAGTCCCCGGCGCGCACCCGCGCGCACGGGCAGTACGGCATGCTCAGCGGCCAGTTCCAGGGCTCCTCCGAGGACGCGATCTTCCTCGTGGATGCCGCCAACGCCGAGATGCTCGCCCTCAAGTTCGATCGCAGCCGGCGCTCGCTCACCGGAATCGGCTACCGCGATATGGCCGCCGACGCCCTCTTACGCCAAAGGCAGGGCCGCTGACATGAACGATCGAACGACTGGTTCTCGCGCTCCATCCCATCCGACATCCGACATCCGACACCCGACATCCCTTCAGATCTCCCCCTCCCGCGCGGTTCTCTGGGCCAGCGCCTTTGTGATCTTCGCTTTGGTCATCGTGCAGGCCTCGCGACTCGGCGGCGCCCCGGCGCTCGCCAACGACAACACGGAAGTGGGCGCGCTGCGCCTGATGACCGCCGGCGCCGGCAACAACGAGGACCTCCTCGCGGTGATCAACCACATCGACGAGACGCTCTCGGTCTACATGATCGAAAACGGGCGCAGCCTCGAGCTCTACCAGGTGCAATCGATCCCCGACCTGTTCACCCAGGCCCGCGGCGGCCCCGCCGGCCGGCGATAGAATTCGGCTTCGGTTCATACGCTTCGTGCCTTCGTCGCTTTCTCATGCATGAGTCCGGACCCGCGTGCTGAGCCGGACAGCACGCGGACCAGAAACCACAAGCTCCGGCGTGACTCCTTGACCGACTTCGGGTTCACCCGAAGTCGGCTCTAGAGACAGCTAGCGAGCCATCGCCGAAGCCCGGCACGAAGTCCACGCCGCCGGGCCGAGGGAAACTGATGGCGAGCGGCCACAGCAGAGCAGCGCAGGCCAGGAGGCCAAGCGCTGACTCTGGCGAGCGTTGGCCGGCGCCGCAGTCAAGGCATGACGCCGCAGACTGCGAGCGACGGGCAGCGGTCGTGTGGAACACGAAGCGAGGGCAGGAAGCCCGAGCGCAAGAAAGAGACTCATGCCCATCTACCCGCTCCCTCAGTTCGAGGCCGATCTCGAGGCCGATCGTCTGGCTCGCGAAGAGGCCCAGCGCGCCGCCGAGGCCGCCGCCGGTTCGCGCACGCTCGTCGTCCGCTTTGGTTTCATGCGCCTCATCGGTGAGTACAACTACGACGGCGACCTGCGCCCCGGCTGCGGCAGCAAGATGGTCGTGCGCTCCCACCGCGGCACGGAACTGGCCGAGCTGCTCACCACGACGTGCCCCAACTCCGGCTGCGCCAAGTCCGTCTCGCGCCAGGAGATGCTCGACTTCATCGAGAACTCCGGCGGCAAGGACTACCCCTTCTTCCGCGAGGGGCGCGTGCTGCGCCTCGCCACCATCGACGACCTCAACGCCCAGGCGCGCATCGAGAACTCCAAGCACGCCCTCGTCCGCGATGCCCGCGACCTCGCCGGCATGATGCGCCTCGAGATGAAGATCGTCGAGGCCGAGCCGATCCTCGGCGGCGAGCGGATCATCTTCCACTTCACCGCCGAGCAGCGCGTGGACTTCCGTGACCTCGTGCACGAGCTCTCGCGCAAGCACGGCACGCGCATCGACATGCACCAGGTGGGCGCGCGCGATGAGGCCCGCCTCACCGCCGACTACGAGAAATGCGGGCAGCACTGCTGCTGCCGCCAGTTCCTCAAGGTCCTCAAGCCCGTCTCGATCAAGGCCGCCAAGACCCAGAAGGCCACGCTCGACCCGCTCAAGATCAGCGGTCGCTGCGGCAGGCTGATGTGCTGCCTCCGCTACGAGGAGCAGACCTACGACGAACTCGTGGCCCGGCTGCCCAGACTCAAGCGGCGCGTCGGCACGCACCAGGGCGCGGGCATGGTGATCGATCGCCAGATCCTCACCCAACTCGTGCTCGTGAAACTCGAGCACGACGGCGCCGAGATCGCCGTGCCGGTCGAGGACCTGATCCCGCCGGAGGAAGCGCCGGTGCGTAGCGCGCCGACCCCGATCGGCCCGCCCACCGATTCCTCAGCACTCTCGCCGGCGCGCCCGATCCAGCCTTCGCCGGCACATCCACCCCCGACAAGTCCGGCGCCGCGACAACCTCCGCCTGAAACCGCGCCCGGGGATCGAACGTCGCGAGCGCCGCGAGATGCCGGCCAGGGCCCCCAACCGCGCCCGGCGCAACCCGGTCCACGAGAGCCGGACGGCCGCGGTCAGCGCGCGCCCGGCCAGCATCAGGAGCCCGGCCGGCGCCGGGGCAAGCGCGGCAAGGGCCGCGGCCCGATCGGCGGCGGCCCGGCGTCCACCTGACGCTGACGCTCTCCCAAGCGAAACGCCAACGGCTTGCGCGAAGCGCTACAGGGTCCAAAGCGAATTGTAGAATCGCGACAACCCGTTACCCTCATCCGAGACCTTTTGTACGCGAGGAGAGGTGGCGGGCTCCAGCCGAAGGGAGATTACTCATGAATATTCGGATCGGCAGTGCGCAGCATTGGTTGTTAGCGCTGGCATTCACGGGCTTCGTCGCTTCAACCGCAGAGTCCCGACAGCAATGCCAGAATCAACTGATCGACAACAGCCCGAACGGATCGGGAGACGGCTTCTGTGCCGATTTCTGGGTCCTGCCGCATCGAGGGATTTGGACGTCCGTGTTCGGTCCCGGCCCGCTGTGGCAGATGAACTGGAAAGCCCCTTCGATCGAAGCCGAGGTCGCCACGACGGGTCAATACCAATGCACCGACCACATCGGACGTACTTTCACGCTTCACGTGCTTCTTCATCGGTGGTTTGACTACAGCGAGGACATGCTGGGCGCGGGGCTCACCTACGAACAAACCGAGTTGTTGCTTGCGCGCGACGCGTCTCTCTCTGTCGTGTTGGCGGATCTCTACGCCGGAGTCTCGCTGGTGCCGGTGGCGGCGCTCTGCATCTCATACACGGGAACGAATGGCGTGCGCGGCAATGTCCGATTCGTCCTCGAACGAGTCCCAGCAAGCACCGCTGAGTTCATTCGATCCACAGCTCTGACTGTGCAGGTGCTCGGCGGAACCTCCCCGCCAGGGTGTTATGTTCCAACCATGTGTGACCCGAACGCAAACCCAGATTGCAGCGACCCCGTCTGTTGCGAAATGCGTCGCACATGCTCCATCTTGGGACACGGCGGGGTGAGTTTGCTGGATTGCCTCAAGAACCTGATGGCGCCGTATGCGTGGCACTTCGCACTGTGTGCCGTCGCCTGTTGCCCTTTGCTGACCCCGGCGACGGTTCCCGTTTACCTGTCCTGTGTTGCTGCATGCGTGGGTCCAGGGGCTCTAGTCGCGATGATCGATCTCAGAACTTGCTGGGATCAATCTGATCTAGCGAAGGAGAACATCGATATCTCCTATTGCAGTTGCATGGCGTGGAAGCAGGCCAATTGCCCTTCGAACAACAACCCGGAGTGGCTGCCGGTCATTCCATGTCCGTGATGCGCGAGATGAGCGTGCCGAATCAGAGGGGCTCAGGGAGAATCAGTCTTTTCGCATGGCTCGGGATAGGGACTTGCGCTGGCTCTGGCTTCGTTGCACTGGTCGATGCGATCGTCCGTTGGCGAATAACTTCTCTGGCCGTGGGCATTGGGTTCTTCTGCGCCATGGCCTGCTTCATGGCCCTGTCGCGATTCCCGCTCGATCGACGCCGGGACCGCATGATCATGATTGCTTTGGGATCGTTCGTCGCAGCGGTCTCCTTCCTCACTTGGAGTGCTGCGGAGCTCTTTCTGCCGCGCTAGCGCGAGCAGTTCGACCCCGTACAGCGTCCCTCGATGTGTGGGTGCTCCGGATTCCCGACGCCGGGCTTCCCGCACCGTCGTCGGCGCAAGCGCGGGAAGGGCCGTGACCCGATCGGCGGCGGCCCGTTGGGGCCCGCTGGCCGTTGATGTGCGACCCCCGACCGGCGGAAGCAAGATTCATCATGGCCGGTGCGATCGCGGCTTCGATGGGAGGAGTCTAGGGAATCTGCGTCGATTCCCAGCATGGGTATCCTTGGACCGGGCACATGAGCCTGCTACCCCAACTGGATCGCCACGTCCCACTGAATTTGGTTCAGGAGATCGTCGCATGACTTGAATGAAGTATCTGCTGACCGTCGCACTGTCGATCATAGTGGTCGTTTCTTGCGTTCCGCCTCACGCGGATGCAAGACAACTCTGTCAGAATCAACTGATCGACAACAGCCCGAACGGATCGGGAGACGGCTTCTGTGCCGATTTCTGGGTTTTGCCTCATCGCGCCATCTGGACGTCAGTGTTCGGTCCCGGCCCATTGTGGCAGATGAACTGGACTCTTCCGACCATCGACTGGGAAGTTACGACTACAGGTCAATACCAGTGCGTCGATCATCTTGGCAGACCGTTTACGCTCAACGTACTTTCCCATGACTGGTTCGACTACGCGGGCGATCTTGATGCCGCTGGATTGACCCAGTCTGACGTTGAACTAATCTTCGCCCGTGATGCCTCGGCATCGGTGGTGATCGCAGATCTATACGCAGGATTCATGCCGGTTCCTGTCGTAGCGCTGTGCTTCGCGTATACCGACGTGCATGGTGTTCGCCAAAGCATGCTCTTCGTGCTCTACCGGGTGGATGAGTCGGCAGCGCAGATAGTTCGTTCAACAGCACAAATTGTGACACTCGGCGGATTCTCCTGGCAAGGCTGCTTCGTCACCTGCGATCCCGGCGCGTCCCCCGAATGCGGCGATCCCGTCTGTTGTCTTTCGCGATTTAACTGCTTCCAAACGCTCGACCGCAATAAGTTGAGCAAGTGCATACATGATCGCGTTCCCCCATTGGCTTGGACCGCCGTCGTATGCGTTCTGGGGTGCGTTGTCAGTGGGCCGGCCTACCTGGCATGTCTCGGGGCCTGCTTGGGCGCCGATGCACTTGCATTTCTGATCGAGACGAGTGGTTGCGAGGCGCAATACATCGCAGATGACGCGGCTTCCAAGGCCGCATACTGCAACTGTATGAAGTGGAAGCAGTTGAACTGTCCGTCGAACAATAATCCAGAGAACCAACCGATCATGCCGTGTCCCTGACGAGGAAGGTTTGCCATGACAAGCGCTCCATCAGTGGAAAGGGCGGGAGATGCGCTATCCGTGCTCGCGGCGATTGTCTATGGCTTGGCGCTCTTTGCCGCCGCAGACGCTATCTTTCATTGGCGCGATGTCCACCTCTTTGTGGTCATCGGCCTCATCGCGGCGATGTTTCCAATCATCACGGCGATGCACTACCAACGCATCGCGCGCTTGCTTCGGCTCGCCGCGGAGAAATCGCCCGAACAGATGCGCCGACATCGGATAATCCTGCTCAGCACGGGAGCAATCTTGGTTCTTGGGGTCGAAGTTGTGCGAATCGGGCCACTGTTCCTTCGATGACCACAATGCCCGCGTGCGTTCCAGACTCTCGGACCTCCCGCACCGCCGTGCGCGTGCGAGGCTCGGCTCTCAAGTCAGCAAGCCCGGGACAATGCCCGTAATGGTCGGGATCAGGGACCGCCCGGCCGGCGCCGGGGCAAGCGCGGGAAGGGCCGCGGCCCGATCGGCGGCGGACCTTCGTAGACCACGCAGCGCTCATGCTGATTGCTTGTGCCCGATCCCCGGTCCCTGATCCCTTTCTCCAAAAAGAAAACCGCCCGCGACTATGCCAATCGCGGGCGGGTCGCTCTATCGGCGCCATGCTTCGAATTCGGGGTGCTTGCTCCTCTTACTCGTCCGTTTCCAGACTCAAAACGCCCCGGGTGCGCACCGATAGAGCAGACGACTCTCTCCCGGGTCCTTGCGGACCCGTTCCTTCAAGAACACACGCGCTGCTGATGCTGGGCGCAGGCCGAAGCCTTGATCCTTGCGACCGACAACCGAAGCGCGGCAAGACACTCTCGCTCTCTCCAAGACCGTCTGCCACGCCGGTCGACTGTTCGCTTGGCGAACACCCCCTGTGCCAAGGGTGTTCATCCAATCAGGAAGATACCCCATGGTTTCCCCGCTGCAAGCAGGCGACGCGCACAAACCGCGTTTCCTTGGGGTGGTGAGTTCCAGGACGCCGAGTACTACGTCGGATTGCTCGGTTTACCCCAAGCCCGCCCTAAGACACGCTGTTTTTTGGGTCCCTCCGGAAACCCGGTCGCCGCAGGAACGTGGAGCTTCCGACTGCCCGAGTTGGGGAAACAGGGTTACTCGGGAATCTGGACAAGGGTGCTGGGCTGCTTCCGCTCGTCCCCGGCCGGGCCTTTCTCAAGGATCGGGTACTGCCCGTTGAGCAGGTTGTGGGGGTATCGCCTCTGCAGCGCATCCAGCGCGGGGTTCTTCGGCATGAGCGCGGCGTCGAAGTCCTTGTCGCTGAAGACGCCCACCGTAACGGAGCTGCGCGCCGGCCCGTGGTAGTAAAACGCCAGTTCGCCGTCACGGCGAAGGCGGAGCGCGGCCTCCTCGGCCGTGCGCTTGGCCCGGGCCCGATCCGGCGCTTCGTAGACCGCGATCTGCAATGTGTACTGGGCTTGGCTGCCGAACGTCGACCTGGCGGTCAGAAGATTGAGTTCGGGGACCTGTCCGGGATCCTCGGAGCCCTCCGGCGGCGCGAAAAAGGCTCTGGAATAGAGGGTCTCCCCTCGCACCACCGCCCGCCGAACTGCCTCGAGATCGGCCCGCGACTGGGGCGAATCCGGGCTCGGATACGACCCGGCAACGATCGCCGCTCCTCGGGCGGTCTTTCGCACGAACACGTCGGAGCGGCCGATGTTCTGGGCGACCGCGCTCAGCCGCGCCTGGGCTTCCTCGACAGCGCGGGGCCCGATGAAGGCCTCGAGAACGATGCACCAGCCTCCCGGGGCGGACCGCCCCGCCGGCTTTGAGACGACTCCGCGCCCTTCCTTCTGGCGGTCGGTTTCCTTCGGTTTGCTCTTGCTGGTGCTCTGAGCGATCGCCTCGCCGCCGCCGCTGAGCGCCACAAGGAACGAGGCGGCCAAAACGAGCGAAGCGCCCAGTGCGCGGCGAACACGGGACCGCGCTTTGAGCGCCGATCTGGGGGCTGCGGAGATCCCGGCGGGCACGGATTCCGTGGGTCGAAAATTGATCATTTTTCCTGACCGCGTCCGGGCTACGGTTATTCAACGCAAGCCTATGATCCGACGGCACTTAGCGAAATTCTTTACCGTGTCCCAAAGTTCAAGTCGCAAACCCGACCACCGACGATACAGAGTACCGAGATGACATCCGGCCCCAAGGCCTAGTTTCCACCCCGCTCGCCGGGGCGATACGTTGTGCGGTCCTTCGGCTCCTACGCTTTCGGGCGTGGAAGAGGCAGAATCGGCCGCTTCGTTGGTAGCCCCGGCTGGCCGGGCAGTCAATCAAGGAGTCCCGGTTCCCCATGACCCACGTTTCGAACATCTCCGGTCCGTCGGGCACGCGGCTGGATGCGTCGCCGACGCCGGGGGTCCGGCCCGGCGCTGAAGCGGCGCCCGCTGTGGAGGCTCCGCATCGCGAGCCCGATTCCGTCGATCTGTCCGAGCACGCCCGGCTCCTTGAGACTCTTCGGGAGAACAACGCCATCCGTACCGAACTGATCAGCCAGGTCCGTGCCGAGATCGCCGCCGGCACCTACGAGACCCCCGAGCGGCTCGAGCGCGCCCTGGATGCGCTGGCCGAAGACCTCCAGTCCTGATCGCCCGTTCCTTAATCCTTAGCGCGGCGCCGCCGCCGACTCGGGCTGGCCCTCCAGCCTCAGGCGGTATCGGTCTGACATCTGCAGGCCGCCCGGTGCGGTGAGCGAGGCGCGAAGCTCCAGGCTCTCGCCCGTGCTTGCGGAGATCGGAAGGCTCGTGAGCTTGAGGCGGTAGGTGCGCGTGACGCGGTCGTAGGCTTCCTTGTTGTTCGCCGGGTCGCTCAGGTTCCAGTTCCAGCGGGTGATCTGTTCTTCGGCGCCGACGCCCTCGACCGGCCCCGTCAACCTGTAGAGTTCGATGAGCAGGGTGCCGACTCCCTTGACCGGGTCGCCGTTGCGGTCGAGGAACTCGATGTGGGCTTCGATGTGCCCGGCGTCCTCCGGGTCGGCGCCGGCGCGCACGAACCGGGTGAGCGAGTGGATCTGAACGCGAACGGGCGCGTAGGGCCAGGCCTCATCGATGCGAGAGGACCTGCGGCTGCCCCCCTTGGGCGAGATGCACGCCGGGAGGCAGGCGAGGAGAACCAGGGCCGCGATGAGGGCGCGCCGGGGCAAGCGGGGCACAGTCTAAGGGCATGTCGGATGTGGGATGTCGGATGTCGGATGTGGGGGCGACGCAGGATCTCAGATTTCAGGATTTCAGATTTGAGACTTCAGATTCCAATATCGAGCGGGCTTCAAAGCGGAGCCCGGCACGCACGCGGTCGAAGGCCGCCGACGGGCGGAGCGAGATGAAGCCCGCTCGCCTCGGCGGCCAAACGGGAAAGCGAAGGCAGGATGCCGAGCGCGCAGATCAAGGGCACATGGCGCCGAAGTTGGCCAGGACGGTGCCGACATCGTCGCTGTTGACCACGCCGTTGCCGTCGGCATCGCCCAGGCCGCTGCCGGGCGAGTAGTTGCTCCCGAAGGCGGCCAGCGCCATGAGGACATCGTTGAAGTTGACGCGCCCGTTGCGATCGGAGTCGCCCAGGAGAAAAAAGGTTGAATCGGTCCACGAGGGGCCGAGGCGCCGGAAGATGTAGGCGGCGCCGTCATCAACTCCGGCCGGACCGTCTTTGAGGTCGGCGCCGAGGAGCGCGGCATCTCCGACGATCGCGACGGCGGAGCCGAGGAAGTCGAGGGCGGCGGCGTTGGGGGCGGTCAGCTTGGCGCGCTGGGTCCAGACGACACCCGAGCGCGTGAAGACGTAGGCGGAACCCTGGTCGTTGCCGGCGGGCCCGTTGTCGTTGCGGGCGCCGACGATCGCCGTGTTGTCATGCAGCGCGGCGGCGGTTCCGAAGAAGTCGAGCGAGCCCGCGTCGGACGCGATCAGTTTCTGCTGCTGCGACCAGGAGGCGCCCGTGCGCGTGAAGACGTAGGCCGAGCCCTGGTCGTTGCCGGCGGGCCCGTTGTCGAGGCGCGCTCCGATGAGCGCGGTGTCGGCGCGGACGGCGGTGGAGAATCCGAAGTGATCGGCGGGGGCCGCGTCCGAGGCGAAGAGGTGCGCCTGTTCGGACCAGGCGGTGCCGGAGCGGGTGAAGACATAGGCCGAGCCCTGGTCGACGCCGGCGGCGCCGTTGTCGAGGCGCGCTCCGATGAGCGCGGTGTCGGCGTGCAGCGCGACGCTGAAGCCGAAGGCGTCGGAGGCCGCGGCGTCGGAGGCCAGCAGTTGGGCCTGCATCGCCCATGTGTCGCCGGAGCGCGTGAAGACGAAGGCCGAGCCCTGATCGACGCCGGCGAGATCGTCGTCGCCCGGGACGCCGATGAGCGCCGTTTCGCCCGAGATCGCCACGCTCGTGCCGAACGCGTCGAGCGTCATGGGCGAAGTGGCGGTGAGGCGCGCCTGCTCCGTCCAGACCCCGGCGGTGCGGACAAAGATGTAGGTGGCGCCCTCGCTGACTCCGGTCGCCCCGGGCACACCGGGCGCGCCGACGATGATCGTGTCGCCGGAGATCGCCACGCTGAACCCGAACTGATCGCCGAGGGCGCCGTCCGAGGCGACAATTTTCTGCTCGAAGACCCACGTGTTGGCCTCGCGCCGGTAGATGTACGCCGCGCCGAAGTCCGGCGAGGCGGCGTCGCCGTTCTGCGCGCCGATCACGGCGCGTTCCGCGCTCATCGCGACGCCCAGCCCGAAGCGGTCGCCGGGCATCGCGTCTGGCGCGAGGATCGGCTGCGCGGGCGTGCACTGAGCGTCGGCGCGCGCGGCGAGCGCGCCCGATAACAGAATTGCCGCGAGCGCGGGCAGGGCGAAGGGCACGCATCGGGCCGCGGACATAGGGCCTCCATCCCGCCGGGAGAGAGCCGGTTGCGGCAACATCCGTTCGCCTTGGCGGGGAACCTCCGACTGAAACGTATCGCCGGAATGGGTGGGAATCACGCGAAACTCAGGCGGAATCGGCGGCGAATCGTCGCGGAGAACAAGATTGGAAGTCTGGGAAAACCCGCGTGAGCTGGGGCGGCGCCGGCGCGCAAGACTTGGCGGGGTAATGCTTTGCGCTCAGGGAAGAATGCAACCGCACAGACGCGGAGGTCGCAGAGGGATTCAGGTGCCTGGATCAGGATTCAGGGAAGCAAGGTCCACTGTTCCGGACATTTCGACAAAGTGTTCCTCTGCGTTCTCTGCGTCTCTGCGGTTGCATCTCAGGGACAGACGGCGTTGAAGTTGGCGAGGACGGAGATGACGTCGTTGAAATTGACGATGCCGTTGCCATCGGCGTCGCCCAGGCCCGTGTTCGGCGTGTAGTTCGCACCAAAGTTGCCCAGGACCGAGAGCACGTCGGCGAAGTTCACCATGCCGCTGCCGTCGGCATCGCCCGGGCAGAACGTGGGGATGGCGATGACGCTCGCGGGCGTGGTGATCGTGCCGCCGTTGTTGATGAGGTTGACGTAGTAGACACGGCAGGAGGGAGTGTTGAGCGTGGCGCCGGATTCAAGGATGAGTGTTTCGGCGTAGACGGCCTCGCAGGAAGCCTGGCCGGCGTTGTCGTTGTCATGAGTGTCGACGACGGTGACCGTAGTCGAGCCGGGGCCGATGCGCAGCGTGCCGAGGGGGTAATGGCCGACCATGGCGCGGTCGAGGCCGTCGAGCGTCGCGCCGAAGTCGGCGCTCATGGCCTCGAGAGTTTGCGGCGCGGAGCCGCCGGTGAAGCGGAGTTCGGCGCTGCGCATGTCGTATTGAGCGTTGCTGTTGATCGCGACGTCGTAGTCGCCCGCGAGAGAGAATCGCCAGACGGAACCGGGGAGTGCGAGCGAGGAGGCCGCGCCGGCGGCGTAGTCGCCCTGGATGAAGAGGCCGTCGCCGGGCTGCGTGCCCGCGGAGCGAGCCTGGGCGAGCAGCGTCTGTTCATCGAGCGGGTCACCCGGGCCCGACGATTCTTCGGGCGGGAGCGACAGCGCGGCCGGATTCTGGATCACGCCGACGATCGTGCCGTTGTTGACGAGGGAGCCGATGAGCGTGGTGACGCCGATCTGCACGGCAAAGACAGCGCCGGTGTTGTTGGTCAGGCCGCCGACGATCTGCGTGTTGCCAAGCGTGTAGATTCGGCTCTGGTTGGTGACGGGCGCGAAGATATCGCCCGAGACGGTGAAGACGCCGAGCGAGCCGACGGTCAGCGAGGGCGCGGAGAATGTCGCGTCGATGACGCTCATCGCGCCGCCGATGGTGAACGGACCGGTGAAGAAGGAGGAGGAGAGCGCCACCGCCGGGCCCGAGAGGTCCAGCGGCCCGCCGCACACGACGGTCGATTCGCTCTGCGTATCGATTCGGCCCGGGATGCAGAGAGACGCCGTGGCGATGAGCGTGGTTTCGGGGAAGAGCTGGGTGTTGCCTTCCAAGGTGGCGACATCCGCGGCGAGCGTGAGAGTCGAACCTCTCTGCGCAAGCAGCAGGCACTCCGGGCCGATGCGGAGAACGGAAGCGTCAAGCGTCGCGGAAGCGCTCATGGGAATAGAGATGTCGCCGTAGAGGTCCATGCGCTCGCCCTGGGCGGCCGCGAGGCTGGCGCCGCCGGGGATGGTGATCGGCGCATACCAGGGGCGGAGAAATCCCCGGCGGCTGGTGATTCTGAGCGACTTTCCCTGGAGATCGATTGGGCCGGGCGTGTTGAGCGCACCGGCTTCGGCGAGAAGATGGCCACCGCTTCCCACGGAGGTGATGGCGAGGGCGAGCGACTGGTAGGGGTACGAATAATAGGGATAGCTGATGTCCCACACGACCGAGGCGCATTCTGTGCCAACGAACTCGGAGTATGCGATGGATTCCGCCGAGCCAGCCGCGAGAGAATCTTGTATTCCGACGATCGCCGTGTCGCCGGAGAGGGCGACCCTGAAGCCGAAGCCCTGGTACTGGAGGGCGTCGGGGGCGGTGAGCGTGGTCTGGCGAGTCCATGTCGTGTTTGATCGCGTGAACACTTCAACCGAGCCTTGGGCGGGACCAGCGGGGCCGGCGTCGAACGGCGCGCCCACGACGACTCGGTCTTCGGAAACCGCGACCGATGTTCCAAAGTGGTCGTATGCCGCGGCGTTCAATGGCGAGAATTGGTTCTCCAGATTCCAGTAGTCGCCCGAGCGCCTGAAAACGTAGGCCGAGCCCTGGTCCGGACCCGCGAACCCGTAGTGGAGAGGGGCCCCGACGACGGCCGTGTCGCCGAAGAGTGCGACACACTGGCCAAAGTGCTCACCGGGCGTGGCGTCGTATCGGAACAGCGCGGCCTGCTGATTCCACGCGGCGCCGGAGCCCGTGAAGATGTAGGCCGAGCCCTGGTCGTAGCCCGAGTAACCATCGGCCTGTGGGGCGCCGACAACAACAGAGTTGCCCGACAGAGCCACGCTCCCACCGAAGGAATCGTTGGGCACGGCGTCGGAGGCGAAGAGATGGGCCTGCTCGGACCACGTTGTTCCGGAGCGGACAAAGACGTACGCGGAGCCCTGGTTCTCGCCGGCAGCGCCGTTGTCAAGGGGCGCCCCGATGATGGCCGTATCACCTTCGAGCGTGACGGACCAGCCGAAACTGTCGCCCGGCGCGGCGTCGGAAGCGGTGAGCCTGGCCTGCTGTGTCCAGAGAGAGCCCGTGCGTGTGAACACGTAGGCCGCGCCCTGGTCCATGCCGGCCGCGCCGTTGGCGCAGGGCGCGCCGATGAGCGCTGTATCGCCCGAGATCGCCACGCTCGTGCCGAACTGGTCATCGATGGCGCCGTCTGAAGCGGTGAGTTTGGCCTGCTTGGTCCAGGCCGCGCCCGAACGAATGAGGACAAACGCCGCGCCTTCGTCGCCGCCAATGGCCGCATCGTGCATGGGCGCTCCGATGATCGCCGTGTCGCCTGATAGCGAGATGCTGAAGCCGAACAGGTCGCTCGTCTGGGCATCGCTGCTGGTCAGCCTGCCGGGGCTCTGGGCCCAGGTGGCGCCGGACCGATGGAACACGTGGGCCGAGCCCTGGCGCACACCAGCGGCTCCGTTGTCGCCGTTCGCACCGACGACGGCCGTGTCTCCCGAGAGAGCGACGCCGCAGCCAAAGAACCCGCCGGGCCCGGACTCGGCGCTCGTGAGTGTGGCGGCGTGGGCCCAGGTTGAGCCAGAGCGCTTGAAGATGTGCGCGGATCCCTGGTCGCTGCCTGCCGCGCCGTCGTCGAGCCGGGCGCCGACGATGGCGAAGTCGCCCGACACAGCGACGCTGCAGCCGAAGGAGTCGCCGGCCGCGGCATCGGAGGCCGTGAGTTTGGCCTGTTGCGTCCAGGAAGTGCCCGAGCGCGTGAACACATAGGCCGAGCCCTGATCGGCCCCCGCGAGGCCGTCGTCGGAGGACGCCCCGACCAGGGCCGTGTTGCCAGAAAGT
>Ga0187894_10004067_pt1 | contig 15937 bp, 15 predicted proteins | sample GBC1701081metaG_FD_136650 | JGI IMG/M metagenome (GOLD analysis project Ga0187894, IMG submission 136650) | White microbial mat communities from a lava cave in the Kipuka Kanohina Cave System on the Island of Hawaii, USA - GBC170108-1 metaG ... | reverse complement strand
GAGGCCCTCGGCGCGGCAGGCGAGCAGGAAGTTCTCGACCGCGGTGTAGATCGAGGCGCCGCCGACCACCGAGACGCGCGGCTGCTTCGCGTCGGTGATCGCCATGTGCTCGGGGTTGAAGCAGAAGACGGCGACGAGCGGCGTCGCCGCGAAATGCTCCGCGAGGTAGTCGCCGGCCGCGATCATGCGCTCGGCCTTCGCGCGCGCTTCGGCGGGAGCATTCGCGAGCAGCTTGCGGTGCCCGGCGGAGTAAGCCTTCCAGCGCGCGTCGTAGAGCTCGCCGAGCTTCTGCTTGAGCGCGGGCTCGCGCACGACGACGACGCGCCAGGGCTGCACGTTGCCGCCCGTCGGCGCCCAGGCCGCGGCCTGCAGCACGCGCTCCGTAACAGCCGGCGGGATCGGATCCGGCTTCAGCCGCCGCACCGCGCGCAGCGTCGACATCGCCTCGTACAGCTCCACGGCAACCTCTCCTCAGCGGCCGCTGAAGCGCGGCGGGCGTTTCTCGCGCAGCGCTGCGAGCGCCTCCTGATGATCCGCGCTGCGGAAGGTCAGCAGCTCGAGCGCGAGCGAGGTGTCGAAGGCGGTGTTCAGCGCGTCCTTGATCAGCTTGTTGACCGCTGCCTTCGTGAACTGCACGGCGAGCGGCGCTCCCGCCGCGAGCCGCGTCGCGAACGCCATCGCCTCGTGCTCGAGCTGAGCTGCGGGCACGACGCGGTTCACGAGGCCGATGCGCTCCGCTTCGTCCGCCTTCAGCGCGTCGCCGGTCATCAGGTACTGCTTGGCCCGCGCTGGCCCGAGCAGCAGCGGCCAGATCGCGGCGCCGCCGTCGCCGGCGACGACACCGACGCGCACATGCGGGTCCGCGATCACCGCGCTGTCGGCCATGAAGACGACGTCGCAGAGCAATGCGATCGAGGCGCCGAGGCCGACGGCCGGACCGTTCAGCGCGGCGACGATCGGCAGCTCGACGTCGAGCAGATCCCAGACGAGCTGCTTGCCGTCGCGCCGCGTCTCGTCGGCCTTCTCGGGCTTCTGCAGCTCGGGGAACCAATTGAAATCGCCGCCCGCACTGAAGGCACGCCCGCGACCCGTGAGCAGAATCGCGCGCGCTTGGGTCTCGCGTTTCAACGCGCGGAACAGCGCAGCGAGCTCGCGGTGCATCGACTCGTCGACGACGTTCATCGGATTCGTCGGGTGCGCGATCACGACGCGCAGCACATCGCCGACGCGCTCGAACTGCAGGTTCCGCCAGTCCAGCTGCTCGATTCGCGGCTCGCTCATCGCGCGCGATCGTACCCCGACGAGCAATTGGGGTCAGGCACAGATTGGCCACTTCGCGAGCGAACGCAGCTCGAGAAGCCGCAAGCCGGCCAGCGTCGCGAAGCGAGCCGCAGGCGAGCTGAGCTCGAAATTCTGCTACGCCCGCGGGCGGGCGCAGCTCGAGAAGTCGCAAGCCGGCCAGCGTCGCGAAGCGACGCAGCCGGCGCGCAGCGAGCCGCAGGCGAGCGGAGCCCGAAAAAACCGGGCTAGCGTCGGCCGGCCGGAGGCCGCATGCCGCATCCGCCCGACGAGATCCGCGCCTCCTATCGCCGCTACGTCGCGACGCGCGACCGCATCGAGGCCGGCGAGCTCGGCTGGGACGCGCTTGCGGAGTTCTTCACCGAGGACGCGGTGTTCATCGATCCCGCGTGGGGCCGCATCGATGGCCTCGCGGCGATCACGAAGTTCCTCCAGGAGAGCATGTCCGGGCTCGAGGATTGGTCGTTCCCTGAGGCCTGGACGATGGTCGAGGACGACCGGCTCGTCTCGTTCTGGTGGAATCGGCTCGGCGGCCAGCGCGCGGACGGCTCGGCTTATCAGGCGCCCGGCGTCTCGATCCTCGACTACGCGGGCAAGGGCAAGTTCAAGCGCGAGCTCGACATACTGAACATGGCGCACGTCGCCGAGCTGATCCGCGAGAGCGGCTGGAAGCCGCCCGCGAATTTCAACATGCCGCCGCGCAATCCGCGGCGCGAGTAGCCAGGTGAACGACGCCGGCACGCCGCGCGAACCGTTCTCCTCGTATCACATTCGGATGCTCGCGCTGCTCGGCATCGCGACGCTCTGCGACGGCTTCGACGCGTCGATGCTGACGCTCGCGGCGCCCGACGTGCGCACAACGCTGGGCATCACCGAGGGCGAGTGGGGCACGCTCTACGCGATCACGCGCGCCGGAATGATCGGCTCGTTCTTTTTCCTGATGTGCGCCGATCGCTTCGGCCGCAAGGCGCTGCTGCTGTTGACCGTCGCCGGCTTCGCGATCTGCACCGCCGCGACGTCCCTCGTGCAGACGAAGCTCGAGTTCACGGTGCTGCAGACCGTCGCGCGCCTCTTTCTCACTGCGCAGTACGGCCTCGCCGTGATCATGGCGGGCGAGGAGCTGCCCGCGGCACTTCGCGCGCGCGGAACGACGGTGCTCACGGCGTTTGCGACGATCGGAACCGTCGCGATCGCGCAGGTGCAGCCGTTTTTCCTGCTGCAGGGCGATGCGCCAATCGGAAACTGGGCTCACGACGGCGCGTTGGCGATCGTCGCGCAGCTAGCTGCATGGGCCGAGCTGCCCTTCGACGGCGCGCATTGGCGCGGGCTGTACCTCGTCGGCGCATTCCCGCTCGTGTTCTTGCCGCTGCTCATGCTCGGTGTGCACGAGACCGCACGCTATCAGCAGGTTGCAAATGCTCGCGACCGAGCGAGCCTGGTTGACGTTTTCCGCTCGCAGTTTCGAGAGGCGCAGCGGCTCTTCAATCCGGTCTACCGGCGCCGTTTCGCGATCGTCTCACTGCTCTGGAATTGCGTGCACCTCGTAACGGCGCCGGCGGTCGCGTTCTGGGCGATCTATGCGCGCCAGCACGTCGGGATGACGCCGGCGCAGGTCGGAAACATCATCATGTGGGCGTACATCGGCGGCGCGTTTGGCCACATTCTCGCCGGGCAGCTCGTCGATCGCGTCGGCCGCAAGCTCACGTGCGCGGGCTTCTACGCGGTCGCAGCCGTTGCAATCGTCGGCCTGTTCCACACGCAGACGACCGCGGGCCAATACTTCTGGCACATCGCGACCGTCTTCTTCTTCAACTGCGCGATCGGCGCCACGCACGTGTATGCATCCGAGCTGTTCCCGACCGCGCTGCGTGCGACCGGCTACGGCTGGACGACGAACCTGTTCGGCCGCTGCACCGAGGTCGCGATCCCGTTCGTGATCGGGCAACTGATCCCGATCCTGGGCATCTCGTGGGGCATCACGTGGGTCGCGATCGGGCCGATCCTCGGCGCGCTCCTGATCGCGCGCTACGCGCCGGAGACGCGCGGGCTCACGCTCGAGCAGATCCAGGAGAAGCTGGACGCCGAAAGCAGCGCGGGGGCCGTGAAGGCCCCCGCCTGATTCGAGAGTTGTTGGGGAGCGAGCGGCTACTCGCCCGGTCCGCCTCCCATCGTGTAGGCCGCCTCGCTGTGCTCGGAGAGATCGAGGCCGTTGAACTCCGCCTCGTCAGTGACCCGCAGACCGCCGAACAGCAGCTTCAGCACGGTGAGCAGCACGAAGGTCGCGATCGGGGCGTAGACGGCGACGATGAGCACGCCCTCGAGCTGGATCATGATCTGCGCCGCGTTGCTCTCGACTCCGGCGCCGAGCACCGTCGCGAAGATGCCCGATCCGATTGCGCCGAACGTGCCGCCGACGCCGTGCACGCCGAACGCGTCGAGCGAGTCGTCGTAGCCGAGGCGCGGCTTCAGGAAGGTCACCGCGCAGTAACAGAACACCGCGACCAGGAAGCCCATCGCGATCGCGCCGCCAGGCGAGACGTTGCCGCAGGCGGGCGTGATCGCGACCAGGCCTGCGACCGCGGCGGTCGCGGCGCCGAGCGCGGTGGGCTTGCCGCGGTGAATCCATTCGATCACCGCCCAGCTGAGCGTCGCCATCGAAGCGGCGGTTCCCGTATTCAGGAAGGCCAGCGCTGCGAGTGGGCTCGCCGAGAGCGCGCTGCCCGCGTTGAAGCCGAACCAGCCCGCCCACAGCAGCCCCGCGCCGGTGAGGCAGAGCGGCAGGCTGTGCGGCGCCATCGGCTGCTTCCCGTAGCCCTTGCGCTTGCCGAGCATCAGCGCGGCGACGAGCGCGGAGAACCCGCTGGTCATGTGCACCACCATCCCGCCGGCGAAGTCGATCGCGCTCTTGGCGAACAGGTAGCCGGGGCCGGACCACACCATGTGCGCGACCGGGCAGTAGACGACCAGCAGCCAGAGCGCGATGAACACGACGAACACCGAGAACTTCATGCGCTCGACGACCGCGCCAATGATTAGGGCCGGCGTGATGATCGCGAACATCGCCTGGAACATGATGAAGATGTATTCCGGGATGTTGCGGGGCGGCGAGGCGAAGTTGGCGGTGACCGAATCGAGCGTCACGCCGTTCAGCATGAACTTCGAGAAGTCGCCGATGAAGGGCCCCGAGCCGCCGAACGCCAAGCTGTATCCGACCACGATCCACAGCACGCCGATGACGGCGGCCGCAGCGAAGCACTGAACCAGCACGTTCAGCATGTTCTTCGCCCGCACCAGGCCGCCGTAGAAGAGCGCGAGGCCGGGCAGCGTCATCATCAACACGAGCGCAGAGGCGGCGATCACCCAGGCCGTATCGCCGGTGTCGATCGCGGGCGGAGCGTCCTGCGCGAGGGCAGGCGCGGCGAGCGCGCCTGCTGCAATGAACGAGAGAGCCGACGTGGCCCAGCGGCGGGCGCGAGTGAACACGAACATGTGGCCTCCATGGGGGAGAAGTCGGAGGCGCACTTCGCAAAGCGTGTGCCACGCGCGGTGCGCTGCGACCGCGCGCTTGGGCCGAGGCGCGCACAGTGCGTGAGCAGGCTCTGCCTGCAACGTGAGCACGGCCGCAGCCGGCTCCGCCGAGTGCTGCGTTATTCGTAACCTCGCTGTGCGGTTTCAACGCCGCTGCGGCCAAAGGAGGGCGGGCTCTGGACTGGCAGCTGGCCGACTTCGCGCAGCGCTATCCGGGCGCCGTGATCCGTCCGTTCGCCGGGCGCTGGCCGCGCATCGACCCGAGCGCGTGGATCGCGCCAGGCGCCGCCGTCGTCGGCGACGTCGAGATCGGGCGCGATTCGAGCGTGTGGTACGGCTGCGTGCTGCGCGGCGACGTGCATTCGATTCGAATCGGCGCCCGCACGAACATCCAGGACCTCTCTGTGCTGCACGTGACCAAGGATCGCTTCGCGTGCGAGCTCGGCGACGAGGTGACGGTCGGGCACCGCGCGGTCGTGCACGGCTGTCGCGTCGGCGACGGCGCGCTCGTCGGCATCGGCGGGGTGGTGCTCGACGGCGCGCAGCTCGGCTCGTTCGCGTGGCTCGGCGCCGGCGCGTTGCTGGCGCCGGGCGCGGCGATCGCGCCGCGCATGCTGGCGCTGGGCAGCCCCGCGAAGACCACCCGCGAGCTGCGCGAGGACGAGCTCGCCGCGCAGCGCGAGCGCACGCTCGAGTACGTGCGCACCGCGCTGCGGCACCGCAGCTCCAGCTGAAGCCGGGCCACGCACGCTGCGGTATCTCCTCCTCACGGAGGATCCCATGGCGAGCGTCAAAATTTCGGATCGCATCAGTGCATCAGCGGATCGGGTGTGGGAACTGGTCGGCGACTTCGGCGGCATCGAGCGGTTCTCGAAGGGCTTCAAGAGCGTCACCTGCAAGGGCACGGGGGTCGGCGCGGTTCGCACGATCACGTTGCCGAACGACGCGCAGCTGCAGGAGCGCTGTGAGCTGCTCGACGCGAAGCGCCGCACACTCGACTACTCGATCGTCGCCGGACCGATTCCGGTCGCGAACTACCTCGCGCGCATCCAGCTGTTCGAGGACGGCGACGGCACCCGCGTCGAGTGGAGCAGCACCTTCGACCCGAACGGGATTCCGGAGGCGCAGGCGGTCGGGATGATCGAAGGCGTCTACAAAAGCGGGATTGCGGGATTGAAAAAGGCGCTCGCGACGAGCTGAAGGGGCACCTCCGTGGCGGGGTGCAAAGCGGATGCAGCGGACAGCGCTGCGCGCTGCCGCTGATCCGCCTCTCGCGTTGCGCCCGCTGGATTGCCGAGCGCGCCTGAACTTCGGCTCGGGCTCCCGCGTCAGTGACGCGAGGCGCGCTCGGCGCGTTCGCGGAGGGAGATCGCGATGAGCCCTGAGCTTCTGGCCGAGCTCGGCCTCGCCGCCGGCGCAGCGGCGAGCTCCGGGCTGCGCGTCTACGGCACGGTCGCGGCGCTCGGCTGGCTGCAGCGCCTCGGGGTGCTCGCTCTGCCCGGGCAGCTCGAGGTGTTAGGCGAGCTGCCGGTCGTCGGCATCGCGACGCTGCTCTACGTCGCAGAGTTCGTCGCCGACAAAGTGCCCGCCTTCGACTCGGTCTGGGATGCGATCCACACCTTCGTGCGCGTTCCCGCGGCCGCGCTGATCGCGTTCGCAGCGCTCGGCGACGCGCCGGAGGTCTGGCGCGCGAGCGCCGCGCTGCTCGCAGGCGGCGTCGCGCTCTCGGTGCACGGCGTGAAATCCGGCGTGCGCCTCGCCGCGAACACCAGCCCGGAGCCGTTCTCGAACTGGGGGCTCTCGCTGGCCGAAGAAGTCACGTTCGCGGGGATCGTCTATCTGGTGATCCAGCATCCGCTGGCGGCGATCGCGGCCGCGCTCGTGCTGTTCGCGCTCGGCCTCGTGCTGATGTTCTGGATCGCGCGTGCGCTGCGGCGACTGTTTCGCGGTGGCTCGCGCGCGCCCGCTGAGCTGGCCTAACGCCTTCGTACGCGCAGCGCCGCCAGCGCGAGTGCGCCGAGCCCGAACGCCCAGAAAAGCGCGACGTCGCGCTCGCGCACGCGCGTGACGACCGATTCCGCGACACGGCTCCGGTAAGGGCCGCCGACGTCGAGCGCCGCACGCTCTGCGTGCTGTGCAGCGCTCCATTCGAGTCCCGACGCGCGCAGCGTCGCGGGAGCGCGCGCCTCGAGGAATGCGTTCTCGCGTACCGCGACGGTGAGGTCGCGCGCGCGCCAGGCCGGATCGTCGAGATGCCGGTCCGCGGTCTGCACGTAGCGATCGCGCCGGAACAGATGCACACGCAGCTCGTGCAGGAACGGATCGCGCACGGCGCTGTGCTCGGCGAGAAACTGGTCGTACGGGTTCGGGTCCTGGTCCGCGGGCGCTGCCACCATTGCGCGCACGTTGGCGGCGAGCGCGGCGCCCGCGCTCGCAGCCCGAGCCTGATCCTGCGCGCGCCACGCGCTGGCGGAGAGACGCGAAGGAAATCGGCTTTCGTGCGCGAGCTCGTGCAGCACGCCGTAATCGACCATGCCCGTGTCCTGCGCGGCGAGCCGCGGCGCGAAGCGCGCGAGGCGTCCGACGCGCGCGGATGTATTGAGGCACGAGGCGCCGAGCAGAACCCATGCGAGCGCGAGCAGCGCAATGCAGCGCAGCGCACTTCGCAGGCTCGCGCGCTGGCTCGCCCACGCGGGCCGCACGCCGAGCGCGAACAGCAGCGGACCGCCCGCCGCCGCGAGCGCGTTGACCCCGATGTCACGCAGATCCCAGACGCGCGCCGGCGCGAGCCATTGCAGGCCCTCGTCGAGCGTGCCGACCGTGAGACCGAGCAACGCGGCGCTCGGGGCAAGCAGCGCGTCGCGGCCCGCGTGGGCAAGCGCGCGCAGTGCGAGCAGGCCGAGCACGCCGTACTCGACGAGGTGCACGGCCTCGACAGCGTTGCCGCGGAGCCGCCAGGCGGTCCCTGCATAGATGACGATGCCGAGCGCGACGCTGACACGCGCGCGCAGGCCGAGCCGCGCAAACGCGCGCCATGCGAGCAGCGCGGCGGTGCCGACGACGCCGAGCACGCCAAACAAGAATGCCTGCGCGCCGAGGTTCGCGACGACGAACGCCTCGATCGCCCGCGCGAACGGCACGGTCGCGAAGATCAGCAGCGCCCACGCCACGAAGATTGCCCACGCGTGCAGCGCGGCAGCGCGGCTCGCGGGCATCCGGCGGCTCAGCCTCCGAGCTTCTTCACCGCGATCGCGCGCGCGAGATTGCCGTCGAGCTCGCCCTTGTGCGCCTTCATCAGCGCGCCCATCACCTTGCCGACTTCCTTCGGGTTCGTCGCAGCGCTCGCGGCGATCGCTTCGTCTACCCAGCGCGAGGTCGTCGCTTCGTCCGCGAGGCTCGGCAGGAAGCTCTGGACCACCGCCAGCTCGGCGCGCTCCGCGGCCGCCATCTCTTCGCGCCCGCCCTTCGAAAAAGCCTCGATGCTCTCTTGGCGCTGCTTCTCGAGCTTGCGCAGCACGGCGATCGCGGGCTCGTCGGCGAGCGTCGTCGCGCCGTTCTTCTTCATCTCGTACAGAAAGCCCGCGCGAATGTTGCGCAGCGCGGCGAGCCGCTCCGTCTGCTTCGCCTTCAGAGCCTCCTTCATCTCCTCGTTGATCCGCTCGACGAGCCCCATTTTTTCTGATCTCCGTTCGCCTACGGCTCACTGCGCGCGGCCTGCACTGCTTCGCAGTGCTGGGCCGCTTGCTGGAACGTCTACATCGGTAGCTTTACCTGCTCGGCGGTTCTGTCGTCTTCTCGTTCGCCGGTCGTGCCCCGGGGTTTGCGGACGGCGGCAGCTATGCGTCCGGATCGTCCTCGTTCAGTCCCGAGACGCGGATGGGATGGGGGGCGTATTCGGGGCCAGTTGACCAGCCGGGGATCGCAGCGGCGGAGACGAGCCAGGAGGCGGCGAGGTCATCGTCGACGACGATCGAGCCGGCGTCGCGATCGCCCGTAATACCCTCCCACAGCTCCGCGCCGCCAGCCTCCCACCAGGTTCGGTCCGCGTTCTCGAAGTCGATCCCGAGCTTTGTCACCGCGCATTCGCCTGCGTGAGCGGAGCCACCACCTCCGCGGCGAATTTCTCGAGCAGCGCGAAGTCTCGTCCTTGAATCACGACGTAGCTGAAGCCGAGCTCCTCGCGGCGCCGCTGCAGCGTGTCCTGGATCTCGCGCGCGGAGCCGACCAGATAGAGCGGGCTCGCCGCGACATCCTCGGCGCTCATACCGGCCTGCTTGCCGAGGAACTCACGCGTCGGCTTCGCGTCGTCGGTGATCACGGTGCCGAACACGAGCGCGTTCAGCTCGAGCGCGTCGAAGCTGCGGCCGGCTGCGCTCGCCGCTTCCTCGACCCAGCGGATCTTCTCGCGCGTGCGCTCGAGCATCCCGTCGCGCGCCGCGTTCGCGGTGATCTTGCCCTCGGCGACCTTCGGGTTGATCCCGACGATGTCGGCGTGCCGGCCCGCGACGCCGAGCACCTTCTTGCCGCCGCCGCCGATCAGGATGCGCGGCAGCGAAGGCAGCTCGACCGCGCGTTGCGCGCCATTTACCTGATAGCTCTTGCCGGTGAAGCTCGTGCGCTCGTTCGTCCAGATCCCCTTGATCACGTGCAGCGCTTCCTCGAGGCGCTCGACGCGCGCGCCGGCAGCGTCGTAGCGCATCCCGGCCTCGACGTAGTCCGCCTCGGTCCAGCCGGCGCCGATCCCGAACTCGAGGCGGCCGCCCGAGAGCGCATGCGCGGTGGCCGCAGCGCGCGCGAGCACCACCGGATGGCGGTAGTCGACGCCGTAGACGAGCGTGCCGGTCTTGATCCGCGTCGTGACCGCGGCGACCGCCGAGAGCGCGACGACCGGATCCCATTCGGGGAAGAAGAAGTGATCCGGCCAGAGGATCGAGTCGTAGCCCCAGCGTTCGATCTGGCGGACGCGCTCGGCCCAATCATTCGGAGGCAGCGTCGAAAGCTGGACGCCGAAACGGAACGGTTTGCGTGTGGGCATCGATCGTTCTCCAGCGGGCGCAGACGAGGGAGCACACCTTACGGAAAGAGCAGCAGCGCCGCGCGGTCGAGGCACCAAAAGACGCCGAGCGCGCCGATCGCGCTGGCGGCTGCTTCGTAGCCGAGCGCGATTCGCCGCGGTGACGCGAGCAGCGCGGCGCTCGTGCGCGCGAGCGCCCCCGCGAGCGCGAGCAGCACAGCGACGAACGCGAGCTGGCCGGCCTCGATGCCGAGGTTGAACGCGAACAGCGCGAGTGGAATTGCATGCTGGGGCAGGCCGAGCTCGGCGAGCGCGCCCGCGAAGCCGAGGCCGTGCAGCAGGCCGAACGCGAACGGCAGCAAGGCCGGCCGGCGAGCGATACCGCGCGGCGCGGCCGCGTGCTCGCTCGCTTGCGTGCGCGCGAGGCTCAGCGCGAGCGCGACGATCGTCGCGGCGATCGCGATCTCCACCGCCGCGCGCGGCGGCGTTACCACGCCGAGCACCGCGAGCGCGAGCGTTGCGCTGTGCCCCGCGGTGAACGCCGTAATCGCAAGCACGAGCCGGCGCGTGGCACCTAACAGCAGCGCGAGCCCGGCAACGAACAGCAGATGGTCCGCTCCGCTCCACAGATGCGCGAAGCCGAGCCGTGCGTAGCTCGCGAGCACCGCGCGCGGGCTCTCGCGGGCAGGAACCGTGAACGCCGGCGCCGCTGCGCTCAGAATCGCGCGCAGCTCGCGACCGTCCGCGAGCGCGACGTGCACGAGCGCGTCGATGCCGCCGAACGAGAGGCCTTCGACGCGCAGCTCGCGCCCGACGAGCGCTCCGTCGCACGCGAGCGTCCACTCGAGCACGACTGCTTCCGCAGTTAGGCGCGCGCTCGGCTCGCTGGCGGCCGCGCAGGGCAGTGCGGGCAGCAGCCGCACGCCGCGCGGCCCGATCGCAGAAATTCTCCACAGCACGCGTACTTCGCCGTGCGCCTGCTCGCGCAGCTCGAGGTAGGCGGGCGCGAGGTTGTGCGCGCCGGCGGGCCCGCAAACAAGCGCGAAGAGCATCGCAACGATCGCAACGAGGAGGGACGCCGAGAAGTTGCGTTTTCGCGGCCGTCGGTCGCCCGGTGGCCCTTTGGGGTCCCCTTTGGGGTCTGACCCCAAAGGGCCACGCGCAGTGGCGCTCGGCTCACTCATCGCGGCGCCGCCGGCGCGCGGGGGAGTCCGTAACGCGCGCGGAGCTGCGAGAGCGCGTCGCGAACGGCGCGTTCGCCGCGCTCCGCGAGCAGTGCCTCGCGCACTTCGCCGCGCACGACGGCGAGCGCGCTCTCACGCGGCGCGCTGCGCTCGTGCACGTACACGCGGTGCCAGCCGAAGCTCGATGCGATCGGCTCGCTCCACGCGCCGGCCCGCAGCGCGAACACGGCCTCCGCGAACGCCGCGCCGAGCTGGCGCGCGAGCTCGTCGCGTGCGAGCGGAGGAAGCTGCGAAGCGAACGGGAGCGGATCTCCTAGCGCGAGCGAGCCGGCCGGCCGCTCCGGGAGCTCGCTGGCGGCGTCCGCACCCTCGCGCGTCGCGAAGAACAGCTGGGTCGCACGCACCCTCGCGGGCTCCGTCCAGCGCAGGCGATGCGCGGCGAGGTAGCCGGCCAGCTCGCTCTCGCTGGGCTCGGGCGTGCGGCCCACCCCGGCGAACGCGAGGCGCATCTTCTGCACGAGCCGGCGCTGCACGACGACGTCGCTCTCGTGCATGCCGAGCGCGAGCGCATCGCGTACGAGCTCCGCTTCGCTCCGCCCGCGCGTACCTTCTGCGAACGCGAGGTTCGCCGCGAGCCGGCGGCGCACCACGCTGTCGCTCTCGTGAAAGCCGCGCGCGAACGCCTCGTGCAATAACAGCTCGTCGTCGCTGACGGCCGCTCCAGGCGGAAAGGGCGAGCCCCCGCGCAGCCGCTCGCCGGCGCTTCGATCGAGCGCGAACAATGCTGCGCCGAGCAGCAGGAAGCGCAGCAGCGGGCGCTTCACTCGGGGGAGACCCAGATCGGCGACGTCCAGGCGCGCTCCTGGATCAGCGGTCGATGCTCGGGCGCGCAGCACGCGGACAGCTCCTCGGCGACCGTCTCGGGCTTCGCGCAGTCGACGCGCTTCGCGACGCAGACGCGCTGGCTCCAGCGGCACGAGGGGTTCTCGAGCACGCGGGCGTAATAGAAGGCGTGCTCGCGCGGGTCGAACGCGGGGTCTTCCCAGACCGCGCACAGCCGCGCGTGGCCGCGACCGCGCGGCCGGCACGTTCGGGCGTCGACGCTGGCGCCGGTCGCGCCGCCGGCAACCAGCGTGACGCGCTCGTGTGTCGTCCCCTTCACATCGAGCCAGCCCTTCACGATCTCGATCCGCTCGAGATCGAGCCCGGCCTCGGCGCGCGTGCCGGGATCCTTCGTCGCCAGCACCGCGAAGCGCGGCGCCGAGCTGCGCGCGTCCGCGCGCAGCTCGGCGCCCATCGGGACACCGACCGCGTAGCCCGTCGCGACGAACGCGGGGTCGGCGCAGGCATCCTCCGGAAATGCGAAGCCGCCGAAGAAACGCACGACCGGACGCGTGCCGCTCGTGCCGTACGCCTCGCGCCGCTGCATCGCCGCGAAGAGCGCGTCGCGCGAATTCTCCTCCGCCCAGAGCACTGCGAGGCCGCCGGGGTTGAACTCGAGCGCGTCCGGCAAGCCCGCCGGCAGCGTGCTCGCATCGGCCGCGCCCGCGCCCCCGTGGCCTGGGAAGTCGCGCTCGCTCGCGAGGCCCGGCGTGCCGAGATGCGTGTCCGTGCTCGCGATCAAGCCGAAGCGGAACGGATTCGCGCCGAACTCCGCTTCCAGCGCGAGCCCGCGCTTGAGCGCGTCGCGCGCGTATTGCCCGCGCTGCGGCGCTGCGCGACGCCGCTCGAGGTAGCGCCCCCCGAAGTTGTCGTACGGGAGCTTCTCGAAGCCGCACGCCTCGTCGGTGGTGTCGCCGCCTAACAGGCACTCCGAATCGCCCTTGTGCTGCATCACCTCGAGCAGCGGCTCCCAGCGCGCGCGCTCGCGCGCTTCGCTCGCGTCGATCTCTCCGCCGAGCGAGCGCGCGGACTGGAACATCAGGCCGCCGTCGAGGTTCGAGTTGTGCGGGATCGTCAGCACCTCGCAGCCCGGCGTGGCCTTCGTGCAATCGCGCTCGAGCTGCTGCCACAGCTGGGCTGCGTTCGGTCCCGTCTCCATCGTGCTGATCGGGAGCTTCGGCACGTGCTCGTTCCGGAAGATCACGTTGCGGTGCAGGTTCTTGCCGTTGTCGACACCGCTCGTCCACTCGTAGCCGACAAAGCTCGTGAAGCGGCACGCAGCGCTGCGGTCGTAGGATTCCTCTGCGGCGGCCTGCGTGTCGCGCCAGACGTGCTGCGCCGCTTCGAGGCAGCCCGCGCCGCGCTCGCCGCAGAAGTCGAAGCGTTCGCCGCCGGAAGCGTAGGCAGCGTTCATCACGAAGAACGCGGCGCGCGGCCAAGCGCGGTAGAGCAGGCACACCAGCGCGTCGTGGCCGGGCGCGCCCGGCGTCTTGCAGATGTGCACCTCGCCGATCTGCTCGGCGTGATCCGTCACGGCTACGAAGTCGAGCGGGCGATCGAGGCGCACGCTGCGCAGCGAAGAGCCGTCGTCGCGCCAAGGCTGGATCGCGATCGCGTGGCCGCGCGCGAAGCGATATGCGTCGCGCGGCGTCGTGCGCGTGCCCTGCGTGCTCGCGTCCTGCGAATACGCGGTGTGAACGTGGGTATCGCCGAAGAAGGCCGTGCGCAGCGGATCGTACGCGGCGCAGCGCTCGCGCTGCTCGCTGCGTGCCCAGCGCGGCTCGCGCGTCGGCGCGGTGGCGGCGCTCTGCGCGTGCGCTGCGCCGACACCGAAAAGCGTCAGCGCGAGCGCGAGCGCACTCGTTCGGCTGCGGCTCTCAGCGCGCTTCGCTCGCACTCTCATCGCGCCGTCGCCGCCCTCCGCCCGCGCCGATCCAGCGGCGCCGAACGCGCGATGATAGGCTGGCTCTCCTTCGTGAGGGATCGCTCATGGCGACGAAGCTCAACCGCATCAGCGCGCGGATCACCGAGGAGAAATCTCAGGGCGCCTCTCAGGCGATGCTCTACGGCGTCGGCCTCAGCGAGGCCGATCTGCACAAGCCGCAGGTCGGCATCGCGGCGATGTGGTACGACGGCAACCCCTGCAACGTGCATCTCGGCCTGCTCGCGGAGGCCGTGCGCGAGGGCGTGAATGCCGCGGAGATGATCGGCCTGCGCTTCTTCACCGCGGGCGTGTCCGATGCGATCTCGATGGGCACGCACGGCATGAGCTTCTCACTCCAGTCGCGCGACCTGATCGCGGATTCGATCGAAACCGTGATGGGTGCGCAGTGGTACGACGCCAACGTCTCGATTCCCGGCTGCGACAAGAACATGCCCGGCTGCCTGATCGCGATGGGCCGAGTGAATCGCCCGTCGCTGATGGTCTACGGCGGCACGATCAAGCCCGGCTTCGGCCGCAGCGGGAAGCCGCTCGACATCGTCTCGGCGTTCCAGAGCTATGGCGAGTTCATCGCGCGGCGGATTTCCGAAGAGGAGCGCTTCGACATCGTGCGCCACGCCTGCCCCGGCGCTGGCGCGTGCGGAGGCATGTACACCGCGAACACGATGGCCTCGGCGATCGAGGCGTTAGGGATGTCGCTGCCGTACAGCTCCTCGACACCCGCGACTTCCGGCGAGAAGCTCGAAGAGTGCCGCCGCGCCGGCGCCGCCGTGAGGCGCCTGCTCGAGCTCGACCTGAAGCCCCGCGACATCATGACGCGCGCCGCGTTCGAGAACGCGATGGTCACTGCGATCGCGCTCGGCGGCAGCACGAACCTGGTGCTGCATCTGATCGCGATGGCGCGCGCGGTCGGCGTTTCGCTCGGGCTCGACGATTTCCAGCGCGCGAGCGACAAGACGCCGCTGCTCGCGGACTTCAAGCCGAGCGGCAAGTACGTGATGGAGGACCTCCACAACGTCGGCGGCACGCCGGCGGTGATGAAGTTCCTGCTCGGCGCCGGCCTGCTCGAGGGCAGCTGCATGACGGTCACCGGCAGAACGCTCGCCGAGAATCTGCGCGAGCTGCCGGGCTTGACGCCCGGGCAGCAGATCGTTCGCCCGCTGAGCGATCCGATCAAGGAGACGGGTCACATCCAGATCCTGCGCGGCTCGCTCGCGCCGGATGGCGCCGTCGCGAAGATCACCGGCAAGGAAGGCCTCGACTTCTCAGGGCCGGCGCAGGTGTTCGACAGCGAGGAAGAGATGGTCGCCGCGGCGGAGCAGGGCCGCATTCGCGCGGGCTCGGTGATCGTGATCCGTTACGAAGGTCCGAAGGGCGGGCCGGGCATGCCGGAGATGCTGTCGCCCACGTCGATCCTGATGGGCGCAGGGCTCGGCGACAAAGTCGCGCTGATTACGGACGGCCGCTTCAGCGGCGGCTCGCACGGCTTCATCATCGGCCACATCTGCCCCGAGGCGCAGGAGGGCGGGCCGATCGCGCTCGTGCGCGACGCGGATCGGATCGAGCTAGACGCGAAGAAGAACCGCATCGAGCTGGTGGTGGGGCGCGAGGAGTTGGCTGCGCGGCGCGCTGCTTGGACGGCGCCGCCGCTGAAGGCGACGCGCGGGACGCTTGCGAAGTACATCCGCAGTGTGAAGAGCGCTAGCGAGGGATGTGTTACGGACGAGTGAGTGGTGATTAGGTCTCGTGCGGCGTCCGCAGCCGCGGCGGGGCCGGCGGGCGCGGGGGTTCGCCTCCGCTCACCCGCGTGACCGCGATGAGCGGTGCCGTGAGGCGCTCAGGGCGGTGTGCGATGGGCTTACGCCTTGCGCGCGGTCACGCCTGGGGCTTCGCTCCGCGACCCCCGCCGCCCCGCGCCCGCCGGCCCCGCCGCGGCTGCTCGAGGTGGGCACGACCGCGTGGTTTGAGAGAGGGGTGGCGCGGATCGGCGCGGCTTTGAGCCGCGCCTCCCGCGGGCTTCGCGTTGTCACGACGGCGGATTCGTTGGGTGGTCACGCGGACTCGATCCGCCAACTCTGCGGCGAACAG
>Ga0187894_10004066_pt1 | contig 15941 bp, 13 predicted proteins | sample GBC1701081metaG_FD_136650 | JGI IMG/M metagenome (GOLD analysis project Ga0187894, IMG submission 136650) | White microbial mat communities from a lava cave in the Kipuka Kanohina Cave System on the Island of Hawaii, USA - GBC170108-1 metaG ... | reverse complement strand
GCCGCGGGCCTTGCTCGATATGCGCCTCGACGTAGCCGTCGGGCACGAAGCCCGGCTTGTCGCCGCCGCGGTTGGGCGCCGGCGCGGCGGCCAGCGTCTCGGCCAGGGCGTCGCGCAGGGTGACGCCCTTCCAGTCATTCACCGCCAGCATGGCCTCGAGCTGGCTGTGGCCGGCGAACACCGCCGAGCCCATGGCGCCGGGTTGGAAGCGGCTGCCTTCCTCGTTGGTCCACGCCACCGCCTCGACCGGCCGCCTCGTGACGACGCCGGCATCGTCGAGCGCCTCCAGCGCCTCGAACGCCGCCAGCACACCGTACATGCCATCGAAGCGCCCGCCGGTGGGCTGGCTGTCCATGTGGGAGCCGCTGAGGATCGGCAGCGCCGTCGCGTCGCTGCCGTGGCGGCGCACGAACAGGTTGCCGATGGCATCGGTCCAGACCGCGAAGTTGCGCGCCTTGGCCCAAATCATCAGCTGGTTGCGCGCGGCGGCGTCCTCGGGCGACAGCGCCTGCCGGTTGACGCCGCCCCTGGGCGTGCCGCCCAGCCGCGCCATGTCCATATGGCGCTGCCACAGCCGCCCCTCGCTCACCGCCCGTGTCGCGCGCTCGATGTCTTTCATGGCTTCAACCCGCTGGGGGCGCGCCACTCCAGTGGCGCGTCTTTTGCTGGGAGCGCATCACTCCAATCAGAGGACGGTGAACGGAAGACAGAGGACAGAATGAGGGCGCCTCCATTCTTTCTGTTCTCTGTCTTCTGTTCACTGTCCTCTGGCTAAGGAGTGACGCGCCCTCAGCGGTCATTGCTATACAAAGGCCCATGCGCGCCGGCAATGCAAGCGCCGGGCCGAGCGGAGGAACAAGATCCATGCTGCGCGATCACCTGACCCGCGACCTCGTCGGCTACGGCCCCAATCCGCCCGACCCGCAATGGCCGGGCAACGCCCGCATCGCCATAAGCTTCGTGCTGAACTACGAGGAGGGCGGCGAGAACACCATCCTCAACGGCGATGCCGGCTCCGAGGTGTTCCTCACCGAGACACCCGGCGGCGCGCCTTTCGTGGGCGCGCGCGACCTCAGCACCGAGACGGTGTACGAGTACGGCAGCCGCGCCGGCTTCTGGCGCATCATGCGGCTGTTCGCCCAGCGCAACATCCACTTCACCGCGTGGGCGGTGGGCCGCGCCCTGGAGTTGAACCCGGCGGCCGGCAAGGCGATGGCCGATGCCGGCCACGAGGTGGCGAGCCACGGCTGGCGCTGGATCAACTACAAGGACATGCCGCAGGCCGAGGAGCGCGAGCACATGCGGCTGGCGATCCGCGCCATCGAGCAGAGCGCCGGCAAGCCGCCGGTGGGCTGGTACACCGGTCGGCTGAGCGGCAACACACTGCGGCTCGTGGTCGAGAATGGCAGCTTCCTCTACTCCAGCGACTCCTACGGCGATGACCTTCCGTACTGGGTGGGCGTGGGCGGCAAGCCGCACCTGATCCTGCCCTACACCCTGGAAAACAACGACATGAAGTTCGCCGTCGCGCCGGGTTACACCTCGGGCGATGCGTGGTTCAGCTACCTGCGCGATGCCTTCGACGTGCTCTACGCCGAGGGTGCGACGTCGCCGAAGATGATGTCGATCGGCCTGCACTGCCGTCTCGCCGGCCGCCCCGGCCGCGCCGCCGCCCTGGCGAAGTTCATGGACCACGTGCTCGCCCACGACCGCGTCTGGATCGCCCGCCGCGAAGACATCGCCCGCCACTGGATCAAGGTCCACCCGGCATAGACCCCTCGCCCCGCGAAGCGGGGCGAGGGGTCAAGACACCATGCCGGCACTGCTCTACTGCACCGCCACCGGCTTCGCTTTCGCGCTTCGCGCCCGGGTGCGCCGGCCGGGCTGTCCCGTCGATCGTCGTCCGCTGTCCGTGGCGCCGATGCCCGCGACGATCATGTCGAAGTAGCTGTCGGCGATCTCGGCCGGGGTGCGTGATCCGTTCGGCGACCACCACCGCGCCATCGGGTTGATGGTGTTGAACAGCAGCGTCGCCAGCAGCCGGTCGTCGCATGGCCGGATCGAGCCGTCATCGATGCCGCCGCGGATCACCGCGCGCAGCGTGTCGTTGAGCCGTCGCCGCGCGGCGCGGTTGCGCCGGCGCAGGTCGGGGGGCAGGTCGTTGGCGGTGTTGACGGCAAGGCAGCGGCCGAAATCGTCGCAGACGATACCGGCGTGGCGCCGGGCGAACGCGCGGAACCTCGCCAGCCCGTCGCCGCCTTCCCGGATGCTGGCCTCCAGCGCCTCGCGCACCATGTCGATCGCCACGTCGGTGCAGTCGTTCAGAAGCTGGTCCTTGGATTTGACGTAGTAGTACAGGGCGGCCGGGGTCACCCCCAGCTCTTCGCCCAGGTCGACCAGCGATGCCCGGTGGAAGCCCAGCCGGGCGAACACGCGCGCCGCCGCACGCAGGATCTCGTGCCGCTTCCTGTCAAACTTCTCCGACCTGGCGGCACCCGTCATGACGATCTCCCTGCCGACGCCGCGCGAGAGGAGTCGCGTCGATCCCCGGAACCTTACCACTTGACTCGCAAGCGGTATCATGTTTTTTATTAAACGTTCATTAAAATGTAGTCTGAACGACAGGAGAGCGGCCATGGGTACGAAGGTGCGGGTTGCCGGCGTCGGCATGATCCCGTTCCGCAAGCCCGGCACCGGCGGGACCTATGTGGAGATGGGCGAGCAGGCGGCACGGGCGGCGCTGGCCGACGCCGGCGTGCCGTACGACGCCGTCGAGCAGGCCTATGTCGGCTACGTCTATGGCGACTCGGCCTGCGGCCAGGCGGCGATCTATCGGCTGGGCATGACCGGGATCCCGATCGTCAACGTCAACAACAACTGCGCGACGGGCTCGACCGCGCTCTGGCTCGCCCGCCAGGCGATCGAGTGCGGTGCCGCCGAGTGCGTGCTGGCCACAGGCTTCGAGGACATGAAGCCGGGCCCGCTGAAGTCGAGCTTCGCCGACCGGCCCAGCCCGACGGCGCGCCACGCCGCGCTGATGGCCGAGGTGCAGGCGCCGGATGAGACCGCACCGCGCGCGGCGCAGTTCTTCGGCGGCGCCGGCGCCGAGTACGCCGCCGGGCATGGCACGCGGCCCGAGACGTTCGCCCGGGTCGTGCAGAAGGCGCGCCGGCACGCGGCCAACAATCCCCATGCCATCTTCCGCACGCCGCTCGCCGTCGAGGAGATACTCGCGTCACCGGTCCAGTACGGTTCGCTGACACGCTACCAGTGCTGCCCGCCGACCTGCGGCGCCGCTGCGGCGGTGCTGTGCTCGCCCCGCTTCGCCGCGCGGCACGGCCTTGACGCCACGGTCGAGATCAAGGCCCAGGCCATGACGAGCGACACCGCCAGCTCCTTCGGCGAACGGTCGATGATCAAGGTGGTCGGCTACGACATGGGCAAGGCGGCCGCGGCGCGCGTCTACGAGGCCGCCGGCGTCGGGCCGCGGGATGTCCAGGTCGTCGAGCTGCACGACTGCTTCAGCGTCAACGAGCTGCTGATGTACGAGGCGCTCGGGCTGACCGGCGAAGGCACGGCGGAGCAGTTCATCGTCGACGGCGCCAACACCTACGGCGGCCGCGTCGTGACCAACCCGTCCGGCGGCCTGCTGTCGAAAGGCCATCCGCTGGGCGCGACCGGCCTGGCGCAATGCGCCGAGCTGGTCTGGCAACTGCGCGGCCAGGCCGAACAGCGGCAGGTCGAGCGCGCGACGCACGCCTTGCAGCACAACATCGGGCTGGGCGGCGCCTGCGTCGTCACCCTCTACGGCCGCGCCTGACCGCCGATGACTCCAGTAGCCTTCATGGTGAGCCTGTCGAACCATGAAGGCCTCGCACGGGCGGCGGTGCGGCGCTTCATGGTTCGACAGGCTCACCATGAAGCTTTCTCTGGCCAGGCTCTCTGAGCCCATCACGTTCCGAATCCAACACCCACGACAGGAAAGCCGCCATGCGCCCCGCCTTCGGTGAAGACCATGAGATCTTCCGCACCCAGGTGCGCCGTTTCGTCGAGCGCGAGATCGCGCCGCATCATGCCCAGTGGGAAAAGGACGGCGTCGTGCCCAAGGCGCTGTGGCGCAAGGCCGGCGCCGAGGGGCTGCTCTGCTCCATGATCCCCGAGGCCTACGGCGGGCCCGGCGGCGACTACGGCCACACCGCCGTCGTGATCGAGGAACTGGCCCGCGCCAACGCCAGCGGGCCGGGTTTCACGGTGCATTCCGACATCGTCGCCCCCTACATCCTGGCCTACGGCACGGAGGAGCAGAAGCACCGCTGGTTGCCGCCGATGGCGCGCGGCGAGGTGATCGGCGCCATCGCCATGACCGAGCCCGGCGTCGGCAGCGACCTGAAGGCGATCACCACCCGCGCCCGCCGCGACGGCGATCACTACGTGATCAACGGCCAGAAGACCTACATCACCAACGGCCAGAACTGCGGGCTCGTGATTGTGGTCTGCAAGACCGAACCGGCTGCCGGCGCCAAGGGCGTCAGCCTGATCTGCGTCGAGGACGGCACGCCCGGCTTCACGCGCGGCCGCAACCTCGACAAGCTCGGCATGCACGCCCAGGACACGTCCGAGCTGTTCTTCAGCGACGTGCGCGTGCCCGTGGACAATTTGCTGGGCCAGGAGAATCGCGGCTTCGCCTACCTGATGCACGAGCTGACGCAGGAGCGGCTGAGCGTGGCCGTGCGCGCGCCGGCCATGCTCGAGGCAGCGCTGGAGAAGACCGTCGCCTACACCCGGGACCGCAAGGCCTTCGGCCAGCCGATCTTCGACCACCAGAACACCCGCTTCACGTTGGCCGGAGCCAAGGCGGAGATCGCCATGCTGCGCGCCTTCGTCGATCAGTGCCTGGCGCTGCACCTGAAGCGCGAGCTCTCGCCGCAGACCGCCGCCATGGCCAAGCTCGTCGCCACGGAGATGCAGAGCCGGCTGCTCGACCAGTTCCTGCAGCTGCATGGCGGCGCCGGCTACATGAACGAGTATTTCGTCGGGCGGGCCTGGGTCGATGCGCGCGTGGCACGGATCTACGCCGGCTCCAGCGAGATCATGAAGGAAATCGTCTCCCGCGCCCTGTGAGGGCCCGATGTCGCCGCTCTTGTTGCCTTCATGGTGAGCTTGTCGAACCATGCAGGCCTCGCACGGGCGGCGGTGGCGCGCGTCATGGTTCGACAAGCTCACCATGAAGCGCTTTCTGCGTTTCGGTCGGGCTCCTGGCGTTCATGGGCCCAGAGAAGACGCGCGGCAGGAGCCGCGCTGTCCGACCGCACCGCGGTGCGGTTGCCAGCAAGGGCCTTCCGCTCCACGCGGGTCCCTCGCTACGCTGCGGACGACAAGACCAGGGACGAAACACCATGACGGCATCGCTCTACGGCATCCCCACCGGCGTCGATTTGGCGCTGCGCTCCCTGCGCCGCCATCCCGACCGCACGGCCTTCGTGTGGGACGGCGGCACGCTGAGCTACGCCGGCGCCGTGGCGCTGATCGGGCGCTTTCAGGCGGCGATGGACGCGGCCGGCCTCAAGAAGGGCATGCGCATGGCCCTGCTCAGCGCCAACCGCGCCGACTCCTGGTGCGCCGGCGTCGCGGCGCAGGCGCAGGGGCTGATCATCACCTGGCTGCATCCCATCGGCTCCATCGACGATCACCTCGATGTGCTCGAAGACGGCGAGATCGACTCGCTGGTGATCGACGCCGCGAACTACCGCGACCGAGGCGGCGAGCTGGCGACGCGCGGCGCCGGCCTGAAGCACGTCTTCACCCTGGGCCCGGCGAACTACGGCACGAACCTCCTTGAGGCGGCAGAGGTGATCGGCGAGGCCGGCCCGCGCAGCCTGGTCGGCCCCGACGACTATGCCAGCCTCGCCTACACTGGCGGCACCACGGGCAAGTCCAAGGGCGCGATCCGCCGCCATGCCTCGTGGTCGGCGGTGACGTCCTCCATCCTGGCCAACTTCGAGCTGCCGCGCGAGCCACGCTATCTCGCGGTGGCGCCGATCACGCACGTCGCCGGCACCAAGGTGATGCCGACCCTGGTGCTGGGCGGCACGGTGCACCTGATGAAGGGCTTCGACCCCGAGCGCGTGCTGGCCACCATCCAGCGCGAGCGCATCAACATGACCCTGCTGGTGCCGACGATGATCTACGTGCTGCTCGATCATCCGGGGCTGGACAAGACCGACCTGTCGTCGCTGGAGTTGCTGATGTACGGCGCCTCGCCGATGTCGCCGACCCGCCTGGTGGAGGGGCTCAAGCGCATCGGCCCGGTGTTCTCGCAGCTCTATGGCCAGACCGAGGGCTACCCGCTGTCGGTGCTGAGCAAGAAGGACCACGACCCGGCGCGGCCCGAGCTGTTCGCCTCCTGCGGCCAACCCGTCGCCGACGCCGAGGTCAGGCTGCTCGACGACGAGTTGCGCGAGGTGCCGCAGGGAGAGGCCGGCGAGATCTGCGCCCGCGGCGCGCAGGTGATGGAGCAGTACTGGAAGCGGCCGGAGCAGACCGCCGAGACCTTCAAGGGCGGCTGGCTGCACACCGGCGACATCGCGCGCGCCGACGAGCGCGGCTACCTCTACATCGTCGATCGCAAGAAGGACATGATCGTGACCGGCGGCTTCAACGTCTTCCCGCGCGAGGTCGAGGACGTGCTGACCTCGCACCCCGGCGTGGCGATGGCGGCCGTGATCGGCGTGCCCGACCCGAAGTGGGGCGAGGCGGTGACGGCCCTGGTCGTGCGCAAATCAGGCGCGACGCCCGAGGAGGGCACGCTGATTCAGCTGGTGAAGGACCGCAAGGGTTCGGCGCAGGCGCCCAAGCGCGTCGAGTTCGTCGATGCCCTGCCGCTGACCGCCGTCGGCAAGGTCGACAAGAAGGTCCTGCGCGCCCGCTTCTGGGCCGGCCAGGAACGCATGGTGGGGTGATTTTCTTTTCGGACCGCGGGCGTCCACGCCCGCATTCGCTCGCGGCGAAGCGGAGAGCGAAGTCTTCGGCGCCTCGCGCCGATGCGCGCGTGGACGCGCGCGGTCCGAAAGGAGCCCCTCATCCGGCGCTACGCGCCACCGCGCCTTCGCGGGGAGAAGGGAACAGTCGCGCGCTCGAACTGGAACACGCGGTATCCGCCCAGCTCTGACTCGTCGACCATCGCAAAGCTTAGGCGATGATAGATCCGCGCCAACGTCTCAAGCGGCGCGCAGTCAAGCCGCAGACGCCAGCGATGGTGGCGCCTGGCGAGCAACGCGACGGCGATCAGCAGCCGGTCGGCGACCGCGTGTCCGGCAACCTGGCGACAGACCACGAGCCGGCGGACGTAGAGCGCGTCGCCGCCCACGCGGTCCGGCCAGAACTGCGGATCGTGCCACTGGACATAGACGGCACCGACGATCCGACCCTGCAGCGTTGCCACCAGCACCGGCGTTGTGCCGATGTCGCCCCGCAGCGAGTCGGCGGTGAACCGCTCGTCACGCCACTGCCGATTGCCACGCTCGAGCAGCCACTGCCGGATGCCGCGGTACAGCGCCGCCAACGCCGCGGCATCCGCCGCGGTCGCACGCCGCACCCGCACCGGGAGCCTGCCCATTCCACACCGCTCCTCACCCTGAGGAGGGCGCGTAGCGGCCGTCTCGAAGGGTGGGCAACAGCTCCGATGGTTCGTTCAAGCCTTTTCGAACCGCCCGCGCGGCGGCCCACCCTTCGAGACGCGCGCCTGCGGCGCGCTCCTCAGGGTGAGGAGGAAATCGAAAGCCCGACGTTTTCTGCGCTGGCACCCTCACCGCCGCCGGCCGTTGGCCTTCAGCTCGACGATCGGCGTCGACATCACCGCCTCCTGGTCCCACGGGAACAGGATCCAGGTGTCCTGGCTGACCTCGGTGATGAAGGTGTCGACCATCGGCTTGCCGGCCGGCTTGGCGTAGACGGTGGCGAAGTGCGCCCTGGGCATCATCTCGCGCACGTGCTCGGCGGTGATGCCGGTGTCGACCAGGTCGTCGACGATCAGCCAGTCCTCGCCCTTGTCCTGCGCCGCCATCGTGCCCTTGAGCACCTGCACCTTGCCGCCGCGCTTGGTCTTCTCGTAGGTCGAGCAGCACACCGTGTCGATCAGCCGCACGTTCAGCTCGCGGGCCACGATCGCCGCCGGCACCAGGCCGCCGCGCGTGATGGCGACCAGCCCCTTGAACGGGCCGAGGTCGGCCAGCCGCCAGGCCAGCGCCTTGGCGTCGCGGTGCAATTCCGCCCACGACACCGGGAACATCTTGGTATAGGTCGACTTCGCGGCCATGCAAACCCGCTCCCCCTGCAACGCTCGCGGCCGTCGGATAGCACGCCGCGACGGGGACGACGACAGCGCGATGCGTCCATTGGCGCCAACTTTGACGCACGGCGGCCCGTATTGGACCGCGCGCCCATGTCCTGAGCCAAGCGAAGGATCCCGGCGCGCTCACGGATTTGCCGCCGCAACAACGAAGAGCGCGGCAGGACCCGCGCGGTCCGTACGCCCTATCGTGCGTCAAAGTTGGGGCCACGGGGGTGGGCCACCCCCAGCCGAGCCTATTTACACACGGGAACCTGACGTTATGGTGCGGCGCCGTCTTCAGCCAGCCGCCGCACAGGGGGGTGCATGGTCTTCGTTATGCCGGATTTGGGCAGCGCTGTTTTCTGGGTGGCGCTGGGCAAGATCATCATCGCCAACATCATCCTGTCCGGCGACAACGCGGTGGTCATCGCCATGGCCTGCCGGAACCTGTCGGACAAGCACCGCAAGCCGGCGATCATCGGCGGTAGCCTGGGCGCCATCATCCTGCGCGTGATCTTCGTGTTCATGATCACGTGGCTGTTGAGCGTGCCCTACCTGAAGCTCATCGGCGGCGCCCTGCTGCTGTGGATCGGCGTCAAGCTGCTGAACGAGGAGGAGGGCCACGGCGACGGGATGAAGGCCAGCGCCAATCTCTGGAGCGCGATATGGACCATCATCGTCGCCGACGCGGTCATGAGCCTCGACAATGCCATCGCCATCGCCGCCGCCGCCAACAACGACGGTGTGCTGATCATGCTCGGCCTGGTCATCAGCATCCCGATCATCATCTTCGGCAGCACGCTGCTGACCACCGTCCTGCAGCGCTACCCGGTGCTGGTGATCATCGGCGGCGCGCTGCTGGGCTGGATCGGCGGCGAGGTGATGGCCACCGACGGCAAGCCGCCCAACGCGCCGGTGGCACCCGAGGGCACGATCGCCGCCTGGCTCGAGCACCGCATCCCGCACGCCGAGCATGTCTGCGCCGCCGCCGGCGCGCTGTTCGTGGTCGTCGTCGGCCTCTGGCTGTCGCGCCGGCGCAAGCCCGCCGAGGTCGTCGATCTCGCCGAGAAGAAGGACTGAGGCGCCATGCCCGAAGAGAACCGGATCCTTGTTCCCGTCGATGGCTCGGAGAACTCGGACCGCGCCGTGAAACATGCCATCGAGCTGGCGAAGACGCAGCCCGGCACGGTGCTGCACCTGCTGAACGTGCAGCCCTCGGTCGGCAGCCTGGTGACGATGTTCGTGCCCAAGGCCAACGTCGATTCGCACCACCGCGAGGAGGGCGAGAAGGCGCTGGCGTCGGCCGTGAAGCTGTGCACCGAGGCAGGGGTCGACTTCAAGACCCACATCAGCGTCGGCCGCCCCGGCCCGGTCGCCGGCGAGTTCGCCAAGCGCCTGGGCGCCAGGTCGGTGGTGATGGGCACGCGCGGCCACACCGGCATGGCCGGCGTGCTGCTCGGCTCGGTCGCCCAGGACGTGATCGCCAACGTCGACGTGCCGGTCGGCCTGGTGAAGTAGGGACACGACTGCTGGATGACCGCTTCATGGTGAGCACAGGCACAGACGCTTCGCGTCTTGCCGGGTCGAATCATGAAGCGGCTCGCACCGCCGGTCGTGTGAGGGCCTTCATGGTTCGACAGGCTCACCATGAAGGCTTACTTTGAGACAAGTCCAACACGAAGGCCCTCGGCGTGATGTCGGAGCCCAATAACGCGATCGGACCGGTCGGCCGCCGGCTGGCGCCGTACGCGACCAGCGCGCCGGCCACGCGCGGCCGCCTGCACGCCGAGGCCGAGAGCGCCACGCGCTCGCCGTTCCAGCGCGACCGCGACCGGGTGATCCATTCGACCGCGTTCCGGCGCCTGAAGCACAAGACCCAGGTCTTCGTCTTCCACGAGGGCGACCACTACCGCACGCGGCTGACCCACTCGCTCGAAGTGGCGCAGATCGCGCGCTCGATCTGCCGCACGCTGGCGCTGGAGGAAGATCTCGCCGAGGCCCTGGCGCTGGCGCACGACCTCGGTCACACGCCGTTCGGCCACGCCGGCGAGGAGGCGCTCGACGCGGCGATGCAGCCCTGGGGCGGCTTCGACCACAATGCCCAGACCCTGCGCATCCTCACCAAGCTGGAGCATCGCTACGCCGCCTTCGACGGGCTCAACCTGACCTGGGAGACGCTGGAGGGCGCGGTCAAGCACAACGGCCCGCTGCTGGCGCCTGGTGTGGCGCCGGCGAGCCTGCCGGCCGCGATCGTCGAGTTCAGCGGCGAGTGGGACCTGGAGCTTGCGACCTGGGCCGGGCCGGAGGCGCAGGTCGCGGCGCTGGCCGACGACATCGCCTACAACAACCACGACATCGACGACGGCCTGCGCGCCGGCCTGTTCGAGGTCGAGGACCTGCTGCCGCTGCCGCTGGTCGGCGACATCATCCGCGACGTGCGGCAGCGCTGGCCGGCGCTGGAGCAGGGCCGGCTGATCCACGAGACCGTGCGCCGGCTGATCAACCTCATGGTCGAGGACGTGGTGGCCGAGACCGGCCGGCGGCTGGCGGCTGCGGCGCCGCAGAGCGCCGCCGACATCCGGCGCCTGGGCCGCCCCGTGGCCGGTTTCTCGGCGGCGCTGACGGCCGACAACGCGGTGCTCAAGAAGTTCCTGTTCGACCGCATGTACCGCCACTGGCAGGTGAACCGCATGACGTCGCGCGCCCGGCGCGTGGTGGCCGACCTGTTCGGCCTCTTGTTCCGCGAGCCCGAGTGCCTGCCGGACGAGTGGCGCACCCGGGCGCGCACGCAGGACGACCGCGGCCGCGCCCGCGTCGTGGCCGACTACATCGCCGGCATGACCGACAACTACGCCATGACCGAGCACCGCCGCCTGTTCGATCTCTACGAACCGGGCTCGCTGTGACGTTTTTCCTCCCCAACGCAGTTGGGGAGGTGGCCCGAAGGGCCGGAGGGAACAGCTGTCATCCCGAGCGCAGCGAGGGATCTTCCGAAAGTGGCGCACTGTGCGCCTGCATCAGAAGATCCCTCGCTTCGCTCGGGATGACAGTTGGTCCCTCCACCTCTTCCGGGCGCCTCCCCGCGTTGGGATTTGCGCCTCCACCCCCAACCGCGCTAAAGGCCGCACCGGGTTGCCACGTCCAGAAGAGTCATGAACGTATTCCGTTTCATCGCCGGTGAGATCACAGCCGCGCTGCGCGCCATGCAGGCCGCCGGCGAGCTGCCGGCCGGCCTCGACCTTGCCGCCGTGACCGCCGAGCCGCCGCGCGATCCGGCGCATGGCGACATCGCCACCAACGCCGCGATGGTGCTGGCCAAGGGCGCCGGCCGCAAGCCGCGCGATCTGGCCGACGCGCTGGTCGCGCGCCTGCGCCAGGTCGCGGGTGTCACCGAGGCCGCGGTGGCCGGCCCCGGCTTCATCAACCTGCGCCTGTCCGACGACTTCTGGCGCGCCCGCCTGGCCGACGTGCTCAAGGCTGGCGCCGCGTATGGCGACAGCGACCTGGGCAGCGCCGCGCCGGTCAACGTCGAATACGTGTCGGCCAATCCCACCGGCCCACTGCACGTGGCGCACGCGCGTGGCGCCGTGGTCGGCGACGCGCTCGCTAACCTGCTGGCGAAGGCGGGCTACGCCGTCACCAAGGAGTACTACATCAACGACGCCGGGGCGCAGGTCGACATCCTCGGCCGCTCGGCCTACCTGCGCTACCAGGAGGCGCTGGGCCTGCCGATCGGCCCGATCCCCGAAGGCCTGTATCCGGGCGAGTACCTGAAGGACGTCGGCCAGAAGCTTGCTGAACGCGACGGCCAGAAGTGGCTGAACCAGCCGGAAGACGTCTGGCTGCCAGCCGTGCGCGACTTCGCCATCGACGAGCTGATGGAGTCGATCCGCGCCGATCTCGACGCCATGGGCGTGTACATGGACGTGTTCACCTCGGAGCGCGCGCTGGTGAAGAGCGGCGCCGTCGAGGCCGCGTTCAAGGCGCTATCGGATGCCGGCCTGATCTATACCGGCCGGCTCGAGCCGCCCAAGGGGCAGAAGCCCGACGACTGGGAGGACCGCGACCAGACGCTGTTCCGCTCGACGCAGTTCGGCGACGACGTCGACCGGCCGCTGAAGAAGTCGGACGGGTCGTGGACCTACTTCGCCAACGACATCGCCAACCACCACGACAAGTTCCGCCGCGGCTTTGGCGAGATGATCGACGTCTGGGGCGCCGACCACGGCGGCTACGTCAAGCGCATGCAGGCGGCCGTCAAGGCGATCACGTCGGGCAAGGGCGCGCTCGACGTGAAGCTGTGCCAGCTGGTGCGCGTGCTGAAGGGTGGCGAGCTGGTGCGCATGTCCAAGCGCGCCGGCACCTTCGTCACCCTGCGCGACCTGCTCGACGAGGTCGGGCCTGACGTCGTGCGCTTCACCATGCTGACGCGCAAGAACGATGCGCCGTTCGACTTCGACCTCACCAAGGCGACCGAGCAGTCGCGCGACAACCACGTCTGGTACGTGCAGTACGCCCACGCCCGCACCCGCTCGGTGCTGCGCCAGGCCGCCGCGGCCGGCTTCGACAGGCTCGACGTTGCCGCCCTGCTCGCGGCGCCGCACGCGCGGCTGGTCGACGCCGGCGAGCTGGCGCTGATCAAGCTGCTGGCGCAGTGGCCGCGGCAGGTCGAGGCGGCGGCCCAGGCGCACGAGCCGCACCGCATCGCCTTCTACCTCTACGAGCTCGCCTCGCAGTTCCATGCCCACTGGAACCGCGGCAAGGAGGACGGCGGCCTGCGGTTCGTGGTCGAGGCTGACCGCGACCTCACTTTGTCACGCATCGCATTGGTGCAAGCCGTTGGATTTGTGATACAATCCGGTCTTGGCGTATTCGGCGTCCCCCCCGCCGAGGAAATGAGATAACGAACCATGTTCCAGCGTACCCCGCTCCCGGCCAGCGGGCCTGTCGTGTATCACCCCGGTCAGCCGGAGCCGGCGGCGCAGCCGCAACCGGCCGTCCGCACCCTGTCGCTCGACGACATCGCGGCCCAGCAGGCGAGCGACGAATCGCCATCACTGCTGCATCGCGTGACCCAGCGCCGGGCCACGATCCTGACCGTGATGGTGACCATCGCCGCCCTGTCCAGCTTCGGCGGCACCGTCTACTGGGCCCACAAGCAGGACATCGACCGGGGCGGCCCGGGCCTGCCGATCCCCACCGTCAAGCCGCCCGATGGACCCGCCAAGGAGAAGCCCGCGGATCCCAAGGGCCAGCAGATCCCCAACCAGGACGTCGATGCCTATCGCCGCGTCGATCCCAACGCCGTGCCGGTGCCCGCCGAACGCCTGATGCCGCCGCCGGCGACACCGAAGATGCCGACGACGACCGCGTCCGCACCGACGCCACCCGCCCCGGCGACGCCGCCCGCAATCGCGCCGGCGTCCACGATACCGCCGTCCTCCTCCACGCCGCCATCGACGACCGCCGGTGCGCCGGCCACGCCGACACCCGCGCCAGCGGTCACCGCCCCGACCACGACGCAGCCCACGATCAGCGACACCGGCGGCGGGCCCTCGATCGCGACGCTGGTCGACGGCCTCAACGGCCCGGCGGCCGGCGGCGGCTACCGCATCCAGGTCGCGTCGGAGCGCACGGAGGACACTGCCAAGGCAACCTGGGCGCGGCTGCAGAAGTCGAACAACGACGTCCTGGGCAGCCTGCGCATGCAGCCGGCGCGCGCCGACCTCGGCGACAAGGGCATCTGGTATCGCGTCCAGGCCGGCCCGCTGGAGGAGAAGCAGGCCAAGGACACCTGCGCCCGCCTCAAGACCCGCAACGTCGCCTGCGTCCTGCTGCCGCCACCGCGGTAAACATTCCTTCCCCACGCGTAGCGTGGGGAAGGTGGGCGAAGGCCGGATAGAAAAACTGTCATCCCGAGCGAAGCGAGGGATCTTCTGCGGATGGCGCACGGTGCGCCTGCATCAGAAGATCCCTCGCTTCGCTCGGGAATGACAGTTTGGCCCAAGGCGTGGGGAGGAAGATGAGGGAAAAGCCATGACCGTCCCCGCCGCCGTGATCTTCGGCTGCGCCGGGCCGCGCCTCTCGGACGACGAGCGCGCGTTCTTCCGCGACGCTGATCCGCTGGGCTTCATCCTGTTCGCGCGCAACGTCGCGACGCCGGCGCAGGTGCGGGCGCTGACCGCCGACCTGCGCGACTGCGTCGGCCGTGCCGACGCGCCGGTGCTGGTCGACCAGGAGGGTGGCCGGGTCGCGCGCCTCAAGCCGCCGTACTGGCGGGTGGCGCCGCCGGCCGCGCTGTTCGGCGAGCTGCATGCCCGCGATCCCGATGCCGCGGTCGAGGCCGCGCGCCTCAATGCCCGGCTGATCGCCGCCGACCTGGCGCCGCTGGGCATCGATGTCGACTGCGCGCCGGTGCTCGACCTGTCGGTCGACGGCGCGCACGGCATCATCGGCAACCGCGCCTTCGCCGCCGCCCCGTACGCCGTGGCCAGGCTGGGCCGGGCCCAGGCCGAGGGTCTCATGTCCGGCGGTGTGATCCCGGTGATGAAGCACGTCCCCGGCCACGGCCGGGCACGCGCCGACAGCCACTTCGAGCTGCCCGTGGTCGAGGCCTCGCGCGCCGAGCTCGACGCCGGCGATTTCGCGCCGTTCCGCGCGCTCGCCGACCTGCCGTGGGCGATGACAGCCCACGTGCTCTACCGCGGGCTCAGCGGCAACCAGCCGGCGACGACCTCCGAGATCGTGGTGCGCGAGGTGATCCGCGGCCATATCGGCTTCGACGGGCTGTTGATCACCGACGACCTCTCGATGCGGGCGCTGGACGGCACTCATGCCGAACGCGCCCGGGCCGCGCTGGGCGCCGGCTGTGACGTCGTGCTCCACTGCAACGGCGAGATGGATCAGATGCGCGACATCGCCGGCGTCGTGCCGGCTCTCACGCCGCACGCCCAGGCCGCCGTGCGCCGCGGCGACGAACAGCGGCGAAACGCGACCGACTCGGCCGACGCCGAGACCCTGGAGTGCCTGCGCCGCCGCCTGGCCACGCTGCTGGACCGCCCGGTGGCGTGAGCGTTTTTCTTCCCCACGCCTTGGCGTGGGGAAGGTGGCCGAAGGCCGGATGGGGAGCACCCGTCATCCCGAGCGCAGCGAGGGATCTGCCGATGCAGGCGCACCGTGCGCCATGCGCGAAAGATCCCTCGCTGCGCTCGGGATGACGGTTTGACCCCTCCGCTTGACTTCGTTGGGGAAGGAAAGACCTACCACATTGTAATCCTTGGTTTTCTCGGCTACGTACTGGGGATAACGCCGTCGCGAATCTGGTAGCGGGCAAGGGTCTCGATAGACTACATCTTGTAGGGAATGCAGCCGACGCCCTCGCATGACTGACGCCGCCGACCTGCCGCCGATGGACCGCCCGCCCGATGACGGGCCGGCGACGCGCGAGTCGGCCGCGGCCGCCGGCGATGCCGGTTTCGACGCCGGCGGGCCGGAGGTCATCGCGCCCGGCGAGGGCGAGCTGATCCTCGACCTCGAGGGTTACGAGGGCCCGCTCGACATGCTGCTGATGCTGGCGCGCGAGCAGAAGGTCGACCTGCGGCGCATCTCCATG